>ERZ860076.233-NODE-233-length-40253-cov-6.436912_pt1 | contig 40253 bp, 32 predicted proteins | sample MGYA00509982_ERZ860076 | MGnify/ENA primary metagenome ERZ860076 (study PRJEB30046, sample SAMN00715193) | human gut metagenome | study: EMG produced TPA metagenomics assembly of the A metagenome-wide association study of gut microbiota in type 2... | reverse complement strand
AGCCGAAAACGTAAGAGCGGCAGTTGCTTCCGTTCTTGATGTTACAGCAGGTAAGCGCCTTAACAAGCGTCTCCCAAAGAAGCACAACATTCTTCCCCTTTGATAAAATTAACCTGAAAGGTCGATATACATTATGAAGAGATTTAATATTACAGTAAACGGAAAGTCCTATGATGTAGCAGTTGAGGAAGTAGGCGGCGCAGCTCCCGTTCAGGCAGCTCCCGCAGCAGCACCCGCTCCTGCACCTGCCGCAGCACCCGTACCCGCAGCTGCTCCTGCAGCAGGCAACGGCACACCCGTTAAGGCTCCCATGTCCGGAAATATCCTTGATGTCAAGGTAAACGTAGGCGACACTGTTTCCGCAGGTCAGGTCGTTGTAGTTCTCGAGGCACTCAAGATGGAAAATGATATCGTAGCTCCCGTAGCAGGCAAGATCACATCTATCGCTGCCAAGAAGGGCGATACCGTTAATTCCGATGACGTTCTCGCTACCATCGCATAAGCTGAAAGGAGCGATCCACAATGCCTAAAGTAAAAATCACCGAAACCGTTCTCCGAGACGCTCATCAGTCGCTCATCGCAACAAGAATGAGCATTGACGAGATGCTCCCCATTATGCAGGAGATGGATAAGATCGGCTACTATTCCGCAGAGGTATGGGGCGGCGCAACATTTGATGCTTGTATCCGTTTCCTCGACGAGGATCCCTGGGAGAGACTGAGAATAATCCGTAAGAATATGCCCAACACCAAGCTCCAGATGCTTTTCAGAGGTCAGAATATGCTGGGCTACCGTCACTATGCTGACGATGTTCTTGAATATTTCGTTCAGAAGACTGTTGCAAACGGTATGGATATTATCCGTATCTTTGATGCGCTGAACGATATCAGAAACCTCCAGACAGCTATCCACGCTGCCAAGAAGGAGGGCGCACACGCTCAGGTAGCAATGTCCTTTACACTGGGCGATGTTTTCACCGATGATTACTATGTAAACTACGCAAAGCAGTGCGAAGCAGAGGGCGCTGATTCCATCTGTATCAAGGATATGGCTGCGCTCCTTACTCCTTTCAGAGCTGCTTCCCTTACAAAGGCTCTCAAGGAGAACATCGGTATCCCCATTCAGCTCCACACACACTATACATCGGGTCTTGCTTCAATGTGCCAGCTCAAGGCTATTGAAAACGGCTGCGAGTATATCGACACAGCAATGTCTCCTCTGGCTCACGGTACTTCCCATACTCCTACCGAGTCTATGGTAGCAGCGCTCCAGGGCACAGAGTACGATACAGGCCTTGACCTTGTAAAGCTTACCGAGATCAGAAGCTACTTCATGGGTCTGCGCAAGAAGTATATCGACGAGGGTCTCCTTGACCCCAAGATACTTGTGGCAGATGCAAATGCACTTATCTATCAGGTTCCCGGAGGAATGCTCTCCAACCTGCTGTCCCAGCTCAAGCAGTCGGGCAAGGAGGATAAGTTCGAGGAAGTGCTCAGAGAAGTTCCCAGAGTTCGTGCAGATGCAGGTAATATCCCTCTTGTTACTCCTTCCTCCCAGATCGTGGGCACACAGGCTGTGTTCAACGTTATCAGCGGCGAGAGATACAAGACCGTTACCAAGGAATTCAAGGACGTTATCGCAGGCAAATACGGAAGAACTCCCACACCTATCGACCCCGAGTTCAGAAAGTCCATACTCAAGGGCGAGGAGGCTATCGACTGCCGTCCCGCAGATCTGCTTGAGCCTGAGCTTGATACTCTCCGCAAGGAATGCGCAGAGTGGCTCGAGCAGGACGAGGACGTTCTCACCTACGCAATGTTCCCCAAGGTCGCTCCCAAGTTCTTTGAGAAGAGACGCAACAAGAAGTACGGCATTGACGGAAAGAATTCCGATGCCGCAAGCAAGATCCATATGGTATAAGACTTTAAGCCCCGCTAACAAAAATCAAGAGATACCGTGCCAAGGTGCGGTATCTCTTTAAATTTGTAAATTATTCCGAGGAACTTCACATTGCTATTGCATTTTTTGGAAAAATAGTATATAATAAGTAAAATACGTTTTTTCTAAGGAGGCTATTTTATGTTAGAAGAGATCATCGGTTCAGTATGCAGATATTCAAATGAGAAAATCAAGATAACAAAGGGCATGGCTGTTGCCGCAGCTCTCGGTGCATTCATTATAGGTCTTATTTCAGGCGTTATAGCTGCCCGTCTGGCACTCAGCAAGAAGTTTGCTGCCTGCTGCTCTTCAAGCGACGATTTCGACGCTGACGAGTATGTTAAAAATCTGAATTTCAGCGACGATGAATGATCTGCGTCACAATAAATAAATCAGCAAAGGAAAATCAAAGATATGAAATTAGGTATGGTCGGTCTTCCTAACGTAGGAAAAAGTACGCTCTTCAACGCTCTTACAAATGCAGGCGCAGAATCTGCAAACTATCCTTTCTGCACCATCGAGCCCAACGTGGGCATAGTTTCCGTTCCCGACAGCCGTCTTGACAAGCTCAGGGAAATGTACAACCCCGATAAATTCACTCCCGCAACACTGGAATTTGTGGATATCGCAGGTCTGGTAAGGGGTGCTTCAAAGGGCGAGGGCCTCGGTAACAAGTTCCTTGCAAATATCCGTGAGGTAGATGCTATCGTTCACGTTGTCCGCTGCTTTGAGGACGAGAATATCGTCCATGTTGACGGCGAGATAAATCCTGAGAGAGATATCGAAACTATCGACCTGGAGCTTATCTTCTCCGATATCGAGCTGCTGGAGCGCCGTATTGACCGCACAAAGAAGCTTATAAAGGGCGATAAGAAATATCAGACCGAGCTTGAATTTCTCGAGGCGCTGAAGGCTCACCTTGAAGAGGGTCACTCTGCCCGTTCTTTCGGCTTCACCGAGGAGCAGGAGGAGATAATCAAGACAACTCCGCTGCTTTCCGCAAAGCCTGTCATCTACGCTGCAAATCTCAGCGAAGATGATTTCAAGAACAATATCGAAAATTCCAAGCACTATAAGACCGTGTGCGAGATAGCAGAGCGTGAGCACGCAGCTGTTCTGCCTATCTGCGCTGAGCTTGAAGCCGAGATATCCGACATGAGCGGCGAGGACAAGGAGATGTTCCTTTCCGAGCTGGGTCTTGAGGTATCGGGTCTTGACAGAATTATCAAGGAGGGCTATTCTCTGCTTGGCCTTATCTCCTACCTTACCGCAGGTCAGCCTGAGGTTCGTGCATGGACTATCAAGAAGGGAACCAAGGCTCCCCAGGCAGCAGGAAAGATACACACCGATTTTGAAAAGGGCTTTATCAGAGCGGAAGTCGTTTCCTTTGACGACCTTATGGCGTGCGGCTCCATGGCTGCCGCAAAGGAAAAGGGACTTGTGCGTTCCGAGGGCAAGGAATATGTTATGCAGGACGGAGATATCGTTCTTTTCCGCTTTAATGTCTGATCCTTTCGGGAGGGTTTGCTATGAAAAGGCATGAATATTTATACTCGGCGCTGGCAGCATTTGGTGCGGCGGCTGTGTTCATTGTGTTCGGTTCAGTGGTGCTTCATGTGCTCAATCCGTATCTTGATGCGGCTGAGATAGGCTTTATGTTCTTCAAGATGATACCCATTGCGTTCATAGCAATAGGCGCAGTTTTTGCGGTCATCGGCGCATATGCGCTTGTCAATGAAAGAATGATCGAGAACGGCGAGGTCATTGAGGCAGAGATAACAGGCATCAACGAGTTCTTTGTTGGTCAGACCACTGAGATAGTTCATTACAACCTGTTCTGCGAGGCTGTTATCAACGGAAGAAAGTACAGATTTTCCAAGAAAAATCTGGAGACCAATCCCAAGGAGCAGTTTGCGGGCGGCTATGTTCCCGTAAAGATAAATCCTAAAAATCCGATGCAGTATTTTATAATGATGTGATATTGCTACATAATGAGGGGTATATTTCGCTAAGAAATATACCCTTTTTCTGTTTAATTTGTAAAAAATGTCAATTCCAATTAAAGGGCTGCCATGGTATAATATAATGTGGTTTGTTATATTCAAATAACTTATGAGGACGGTTGTATATGAGTTTTGTATCGTTAAAAAATGTATATAAGCGCTATCAGATGGGCGAGGTAACTATCACCGCATCGGACGGCGTAAGCTTTGATATCGAAAAGGGCGAGTTCGTTGTTATCACAGGTGCCAGCGGTGCGGGAAAGACCACTGTACTGAACCTTATGGGCGGAATGGACACCTGCGATGAGGGCGAGATTATCATTGACGGCAAGGATATCGCAAAGCTCAAACCCAGAGAGCTTACCGCTTACCGTCGATATGACATTGGATTTGTTTTCCAGTTCTACAATCTGGTGCAGAACCTTACCGCATATGAGAATGTGGAGCTTGCGGCTCAGACCTGCAAGGATAAGAGCATTGATGCGGCTCAGGTGCTGAAACAGGTGGGTCTGGAGGACAGAATGAACAACTTCCCCGCACAGCTTTCCGGCGGCGAACAGCAGAGAGTTTCCATTGCAAGAGCGCTGGCAAAATCACCCAAGCTCCTGCTCTGCGATGAGCCTACAGGCGCTCTCGACTATAACACGGGCAAGACAATACTGAAGCTTTTGCAGGATACCTGCCGTGAAAAGGGTATGACAGTGGTAGTCATCACCCACAATCAGGCGATAACCCCTATGGCTGACCGTGTTATCAAGATAAAGAACAGCAAGGTGGCAAAAATATCCCTCAATCCCAATCCCACACCTGTTGAAAATATTGAATGGTAAGGTAATAACGCTATGAAGAAAAATATGCTTTTACTGAATACTGTCAGAGGCGTAAGGAAATCTCCCGGAAGATTTGTGGCGATCCTTGCTATCATTGCGATAAGCTGTGCATTTTATGCAGGCGTCAAGGCAGCGTCGGCAGATCTTAAAAATTTGGGCTGGAAATATTACAGGGATTATGCCCTTGCGGACGTTCAGATTAAATCCACGCTAGGCTTTAACGGCGATGAAATAGAAAAGCTTTCCGACGGTGAGCATTTTGACGGCGGATATGCAGGATATTCGGCAGACCTGCTGGCGGAAAACAACGGCGGTCAGTCGGCTGTAACAGTGCTTTCCTATTCGGCAGACCAGCCGCTCAACAAGCTTTATCTTATGGAGGGCAGACTTCCCGAAAAGGCAGGGGAGTGCGTTGCCGATTATGATTCCATGCACAAGATATCCTTTAAAATAGGAGATACCGTAAAGCTTTCCGCTGACGGCGACAATGATGTGGCTGACTATTTAAATCAGTCGGAATATACTGTGGTGGGCCTTGTAAAATCTCCCGTGTATGTTTCATATGAGCGAGGCTCCACAACTATCGGAACAGGCTCCGTAAGTGCATTTATCTACGTGCCCGAGGAAAACTTTGCCTATGACGCTTATACCGACCTTTACCTTTCGGTAACAGGGGCTATGGACGAAAGCGTCAAGCCTTTTTCAGATGAATACAACGATATCGTATCCGCTGCCGAGGAATACGCCGAGGGAATGTCAGCTCAGCTTCTCAGCGAGCGTTCGGACGAGATACATGCCGATGCAGATGAGCAGATAGCCGATGCAAAGGAAAAGCTGGCGGACGGTCAGAAAAAATATGACGACGCCAAAAAGGACTATGACAAGGGTCTGAACGAGTACAACAAGTCCTACAGTCAGATAAACGAGCAGAAAAAAGAGCTTACCGATGCCAAAAAGGATATCGAGGACGGCAGAAAAGAGCTGGCAGAGAACGAGGAAAAGATGAACGCCCTTGCCGCCACCTGCACTCAGATAGACGATATCCTGAAAATATACGAAAAGGCATACGTCAAAGTGCTTCCCGATGAGCTTCTCAACGAGTCAAGAAGTATCCAGCAGGTGTATGACGATAATGACATTGAGGCTTCCATATCCGACCTTCTGGCGGTTTTCATAATCACAAATCCCGATAAGGATCTCCAGTCAAAGACAGCCGCTCAGGCAGCCATAACAGGCGTAAACGAGCAGGTGAGAGCAGCTTCCGCAGGTGCACTGGAGCAGATATCCGCCCAGAAATGGCAGCTTGACAAGAGCGAAGAGGAAATAGACAAGGGCCTTGAAGAGCTTTCCGCTTATGACAGCGACCTTGCTAAAGCAAAGCATGAGCTGGACAGCGGCAAGAAAAAGCTGGACGAGGCTCAGGCTGATATAGACAGCGCTAATGCAGAGATAGCCGATGCTGAAAGCGAGCTTGAGGATAAGCTTGCCGACGGCGAGTGGTACGTGTGGAACAGGGACGAGTTCAATCCCGGCTGCATGAGCTACGGCAGAGATGCGGAAAGGATAGACTCCATTGCCGCAGTTTTCCCCGTGTTCTTTATACTGGTTGCAGCTCTGGTTTGCTGCACCACCATGTCAAGAATGGTCGAGGAGCAGCGCACAGAGGTTGGAACTCTCAGGGCACTGGGCTACGGCACAGGCTCCGTGATAATGCAGTATGTATTGTATGCGGCAATAGCAAGTGTTATCGGAAGCATAGTCGGAACCGCCATAGGTCTTGCCCTGCTGCCGAGGATAATCTTCATCTGCTATCAGACGATGTATAATTATCCCATATTTGAAGCGCCGTTCATGCCCTCATATGCACTGGGCTGCATGGGCGTATCACTGTTGTGTACATCGCTTTCTGCGGTATATACCTGTGCAAACGAGCTTCTGGAATTTCCCGCAAAGCTTATCCGTCCAAAGCCCCCGAAGAATGGCAAAAGGATACTGCTTGAAAAGATAACACCCATCTGGAAGCACTTCTCATTCAGCAGTAAGGTAACTTTCAGAAATCTTTTCAGATACAAGAGCAGATTTTTCATGACCGTTATAAGCATAGGCGGCTGTACAGCCCTTATGCTTACAGCATTCGGATTAAAGGAAGCCATTGCCTGCATTGCGGAAAAGCAGTATGACGATATCTTCCTTTATGATGCGATAGCTGTTACTGGCAGTGATATCTCAGATGAGCAGCGTGCCGATATAGAAGCCGCAATAAACGGCGAAAGCGCAATAATTTCCCATATGAGCGCCGTTCAGGAGACCCGTGATGTTTATTCCGAAAGCGGCAATATGGAAAGCTATATCCTTGCCCTTGATGATGTTGCTGACATGGACGATTACGTTCAGCTTCAGAACAGAAAGAGCGGAGAGCATCTTTACATTGAGGACGGCAAGGTGATAATTACCGAGAAAATGGCAAGGGTGCTTGGTGTAAAGGAAGGCGACTTTGTAACTATTGACGGTGCATCAGGACCCGCAGAGGTATCGGGCATTGCGGAAAACTACACCTTCCACTATGTCTATATGACAAGGGACACCTACACTTCTCTCTTCGGCGATACCGATGATGACCTTATCATGATAAACACAGGGGATACCCCCGACAGGGAGGAAAGGGACAGGATAACCGCTGAACTTATCTCATGCGACGGAATAATCTCATCTTCCTTTATGTATGACGGAACGAGCAATTTCCGCAAGCTGGTATCCAGCCTTAACATGATAGTTGCCGTTATAATCGTCTTTGCGGGAGCGCTTGCTCTGGTGATACTCTTCAATCTTGCGAATATCAACATCAACGAGAGAATAGGGGAGCTGGCAACAATAAAGGTGCTGGGCTTCTTTGACGGCGAGGTGGGAGCATATATTTATCGGGAAAACACCATTTCCTCCGTTATCGGAATGGCGTTCGGACTGGTCGGCGGGATTTTCCTCGAAAGATTTGTGGTAAGCAAGTCCGAGGTAGATGAAGTAATGTTCTCACCCGATATACCTTGGTTCTGCTTCGTGCTGGCAGCGGCGGTAATGGTCATCTTCACAGTGCTTGTAAACTTCCTGCTGTATTTCAGACTCAAAAAGATAGATATGACATCTTCACTCAAGGCTATTGAGTGATATTGCCATAAAGCATTTACCGATTGTCAAAGCTTTTGTACAGCATATACATTGACAATTTTTTCACAGGGTAATATAATATTTTAGTGACGTGCCATTCACGGCAGCATCTTTCAGAGGTGCTGCCACTGGCACTTTTTTATGTTTGGGAGATCATGGAGGAAAAAGAAAAATGTTCAGGCAATTTGCAGAAATGCTGAAAAGGGAATTTAAGGGGTACAACGGCAAGAAATTCGGAAAAGACGTTCTTGCAGGCGTAACAGTCGCAGCCGTGGCTCTGCCGCTGGCACTGGCATTCGGCGTAAGCTCGGGAGCTACCGCAGCTTCGGGACTTGTTACCGCAATAATATCTGGACTTATCATCGGCGCACTTTCGGGCGCTTCCTATCAGATAAGCGGCCCCACAGGAGCTATGACAGCCATACTTGTTTCACTGGTGGCTCAGTACGGAATGCAGGGTGTTTTCATCGCAAGCTTATTGGCAGGCATCATACTGCTGCTGTGCGGCATATTCAAGCTGGGCGGACTGGTTTCATACCTGCCCTCGCCTGTTATCACAGGCTTTACCAGCGGTATCGCCATTATCATCGCCCTCGGTCAGATAGATAACCTTACCGGCATGAAGTCCGTGGGACTTAACAACCTGGAAAAGATAGCAAGCTATTTCACAACGCCTCAGAGCTTCAATCTTACAGCATTCATTATCGGCGTTTGCGTTATAGTTTTCATGTTTGTATATCCTCAGAAGCTGAGCCAGTATTGCCCGGGTTCACTGGCAGCAATTATTCTTGCCACCGCAGCAAACTTTATCTTCAACTTTGATGTAAGCGTTGTCGGCGAGATACCAAAAACAATTTTCCTTGCTGACAGACTTGACATTACCAAGATAAATTTCAGCGAGCTTGGCAACTTTGTTGTTCCCGCTGTTTCCATTGCGGCTCTGGGACTTATTGAGTCCCTGCTCTGCGGAGCTTCCGCAGGACGAATGAAGAATGAAAAGCTCAATGCGGATATCGAGCTTACCGCACAGGGAATAGGAAATATCCTGCTGCCCTTCTTCGGCGGAGTTCCCGCAACGGCAGCTATCGCCAGAACCAGTGTTGCCATAAAGAGCGGCGGAGAGACACGTCTTACTTCCGTTATCCACGCTGTTGTACTGCTGCTTTCCATGTTCGTTCTCGGCGGCGTAATGTCTATGATACCTCTTTCAGCTCTTGCAGGCGTGCTTATCGTAACTGCATGGAGAATGAACGAGTGGAAGACCATAAAGTCCATTTTCAGCAAAAAGCTCAAAACAGCCATTGCACAGTTCATTATCACAATGACAGCTACCGTTGTGTTTGACCTTACAAAGGCTATCCTTATCGGCGTTGTGTTCTCGCTTATCCTCTTTGTTGTAAAGGTATCCGATATGCAGGTAACGGTTGCCGAGGTCGATCCTGATAAGCTTGACGAGGATAACGTTGACCCCGAAAAGCTCAAATACACCAGCGTTGTTTATATCACGGGACCCCTTTATTTCGGAACCTGCGCAAAGCTGGAGGACAAGGTATCCTCTCTCGGTGACAGCTACAACATAATCTTCTCAATGAGAGGCGTTACCGTTGCGGATATCTCGGGAATAGAAGCCCTCCACGAATACTGCGAGAGACTTATCTCCCAGGGAAGAATGGTATATTTCTCCTGCGTTCAGCCGGGAGTTATGGACCTCTTTGAAAGAACAGGACTGAAGCAGGAGCGTTTCAAGCACGATATGTTCTTCTGGAGCACCGACAAGGTGTTCGAGCACATCTCAAATCTTTAAGAACCCGTCTTCACAAGCATATGCGCACGTCTTTTCGGCAAATTTTGCCGCAGACTGCGTTAAAAATCCTTGCCGGGCGAAAGCCCGCCTGCGGATTTTTGCCTACTCTGCAACAAAATTATGCTCGAAAATCCGCACACATTTCTTATGAAGACAGGTTCTAATATCTGCGTAAGGCGTGGTAAATTTATCACGCCTTTTTTATTTATTTGCACTTGAAAAAGACAGCAAAATATGCTAAAATAAAATCACATATGCGGCAAAAGGAGGAAAATATCATCAAAGACGGTACTAAAAGCTTTCCCATAAGAAATCAGATGGTAATGATGTTTTTCATCGTTATACTTCCCCTTTTTGCAGCCAGCATAATGTTGCTGGTGAATATGCGTACCATAATCAAGGATCAGACACTGAGCAGCACTGTCAGCAGCTCCAACAGCATTCGTTACCGCACCATGGATATGGTGGAGTCCACTGACAGCATAATGCGTATGTTTGCAGGCAGCGGCGAGCTGAAAAGCTTCCTTGAAAAGCGCTCCTCGGAAAAGTCCGAGTATTATGATTTCTATGCCAAGAATATCCATGTGCAGTATGTTCAGACTTCCCCGCAGGTGAGCAACATATACGTTTTCATCAACAGGAACGAGTTCGTGTATAACTCAAACTATATCTATGCGGACGAAAGCGTGCTTACCCAGAAATGGTACAATTCTGCTGCACAGGACCCAAGCACAGCCGTGTGGGACATTATCAAAAGCCCTACGGACGGCAAATATTATCTTGGCTGCGCTCAGGCTATAACCGATACCTCCAACGAGACCGTTACCGCTGTGGCTGTGGCGGTCATATCCGATGAATGGCTTATGCGTGTTATGCCCGACGAGCATATAAGAACGGTAATGTGCGTGGGCGGAAAGGCATTTTTCAGCGACTTTGCCGAGATTGTCAAGGGCGACAGCGTGTCGGGGGACAATGACCTTAACGTTAACGACATCTCCAAGACCTATGACTATGGCTTCTGGGGATATGACGGCTACACGGTGCTGAATAACTTCACCATAAACCACAATGCGGATTTTCAGCTGGTCATGCTCATTCCAAACTCCTACATAAACTACTCTCTCAGCAGGCTTTCTGTGGTTTACGGCGGCTACTGCGGACTTATGCTCATACTTTCCCTGCTGATAATCATACTCTTCACCAGTGTGTTCTCACGGCGGATAAAGCTCCTCAGCGAGAAGATGCACGCAGTTGCGGAGGGCGATATCAACGTCACCTTCAACGACAAGGGCGGCGACGAGATAGCCGACCTTTACAGCGACCTTAACCAGATGATCGCCAGTATGCAGAAGATGATGGACGACATCTATCAGGCAAAGCTCCAGAACGAGGCATTCAAGTTCGACCAGATGGAGGCTGAGTTCAAAGCCCTTGCCAGCCAGATAAATCCCCACTTCCTGTATAATACCCTTGAAACCATCAGAATGAAGGCGTACTGCAACAACGACAAGGAAACCGCCGACCTGGTAAAGAAGCTGGGAAAGTTCATGCGCCGCTGCCTTGAATTCAAGGACGGCGAGGTAACGCTCCGCTCCGAGCTGGAGTTCACAAACAGTTATCTGGAGCTTCAGACCGCACGATTCGGCGACAGAGTTTCCTACAGCATTTATTCCGAGGTCTCCAAGGATTATATGATACTGCCCCTGCTGATACAGCCTGTTGTGGAGAACGCATTCGTCCACGGTATTGAGGGCTGCAAGTCCAACGGACATATCGACATAAAGGTATATTATCACAACGACTGCGTTGTTATCGACGTTTCGGACAACGGCAGCGGAATAACCCCCGAAAGGCTTGCGGAGCTTGAAGAAAAGCTCAGGCGCAACGATACCTCTTCGGGCAAGAGCATCGGTCTTACAAATGTAAACAAGAGAATAAAAATGTATCACGGCGAGCAGTACGGCTTGTCCATAAAAACGGCTCCCGAGGCGGGAACCACCATAAGGATAACTCTCCCGAGAAATCCTGTTCAGAAAAAGATCACTGTTCAGGATACGGACAAGGAAAAGTAACGTATCCTCAGGAAAGGCGGTTATAATATGTTCAAGGTTTTGCTTGTTGATGACGAGCCTAATGTTCGTCAGGGCATAAAAATGATGATCCCGTGGGACGAGATAGACTGCGAGGTGATAGGCGAAGCGGACGACGGCGATGACGGACTTAACAAGATAATGACGCTCCAGCCCGATATAGTTATCGCAGATATAAAAATGCCCGGAAAGACAGGCATTGAGATGACGGAAGCTGCAAAGGCGCTGGGCTTCAAGGGCAAGGTGCTGATACTTTCCGGCTATTCGGATTTTTCCTATGCCAAGACCGCCATTGCGCTGGGTGTAGAGAATTTTATCCTCAAACCCGTTGACGAGGACGAGCTTATCGAAGCCATAAAGACGGCAGGAAAGAAGATAAAGAGTGAGCGTGAGCACAGATACAAGCAGGAGATAGGCAGGGAATACCTTAATGAGCAGCTTGTCAAGGGGCTTTTTGCGGGTGACCCAATCCAGGTGGCAGCTGCCGTAGATGAATATGATTTTCCAAGCTACTGCGCCGCTATCGTCTGCTCCGACGGCAGTCATCCCGAGCAGTCTGCCGACTATAACACAGTCCGCCGCTTCTATGACGCTCTTAACAACGTGGATATAGTTTCGGTGGATATAAGCGGTGCGCTGGGAATACTTTTCAAGGGCTGGAAATATACCGATGTTATGATGTCCCTTGAAAAGCTGCGCATGGAGCTTTCTCCCGAAGCGTTTATTTCCTGCGGCTGCAATGTAAGCTCTCCGGCAGAGATATGCGTTTCATATTCCGAGGCGGCTGATTTCTACCGCAAGAGATTTATCTTCCATCACTGCGGCGTGGCAAGCACCGAGGTGTTCAAAAAGAGCCGCACCGCCGAGGATATCGACTTTGCCGACAGGATATACGCATACATGGAGATAAACGATACCGAAAAGCTCAACGGCGTTCTTGACAGATTTATGGAGTCCATGCTCACTGCAGACAATACTCCCGAAAAGGCTAAGATAAGCTGTATCACCATGCTTATGGACGTGCGCTCCCAGATGAGCAGAAGCGCTGCGGACAAAAAGCCCGAGAACATGATAAGCGATGATTTTGTAAATGAGATAAGCGATATGCACAGCCTGAGCCAGATGGTGGAGGCTATCAGAACAAAGCTCACCGATATCTCTGATGCCTGCTTCGGCAAGACCACAAAGAGCACCATGGAGCGTGTGGTCCAGTATATCAGAGCAAACTACAACCGTGAGCTTCGTCTTGAAATGCTGGCAGGGATCTTCGGTTACAACAGCGCATATCTTGGCAAGGTGTTCCACCAATATACAGGCGATAACTTCAACAACTATCTCGATGAGATACGTATTTCAGAAGCAAAGCGCCTTCTTGCCATGGACGAATACAGGGTGTATGAGGTGGCTGAAATGGTGGGCTACTCAAACATCAACTATTTCCACAACAAATTCAAGAAATATGTGGGCATGAGTCCATTGAGCTACAAAAAGCAGTTCGGCGGCGGAAAGGACGAATAAGCCTGCATATTTGACAATTCAGAATAAGGGTATGTATAATGTTATATACCCTTATTCTTTTTTTATATTTCTAAAAACGGGCTGTGTATGTTAAGATAAATATATATGCAGAAAATGCGGAATCATACGGCATTTTGATAAATTTTCAGGGATATTTGCCGCCTTCCGTACTGCTTTTTTAAACGAAAGGACAGTGTGAAATGTATAAAATCGTTAGAAAAAAAGCATTAAACCCCACTGTAACACTTATGGATATCGAAGCTCCCGCAGTTGCAAAAAAGGCGGAGCCCGGTCAGTTCATCATTCTCAGAACAGATGAGAACGGCGAGAGAATCCCCCTTACAGTAGCTGATTTTGACAGAGAAAAGGGTACTGTTACCATTATCTTCCAGATAGTTGGTGCAACTACCGAAAAGCTTAATCATATGAACGAGGGCGAATGTCTTCATGACTTTGCAGGCCCTCTCGGCAGAGCAACTCATACAGAATGTCTCAAGAAGGTAGCTGTTGTAGGCGGCGGTGTTGGCTGTGCTATCGCATACCCCGTTGCAAAGAAGCTCCATCAGGTAGGCTGCGAGGTGCATTCCATCGTAGGCTTCAGAAACAAGGACCTTGTTATCCTTGAAGATGAGTTCAAGGCTTGCTCCGACAAACTCTGCATGATGACAGATGACGGTTCCTACGGCACAAAGGGCCTTGTTACCAATGCCCTCAAGGAGCTTATCGACAGCGGCGAGCAGTATGACGAAGTAATCGCTATCGGTCCCCTGATAATGATGAAGTTTGTTGCTGCAACCACTAAGGAATACGGCATCAAGACAGTTGTTTCCATGAACCCCATTATGATCGACGGCACAGGAATGTGCGGCGGATGTCGTCTTTCCGTTGGCGGCGAGACAAAGTTTGCCTGCGTTGACGGCCCCGAGTTCGACGGTCACCTTGTTGATTTCGACGAGGCTATGAGACGTTCCACAATGTACAAGCCTTTTGAAAAAAGAAAGTACGAAGAAACCTGCAATCTTTTCAAGGAGGTAAAGTGAAATGCCTAATATGTCTCTTAAAAAGAACCCCATGCCCTCTCAGGAGCCTGATGTAAGAAACAAGAACTTCCTGGAGGTAGCACTGGGCTATACAGCTGATATCGCAGTTGACGAGGCACAGAGATGTCTCCACTGCAAGGCTATGCCCTGCGTTTCGGGCTGCCCCGTAAATATTGATATCCCCGGCTTTATCAAGGAGATCGCTGACGGTAACTTTGAGGGCGCTTACAGCGTTATCTCCAAGTCCAGCTCCCTCCCCGCAGTCTGCGGACGTGTATGCCCCCAGGAGAACCAGTGCGAGGGCAAGTGCGTAAGAGGAAAGAAGGGCGAGGCTGTAGCTATCGGCCGTCTGGAAAGATTTGCAGCTGACTATCACAACGCAAACTTCAAGGGCGAGCCTGAGATGCCCGCTTCCAACGGCAAGAGAGTTGCTGTTATCGGCGCAGGCCCTGCAGGTCTTACCTGTGCAGGCGACCTGGCAAAGAGAGGCTACAAGGTAACTGTATTCGAGGCGCTCCACCTTGCAGGCGGCGTTCTGGTTTACGGTATCCCCGAGTTCAGACTTCCCAAGAGCATCGTTCAGCACGAGATCGACGGTCTCAAGGCTATCGGCGTTGATATCGAAACAAATATGATAATCGGCAAGACCGTTACCATTGACGAGCTGTTTGAAAGCGGCTATGAGGCTGTGTTCATCGGTTCAGGCGCAGGTCTGCCCAGATTTATGAACATTCCCGGTGAAAACTACAAGGGTGTTTATTCCGCAAATGAGTTCCTTACCAGAGTTAACCTTATGAAGGCTTATAAGCCCGACAGCGATACTCCCGTCAAGGAGAACAAGAGAGTAGCAGTAGTCGGCGGCGGTAACGTTGCTATGGACGCTGCAAGATGCGCAAAGCGTCTTGGCGCAGAAGAGGTTTACATAGTTTACCGCCGTGGCGAGGCTGAGCTTCCTGCCCGTGCAGAGGAGATCGAGCACGCTAAGGAAGAGGGCATCATCTTCAAGACCCTTACCAACCCCACCGAGATACTTGGCGATGAGAACGGCTTTGTAAGCGGAATCAAGTGCGTATCCATGGAGCTTGGCGAGCCTGATGAGTCAGGCAGAAGACGTCCTGTTGTAAAGGAAGGCTCCGAGCATACCGTTGATGTTGACTGCGTTATCATGTCCATCGGTACATCTCCCAACCCCCTCATCAGAAACACTACAGAGGGACTTGAAACCAACAAGCACGGCTGTATCGTTACCAAGGACGAAAGCGGTCTTACCTCCCGTGAGGGCGTTTATGCAGGCGGCGACGCTGTAACAGGCGCAGCTACCGTTATCCTCGCAATGGGTGCAGGCAAATCCGCAGCTCAGGCTATTGACGAGTATCTTCAGAACAAGTAATAGATAAGCTTTTCACCGTATCCGTTCTGCGGGTACGGTGAATTTTGATATGCGGGAGTTGAGAGCAGACAAGATGGATAAGGCAAAAAAAATAATACCGTATTTACCTGTTATTTTGGCGTTGCTTTCGGTTATTTTAAGGATAGTTCCCGATTGGTTGGGCTTTTTTGATGTGATGGTCGGAAAAGAGGGACTGAAAAATGTAATTGCCGACCTCATTTTAACTATGTTATCCCAAATGATGATATGTGTTCCTGTTATTCTTTTGGGAGTTGGGGCAGCAGCTTTTTCCGTTCATTTTTTTAAGGAAAGGAAAAACGGCGGCATAAGACTTGCTGTTTTTTTGCTCACATTAGCGATTATTCTTATCCCATTCGGTATTGTGGGAATGATAAATTTTACCAAAGATTTTGATAATGCCAAGCTTACGCTGTATTCAGCCGACGGAAAGAGACATAATGATTTTCAGCTGTTGGGATATTGTGTAAGTGATTATTTTTCTGACGAATATGATACCTATACCGTAAACAAAGTATATTCCGATGATGGATCATGGTCAAGATACAGCAGACGGGAATACGTGCTTAGGGGATATTATGATACTCTCGGTTTAACGATAGAAAATAATGAGAAATTTTCGGCTCAGATTGGAAAAACCGACTATAATAGCTTAGAGAGCTCCTTGCCGAAAGGCTTTGACATTACGGTGACGATATATAAAAAATCACGCTTTATCAGAAGTGTTGAGCCGTCTGTGGAGTTTGGCAGAGATGAAAGTTATGAGCATATTTTTGAAATATCAGTAAATGGTGATAAGGTAGTCCGCTCTGATAAATTGGCGGCTTTTGAATTGGAAAATCTCACTTGGTGCGAATTTCGCAAGGGTGAAAGTGCCGATATAAGCAATGCGCTTTGCAGCATAGGCGCAGAAAAATCCCTTGAATATCCCTATGCTTTGAGGGAAAATGAAATATGCCTTTATGCGTGGGTAGATGGGGGATACAAGAGGGTAAGCAATATGATTTACAGGGAAGATATAATTCAATGAAAAAATACATTATCAATTCCAACGATGCAGGTCAACGTGTGGATAAGTTCATACAGAAAGCGGCTCCAAGCCTGCCCCAGGGCATGATGTATAAGGGCATACGCACCAAGAACATCAAGCTCAACCGCAAGCGCTGCGAGATATCCACACGTCTCTCAGAGGGAGATGTGCTGGAGCTGTATCTGCCCGATGAATTTTTCGGCAGCGATGAAAAGGAGTATGAGTTCCTTAAAGCCCCTGCGGATATCACCGTGGTGTATGAGGACGAAAATATCCTGCTGATGGATAAGAAAAACGGACTTGTTGTACATGAGGATAACGACGGTTCCGTAGATACCCTTGTGAACCGTATGCTCCACTATCTTTACGCAAAAGGGGAGTATGACCCTGCGGACGAAAACAGCTTTACTCCCGCCCTCTGCAACCGCCTTGACAGGAACACGGGTGGTATTGTCATAGCCGCAAAAAATGCCGAATCTTTGCGTATCCTCAATCAGAAGATAAAGGACAGGGAGCTGGAGAAAAAATATCTTTGTATCCTTGTGGGAGTTCCGCCCAAAAAGTCGGACACCCTTACCCATTATCTTTTCAAGGACAGCAAGACAAATACCGTTACCGTTTCCGACAAAAAAACAGCCTCCAACAAGACTATAATAACAAAGTACCGTGTGCTCAGGACCGACGGCACTCTTACCCTTGCGGAAATAGAGCTGATGACGGGCAGAACTCACCAGATAAGGGCGCATATGGCTTATATCGGCTGCCCTCTGCTGGGTGACGGAAAGTACGGCATCAACAGGGTGAACCGAAGCTATAACATCAAAACTCAGGCGCTCTATTCCTACAAGCTTAAATTTGATTTCACCACCGACAGCGGCATTCTCTCGTATCTTAACGGCAGGGAGTTCACCGCAGAAAACGTGTGGTTTGCGGACAAATTTGTTAAATAGCACAAACTTTTTACCTTGAAAATGTGCAGTATTGTGCAAAGGGCAGTTCTTGAGATTGTGTTCTTTTGTTCACAAATTACCTGTTGAATATGATTTTATATTCCGCTATAATAAATGTTAGACTTCTAACTGATAGATGTCTAACATTTTTCTTTTTCTTGGAATAAAGGAGCTGATGAAATGGAAAATGCCGACTGCGGCTACAGAAATGAGGATGAGCATATCGGCAGATACATAAATCATCTTTCCAAAACATTGCGCTATACCACCAATGCCATGATGATGAAACAGGGCGAGATAATAACAGGGGAGCAGTGCAGGATAATTTCCTATATAGCTCACCGCACGTCCCACGGCGAATGTGTGTATCAGCGTGATCTTGAAGATGATTTCGGGGTAAAGCGCTCATCCGTAGCGAGCATTCTGGGAAATCTTGAAAAAAGCGGGTACATTGCAAGAAGCGTCTGCGAGGAGGACGCACGCATCAAGAGGATAACCCTTACCGAAAAGGGACTTCGCACAAGCAAGCAGATGTACGACAACATCTGCCGTTTGGAGCAGTATCTTTCAAACGGTATGACACCTCATGAGCGTGAAGAGTTCATTCGCCTGATGAAGCTTGCAATAGAAAATTTAGAGAAATTCAAAGAAGAATAACTACAAAGGAGTGGATAACCGATGCTGAAAAAGCTCCTCGCCTGTGTGGGCGAGTACAAGAAATATGCCATTCTCACGCCTATCGTAATGATAGGTGAGGTACTGATGGAAGTGCTCATACCATTGGTAATGGCAAAGATAGTGGACGTGGGAATTGCCAACGGCGATGTGGCGTTCACAGTAAAAATGGGACTTATCATGGTCTCCATGGCAATATTCTCCCTTTGCTGCGGCGCACTGGGCGGAAAGTTTGCCGCAAAGGCAGGCATGGGCTTTGCTAAGAATGTAAGAAAGAAGCTTTTTGACAAGGTTCAGGATTTTTCCTTTGCAAACGTGGATAAGTTCTCCACAGCTTCTCTGGTAACAAGACTTACCACTGACGTTACAAACGTTCAGAACACCTTTATGATGATAATCAGAATGGCGGTACGTGCGCCTTTCATGCTTATCTTCGCACTTATAATGTCAATCTCCCTCAATGCAGAGCTGGCAGTTGTGTTCCTGGTCGCTATCCCCGTTCTGGGCGTTGCAGTGGGACTTATCACAACAAAGGCATTCCCCAGATTTGAGAAAATGCTTGAAAAGTATGACTCCCTCAACTCCAAGGTACAGGAAAACCTTATCGGTATCAGAGTTGTAAAGGCATTCGTAAGAGAAAGGTTTGAGGGCAAGAAGTTCGTAGCTTCCGCTGACGAGGTAAGAGCCGCTCAGGTAAATGCCGAAAAGCTCGTTATTCTGGGTCAGCCCGCAATGCAGATAATTATGTATGCCTGCATCGTTGCCGTTATCTATTTCGGCGGAAATATGGTTATCGGCGGTACATTCCTTGTCGGTGAGCTTTCCAGCTTCATCAGCTACGTAACTCAGATACTTATGTCCCTTATGATGCTCTCCATGATCTTCGTTATGACAACTATCTCCCTTGCTTCCATGCACAGAATAGTTGAGATATTCGATGAAGTTCCCGATATCAGAGATGACGATGCAGACCCCGCACTTGTTCCCGCAGACGGAAGCATCAGATTCAACAATGTTTCTTTCAGCTACGCCAAGGACGAGGATAACCTCACCGTAAAGAATATCAATCTTGATATCAAGTCGGGTGAGACCATTGGCGTTATCGGCGGAACCGGTTCAGCAAAGAGTACCCTTGTTCAGCTTATTCCCCGTCTCTACGACGTGCTTGACGGCAGCGTTGAGGTAGGCGGCAGAAATGTCAAGGACTACAAGCTTGATAACCTGAGAAACGAAGTTGCAATGGTTCTCCAGAAGAACGTTCTGTTCTCAGGCACTATCGAGGATAACCTCCGCTGGGGAAATGAAAATGCTACCCACGAGGAGATCATTGAAGCGTGCAAGCAGGCACAGGCTCACGACTTTATCATGAGCTTCCCCGACGGATATGATACAGATCTGGGTCAGGGCGGCGTAAACGTGTCAGGCGGTCAGAAGCAGAGACTTTGTATCGCAAGAGCGCTTCTTAAAAAGCCCAAGATAGTTATTCTTGATGACTCCACCAGCGCAGTCGATACTGCCACCGATGCGAAGATCAGAAGCGCATTCAGGCAGGAGCTGGCAGATACCACAACGATCATCATCGCCCAGAGAATTTCCTCCGTCAGCGACGCTGACAGGATAATCGTCCTCGACAACGGCGAGATAAACGCATTCGATACTCACGATAACCTTATAAAGAATAATGAGATCTACCGTGAAGTTTACTACTCACAGCAGAAAGGAGCTGAAGAATAATGCCTCCACGTAAGCAAGGACCTATGCAGAAGCCCAAGAACGCATTCGGCGCATTCAAGAGAATACTTTCCTATATGGCAGAGTACAAGGCGCTGCTCCTGCTGGTAGTCGTTTTCATCATATGCAGCTCGCTTGCAAATGTAATAGGAACCTCTTTCCTCCAGAAAATAATAGATAATTACCTTACCCCCCTTATCAAGGACAGCGGAAATGCCGAGCTTTACCGAGGCTTTATGGCAGTTCTGGGACAGATGATGCTGGTGTATGTTATCGGTGCCCTCTGCACATTCGGATATTCAAGAATAATGCTTAATATCTCCACAAAAACACTGTTCAAGATAAGAACAGACCTGTTCACACACATGGAGACGCTCCCCATAAAGTATTTCGATACCCATACCCACGGTGAGCTTATGAGCCGCTACACCAATGATATCGATACTATCCGTGAGATGCTCTCCAACGCAGTTTCAAGCTTTATTTCTTCGGCTGTTACTATTATCGGCGTGTTCGTTATGATGGTTTACTACAGTTGGCAGCTCACTCTTGTATCTATCGGAATGCTGTTTGTCATTCTCTTCCTCACAGGAAAGATAGGCGGCAAGAGCGGTAAGTACTTCAAGGAGCAGCAGAAGGAGATAGGCGCTGTCAACGGCTACATCGAAGAGATGATAGACGGTCAGAAAGTCGTTAAGGTGTTCGTTCACGAAAAGCAGGCAAAGGAAGAATTCGAGCAGCTCAATGACCGCCTTTGCGAAGCTTCCACAAACGCAAATACCTTTGCAAATATTCTCGGCCCCGTAAACAACAACCTCGGTCACGTTCAGTATGCACTGACCGCAGTTGTGGGCGGAATACTTGCCATCAAGGGCGTTCATTCCTTCAGCGGCCCCATAATGGTCGGTACAGTCGTTGCATTCCTCCAGTACACAAGAAATTTCTCAATGCCTATTTCTCAGGTTTCACAGCTGTTCAACTCAGTCCTCTCCGCACTGGCAGGTGCCGAGCGTATCTTCAATATGATAGATGAGCCCTCCGAGGTCGATGACGGCTATGTAACTCTGGTAAATGCCAAGGAAGCTCCCGACGGAACACTTACCGAGTGCTCCGAGCGCACAGGCGTGTGGGCATGGAAGCATCCCCATAAGGCAGACGGAACCATAACCTACACCAAGGTACAGGGCAGAGTTGAGTTCGATGACGTAACCTTCGGCTACGAGGAGAACAAGACCGTTCTCAACGGAATAAGCCTTTACGCAAAGCCCGGTCAGAAGATCGCATTCGTAGGCTCCACAGGTGCGGGAAAGACCACTATCACCAACCTGATAAACAGATTTTACGATGTGCCCGACGGAAAGATACGCTACGACGGCATCAACATCAACAAGATTAAGAAGGATGACCTGAGACGTTCGCTGTCAATGGTTCTCCAGGATACACACCTTTTCACAGGAACCGTTATGGATAATATCCGCTACGGAAAGCTTGATGCTACCGATGAAGAGGTCATCAAGGCAGCAAAGCTTGCAAATGCCGACTCCTTTATCAGACATCTGCCCGAGGGATACGATACTATGCTTTATTCCGACGGCGCAAACCTTTCACAGGGTCAGAGACAGCTTCTTGCCATTGCAAGAGCGGCCGTTGCGGATCCTCCCGTTCTTATCCTTGATGAAGCAACATCTTCCATTGATACAAGAACGGAAGCCCTCATCGAAAAGGGCATGGACAGTCTGATGGAGGGCAGAACGGTATTCGTAATCGCTCACAGACTTTCCACCGTAAGAAACTCCGATGCGATAATGGTGCTTGAACATGGAAACATCATAGAGCGTGGCAACCACGACGCACTTATTGCAGACCATGGAAAATATTATCAGCTTTATACAGGTATGTTTGAGCTTAGCTGATAACGAATATGACAGAATGCTGCTTCCGAAAGGGAGCGGCATTTTTGGTGGACTAAACTTTTAATAGCACAGGTTCTCGGGTTTTGACGGCTTATCTCTTTTTCGCTGACGCTAAATTGCTATTTGCTCTTGCATTTTTTGTTTGCATATGCTAAAATAAGATAAACAGGACTTTTGCCCTTATTTTCAGCCGCACTGCGGCGGATTGGAGAATTATATGAAATACATCGTTTTACTTTGCGACGGCATGGCAGATTACCCTCTGCCCGAGCTTGACGGCGGCACTCCCATGAGCCGCTCCGTTACACCCAATACCGATATGCTTGCTGCAAAATCTACCGTGGGTCTTGTACGCACCGTTGCCGACGGTCTTAAGCCCGGCTCCGATGTTGCAAACCTTTCCGTTCTGGGCTATGACCCCGCTGTTTGCTACACAGGCCGTTCCCCTCTGGAGGCCGGCTCTATCGGCATTGATATGTCTGCCGATGATGTTTCCTTCCGCTGCAATCTGGTCACTGTCTCCGATGAGCCAAACTTCGAGGACAAGACACTCGTTGACTACTGCGCAGGCGATATCTCAACCGCAGAAGCAAAGGTTCTCGTTGACTATCTTGCAGAGCATTTCAACAACGAGGAATTTGACCTTTACAGCGGCGTAAGCTACCGTCACTGCCTTATCTGGCACGGCGGAACTACCGACCTTGCTCCTCTCACACCTCCTCACGACATCACAGGCAGAGTTGTAAGAGACTATGTTCCCAAGCACCCCAATGCCGCAAAGCTCTATGATATGATGAAGAAGAGCGTTGAGCTTCTCAAAGACCACCCCATCAACAAGGACAGGATCGCAAGAGGTCTTAACCCCGCAAACTGCGTATGGTTCTGGGGCGAGGGCAGACGTGCCGAGCTGGAGAACTTCACCAAGAAGACAGGTCTCAAGGGCACAATGATCTCCGCAGTTGACCTTTTAAAGGGCATTGCAAAGTTCGGCGGCATGGATATTGCCGAGGTCGAGGGCGCAACAGGCTACATAGACACCAACTTCAAGGGCAAGGCTCAGGCAGCTCTTGACGCTCTTGCAAACGGCAGCGATTTTGTTTATGTTCACATGGAAGCTCCCGATGAGTGCGGTCACAGACACGAGATCGAGAACAAGGTAAAGTCTCTTGAAATAATCGACAAGGACGTTCTGGGCTATATGCTCCCCGAGCTTGACAAGAAGTATGACGATTATAAGATAATGATTCTTCCCGATCACCCCACACCTCTTGCTCTGAGAACTCACGTTTCCGACCCCGTTCCTTTCCTCATCTACAAGAAGAGCGCACCTGTAAAGGGCGTAGCCTCTTTCAACGAGGAATCAGCAAAGGAAACAGGACTTTTCATCGAAAAGGGTCCCTCTCTTATAGATTACTTCATCAATCTTTGATATAAAAACAGCAAAAGGTCATCTCCGAGCATAGTGAGATGACCTTTTTTATACGGTGATGATATGAGATATTTTATGAGTGAAGCTGAACGCAGAAGCTCCCGAAGCACCCTTTATTTTGAGCTTCAGAAAGGGCATTATCACAACAAATGCTGGCTTGATGATTCTGTCTGTATCCATGCGGATATATGGGACAGCCTCAGCCTGACAGAGCTTTTTACGAAAGCCCTGCCCGATTTTGCTTATTACGGTCTTACTGAAGTTAACATGACCGAATGGGAAAAGCTGAAAGAGCTGTCGCAGGCTTCGTTTCAGTGGGAAGAGGTGATGCTCGAGCTTTCACCATGGGTCAGCGGGTGCTTTGAAAATAACAGCGTGTTTACAGTGTGCGGTATATAATAATAGCCTCGAAAGCCATTGACTTTCGGGGCTGTTATTATGCTTTTCTGACAGGTCTTACATATTTCCAGAAGCGCTTGCAGTCGTGATAGAAGTAGAATATCCTGCCGGGAGCCGTGTCAAGGCAGTAGCCCGAAGAGCTGTAATCATAATCGCTCATAGCCTTTTCTATGTGCTGCTCCACAATGGCATTTTCCGTCTCAAAATCAAAGGGACCGTGCTCGAAAACTATGTACTCTCCCTCAGGAATATCCGAAAGTATCATCTGCTCGGGCACAGGGCCGTTATAATCCGCAGACAGACGCACGCCGTAGCATTCCGCAAGGGGAATGCCCCAGCTGCATATCCTGCCCTCAGGGGTGTTCAGGAATGCCATGAGCTGACCGCTTCCGCTGTTGTCTTCGTTGCCGCCCACATCGTCAAGCTTGCCCTTTATGCTGTTCAGCAGGCCACATATCGTATCGAAGTCCTGACCCTTGATAAGGCTCTGCTTCTGCCAGAAATCCCAGTAGCCGATGCTTTCGTAGTTCCTGATATGCAGGAATTTGTGTGCGGGGATAGTTACAAAATAGGTCTTTACCGTTCCGTCTGAATATGGCATATCATTTCCTCCGTTTTCTGTAAGATAGCAGTCAAATGGGCGGATAATTGTACGCAGCACAACGGGAACAGGCTTTCTGCGGTACTGGCTGGGCGTGATGCCGTAGGCTTCCCTAAAAGCACGGGTGAACGCTTCATGAGAGGAAAAGCCGTAGTTCAGCGCAATTTCAAGTATGCCGCAGTCAGTGTTACGCAGGTCGATGAGCGAAAAAGCAAGCTTCCTGTACCGCAGATAATCCTTGAACTTCATGCCCGATATTTCACTGAATTTCCTTGAAAAGTAAAATTCCGAATACCCAAGCCTGTCCGCCAGATGTTTCAGTGTCAGGGCTTCATCGTCCTTGTTTTTTATGCAGATGTCTATTTCATCAACAATGGTCTGCATATTTTTATGCCACTCGTACATTTTACCGCCCTTCATTCCTGTGACTTTTTTACAGCTGCTGTAATCTTATTATATCGGAGAAAGCTGTATTTTGCTTGATTTCAGTTGCTCAGTTTATGGATTTGGGCGCTCTGTCGGGGCGCATGGTCAGGGAGAGACGCTTTCTTTTCAGGTCAACGTCCAGTACCCATACCTTTACCACATCGCCGACCTTTACCGCTTCAAGAGGGTGCTTGATAAATCTGTTGCATATCTGGGAGATGTGAACGAGACCGTCCTCATGAACGCCGCAGTCAACAAAGCAGCCGAAGTCGATAACGTTTCGCACAGTGCCCATAAGCTCCATGCCGGGCTTTAAGTCTTTAAGCTCCATAACATCGCCGCTTCTCAGCAGGGGAGGGGGAAGCTCGTCACGGGGGTCACGTCCCGGCTTTGCCAGCTCCTTGATGATATCACGGAGAGTGGGCACGCCTATGCCTATTTCCTCGGATATCTTGTCAAGACCCTGCTTTCGGGCAGCCTCGGCAACGGTATTCATTTTCTCGCTGCCGATGTCAGCCAGAGTAAAGCCGCATATTTCAAGCAGCTTCTTTGCCGCACCGTAGCTTTCGGGGTGAACGGAGGTGTTGTCCAGAGGATTTTTGCCGCCCATTACCCGCAGGAAGCCTGCGCACTGCTCAAAAGCCTTTGCACCGAGCTTGGGGACTTTCATCAGCTGCTTACGGTCGGTGAACTCGCCGTTTTCCTCACGGTATGTGACTATGTTCTTGGCAACTGTAGCGTTTATGCCCGAAATGTAGGTCATAAGTGAGCGTGAAGCTGTGTTCAGGTCAACGCCTACGGAGTTAACGCAATCCTCCACAACGCCGCCAAGCGCTTCATCAAGCCGTGCCTTGGGCATATCGTGCTGATACTGACCAACGCCGATGGACTTGGGGTCTATCTTTACAAGCTCCGCCAGAGGATCCTGCAAGCGCCTTGCAATGGAGACCGCACTTCTCAGCGATACATCGTAATCTGGAAATTCCTCCGCTGCCAGTTTTGATGCGGAGTAAACGGAAGCTCCCGCCTCGGATACCACCATGTAGGATACCTTGCGGTCAAGCTCCTTGATTATGTCGGAGACTATCTGCTCCGACTCTCTTGAAGCAGTGCCGTTGCCGATGGCGATAACGGAAACGTTGTACTTGTTTATAAGCTCCGTGATCTTCTTCTTGCCCTGCTCCACTTTGAACTTTTCATTTGTGGTGATATATGCCACGCCTGTGTCAAGCACCTTGCCCGTGCTGTCAACTACAGCCAGCTTGCAGCCTGTCCTGAAACCGGGGTCAACGCCCAGTGCTATCTCGCCCTTTACTGGAGGCTGCATAAGGAGCTGACGGAGGTTTGATGAAAACACCTTTATAGCCGATTCGCTTGCCTTGTCGGTAAGCTCCGCACGTATCTCACGCTCAACGGAGGGGTATATCAGACGTTTCAGGCTGTCAAGGCAGGCAGCCTCCACAAGCTTTCCGCATTTGCTGCCGTTCTTTACATATGTGCCGAGGATAATTCTTTCAGCGTCGCCTTCAGGGAGCACGATGCTGACTTTCAGCTTTTCCTCACGCTCGCCACGGTCAATGGCAAGCACTCTGTGACCTGCTATCTTGCTCACAGGCTCGGAGTATTCGTAGTAATTCCTGTAAGTGCCTTCAGGGTCTTTTTCCTCGCTGCCTGATACGGAAACTGAGCCACGGACGTTGAAAAGTGTTCTCAGGCGCTTTCTCAGGTCAGCGTCATCTGAAACTGTTTCCGCAATAATGTCGCAGGCACCTGCAATAGCATCGTCGGCAGATGATACGCCCTTTTCCTCGCTGATGTATTTCTCAGCTTCGGCAGAGGGTTCGGCCTTTGTGTTTTGAGCCATGATAAGCTCCGCCAAAGGCTCCAGACCCTTTTCCTTTGCAATGGAAGCCCTTGTGCGGCGCTTCTGCTTGTAGGGGCGGTAAATGTCCTCCAGCTCAACCAGAGCCGCCGCATTGGAGATAGCCTCTGCCAGCTCAGGGGTCATCTTGCCCTGCTCGGTGATGGAGTTTGTTATCTCTTCCCTGCGCTTGTCCAGATTTCTCAGATATGTAAGGCGCTCGGAAATAAGCCTGATAGTCTGGTCATCGAGAGTGCCGTGATATTCCTTTCTGTATCGTGCGATAAAGGGAACGGTGCAGCCGCTGTCCAGAAAGTTTATGATGTTGTCTATGTATTCCTGCTTTACGTTAAATTCGTTGTGAAGCTGTACGTTTATCTCCAATTTGTTACCTCCAAATCAAATTCCCGACAGGTCAAAATCGGGAGTGTATTCCTCCTTGGCAGAGGAACGTTCCTGCATAAATCCGTCAAATCCCAGCTCTGCCGCCACCTGAGCCACCTTTTCATATTCATAGGTGGATATGCGCCTGTTTATTTCCTTGTGTTCGCAGCTTTTGTAAAACGGCGTGTACTGGCTCATCAGACTGAGCAGATAGCTGTCCTTCGGGTACATTTCGGCAATGGTGCGCAGTATCTTTTCGGAATCCTTTCTGTGGGAGGGCAGCACCATGTGGCGGATAATAACACCGCTTTTCATCAGTCCGTTTTCGTCATAAACAGGTTTGCCCGCAATTTCTATCATTTTGCCTATGGCCGCCGAAGCATATGAAAAATAATCCTTTGCAGCAGAGTATTTTTCCGATATCTCACTGTCATAATACTTGAAGTCGGGCATGAAGATATCCACATACCCTCTCAGCATTTCTATAGTTTCGGGCAGCTCATAGCCTCCGCTGTTGTATGCTACGGGAATATTCAGCCTGCCCTTGCATAGATCCAGAGCCTCGATGACCTGGGGAACATAATGGGTGGCGCTTACCAGATTTATGTTGTGCGCACCCTTGTCCTGAAGCTCCAGAAATATCTCGGCAAGGCGGCTTACCGGAATTTCTTTGCCGAAATTTTCGGCGGATATCCTGTAATTCTGGCAGAAGCAGCATTTAAGGCTGCAGCCCGAAAAGAACACCGTGCCCGAACCTCTTGTGCCCGAAATGCACGGCTCCTCCCACATATGCAGATAAGCTTTTGCAAGCCTCGGGAGAGCTCCGCCGCCGCAGAATCCCACAGTTTTTGTCCTGTCGGCTCCGCAGCGGCGGGGGCAAAGCTCGCAGCTTTTTAAAATATCATTCATAGCGGTGTGCGATAACATCTGTGAGGACGATATCATGAGTGAGATATTCCTCCTTCACTTCAAACTCTTCCGAGTAATCGGTTGACAGATATTTCTTATTGTCGTCCGCAAAAACGGTCACTATAGTGCTGTCCTTTCCAAGCTTCTCCTGCGCAAGGATACAGCCCAGCATATTTGCGCCCGAGGAAATTCCTACGCCTATGCCAAATTTGCGTGAGAGCATCTGAGCCATTATGATAGAGTCTATGTCGTCCACGGAAACAACAGCGTCAGTCTCGTCAAGCTTCAGTATATCGGGGATAAATTCATCGGAAATGCCCTGGATACGGTGCTTGCCGACCCTGTAGCCTGTGGAAAGAGTGGGGGAGCTAAGGGGTTCCAGAGGGAATACCTTGCAGTCGGCATTGTCTTTCCTGAGCCGTCTGCCGATGCCCATTACAGTTCCGCCTGTGCCCACACCTGCCACGATCCCGTCCGCTTTAAGTCCCATAGCCGCCAGCTGACGGGATATTTCCTCACCTGTGTAGAGATAATGGGTTTCGGTGTTGTCCTCATTGGAGAACTGACGGGGGAGAAATACTCCGCCGCCCTCCGCAAGCTTTTCCGTCATGGCGATAGAGCCTAAGAAGCCGCCCTCCTCACGGGATACCAGCCGAACCTCCGCACCGAAGCTCTTCATCAGATTTATGCGCTCGGCGCTCATCCAGTCGGGCATATAAATGACTACCTTGTGACCAAGATAGCTGCCCATAGCGGAAAAGGCAATGCCTGTGTTTCCGCTGGTGGCTTCCGCAATTATGTCGTCAGGGGCGATCTCACCCTTTTCATAAGCTTTCTTCATGATGTGAAAAGCAACTCTGTCCTTGATGCTTCCCGAAAGATTAAAGTATTCGGCTTTGGCAAAAATGCGCCTCGGCTCGCCCTTGTAGGTGAAATGGATCTCCAGCAGGGGAGTCTTGCCGATCATTCCCGATATTTTGTCAAAACGGCTTTCATAGACTGTGTTCATATAGTAAAGACCTCACAAATCACAATACAATTACATTCTGTCAAATGCCTGCTTGATGTCGGCAATGATGTCGTCAACATTTTCAAGGCCTACAGAGAAGCGGATAAGTCCGCCGTCGATACCTGCTGCCACAAGCTGCTCATCGCTGAGCTGACGGTGTGTTGCAGAAGCGGGGTGAAGAACGCAGGTGCGGATATCGGCAACGTGTACCTCGTTGGAAGCAAGCTCCAGTTTATCCATGAACTTTACAGCCTCGCTTCTTCCGCCCTTGATGGAGAAGGAGATTACACCGCTGGTTCCGTTGGGGAGATACTTCTTGGCACGGTCGTGGTACTTATCTGTCTCAAGACCGGGGTAGGAAACGGATATTACCTTGTCACAGCTCTGGAAGAACTTAGCCACCATCATTGCGTTGGAGCAGTAAACGGGCATACGTACAGCCAGTGTTTCAAGTCCCAGATTGAGCAGGAAAGATGAGTGAGCAGCAGGATAGCAGCCAAAGTCTCTCATGAGCTGCATTCTTGCCTTTGTGATGTAGGGCACAGGGTACTGCTTGGTGTAAACAGTGCCGTGATAGCTCTCGTCAGGCTCGGAGAGACAAGGGAATTTGCCGTTGTCCCAGTTGAACTTGCCGCTGTCAACAATAACGCCGCCTACCTGAACAGCGTGACCGTCCATATACTTGGAGGTGGAGTGAACAACAATATCAGCGCCCCATTCGATAGGTCTGCAAAGAACGGGAGTTGCAAAGGTATTGTCAACGATAAGGGGAACATTGTGCGCATGAGCGGCCTTTGCCCACAGCTCAATGTCAAATACGGTGAGAGCGGGGTTTGCGATAGTCTCGCCGAAAACACACTTGGTGTTGGGCTTGAAAGCGGCATTCAGCTCTTCTTCGGTGGCATTTACATCTACCCAGATGCACTCAATGCCCATTTTTTTGAGGGTGAAGCCGAAAAGGTTGATAGTTCCGCCGTAAATGGAAGAGGAAGCAATGAAGCTGTCTCCTGCCTCGCAGATGTTCAGGATAGACAGCAGGGAAGCCGCCTGACCGCTGGAGGTGCACATTGCAGCTGCGCCGCCTTCAAGAGCAGCTATCTTCTTTTCAACAGCATCGGTGGTGGGGTTCTCAAAGCGGGAGTAGATAAGGCTCAGTGTGGGATCGTCAAAAACGTCCGCAACGGAGTTGGTGGAATCATATACATATGTAGTGCTCTGAACGATAGGCATAACTCTGGGTTCGCCGTTCTTGGGGGTGTAGCCTGCGTGCAGGCATTTGGTTTCAAGCTTTGCGTTTTTTTTCATTTCTTTCAAGGTAGTGACCTCCTGTATAATATAATGCCGTCCCTGCGGTATTTTGTGATAGACATATCATCAGTAGTATATCATATTTTGGGGGATTAGTCAATGAGGATAAAAATATTCTGAGGCTGCGCAGTTTTTCGGGGTGACAGCACACGGATAACGCATATGGGTATGGAAATCAAAAAATTTTTTATCCAAGAAAGTGGCTTCAATACGTGATTTTTCGTCCCTCAGAAAAATAATTTGAGAAAATTCGAAAAAATTGCAAAAAACGCTTGACAAACCTGAAAGCATCTGCTATAATATAATAGTCGCTGAGAGATACGACAGAAAACAACAAGAAAACCAGTATGGAGAAGTCGCCTAGCCCGGTTTATGGCGCACGACTGGAACTCGTGTATGCGTTAATAGCGCATCGAGGGTTCGAATCCCTCCTTCTCCGCCAATGGCTCCTGCAAGTTTTTTGCAGGAGCTTTTATTTTGCACTTTTATCCGCAGAGCTGATATTCGGCTTTGCGGATTTTTTATTCTGCGGTAATTTTTAAGAAAAAATGTAATGTTTGGGAAAATATTGTCAAAATAGCTTGCAATCATGATTGGATAATGTTATAATAAAGCTGTACATTTAGAAATAGAAAAAAGTATATAATATCACATTTTTAAAACATATCTGAGGACTGACCATATGAAAAAAATTTTTGACGAGATACCGTTTTCAAAGGATTATAATTATGACAAGCTGACTGATGAAGAAACTGCTGAGTTAGTGAAAAGGCTTAGTTTAACAAAAAAGGGAAGCAAAGCTTATCTGGCTAAAGCTATAACAAAGACCGTTTTACAAATTGTTATGCTATGTGTGCTGATTTTCAGTTTCATATTCTTTATTGATTGGAGCGATAGTTCAGACAATTTGTTTTATATCATAGAACGAACTGTTTTAGCTGTTTTTGTGGTCGGTATCGGTATTTGGTGCTGTGCAGAAGACGTGAAATTCATTCGCCGTTACGGTAAAGAGAATGAGACGTTTTTGATAGCAAAGGGAACAGTGGTCAAAATCAGAGAAGAGCACATCAAGCCCGATTATTGGCATGATGACGGAATAAAACGTTTGGTAACTGTTGCGGTATCCGAGACTGAAGTCCTGCCCGAATTTGATATGTCATTTTATTTGACCTGCTTTAAAAAAGAATTATCGGCCGGAGACTCCATAGTTATAATAAGTTATCCAAAGAGAGCAAATATTGTTTCAAGGTATGATTATTTGTTATAGCCGATAGTCGGTAATTTAGCTGTGCTTTCTGTTCAAAAAATCATTGAGACATTATAAAGGAGTGGTGTTGTTGGAGTATATAGCTCACAGATCCGATGACGACAGGGAACAAAGTGTAAAAGAACATCTTGAAGGAGTTGCAAAGCTGGCGGAGGAGAATGCGTCGGGCTTTCTGGGCAGTGCTTCGTATAATGCGGGGCTGCTTCATGATATCGGGAAGTACACGACCTCGTTCCAGAAGCGGATAAACGGCGGCGCAAGAACTGAGCACGCCGTGCAGGGCGCAGTGGAATGCGGAAAGTTATTCGGCGGCAATATTCTCATCGCACTTCTGCAATACTGCATTGTGGGTCATCATTCGGGGCTTCCGGACGGCGGTGCAAGTGCGGACGGACCTGATTCACCCACTTTGCAGGGACGGCTCAGCCGTGCAAAAAAGCTTGAAAGCGGTGAGGCGTATAAAAATGAGATAACAATTTCCGCCCCTGATGATTCACAGATCATCGCCTGCATGAATGAGATTAGGCACAGTTCCCTGAGTGACAAAGAGAAAAATCGTGAGTACATGGAGTTATATGCTTTTATGACCAGATATGTTTTCTCGTGCCTTACCGATGCGGATTTCATTGATACCGAGACTTTCTGCGATATGCAGGCAGAACGAGGCATGACAGGCGATTTTGAGGAGGCTCTCAGACGCCTTGACGCTCATATGTCAGGCTTTAAGGCGGATACCAAGGTCAGGACCGCCAGAAGAGAGCTGCAGCATCAGGCGTATGAGCTGGCGCAAAACGGTTCATCTGTTGAGCTGCTGAATATGCCCACAGGCAGCGGAAAAACGCTGTGCAGTCTTAAAATTGCCCTTGAAAAGGCTGTTAAAGATGAGAAAAAACAAATCAAGCGCATTATATATGTAATACCTTACACAAGCATAATCGAGCAGACGGCAGAAGAATTTGAGAAAATTCTGGGTGACAGCGTTGAGATACTCCAGCACCATTCCAACTTTTCCTTTGACGTTGATAAGGACAACAAAAACGATAAATATGATGAAAATGATCTCACTGTCTTGAAAATGAAGCATACTGCCGAAAACTGGGACGCCAAGCTTATAATCACTACCAGCGTCCAGTTTTTTCAGTCATTGTATCATTATAAGGGCAGCAGACTGAGAAAGCTCCATAACCTGGCAGACAGCGTGATAATATTCGATGAGATACATCTGCTGCCGATAAAATATCTTCAGCCATGTATCCGTGCAGTGGGGTACATCACAAAGTATCTGAGAAGCACGGCTATATTTCTGTCAGCGACAATGCCCGATTATACGGGGCTTTTCGGCAGATACCTTGGAAACGATTTTACCCAGCTTATTACAGACAAGACCCATTTTGCGGATTTTAAAAAGTGTCAATATATAGACCTTGGCAAAACATCTTTTGAAAATGTGGTAATGAAGGCCTCCGAAAGTATGAGCAGCCTTATAATAGTAAACACAAGGGCAGAGGCTCAGCAGCTGTATAAAATGCTGAGCGGCGTAAAGTACCATCTTTCGACATATATGATACCCGAGCACCGTTCTGCGGTCATTAAAAAGATACGTCAGCACCTTAAAGATATTGCGGATAACGTGACCGATGAGAAGCTGACGGTAGTTTCCACATCGCTTGTTGAAGCAGGCGTTGACTTCGATTTTCAGACAGTTTTCCGTGAGCTTGCAGGGCTTGACAGCATTTTGCAGGCAGGCGGACGATGCAACCGTGAGGGCAGCCGCTCCGATGGCTGCGTTTATATTTTTGATGCAGATGACACACCCCATAAAAATGATGGCGATTTTGACACACGCAGGAATATAACTAAAAAACTGCTTGAAAAATTTAGCGACATTACAGCACCTGAGTGTATAGAAACTTATTTTTCCGGGCTTTTTGAAGATTATGATGAGCTTATCCAAAAGAACAGCATTTATGAATGCAGCACCGGTAAGAACTTTATGTCAATACCTTTCCGCGAATACGCCGAAAGTTTTCAGCTGATAAATGATGATGACGGCATTGCGGTAGTGGTCGAGTATGACGAAAATGCTTCCAAGCTTATCGCCAGACTGAGAGCGGGCGATATGAAGGTCAAGCGTAAGCTGCAGCGCTACAGTGTTCCTGTGAAAAAATTTTATTTTAATGAGCTGATGAAAAGCGGACTTATAAGCGAGTGCAATGGCGTGTGCCTGCTTGCAAACAAAAACTATTATACTGATGAAATGGGTCTTGACATAAATACTGATCTGGATGAAAAGTACAACATAGGACGACAATAAACAGAGACCCTGCGGACTACGCAGCAGCCCGCAGGGTCTCCTCTCTACCGTTTGTGTAATAGAATGCTTATACATTTCTACTCACTGCACAAAGTACAGACTATGTTTATTATAATATAAATGTCCAAAAAAAGCAATGTATATTTATGTAAAATAACTATTGAATTTTGCGTATTGCTGTTATATAATTTAATCAAGGTCAGCGGCATAATAGAATACTTATACGAGCTTAACACAAAAAGGAGTGATCTAAATTGAGTTATGGAATCAAAATAATAGTGGAAGGCGATTATGCCTGCTTTACCGATCCTGCTTCAAAGGTGGAGAGAGTGAGCTACAAAGTTCCCACGCCCGGAGCAGTGGAGGGTATTCTTAAATGCGTTTATTGGAAACCTGCAATACGCTATGTGGTTGATGAATTGGTCGTGTTCAACCCCATAACATATGTAAATATCCGCAGGAATGAGCTGAAAGAGAAGGTATCCTATCAGGCGGTAAAGCAGCAGATGAACGGCAGGGGAGACCCGATAATGTATGCCTCCGAACAAAGGACGCAAAGGTCGGCGATGGTGCTGAGAAACGTGAAATACGGCATATCGGCGCATTTTGAGCTGACGGGGCTTAAATCCGACCATGCGGACGAGAGCGAGGAGAAACATTACAATATTCTCCTGCGCAGGCTGAGGAACGGTCAGTGCTTCAGGCAGCCGGTGCTTGGCAACAGGGAGTTTTCTGTCAGAAAGATAGAGCTTGTTGACAGCTTCGACTATTCTCAGGTATCGGACGAGCTTATGGGTGATGAGGATCTGGGCATCATGCTCTATAAGATGAATTTCAGGGACGGCGGCAAGCCGCTGAACGGTAACTGGGACAAGCCTGTTTTCAGTGATGCGGCTGATGCGGTTTACTATCACCCTCATATTGTGAATGGTGTTATTGATGTGAAGAAATACAGGGAGGAGGGGCTTAAATGCTGATAAGGTCACTGTGCGATTATTACGATATTCAATCTGCACGTGGCGAAGCTGCCTCGGACATTATGTCCGAGCAGCCCGTCCACTGGATGGTAATGCTTACTCCCGACGGCAGGGTGGCTGATATTATAGATAAGCGTATTGAAGAATCTGTTCCTCAGAAGAACGGCAAGGTCAAAATTGTTAAAAAGCCTATTGTGGTTTCTCTGCCCAAAAGGACACAGAAAACGGGAATTGACGCAAATATTATCGAGCACAGACCGCTGTATATTTTCGGACTTAATTATGATGCAAAAATCGGTCTTACGCCCGATGACAAGACCGGTAAGGCAAGAAAATCCCATGAAGCATTTGTAAAGAAGAATCTTGAGTTTTTTGACGGTATTGACTCGGAGATCGCAAGAGCATATGTTAATTTTATAAAGAACTGGGTCCCCGAGAATGAAACGGAAAATGAGCAGCTGAAAAAGCTGGGCAAGGAATATCAGGGAAGCTACTATATTTTTGCTCTTGACGGCAGACCTGAATGCAAGCTCCATAAAGATAAAGCTGTGCTTGCCAAGTATGAAAAGCTTATGGCAAAGGCTGCGGCAGAGACTGCCGAAAGCGATGACGGCATTATGATGTGCCCCATAGAAGGTGAGAGGCTTCGTGCCGCAAGAATACACGACAAAATAAAGGGCATAAAGGGAGGCAACTCCGTAGGTGCAGTGCTTGTAAATTTCAACAGCTCGGCGTTTGAGTCATACGGCAAGAGCCAGTCAATGAACAGCGGCATTTCCGAAAAGGCGATGAAAAAATACACATCGTCTCTCAATAAGCTGCTTGCCGACCCCATGCACCATATATATTCCGATGATATGACAGTCGTTTTCTTTGCGATGAAGCATGATGATAAGGCTGAATGCGATTTGTTTAACGGCTACTTGAACAGCAGTAATGGAGTTACCGAAGATTCGACAAAAGCCGATGTCAAGGCAGTGTCGGAAAATATTTATTATAAGGGACAGACGGGAAATGCTCAGGCACTTGACAAAGATGTTGATAACGGAGTTGACTTTTTTGTTGCAGGCTTTACGCCAAACAGCTCACGCATCTGCCAGAAATTTATGGTAAGGAACAAATTCGGAAAAATAATCGACAACGTAAAGCAGCATCAGCAGGATATGGCTATTTGCGGTTCAAACGGCGAGATACCTTTGTGGAGAATAAACAATGAGCTGGTTTCGCCCAAGGCGTCAGCACGTAAGAAAAAGGATAACGATGAATCCGGAGCAGCTAAAGGGTCTGATCTTCCGATATCGCCCACGTTGCAGTCAGATATGTTTCAGGCAATTCTCAACGGAACAAATTACCCATATACTCTGCTTGAAACTGTTGTGCGCAGGGTTTGCACCGACAGTGATACCGATAGCAATAATAAAATAAAAATAAATGAAGTCCGTGCAGGGCTTATCAAGGCATTTATAAACAGAAAAGCAAGAATTAACGGAGATAAGGAGGAGATCACCGTGGCACTTAATCCAGAAAACAAAAATCCAGCATATCTTTGCGGCAGGCTTTTTGCCGTGCTTGAAAAGATACAGCTGGAAGCTGCAGATGTAAAGCTCAACCGTACTATTAAGGACGCATATTTTTCATCGGCATCGTCAAGGCCTGCGCTTATTTTTCCAAGGCTTATTGACCTTTCAAAATTTCATTTGAGTAAGCTCAGCGAGGGAAGAGCAATATATTTTTCAAAACTTATCGACGAGATAATGGATAATATCGAAGATAATTTGCCGGCAAATCTTTCGCTTATTGATAAGGGCAATTTTCAGGTAGGTTATTTTCATCAGAATTCTTATTTTTTTACCAAAAAGGATAAAAATGAAGAACCCGAAACAGTAAATGAATAATAAAGGAGAATGAAAACTATGGAAGCTATCAAGAATCGCTATGAATTTGTAATGTATTTTGACGTAGAAAACGGCAACCCCAACGGCGACCCCGATGCGGGCAATACACCCAGGATCGACCCCGAAACCAATTTAGGCATCGTTACCGATGTTTGCATCAAGAGAAAGATAAGAAACTTTGTGGAGCTTACCATGAACGGTAAGGAAGGCTACAACATTCTTATCAAGGGTGACCGTTCCCTCAACTCCAAATTCACCGAAGCTTATGAAAAGCTTGGAATGCCTACAGGCAAGAACGCCGATAAGCCTGCCGATGCCGAAAAGAGGGCGCAGGAATATATCTGCAAGAATTACTATGATGTCAGAACATTCGGCGCAGTAATGAGCACAGGCGACAATCCCTGCGGAATAGTAAGGGGACCTGTTCAGATAAACTTTGCCCGCAGTATAGATCCCGTGCTTATTCAGGATATCACTATTACAAGACAGGCAAAGACGACTGAAGAGCGCCAGAACAAGTCAGGCAATTCTGAGATCGGCAGGAAGAGCATAATCCCATATGCTCTCTACCGTGCCGAGGGTTATGTTTCCGCAATGCTGGCGCAGAATGTGACACAGTTCAGCGAGGAGGATCTGGAGCTGCTCTGGACTGCCATTATCAATATGTTTGAAAACGACAGAAGTGCCGCAAGAGGAAAAATGTGCCTGAGAAAGCTTTATGTTTTCAAGCATGAAAGCGCTCTCGGCAATGCTCCCGCAGCTGTCCTTTTTGATAAGATAACCGCAGAAAGCAAGTGCGACGGAGCACCCAGAAAGTTTTCCGACTATGAGATAAGTGTTGACAGAACAATGCCCGCAGGCGTTGAGCTTATCGAGAAGATATGAGCGAAGAGCAGACCATAAACATCAGGGCAATACAGCATTATATGTATTGCCCGAGAAGGTTTGCTCTGCTTGAGCTTAACTGCGACTGGGCTGAAAATGCCTTTGTGGTAAAAGCAAACCTTATGCACGAGAACGTTCACGGCGGAGACCATAAGTTTTCCAATGACAGAATGCTTGTAAGAAGCTCTGTTGCGGTGTATAACGATGAGTACGATATTTTCGGCGTTACGGACTGCATGGAGTTTGTGAAAAGCAGGAACGGAGTGAGCATTGACGGAAGTGATGACAAGTACAAGGTGCGCATAGTGGAATACAAGCCGAAACCGCCTAAGGGAGCGGATTTTCATGACAGTGATGCCATACAGGTATTTGCTCAGAAGATATGCGCCGACAGTATGTGGAAATGCGACAGCGAAGCATATATCTATTACTCCGAAACAAGACGGCGTGTAAAGCTTCCATATTATACGGAGTATGAAAAGTGGGATAAAATGCTTAAAGAATATCTTTTGGGAATGAAAAAGATACTTGCTGACGGCGTTATTCCCCAAAAGGCAAGAGGCGTAAAATGTTCGGGTTGTTCGCTGTACGATGTGTGCTTCCCGAAAACGGTGCACTATAATGTCCGAGATGAAATAATGAGCGGGATAAAGGGGGAGATGTCATAAGAAAGCTGCTTAATTCACTGTACGTGCTTGATGAAACGGCATATCTTTCACTTGATGGCGAGAATATCGTCTGCCGTACAGATGAAAGTGAAAAATTCAGGATACCGTTTTCAAATGTTGAGGATATCTATTGCTTTAGCTACCGTGGCTGTTCTCCTGCACTTATGGGCAAGTGTGTGGAATATAAGATACCGCTGAATTTCATCTCTCCGCAGGGTGAGTTCCTTGCAAGAGTAGAGGGCGAGGTCAAGGGCAATGTCTATCTGCGCAAGGCCCAGTTTGATATGTTTGCCGACCCGCCTGCACTGCTTATGCAGAACACAGTGGCAGCAAAGCTTGCAAACACCCGATATGTCATAAAGCGTTCGCTTAGGGATAATCCGCAGATAGACGATGACGGCGCAGTATCCCGCTGTATTGCATATCTTGAAAGCAGTATCGACAGCGCATATGAAACCGATGACAGAGATGCTCTCATGGGCATAGAGGGCTGTGCCGCCAAAGCATATTTTGATATTTTTGACAGGCTGATACTCAGGCAGAAGGAAGATTTTGTCATGACTTCCCGAACAAAGCGTCCGCCTCTTGACAGGGTAAATGCAATGCTGTCGTATCTTTATACCATAGCGACCTGTACATGCGCATCAGCATTGGCAGCGGTGGGACTTGACAGCTATGCGGGATTTTATCATGCTCTTCGTCCCGGACGCAACAGCCTTGCCTGTGATATGGTCGAGGAGATAAGATGTATAATCGAACGCCTGGTGCTGACAATGATAAATCTCAAAATGGTAAATGCAGATGATTTTGAAGTACAGCCCGGGGGAGCGGTCTATCTCAGTAAGGACGGCAAACGCAAGGTCATAACCCAGTGGCAGGAAAAGAAGCGCACCGTGATAGTTCACACATATCTAAAGGAAAAGATACCCGTGGGACTTATTCCCTATGCACAGAGCACTTTGCTCGCAAAGTATATACGAGGCGAGATAGATGAGTATCCGTGCTTTCTGATGAAATGAGGCGGTCATAATGATGACACTTGTGTGCTATGATGTCTGCACCGAGGACAGAGGCGGAAAAACAAGGCTCCGCAAGGTGGCAAAGGAATGCCGGAACTATGGGCAGCGTGTCCAGAATTCAGTTTTTGAGATCGACGTGGACTATGGCACTTTCCTTAAAGTCAAGGATAAACTCTTGAAGATAATCGACGAAAATAAAGACAGCCTGCGGATATATTATCTTGGCAACAACTGGGAGCGCCACATTGAGCATTTCGGCATCAAGGAGACATATAATCCCGAGGGTGTCCTGATAGTTTAGCGAACCCTCAATGTTCTGAAATTTCCGTGCACTTCGCAGAAAAAACACTGTGTAAATGCCAATATACAGCAAATAATTGATTGACATCTTTTGAACAGAGACACAATAGTCCCCCATGTAGTGCGTGTGACCCTTTTTATGTCTATATGTAGGGTCACACCCTCACGGGTGTGTGAGTTGAAATTGGTCTGAAATAGAAAATCTTCTGATACAGGAGGTCACACCCTCACGGGTGTGTGAGTTGAAATCTGCTATGATACTTATGAAAAGGTTGAGCGTCTGACGTCACACCCTCACGGGTGTGTGAGTTGAAATGTCATCTGTAGCCTCTTTCGGAAGCTGTTTTTTGTCACACCCTCACGGGTGTGTGAGTTGAAATTGAAAGCGCCTTTACAGGTGTTACAAAGACTGTTGAGTCACACCCTCACGGGTGTGTGAGTTGAAATAACAACAACGGCGGCTCGGCTCTGAATATCCTTAAGTCACACCCTCACGGGTGTGTGAGTTGA
>ERZ860076.221-NODE-221-length-41776-cov-4.884974_pt1 | contig 41776 bp, 40 predicted proteins | sample MGYA00509982_ERZ860076 | MGnify/ENA primary metagenome ERZ860076 (study PRJEB30046, sample SAMN00715193) | human gut metagenome | study: EMG produced TPA metagenomics assembly of the A metagenome-wide association study of gut microbiota in type 2... | reverse complement strand
AGCGGCAGGATAAAGCCAAAGAAATCGCCCAGAATGGGGGTCAGGGCACTGATGGACAGCAGCGCCGCCACGGTGAGCACCAGACCCACAAGGCCGCCCAGCTCCACGGTGACAAGGCGATCCTTCACATCGCCCTCCAGCGTGAACATCATGATATTGCTCAGGAAGATCAGCCAGCTGTACTCCAGGCCGGTCACATGGATGATGGCATTGGCGATCAGGATCCACACCAGCAGCATCAGGCGGAAATACAGCAGAAAGCGCTTGGTAACGGCTTCATTCATGATAAAATACCTCTTTCTTGGTCGTATTGGAAAGCTTTACTTTCACTAAAAGGCGCTTTTTGGCAGGTAAAACCTGCATTGATGTTGCCATTATACAATATTTACATGGCAAAAACAATACTTTTGCAAGAATAAATTGCATATTTTGGAAATTTTGCCTTGCAGAAGGTCGGCAACCTCGCCCTCTCCGTCATTGCTTGCGCAATGCCACCTCTCCCAAAGTGAGAGGCCTTGGCAGTACGGCAAAGTTTTCGGTTTTGCCAAGGGCTCCCCCCTTTGGGGGAGCTGTCACCGCAGGTGACTGAGAGGGTATTGCACCCTTGTTCCCCTCTCCGTCTTCGCTCAGCCACCTCTTCCAGAGGGAGAGGCAAGAGGTACTCGCATTCAATAAAAAATACAAGGACAGGCACAGCGGATTATCCCACTGTGCCTGTTAACTGTCTGATGCGCTCGTCCATTGGGGCGACAGCGCTTTTCCTATAGAATCGTGTACAGCCAGTAAATAAACCCGTACACCACGCTCGCAGCCAGACCGTACACGATCACCGGTCCCGCAATGGTGAACATTTTCGCGCCCACACCCAGCACGAAGCCCTCTGCTTGTGTCAAGATAGGGACGAGAGAAATTTTTGCCCTATTTTACTGGGTTTTTGGCTCCTCAAATTTCTAAAAAAATCGGCTTTTTTCGCAAAACTGCTGTGATAATAGGGATAATTGCTGTGATAATAGGGATTTTGGCAGATAACAACATCTCTGTTCGAGAGCAATTTGGGGCCATCTTTGCTAAACAGCATTGTGCTTCATGGGATGTGAAATGCTCTCTGGCAAAAGGAGCCTTTCAAATGCATCTACGTTGCGAAACTCAATTTCGACCCTCCCGTTCTCAAAAACACGCACCTGATCCACAAGCCGGGCAATCACTTCCGGACGATATTCTGACAGAGCCAGAATATCCTTTACGCTCTGCGTGGTGTTGCAGGCTGCGTCATACCGTTTGTTCCAATCCTCCAGTTCCTTCCTCAGATCCTTGATTTGGATCTGCAATCGTTCACATTCCATCTGATTCGTTTGCTGGATCTCTTTGAACCGGTCTTTGGTGTATTTGCCTGCACGGTACTCCTCATATAGAAATCCCTTTGTGCTGTTGATGTGCCCCAACCTCATATCAGCAATGCGGATTTGGCTCTTTATCTGCTCACGCTTGGAGCTGTCCAGATTTTTGATATAATCTGATTTTGAAAGCAGCAATTTGGCATGCAGCTTTACCACCTGCAGCGCATTAGACTGCAATGCGTCTACATTCTCATGCAAGGATTCACATCCGGGGCTATGCTCAAAACGCGCCCGCACACAGAACAGATGAACCTGTTTCCCGTGAGAGCGCTGCAGTTTTCGGCCGCAGTACCCACAGACGAACAGATTTTGTGAACGGTTTCCGGCAGTGTCGTTATTTACAGTCCGTATCCGCGATTTCAGCGCACTGATCGCCTGCTGATAGGTTTCAGGCGAAATGATAGCCTCATGCGTTCCCTCAACAACGACCCAATCCTCTCTCGGGAGGCTTCGCATTTTATTCGAGCGGATACCCACAGTTTCTCTTGTTCCGCTTATCATCTTCCCGGTATATCTTTCATCGTTCAGAATCTTTCGAACCGTTCCGCCAAGCCACAGCGGTTCGCTTTCAAGAACCCGCCCATTGTAGCGCTCTCCGTTCTGCCTTTTATGCTCCGCTGGGGATGGTATCTTTCGTGCATTGAGACGTTTAGCAATTTCCATCGTACTCAAACCCTCAATGCACCATTCAAAGATTCTTTCTATCGTTGTACGGACATCTTCATCCACTAAAAGCTTGTGCTTGTCCGATGGATCCAACCGATAGCCATAGAAGGCTTGACCACCCCAGTACAAGCCTCTACGGTTGCGGGTTTTTACGGCACTTCGGATTTTCAGGGAAAGATCCTTGCTGTACATCCCATTTACAAGGTTTCTCAGTGCAAGTTCCATGCCTCCGGTCGTTCCGATGTAATCATTGCTGTCAAAGGCATCGCCGACCGAAATAAACCTCGTGCCAAAGAGCGGAAGAATCAATTCGAGGTACGCTCCTACCTCCAAATACTCACGGCCGAAGCGGGATAGATCCTTCACAATAATGCAATGGAGATCTCCTCTGCGAACCAGTTCCATCATGCGCTTGAAATTCGGTCGCTCAAAGCTGGTTCCGCTATAACCGTCATCACAGAATTCCGTAATGCGATAAGAGAGCAGATCATGAGTCTGCTCGATATAGCTTTGAAGGATCTTCCGCTGATTGGTAACACTGTTGCTCTCGCTCTTATCCGTTGATGAGCGAAGATCTCCGTCTTCGACAGAAAGGCGAATATACATGGCAAGCGTCTTTTCAGGCATAGCGCTGTGCCTCCTTCTGCCAAAGAGCCGCATTGAGGAGAAGCTCTTCCATTTCGTCCCGATACTTCAGCTTCACTTCATAGTGACCGTCGTTGAACAGTACTACCTCGTCAATTAGGGCGTCCACCATTGCAGCGTCCAGCTCTGTGCGATTGCCATACTCTTTGATGAGCTCCGTCCAGTAGATACTCCCTTTATACTCGGGAGAATACTTCTGCGCCTCTTTTTCAAGCTCATGGGCAAAAATCCTAAGCTCATCCGCCTTGGTTGCGCACGCATTCGCTTCAGCGATATATTCCTGCTCGGAAAGGATGCCTTCTTTGAAGCTCCTGTAGAGCGTGGCTTTCCGCTCACCGTACAGGTCTATCCTTGCCATAACACTTCGAATCTGCTCTTGAAAAATTCTATATCGGCTTTTATTTTTCTCTCGTTGATTTAAGGATGCAACGATTGCCTGTGCATCGGTAAACAGCTGCATTTGAACTTTTATCAAGCGTAGAACGGACGATTCCAGTTCTTCTTTCTTCACCGCCTTTTTGGGGCAGTAGGACGAATTGTAGTTTTCATGCAGAGTACAGTAATACCACCATGTCGTCTTTCCATTGTTCTTCTTGGCACGCAGAAACATTGCCTTCCCGCATTCCCCGCAGCGCAGGTGTCCCTTAAAAATACTCGCCTGCTTGCTTTTACAGTTGTACTTTGTCGCTGCTCCTGCCGTGTGCTTTAGGTCATCGAAATATTTTTGCACGCAATCAAAGAGCCCTTCCGAAACGATTGGCTCGTGAGTGCCCTTTGTAATGATCCAATCTTCTTTGGGGACTGCCTTGCTTTTTTTCTCCCCCGAGCTATAGAAGTCTGAGCGGTATTTCCCGCCGATTGTCCATCCGAGATATGTCCTGTCAATCAGGATTTTTCTCACGGTCTGTTGATACCAGAGAGAATTCTTGAATTTATCACTCTTTACCAGACCGAGGTTGAAATTATGACGACCGGGGGAAGGAATTCCTCTATCATTCATTGTGACGGCTGCATAATGCAGAGTGCAGCCCTCGGCAACCATCTCAAACAGCTCCCTTACGATGGGCGCTGCTTCAGGGTCTATGACAAGATGATGTTTATCCATCGGATCCCTTAAATACCCATACGGCGCCTTGCTGCCCACGTATTTCCCCTGCTTCTGCATGGATTCCATCACGGAGCATATCTTCTTTGACACATCTTTTGCGTAACGTTCATTTAGAAGGTTCTTTATCTGCACAGAAATATCTGCCTGCTTATATAGCGAATCAAATCTATCCGTAATAGAAATGAAGCGCACATTCAGATACGGGAATACCATCTCAATAAACTCGCCGGACTCAAGATGATTTCGGCCAAGGCGCGACAGGTCTTTTACAATGACGCAATTTACTTTCCCGTCCCGGATATCGTTCATCATGCGGGAAAACTCCGGCCGTTGAAAATCCGTCCCGGATACATCGTCATCGCAATACACATCAAATACGCTGATATCCGGATCCTCGCCTGCAAAATCCCGAAGAAGCTGAATTTGGTTGCCAATGGTGTCAGCTTCTCTTTTTCGTTCATCTTCAACCGAGATACGGGCATACAAAGCCGCAGAATATTCCGACTTTGGTGTAGGGGGTGATTTCACCGGAGCCACTATGTTTTTTCTGCTCGTTCTTGCCATTTCAAACCACCGCCTTATCGCTATCCGCAACATTGCTGTAGCTTTCCTGAACCTGTGCCAACATCTCGGCATAGTCCTGCGCATGCGCAAACTCAATCTCCAAGGTCTTGTCTTCATACACGCGGATCTGTTCCATACATTCAACAGCAACAGCTCTTGTAAGCGATGGAATATTTTGATGGGCAATCAGGTCTTGGACCCATTGGCTCCGTCGGCCCGATTTGTCAAGTTCCAAATTGAGTTCACGCTGAACCTGTTCTTTCGCGATCAGCGCATCCGTGATTTTAGAATCGTACTGTGCCCGTATTTCAAGAAAATCCTCTTTCGGGATAATATCCTCCTTGAAGTCTTCATATAAAGAAGCTTTCAGCTTCCTGTACTTTATTTCTTCCATCTCAGCTTTTTCCATTCGCTCCTGAGCCTTGCGTGCGCGGATATGCTGAAGCGGCGCGTCCTGGATCGCCTTTAAGCACTCATCCATCTGAACAACCATGGAGATATGCTTCTGCAGCAACGCAAGCACCGCATCCAGAAGCTGCTGTTCCGGAATCGCATGACTTGTGCAAGCTCCACTGTTTTTATAAGTGCTGCAAGCATAGCATATTTGCTTATTCGCTGCGGAAGCGGTAATCGTCCGGCGAACCATGGGGCTTCCACAATCTGCGCAGAAAAGCATCCCTGCAAGGGGAAACACAACGTTTTTCCCGGGAGAGACACGCGTATCCATCTTCAGCAAGCGTTGAACAAGGTCAAACGTTTTCTCGCTGACAATTGCCTCAAACGCTTGCTCAACCACGACCCATTTCTCCGGCGGGTTTACAACCACTGTTTTGATTTTGTAATTCGGCCTTGTGCGAACGCCCTGTATCATCGTCCCTGTATACACACGGTTTGACAATATACGTCCTACGCCGACAGCGGTCCATTCGACTTTTGCATGCTTCTGAAAGCTGCACTTGAGCCTGCTTCCCATGCTTCTCTTATATTCTAGTGGCGCCAGAACTCTTTGCTCTGTCAGGCGTTTAGCGATTGCCGCTTGGCTCATTCCTTCAATTTTCCAACGAAAAATATCCTGAATGACGCCTGCAGCATAGGGGTCGATCTCCAATTTAGTATGGTCATCTTCGGATTTCATATAACCATAGGGGGCAAAGGCGCCGAGATATTCTCCGTTTTTACGCCGAACCTGAAATTGACTCCGAATTTTCATGGAAATATCGCGGCAATAGTTGTCGTTCATCAGGTTTTTTAGCGTGATGCTGAAATCATCTGCGTAATCGCGTGTCACCGTGTCAATGTTGTCGTTGATCGCTATCAAGCGTACGCCGTAAAAAGGAAAAAGACGGTCGATATACTTTCCGGCATTGATGTACTCTCGGCCGAAGCGGGACAAATCCTTCACAACGACGCAATTGACCGTCCCAGCCTTGATGTCATTCATCATAAGCTGGAACGCAGGTCGGTCATAGTTAGTCCCAGTATATCCATCGTCTATACGAACGGATACAATATTTATTTCGGGTTTATCCTGTAAATAATCGAGAATGAGCTGTTTCTGATTTGTAATGCTGTTGCTTTCGTTTTTTCTTCCGTCAGAAGCATCTTCGTCTTCTTTGGAGAGGCGTACATATATAGCGGCGTTATAGTTCGTAAGCTCTGACATAATCTCACTCCTTTGATATACTTGTCAGGTTCACCGACAATTATCTCCGGATGAGTATCAGACTGAATCCTTGTTTATTTTAACATGTCGCAGCTGATAAGTCTACCGGTTTTGCCGAAAACCATAACTTTCCAGACCTCATACTGTTTGCAGCATATCGATCATATTCTGCTGAAACGATGGTCCGTTTTCCTTGTACACAACCTTTATCACAACATCCCCTATCCGAAAACAGTAGGGATTCTGTATTTGGCGCATGAATTCAGCTACTCGCTCCGGAACAGGTTTTGTTTCATCAATCGTAACCTGATTCAGGTCGATCAAGTCGTTTTTATCTATGGACCGGACATCCACGGCTCGAAGCTGTTCCAACCTTTCGTTTATCCTTAAACTATCCACAACAGGAACTCCTTTCCTAAACTCTAACTCCATTTTTGACCAATTGAATAGGTTTTATTCCTTCAAACGATGCAGTCACCCTCCGCCCGTGGCGAACGGGTCCATGGAAATCTTATCCCCCCGCCTTCATTATGGCCGGGCCGCGAATTACGGAAGTATCATTATTGCCCCTGGCGGATCATCGCGCATACGGTTGCCGTCCGTATTTATGTGCTCTTGGCTTTGGCCTGCCAAACCAAATGGATAGCCGCTTGCCGCCAGAGGAACGAGAGGGCGCCGCTATGCGATTTTCAAGGTTCATTGAAAATGGGATTGCCTTCATAAAGTAAAAACACTCGAAAAACGCAAAATCTAATGCTCTGAGAAAAAAATTTAAGGCTCCGGCAAATCACCGGAGCCTTTGGCTAAATTCTGAACTCCGAAATATGCAGAACAATATGCAGCATAATGTATTGCCTACAATCCTCGTCGAGATTACCGGCATAACTGCTCAGCCGGTTAATCAGAGGCATATATAGAGCAAGCAGGGAATCCAACGCTTCCCGGTCTCCGCATACAGCAGCTTCCAGAAGCAGTCTAAATTCATTGTCGGTCATTTTTTCGCTCCTTTATAAGGCGCTCTCTTAATCGCTTTATTGCAAGGGAGCGCTGGTTGTATACATGCTGTACAGAGCAGTGGAGCTTTGCTGCAATTTCAGATGGTGTAAGCTCTTCGACAAAAAGCATTTCCAGTATACGTCTGCGCATCAGCGGAAGTTCCCGGAATGCCTCAGCCAAACGCTGTTCCTCGAAATCAAAGCTATCCGGCGAAACACCAGCAGATAATAGCGCCGTATCCACAATTGCAACGTCAGTTTCTTCAAGGGGTACGGTTTGCAATTGCTTTTTTTCAGCACGCAGATAGTTCTTCTGTGCATTTTCTGCAGTTATGACGATCCATCTTGTGAATCGGCCACGCAGTTCATCCCTTCCGTCCGTGGGTGACATTTTTTACGCCTCCTTTGGCGCATGCCACCCCGGCAAAAGAGATCAAAACACGCCACGATGGCATGCTATGATCTGTAAGATATGGGGTTAAACCAGGAATTTGAGCGGAATAGCAGCGCATCAACGCATCAAAACCACCTCCTCCCTGTATAAGCGAGGGTTGTCTGCCCATAAAAACACCCACCCGTTGACAGTTTTTATAAACTGTACAAAACGGATGGGTGCTTGGTAGGGCTCAACAGCTCCGCCTCTGAAGTCATATTTTTACGGTGAAAGGACCTGCTTGTTTGTAGGCAGAAAAGTCTCAAAATAATCTCAACTACGGTCACAAAAACGGATAAAATCCGCAGTTCATGTTCTGCATTATGTAAAAAACGTTTTCAATTCCTGCATATGCTCATCTGTGAGATACGGCTCTGCCTGCCTGAAATAAATCTGTGACAGGGTCTTGCTGCCGGACATAAGCATTGCTTTTATGAGATAGTAATGGACTTCCGACTCATACATATCAATGGACAGCAAATCCATGGATAGTTCCTGTACGCGAAGGTAGTTCTTTTCTCTATAAAGCATAGAGAGATACCGTTTCATGTAGTGCAGAAACTTGTTTTGGTAATACAGCGTTTTGGGCATTAGCCAGTGATAAAAGTCGTACCGCGGAAGGAGACTGCCTCGGTAGAGTCCAATAATGCTCTCATACAGCGTCTGTAAAATCACCTGGTCGGAAGAATTATCGATCCGTTTGCATGCATCGTCGAAGCGATCAACATCAGTAAAGATTGTGTAATAGGGGTTTAATGTAAATGTCCCGTGCGACGCCTGAATCAAATCGCGGAGCCCTATGCAGGCAAGCGTCTTGCGAAGGCGGTATACGACATTCTTAATCGAATTGTACGGATTTCCCATGTCTGTATTTTCCCATATGACGTCTGTAAGCAGCCGCAGCGGATGTTCTCTTTTGCGGTTTAAGAGCAGAAATGTCAGGAGCACATATCCAGACTCATTTGTAAATGAATCATCTTTCAAAACATCGGTTGAAGAAATGATTTCCAGTTTCCCAAACAGATTTGCCTGAATGATTGTTGGTTGTTTTATACTCGCATAGCGCCGTTCTCTCCATTCCTGCAGCAGTATTTCATTTAGCTCCACAACGATGCAAAGGATAACAAGTCGTAAAAAACCCGGATCTTCCACATTGCGTTTCGGATTATCCACGCCGAGAAAACCGGCATTGAGTCTTTTTTGAAACGGAACCGCCAGAAGCGAATTCACGCTCCGTTTCCCCAAGTAGCTGTATTCTTCCAGGAATTCAGTTTTAATCCGCTCCAGATCCGTAATAATGATTGGCGTATCGCTCTTTAGCGAGCAAAGCCAGCGCGGAAACATTTCGAACGGCATAAATTGGAGATTGTCAATTTCTGGCGCTATTCCAGGGGCACAGAACTCATATGTATTGACTCCGATACCCAACTCATCGTCCACTTCGATGACATATGCTCTGTCAGCACCGTAGAACATAAGCGCCCCCTGCAGTGCCAGTTCGATTTTTTCTTTTGGGTTCGTATTGTTGCGCAGCTTGGTTTCCAAATCGCTCAGAATGCGCAAATAATCGCAGCCATTACCATCTACATTCAGTCTGCAGATTCCTTCCTTTCTTTCACCGTTCATCATAGTGTTCACCTCCTATTTGGATGAAACCTCCCCAGATAAAACGCAAAGCTGTCCAGCAAGAACCGGACAGCCTTTCGCTCTCGTTGACCGTGCAGATATAGACTGTACGGTGCAGAATATTCATTTGTGTTGACCGAGTGCCTGCTAAGCAGAAATCGCTGCCTTCAGGGAAAGGCATTCACAACTCAATGCTCGTCATGAGCCTTTTCGATGATGTCAACCAACTGCCTCAGCAGATCGCAGGTGAGTATCTTTGTTTTCACAGGGAATTTATCAATACGCTCATAAAGGTCGCGCATGATGACCTGTTCCTTATAGTCATAGGAATCCAACAAAAGCTGATCCACTGTGGTGTGCAGCATATTTGCCACTGAAACCAGCAGCTCAATGCTGATTCCGCCTTTGCCATTTTCGATTTTGCCGAGGTGGCTGTTCGTGCAATTCAGCTGTTCAGCGAACTCCTCCTGCGTCATTCCGAGGTTATGACGCATCGTTTTTATGCGTCTTCCAAGAGCTACTTTGTCCACCAGCATCGTCTCCTTCTATAATATTATTCTACAAAAAAGAGGCGTGCTGTAGAAGTTACTATAAATCCATTATCCACCTTAATAATGCGTGTTTGCGCTTTGAAGTGGTTTTGCATTCATCAAAACATCAGAAAAGTAGATTCACAGTTTTATAAGTTCTTAAAAGTCAACCATCAAACAACTCCAGATTGCTGATCATCGCCGCAAGGTCCACGTTCAAATCTTCCTGCATTTGTATAGATGGTGTTTCAACGCCTCCGGCAAGCAACTGACCGTTTGCGATTCGCTCGTCAATAATGGATCGAATCATTTGCTCAAGCGCATCACGCCTTATCCCGCCGTCAATTTTAACACTTACCGGCGCAGGTTCAGCAAGCTCGGGATGTGCAGCAATATATGCATTCAGTGCGGCTATAACAACTGCGCTTTTTCGGTTTCCAAGACGCTCTAAAAGCTCTCCTGCCTGCATCTGTTCTCGCGTTTCTGAACCGAACTGCAGCGAAAAACGGTATTTCCCATCCCGCTTCACAACGGAACCTCCATTATTGTACCGCGCGCATGGCTATCTGTCCTCGCGCAAGCATCTCATAACCGATCGCGTTTGCCTTTGGATCATCGATGAAGGTAGCCTTCGCCACAAGCGAGGTATGCTCAATCAGCGGTCTGAACAGGATGCTTCCGCCTCCAATAAAGATGGCGGGGTTGGTACGCAAATCCACCTGAAGCTCACGCAGCTTGTCCAAAATATCTTTTGCGTGCAGCTGAGCCGCATCACGAATCGCCTTTTTTACCTCCTCAGGCAGTATCGTTTCCTGCCCCTGCAGCACTGCGCAGATATGCTCGTCCTCTATGCGCATGTCGTGCTGCGCGCTGATTTTGCCAATGATATCATTGTTCATGGTGATGACTCCGCTCTCCAAACTGCGGCAGAATTGCAGATCCGGCTTTCCGTTACGAAGTAGAAGCACATCGGTAGTATATCCGCCGATATCCACGATAAACATCCGCAGCGTTTTCAATAGCTGTCCGCTTTGAGGAACAACAGCGGCATACGCCTGCGGATACACAAAGACATTTCGGATCACAATGCTCATAGGACGGTTGTTGTAAGCAAAATTCACTGTTCCAAACCGCCTGAAATACTGCGCGAAGCGTTCTCTCAGCATCCCGTAGTGTTCCGGCGGCAAGCCAACCGCAAGGTCGATCTGCTCAAACGCCGTATTGGCACCGGCAGCGGAAAGCTCCTTGGCAATGGCAAAGAGCGACAGGATAAAGTATCGATCATCTCTGGTCTTGTCTCTCATATAGGGCAAGCGCTGCCCGGTGAGCGACCAGTATTTCCCGTTGTACTCCAAAACCTCCTCTGCCATAGGCGGTTTTACGGTGTGTTCTGTCAGCCCGGAAATGAAAGAGAAATGCGGGGTTTTAACGGCATAATTTCCATGATCAATGGCGATCAACATAAGAGTACCTCCCATTTTAGTTTATCTAATTACACGGTTTAGCATGCGTATTTACAGCAGAAATACGCATTGAGTCAATAAATACGCGCGAAACGAAGGATCAGGCTTCTGGCTCTCCGTGGGGAAAAAGTCTCTGTTTCTCGCTTGGAAGAACACGATTCGACGCATTTACATCATTTCTTCCATAAAAGAAACTATTGATATTTCCAGCTGCTTGTGCTATGATAAAAGAAAACTCCGGAGGTGACCTGCCATGATCGTGCGTGAACGATATATGCGGCTGATCCGTGATTTTATGGATAAGCCTGTGATTAAAATCATAACAGGAATGCGGCGGAGCGGCAAAAGTGCTCTCTTGGAGCTTACGCGTCAGGAGCTGCTCGACCGCGGTGTTGACAGGAAGAACATCATTTTCATCAACTTTGAATCCTTGCGCTATGAGGCGCTCAGGGACTATAAGGCGCTGTACGCAGAGATCATCAAAATCGCTGGACAGACAGAAGGACGGATCTACGTCCTTCTCGATGAAATCCAAGAAGTGAACACTTGGGAGCAGGTCATAAATTCCCTCCGCGTAGATCTTGACTGCGATATCTATGTAACAGGCTCAAACGCAAAGCTCCTCTCCGGGGAACTCGCCACGCTGTTGGCTGGGCGGTATGTGGAGATACAGGTCTATCCGCTGGATTTTGAAGAATATCTGGCATTCGCAGCAGAGAATGAGGACGAGGCAAAGCTCTCGAAGCGGGAACAGTTTGCTAACTTTCTCCGTTTTGGAGGACTGCCCGGCATCCATCAGCTGAAATGGGATGAAGATCGCGTCATGCAATACCTTCATGACATCTATAATTCCGTCCTGCTGAAGGATGTGATCGCACGAAACCGGATACGCGACACGGCACTACTGGAGAGCATTGTCCTGTATCTCATGGACAACATCGGAAACACTTTTTCCGCAAAAACAATCTCTGATTTTTTAAAAAGCCAGGGGCGAAAGCTAAGCACGGAAACCGTCTACAATTATCTGAAGGCATTGGAAAGCGCCTTCCTGATTCACAAGGTCGTCCGCTTTGACATCAAGGGAAAGCGGATACTGGAGACGCAGGAAAAATACTACCTCTCCGATTTAGGTCTGCGCCACGCCGTTATTGGCTACCGGGACAATGATATTGCCGGCGTTCTGGAGAACACTGTATTCCTGGAGCTACTGCGCAGAGGTTTCTCCGTCAACATCGGAAAGCAGGATGTAGCAGAGGTTGACTTCGTTGCAAACCGGGCTGACGACCGTCTCTATATCCAAGTCTGCTATATTCTTACGCCGGAAAATACGGATCGGGAATTTGCGCCGCTGGAGGCGATCTCGGATAACTACGAAAAACTTGTCCTGTCCACGGATACGCTGCTGCGGGTCAATCGTGGCGGGATCCGTCAAAAGAACATTATTGACTTTCTGTTGGAACATTAAATATGCGATAACGCAGGAACGAGAAAAGGACGGTACAGCCGAAGCTGAACCGCCCTTTTTCACTAAGATAATTGCCGCTGGAAGCAGTGCTCCCAAACATAATCATCAAGACCTTTGTAGCGTGGATCCCACAGATAGGTGCCATAGCGAAAACCTGCATCCGAAAGCAGTGAGACCAGCGTCCTGTATCCGCCTTGCACATGGGGGTTCTCCATGAAATCCATGTCGAATGCAGTCATGATACGTTCTACACCTTGCTCATGCAGCTGCGGCAGGATAAGCTCCAATTGGGTCAATGCATTTACCCCCGCAACTGCGAGTACTGTCTGTCCTGTCAGGTAATGGATGACATCCGCTTTCATGGGGCCCTCTGTGAGCAGCACCATAGCGCGCGGTTCCCCCGCAATATGTACCCAACCCTCCGCCTTACAGCCGTCTGTGCGGCCGGTGCTGGATACCCAGCGAAATTTGCGCCGCGCCGCATTATCCCGGCGAATCTGCATGCCTTGAATACGGCCTTTGCTGTCTCGCACCGGAATCAGAATACCGCGGCTCTCACAGGCAAAGGACCATTTCCCGTCTTTTCGGTAAAAGCCGGGTACACCGGACAGATAATATCCGCTGGATTGAAGCTGCCTTGCAATGGTTTGCATCCCCACCACCGGAGTGGTCCGGTATCCAAGCCTGTCGATTTCCTCATCTGATAGGCCCCGGTTTCGCAGGTTCTGCCGATGGTCGGAGGCCAGCGTCAGCTTGGACAGAAGCCCGGTATAGGTGTCGCTTCGTGATGCAATATCAGTCGGTGGGACTTCTGCAACCACGGGCACAGGAATGTGCTCCGGCTTCGGTATACTGCCCTGCACATCCAAGCGTGCGATCAGCGCGTCACGGACCTCCTCGCGGGCAATCCCTGTATAGTATGCATACAGATCGAAAATGCCGCCGGAGAACCCACAGCGCGGACAGCGAAATACATCCTTCTGCAGATTGATGTTCAGATGTTTTGCGTGCGGCTCGTCATCACAGCACGGGCAGGGCACATTGTAGTTGCTTCTTCCGTATGGCGGGTATGGAAGCCCAATCAGCGGAATGATATCTGACATATGAAAGATGTCCATACAGCCTCCTTTCCGGGGGACGGTTTATCCGTCCCCCGTGATGATATCCGCATCACACGGATGTCTGCTGCATGGCATGTTCACAAATCAGCCTTGCCGCGTCAGACAGCTCCTGATTGTCTTTGTATTTATTGGCCACCCATGCAATCGCGTTTGGATCCATCGCTAACACCTCGCCAAGCGTCTTGCCGCTGTACTTTTTGATGGGGCATGGCTTCTGGAAAGCCTGCTCCAATCTCTGCTCCTCCGTTAGAACTGCCGGTTCGTATGCCGGTTCAATCTCTGCCTGTACAGGCTGCTCCATAGCCGGCGACTCTCGGCTCGTGTCCATCTCGCCGGCAAGCAGTTCGTCCGGAGCCATGTCGGCGAAATCGTCGCCGGCCGCTGAGAACTGAAGCCCAAAGCCTGCGTTTCTTAGTGCAATGCCGACCGCTGCCGTCTGCGCCCATTCCCGCGGTGACACAGATGGCTTGGAGGCGTCCGGACCCCTTGACGCTGTAGCTTCTGCGAGATAGCAGTCAACCGGGTCCTTGTAGCTGGGATAGATGCGCGCCGTTGCCACAAAACAATCCTTGCCGGGCGACACCTGGATGGCGATGCGGCCTTCAGGGTATTTCAGGCGGAACCATGCCATTTGGATCATGACAGGAAGACGCTTTCGCGTCTCCTGCGTATTGAGATCCGTATAATCCACGGCAAACGGGGAAGGGTCAAAGCCCTCCACCTTGTGGATGCTGTCCAGCTTTGCCAGCATAGCTGTTTTGGCATTCGAGTTGTTCTGACTCATGATAAAGCCCTCCTCTTATTTACTGATGTTGATGTAGGTGTTGCGCAGCTTCAGCCAAACCGGTAAAACGGTGTTGATCAGGCTGCTTACACCCTTGCGATACTGGTTCTGATCTGTTGGGGTGAAGCTGGAAAACCGCTTCCGGCAGTCTAGGACGACCTTGTCAAGGGTCTCGGACGCCGTCTGGCGCTTGGCCTTCAGATTCTGATCTGCAGGCTGTCCCAGCCGCCGTTCCTTGGTCAGGCACTGGATATAGGCGTCTACCAGCTGGTAATGTCCGGACAGAACGGCTACATCCGTCGTGACCGGTGCCGTCTGGCAGAATGCCTGACTTGCATAAAGCACCTCAATACGATACAGCAGCTCCTGATACAGCATCAGCTGCTCCAGGGAGGCATGTCCTGCACCGATTTGCTTTTCCATCTCGTTTTTCAAGTTCTTGTACTCACTGAGCCAAGTTGCCATTGTAATGATCTCCTTTCACATTTGAGATTAGCTCTTTGATTCGCGCCGAGAGCATCGTCCCGCGCTGTTCCGTATCTGTACGCTTGATGGCAATGCATAATGCTCTCCGCTCTCCTACGATCAGCACGCGCTCCTTTGCGCGTGTAATTGCCGTATAAACAAGCGGACGCACCAGCATGACCGCATGGGCGCACTGCAGGTTGATGATGACAGACTTATATTCGCTGCCCTGGGACTTGTGGATGGTCGAGGCGTAGGCCAGATCCAGCATTTCAAGGTCGCTTCCGTCATACTCGGCAATTCGGCCATCGCCGAAATCAACGGTCAGCACACTGTCGGTGTCATCACGGGTGACGGATGTGATATAACCGATATCGCCATTGCTGATGTCCTCGCAGTTTTTTATCTGCATGACCTTGTCTCCCAAACGGTATATCCGCTTTCTGTATGCAACCTCCGGCTTTTTCCCGTCCTGCGGATTGAGCTTTTCCCGAAGCCGCTCGTTCAGCGCATTCACGCCCGTCTCCGTTTTTTGGCGGTATGGGGTCAGAAGCGCCACATTGTCAACACCGTATCTGGCGGTTTCCTGTAGGTACAGTGTCTCGATCTGCTGTGCGGAAGCACTCATGTCACAGGAGTCATAGAACTGGAAATCCTCGCCGTATTCCAAGCTAAGATTTCCGTGTCGGATGAGCTTTGCATTAGCAGCGATACGGCTACCATAGCTCTGCCGGAATATGCGATCCAGCCGCACTACCGGTACAGCGCCACAGGCGATGATCTCGCTCAGCACGGCGCCGGGCCCGACAGAGGGAAGCTGATCCGCATCGCCAATCAGCACAAGCTGACTGCCGTGCGGTACGGAGCGGAACAGATGGTTGGCAAGATAGATATCCATCATGGACACCTCATCCACTACAATCAGATCCGCATCCAGCATCTCCGGTTCACAGTAGTCGCCATCCTCACCGGCCAGAAGCCCAAGCGCTTTGTGGATGGTAGTGGCCGGGAAGCCGGTCGCTTGCTCCATCCTGCGGGCTGCGCGTCCTGTAGGCGCACAGCAGATGATTTTTGCTCCGCGGTTTTTCCTGCGATAGATATCCAGCAGGAATCGCTGGATCAGCGTCTTGCCGGTACCGGGTCCGCCGGTAATCACACTGAGCTGTGATGTCAGGGCCGTCGTAACTGCGTGCCGTTGTTCGGAAGCCAACTGTATGCCCTGCTTTTTTTCTTCTGCGGAGATCTCCGTATCAATGTTGACGTGAGACCCCGCTTTCTCATAAGTAAGCATTCTGTAAACGGCCCACGCAAGGCTCTGTTCCGTTCGCGCTGTGACTGCACGGTATACCTGCCTGTCGTAGGAGGTCAAGCGGCCGGACTCAAGCATTCTTGAAGCCCGTACCGCCAGCATCTCTTCCGTCAGGTCTTCGGTATCCAGCAGCTTCAGGCATTGCTTGAGAAAGCTGTGCTTTTCCATACACAGATGTCCTTTCAGCTCTGCATCGGTCAGCGTGAACATCAGCCCCTCATCCACACGTTCCGGCGAAAGAGGGTCAAAGCCCATGCTGACAGCAATACGGTCAGCCGTCTTAAAGCCGACACCCACCATCTCACACAGACGGTAAGGGTGATTTCGGACGATGTCCATGGTATGCTCTCCGTACTGCTTGTACAGCTTGACCGCCCTGTTAGGCGTTACACCATGTGGCGCCAGAAAGGCAACCACATCGCGTGCGCCGCGGGAGGCAAGATAGGAATCGCAAATCTTTTTGAGCTTTGTTTTGCTGATGCCCGACACGGCAAGCAGTTGTTCCGGCTCATGATCCAGCACGGTCAGCGTGTTCTGTCCGAACATGGCATAAATTTTTTCCGCGGTTTTGGGGCCGATACCCTTGATCTGCCCGGAGCACAGGTAGGCGATGACGCCTTCCTTGCTGGGTACAATCACTTCATCGAAGCCCTCGACTTCAAACTGGATGCCATGCTTGGCGCTCCGGCTCCAACGTCCGCGCATATCATAGCGCAGATTATCTGCCGTCGGCAGGCAATAACCCACCGCCTTGATCTCAGAAACCACATTCCCCGCCGCGTCCATGACCTTCTCACAAGGTCGGTACAGGGCGATCATGTAGCTGGCATCACCGGCCGTAACGGCTTTCGGGTAGATCAGCCTTTTGAATTGACATATCAAGATCGATTCTCCTTTCCTTTTGAAATCGGGTAATCAGTCAAAGTCAGGCTCCTCAAAGACCATGCCGTCGTAGTCACTGCGTTCTTCGGCATTGGTTGGGCTCCAGTCGTCTGACCAGTTGACATGATCGGTTGTGAGATGGTCTGCAAGATCCATGGCCGCAGCCGAGGTAGCTGCTCTTACGAACACGACACCTGTGCGGACGATCGTGACCTCATAGATAGACCCGCTAACGGGGCAGTCATCGGTCGCTTGATTGTCCAATGGCGTGTAGTATTTCAGCAGCTCGCTCTCCGGCAGCGTCAGATCCTTGTGCATGGGCAGCGTTCCGAATTTAAGCGCACGGCTGATGGTCACAATGTCTCCTTCGACCTTTTTGACCTCGCCGCGAATGCAGAATTCCGTTTCCGGCTGTCCTTCTGTTTTGCAGATCAGTTTATCTCCAACATTCAGCATAAATCTGCTCCTTTCTGTTATAGGGTCGTGACCAGCACCTTGCGGGTCTGTGGAAGGAAATACTCCTCTTCAATGACCTGTGCTTCTCTTGTAAGCCGGAGCGCCAGCTCAACCATACGGTCTGCCAGTTGATCCAGCTCCTGCACGAGTTTTACACGTTCACGAAGCGCGTGCATGTTCCAGTCCTCGAAATCCTCGCCGTCATCAGTGCCACGCCCCGGATAAGTTACCACCTGCATGTGGGTCTGCGAGAAATTGACCCGAGTGGGTCTTCCGCAGACACCGCAGGTACAGTTGCCATCGGCAGCAAGCCGGTAATTCTTCTGTCCGCAGTTAGCGCAGTAGGACTTGTAGCCGCTCGGCCGCTTTTCTCCCTGATAGAGAACCAGATACCCGCCGCTTCGTCCGTTCATCCCTGCCTGCCAGAGATAGTTGTGCTTCGCAGCAAATTCCCATTTACACTCGTCCATGGCATCAAAAAACTCCTGGGTCTGGATCATATCGAACAGCTTGTCCACCACCTCGGGCGAGAGCCCAAGGTGTGTGATTTTTAGGTTACAAGCATACGATGTGGATCTGTTCCAGGAGTTTAATGTTGGATAGCGAAAATGTGTGGTCAGATACTGCGTCATTTTCTGTCGGGACCGGAGATCTACCGGCTGATAGAATCTACGCAAGGCAACGCACCTCCCAGGACCGGTCTGTTCCCGGCTCGTTGGAGGCCAGCGCCGGATGCGTTTCGTCCATTGCGACTAACTTCTTATCCGCTCCGGCCCGTGTCGCCAGCTTGCGCACATCCAAATAGAGGTCTTCGCAGTATACGATGATGGGGATTCCCAACTGGGCGGCATGATGGATTTCGCCCTTCATACCGCGGCTGATGCGATCCCCGCAAATCAGCAAAACCTCGCTCTGTTCCAAAAGCTGAAGCCCAAATTGCAGAGCCAGTGCACGCTCCGCCGCTACATGGTCACACAGGAGCATGGGCAGATAGGCGTGAGGGGCGCGTGCCAGGTATCCCAGCATGGTGCGGGCATAGAGCATGTATGCCCGAGCACACCAGATGTTGCTGAGTTCTTCTTCCGCTGTGCTCCCGCTCAAAGGTGAGCAGATATAGGCGCGTTTCCGGTAACGGTCGTTTTTCAGGAACTGCCGGTCTAGCTCGCGCTCCCAGCTTTCGTGATAGGCTTTCATTGCGTCGTGCATTATTGATTCTCCCTTCTTATGTCGGTGTAACCGATACTTTTAGTTTCCGGCTCTCACTGGTCTTGAGTACATCCGCATACACGGTGGGATACTTCTCTTTGAGGAGTTTCGAGTCGGGACGTTTGGTTGTTTTGGTGACAAAGTCGATGAGGAGCTTGTCGCCGGTCGTGCTCAGTACGCCATGCTCATGCGCCTGCATCAATTCTGCGATTCGCACGCTGTGTGCAGCGATCTCCCTTTCATAGGTTTTGATCTCCGCATTGCAGTCGGAGATTTTTCCCTGCAGCAGCGCGATCTGGCGCAGCGCCTTCTCATACTTTGCAGGGAATTCAATCGTGGGGAGTCCGGGCTGGCTGGCGCCGTAAATGCGCGCCAGGGATTCCAGTGCCAGTGCTGGCTTGACATCCGCCATCGTAGGTGGCTTGTCATGCTCCAAGCTCCAAATCCATTCCTCAAGCCGCTGGAAGATCATATCCTCCTTGGCTCGGTCACGGGTAAGCGCCGGCATTGCCAGATCATGTTCCGGATTGTTCCCCCAAATAGTAGAAAACGCGCCAATCTCCACATCCGCCACAGCCAGATAGAAGCGAAGCTGCAGCTCATAGTAGATGGGATAGGCATCGTCAGCCCAATCTCCGGCTTTGTGATAGGTGCAGCTTTTGCACTCCAAAATGCCGGGAGCGTTGTCCTCCTTACGGGTAAAGCGGCGGTCAAAGTCCGCAAGAGCCCACGGGTGATCTGCATGCTGATACATATAGGTATCGTCATAGACCGTATTGCCGGTTTTTTGCTGATACCAATAGGCCGCGATAGGTTCCAGAAGATGCCCCATCATCAGCTGCTCCTGATTGGATTTCACAGGCGCCTTCATCCGGCCCTTTTTGATCATCCATAGCTCTAACGGTGTTGTCCACGGCGATACGCCGAAGATAGCAGCCACATCGCTGCCTCCCACCGTATATGGAATGGTGCCCTTAGGACCGTGGGCGCGGCATTCCAGCCATCGCTCGTTGGTCATGCCTGCAGTGTCGCAGAGAATAATCGGAGCGGACATCAGTAGCTCACCGCCTTCGCAAGGTCGTAATCGCCCCACCTCAGCGTAAGCGCCCGCGCCATGTTCTCCTCCACAACGAGCATTTTGCTCTCAGGTGTATGGTCGGATTTGAGAATATAGGGGATCTCCTGCATAGCCATGAACACATCATGGGCGGTTGCGGTTCCTCCGCCATAGGCCATCTCAAACATACCGATTGCTTCCAAAGCGGCCTTCTTTGGAAGAGACAGTTTTTTGCAGATCCGGGTCATGGTGTTGACCGGATAGCTCAGATGGATATCCAACAGCTTTTGTAATCTGGCGACCGAATCACCGAACTGCGCAAACAGCTGGTCCAATGCTGCTTCAAAGTCCTCCACTTTACTCTGGCGCCTATGGTCCACGGCGATACAGCTCCCAATATGGATCGGGTGCTGCGTACCCTCCAGCATGGCGGAAACCTTAGCCGAGGCAATGCCGGTATCCGAGGTAACAAAGCGGATGGCGGGAACGAGTTTGGCAGCAAGTGTGGGTTTCCCCTGCGATGCCAGCAGCTTGGCATAGGCACCGAGCAGGTCTTCCTTTTGCCCAGGCATAGTCCAGGAGGCACTGGAGAGCGAATGATCGCGATAACCGCCCTGAAACATGCTGCCGGGGAAACGGTCGTCCAGCTTTTTGGTCAGAACCTTCAGCAGCTCATCGATCGGCAGCACGGAATAATCCATAGAATCGCCGGAGTGTGCTGCCGAGATCTTTTCATCTCGGATAAGCAGGAGCGTCTCTGAAGAATACAGCTCCAGGCAATCGTTAAGCACCGACGCCAATCTTTGGCGGCTTAACTTAGGCAAGGCCGATCCGCTGATTTTTGCTCTGTCCAACAGGCTTTTGTAGGCCGTGCTGCGGACGGGATAGTAAGAACCATCTACCCGCATGGCAAGACCGAGGTTTTCCGCCGTGTCCTCAACGGACTCGGCGCTGATTCCCGCAGCGAATGCAGACGGAGTTCCATAAAGCGGCGACGCCTTATCCAGCGGCTCAATATGCAGTTCGTTGACCCTGCATCTGTGCCATCGGCTTTCCAGCGATTCCTTCTCATGGTACCGGCGCATCCCCTCGTAGGAAGCAAAGGTCGTGGAGTAGTTGTCCTGGCATGGTTGTAACATTTTTGTGTTCTCCTTTCGTTTTTCTGGCGATATTCGCCGTGATATAACAAAAGCCAGCAACCCATGATCGGACTGCTGGCTTATGCCACTATGGAATTGGCCGGAAACGAAAAAAGTGCCATTCGTGCAATGCACAAATGACACTTCGCAACTCGGTTAAACTCTGCTTAGCCTTGGCTAAACTCTGATACTTACATGATGATTATACCAGAGCTACGGCCGACAGTCAATCCATAGTCAAACGAAAAGGCCATAAAAGCTGAAAGGAAAGAGGGATGCCGCAGATGCGACATCCCTCGAAAGGCAAACTATGCGGAACGGTTCAATGCCCACATCCCGCGTCCTGTATGCACGAAGATCTGCGGACTGCATTGCAGGGTTTGGCGAACCTTCTCTTTCCACCACTGATTTTTCCGCGCTTTGGTATATGGCTCGACTTGCTCATAAATGTATGCAAGCGATACAGGGGATTGGCAGGTTTCCAGCACTGCTGCAACCACATCCCGCCATGTAGCGCCGTTCATATCGCGGATATCCTTTTGTACAGGCTCCGTTATCAGGATCGGATACACCAAGGGCGCATCTTTTTTGATAATCAGTAGATACTCATGCAGGATGGGGATGAAATGCCCACTGTACTGTGTTTGATTCGAAAAGCAATTGTGCTGTGCTTTTATGATGACATTTTCCAGTGTGCCCGGCTTGATCAGCTCAAAGAGCATGCTGTAAAGCTGCCCTTTCTTCTTGATATCGCCGACCAGCACGGCCATCCTGCCGCCACGCTCCAAAGCGCAAAATTGTTTCATCATGGCGTAATTCATTACGCGCACGAAGTCCTCCCATTTTGGGATACGTGATAAGTCGAACTGCCGGGGATCATAGCCGTATTTTGACTGCACCTCCGAAGCCTTGTACATCACGTCTGAATATGTAATCATATCCCAATATGGCGGATGCCAGAACACAAATTCCGGGCGCTCCGGTATCTCACAATTGATGAGATCGAATCCGCTGTGCAGATCGTAGCAATGGCTAATGATCCCCATGGAATGAGCGGCATCCTGCGTCGTGCCGCTGCCGCACATGTAGTCGCAGATCTCGGCCGGCTTGAAAAAACCGATCAGATCCTCAATTAGCTTGGGTGAACAGTTGCCGCGATAGCGATTGTTGCCGCCAGTTCCGCGCTCTGGATACGAGACGATGGAGGTAAGCCTGTTTTCAGCACTCATAGCCGCCTTCTCCTTTCATATGCAGATACAGGCAGCAGTCATCGCACTCTGATTTGCCCGAGCCAATGCAAAGCGGGTATGGATTATCTGCTTCTGGTGTGAAACAGTCCGGCTGCTTTGATGCTTGTCTGACCAAACCATGAGCAGCCTCAGATACACTTTCCCAATACGCTTCCCAATAGTGGTCATTGCGCCCAAGATGGCGTTCAATGCACTCAGGAATCATCGGGTTTGTAATGAGTCTCTGATACTGTGCGTCACTCAATGCTGCAACTTCATCCCATTGTTCGATTTGCGATATAAAGTCTTCAGTCTGGCATTGCGCCTTATACACTCCTCCAACCTCCCGAATATACCTACTGGACATCATCAGCGGCTGCCGGATAATCATGATTTTGTAGTGATTTTCCATATACTCGCCGTCAAGATATGCTTCGTAGAAGTCCATCGAAGAATCCTCTGCAAAGATGCTTGATTCTCTCCAAGACGGAACACTTCCGTCCTCCAATTCTTCTCGAATACGATCTGTCATAATACGCTTTGCATCGTCATAGTCCGAGAACGCCTCGCAATCATTTCCGTGCTCGCCATCCACAGCCCAGTCTTCCATCACAAGAAAAACATTGACGCGTTTGCGCATAGAACGAAGATCATCCAACGGACGAATCATTTCGGGCGCCATGATAACCATGTCCAGTACGATATCAGCAATGGTCTTTGGCTGGTGATACAGATCAGAGAAGATATCCTCCAGCGCCTTGACCTCATGCGGCATGACCGGAGGGTCAAACTCACAATAGATGTCAGGCGTTTCGTTTTCGGTCTCCTTATCCTCGCCATCATGAATGGCGTTTATTCGGCCATAAAGCCCTGCGTATTCACTCTCAGCGGTGCCGACAATGGCTCCGCCAATCGTGTATGTGACGCCTTCATACGCAAATTCAGCGCCAGTTCTGTTCAAAATCATTTTTCGTTCCCCCTTAGATATGGCAGTCGATCCCGACAATGAAATGATCGTCAGGGATGCTGTCTATGTAGTCTGCCAACATCTGCCGCCATGCGTCCGGCTTCTTGTCGTTGCTACTGATACCCCACCAGCCCATATCTCCCTTGGAGTGCCAGTCTCCGTCCTGAAGGAAGGAATAGGCGTCGGGCACCATGCGCTGATCCGGTGCGAGTCCGTTGCGGCGGAGGTAAACCTCCTCGCTTTCATTCTTGAAATAGATTTGCGTTACGAAAGAGAAAATTCCATCCTCCGTGATCTTCCAGAAGCTGCCTTCCGGAGCCTTGCCGGAACGAAATGTCTCTGCAAGAAGCTCAAATCGCTTTTTGGCGTGCTGCAGCTCCCATTCCTTCATGAGCTCCCATGCAATATCCCTTTTTCTTGCGCCGCAGACCCATATATAGCCTTCGGGCGCTTCACATACAGCATCTTCGTTGCCCCATGAGCGCTCACCGTTAATTCGTTCCGCTGTGTCACGGACAAGGAATTGGAACGGCCAGCGGCCACCAATGGAATACCAATCCCAGAAGGCATTCGGATTGCAGTAATACCCATACGTATTGGTCTTGCTGTCAAAGGTATAACCGCAGTAGTCCTCCGCATACTGCTTCAGACTGGGATAGAGCTTCTTCACCGGATATCCCATAAATGCGCGCATCTTTTTCGCTTTCTTCGTGCGCTTCTCATGGCCAAGGCGTCCGGCCTTTTTCTGAAACACCTTGTCATCTCTGATGAGATATTTTTCGCATACCAGCCGGCTGTACTCCGGAACGACAGTTCCGTCTGGAAAACGGATACAGTTGATTTTGTCGGTCTCATAATCCTGCCGCAGGTCATCGGTTCGATCCTCAAACTCCAGATAGGCCGGGTCATCCGTTCCTTCACAGAATGGGGCCATCAGCTCATCAATCTCGCACTCAGCCGAGCGTTCCAGAGTGCTGGCCTTGCTTTGAAGTCGTTTCAGAAGAAACCGCAAAGCAAAACTCTCCGGGTCCTGCGCCAGCTTTTCTTTGACTTCTGCGATCTGTTCCGCATAACGCATGTTTTCCTCGCAGTTTTCCTCCAGCTTGGGCATATAAAAATTGACCAGTGTTACAAAATGACTCATTTTTTTGATTCCTTTCCTGTTGTAAGATTAACGGGCAGCAGGAAAAGAATCCGCTGCCCGTCGTTGTGAATTGTAATATCCCCGTTAGACCCGCATATGGCGCTTGACCGCTGCGGTCAGCTTTACGGGCAGTTGATTCAGATCTGTGATGTCCATAAAGGAATCACCATAGATTCGCTCGATGTTCTGTTTGTCCTCGCCGATAGCGGCCGCAATGAACAATACTCCCTTGCGCCGGTACTCCTGCCTGATGCCGCGGAGATCTTCCTCGGCGGCACTGCCGTAGTAACCGGGTGCTGCCGGTTGACCATCGGATACAAGGATTAGGATCTTTACCTCCTCCGGCCGTTTAACCAGCTGCTCGGCCACAAAACGAAGCGCGGCGCCGTCGCGGTTGCTGCCACGGGCAGCAATGTCCATCATGCGGTATTTATCATCGTTATCGATACTTTCAAACTCTGCATAGGAATACAGCTCCACACTGTTGCCGCTGGTGGAATGGCCGTAAACGGTGACGGGGATATGCAGCGCCTTGCAGAAGTCATATAGAATGATGGCCGAAGACCTGGCGTAGGTACAGCGGTCGCAGGAGCACATGCTTCCTGATTCGTCCAGCAAAAGCCCTACGGACATCTGTGGAATTTCGTTGGGCAGGGCATTTTTATAAAAAACCTTCCCATCGTTTCTGCAGAGGGCGTGGGCATCCAGCCGTCGCCCCATCATGAGCCCGGTCTGCTTACCGCCTCGCTGTTTATCCTTCAGCTGCTGCAAGAGACTTTTCTGCAGCTGCCGTGAGATATCCAGCAATGGCCCGGAAATGGCGTTATACTGCTCTACAAGCTCCTCATCGACGGTGGATATCCGGTTCACACAGATATCAACACCGGCATGAACATCTCCATAGGAGATGCTCTGGGCCACATCGTTGAGTTCCCGTGTCCGTTCATTCTCCAGCTGCTCACAGGCAGCCTTCTCCGCCATCTTGTCCAGCAGGCGCTCAATGTCCTCCGCTGCATGGTCATAGCGTTCACGCTCATATGCTTCGTTGTGCTTGGTAGCCCCTCCGCTGCCTTCGGAAACACGATCTGTCTGCTGATAGGGGATGCGTCCGTCTTCTTCCGCGGACACTACCTGCTTCCCGCCGGAAGCGCCTTCCATATCTCCGGTAATTGCACCTTCTTCCGCCGGATTTTCGGTCTGGGAGATCCCGGCACAAGAACGCTCGGATTCGGAGTCAGTCTGGGGCTCGGGCCCTTCAGAGTCGCTGCTTCCTTCAGACTCGCTTTTTTCTGCCTGAGCTGCCGTCTGCGCCCGTTTCCCGGCTCCGGCTGCCACACAGACCGCACCCACTTCGGGGATAGGTGTGCTGCTGCCCTCGCCGGACACAGAGCTTCCGGCCATTGCCTGCAGAAGCTGCGCGATGGTCTCGGCCAGCGACTCTGTGGAACCGGACGCCTTGGCCTCCTCCTGGCGCTTTTTGCAGATCTCCAGGAAATCCTCGATATAGTCCCAGCAGCGAACCAGTATGAGATTGACGACATTGAGCCGTTCTTTTCCGGAGGGATTGACAATGGCGGCGTCCAGATCGTGGATCAGCTTGAATATGACCTGAATGCGCTCATCGCTGAGGGGAGCATCTCCGTACTTGATTTCACCGAACTTCACATACGACAGCATGATCTGCAGGATGCTCTCAAAGATATGGCAGTTCCCGTCATCCTCTTTCTCGATAAGCTCCGTTACCGTCGGAATGCTCTCATACTGCTGCTCCCGTAACGCTTCCAGGCAGTTGCCCAGTGTGCCGCGGAATTGAGCGAGTATCCGATTTTCGATATAGGCGTCCTCGATGACATTGGAAATATGGTGCGCGACATAGCGAAGCATCTCGTTGTTCCGTGGCTCCAGCCTTACATACTCCCACAGCGCTCGTTCGCTTACAGTGTCTTTGGGCAGCTTGTAAGCAGGCGGCTCCGGATACCATTTCTCCCGGCTGAGGTAGTTGTTGTAGGTCTGGCCCGCAAGAAAGTCCGTGTATAGACAATGCCCAAGTTCGTGGGCAAACAGTCCGCAAACGATCTCATAGCGGTTCTCCCGCCCTCTGTTTTGGGTCACCAGCCTATGCCCCGCATTGATCAGCACCGACAGGTTATTGGTGCATGCCACTTCTCCGGACTTCGGACTCCAGCTGATGGCCACATGGATGCGGCGGTTGTATTTATACCGCCGCGTCTGTGCCATGGCCATGTCTTCAAAATGTCCTGCAAGGATGCGGGACGTGAAGAATTGCCGGTCTGTGATTCTGCTGCGTTTTTCATTGAGCAGCTGTTTAACCCGCTTATGATTCACTCTTGCCATATAGAGTCGTCCTCCTTTCTTCCGGACTTATGCCGATGTTCGCTTCCGCTTTGGGGCAAACATAGGGTCCAGAATGGTTGTAATCAGTGCTTCCCGGTCTTCCTCGTCGGCAGTGGCTTTGCTGATGACCGTATACTTTGCCGACAGATAAGGGTCGCCGGAGATCTCTGCACTGATGACCCAATCGATCAGGCTGCGCATTCCGCAGGCACCGTCGGTGATACTGTTTTTGCGGCAGTAATCGGCCATGTCGTTGACCACCTGCACCATCTGGGATACCAGGTATTCGTCGGCACATCCGGTCACGGCCATGGCTCGCTGCACCATAACCTCGGGCTCCGGCAGTTCAATGTCCTTGACCAGACTCATTCTGTCCACCACCGACTGGTTCATCGACCTGCAACCTTCGTAACTGACATTGGTCGTCACAATGACGACCGTATCAGGATGCCTGCGAATGATCTCGCCGGTCGGAAGAGTGATAGACCCCTCCTGCTCCAGAAGAGAGTTAAGGCCCACCAGCACACCCGGCTGAATGATCGTGGACGGCTCCTGAACCTCGACTAAATACCCGTGTTTTAACGCTTTCACAAAATCCGTCTCCACATAAGTATAGTTCTGACCGGAGCTTTGACGGTTTTCGGCACGCTTGCTAAGAGCCTGTACCTTTTCCGTGACCTTTTCCAGCACAACGCTCATGCAGTCCTGCACGGTAGCCGCCAGATTTTCCACGCCCGTCAGAGCCTGATAGACGCCGGCAGGATCGTAGTCCATATCATCCAAGTCCGGAAGGAGCATAAGCTTAGCTACATTGGCATAGCTGATACCGCCCATGGACTTGAGTATCTCGCGCTCACGGTCAAGCTCCGGGCTACCGGTGGACACCGCGTCCGTTTCAGGAAAGATCATGCCGGTGAAATCAAATATTTCTGTGTTGGCAGAGCAGGTATACTTCATGTACGGCAGCCCCAGTCCGGCGGCAATGGCTTTTGCGCCCATGGTCTTGCCAGTACCGGCAGGCCCGCGCAACAGGAAGTTTCGCATCTGCATGGGGCGACCGGTGGTTTTCTGCGCATGCTTGCAAATATCCACCACTTCCGGCGGAATGATATACCACTCCGGGAGTTTCGGAATCAGGCTCAGCTCCAACGCGCTCAAGGTGCGTCCCGGCGTTAGGGGATACTTGCCGACGAAATCCGTATGCTCCACCACGACGCCGGCTTTTTTGATAACGGCCGGTCCGGTCTTGGCAAAGATCGTGAATTCCCCGGCTGTAACGCTGGTGGGCACAAAGGATCCGGAATCCAGCTGACCCTGAGAGACCCGCATCAGGTTTCCGGACTTGTCCACTGTGATATTGATATGCGCCGGGCAGGTATCGTCCTTGATTCTGCGGTAGGCATTGTCGCAGAGGATTGCCATGCTTTCGGTCGCCTTTGCCATATCCGGGTATCCGGCAATGAACTGGTCGTAGTACTCCTGAAAGGTTTCATCGAACTCCGCATCTGACATCAGGAACGGCATTAGGGCAAAGAAGATTGCCGCGCCGTCCCGCTGGCTCGGATGCGCCACGTACTGCTCGATGAGCTCGGTGTTTTTGTCATAAACGCTTGCCAAAGCGCTGCCGGAGGCTGCATCGAACACCACGAGATGATAGGCATCCGGACCGACGGAGGATTTATACTCCGCCACGCTTTTGTTTGTATCGATCTGGCCGACCGCACCTTCTCCGGTGCCGTTCATGCACCGGCACATGGCGTGGACTGCCTTGATCACAGAACCACATAGCGTTGATTCCGTCTTTGCCCCGTACATGGATGCCACCTTGACCTTCTTATTTGTCATGGTATCAAAGGGGACGGGCAGCGAACGGGAATAGTTGAACAGATTGTTGATTGATACGCTCATATCGCGTCATTCCTTTCTGCAGTGTCACTGCGTGAAATCAATGGTAATACCGGTATCTGTACAGCAGCAGTTCTCCATGCCGTTTCGTTCCAGCTCCCGGCAGATGTCCGGCCAGCTTTCTCGTGCAGGCAATTCTGCCGCCGTTATTTCCAGCATGGATAGCCCTTGCGCGATGCTCTCGTTGCACCGCTCATTGAGTTCCATAACATGGGCGTCCACCCATTCAAAAGCCAGATACTCATAATTCTCCGGGGGATCGACCTTCTGCGGAGTGTCATCCTCGTTTTCCTCTGTGCCCGTCTCATCATTTTCCGTTTCCGGCATCTTAACTTCTTCCGCGTGCGGGTAGGTCAGGCTGCACACTTGAAGGCCGCGAATCACAACGATCGCTTCACGGTATCCGCCGGCATGGTTGAGCAGGATTCGCACCTCGTTGCCTGTCGCAATATTGCGCATGGCATTAGGCGTCTTCCATACCCATCTGGCGTTGGGGAAATCGGCCGTGACCAGCTCTGTAATCCGCCGCTGCATCGAGCCGAACGCCATGTCCCGGATATCCTGATCCGTAGGTTCTGGGCGAGCAGCCGGAAGCAGAGGCGGGATATTCTCCACTTTTCTGGCAGAGAGAAAGAGCAGTCGCATGGCGGCGATAAAAATACCGAGTATCACCAATAAGAGAATCGGCCAAAGCCTGCAAACAAACAGCAGCAGAGCCAATGTCCCCAGTATGGTCAAAACCTCATAGGCGATGTGGCGCTTGAATTCTTTGTTTTGCATATACTGTCCTTTCTGAACGCAAAAAACGCACATGAGTCCACATAGATACTCATGTGCGTTTTAATGCGCTCGATCCATTTGTAGTTCTTCGATTGATTATTCGTCGAAGAACGAATTTATGCCGCCGAAGGGTTCAAAGCCGGTGAAATTACCGGGCATCTCTCCGTTGGAGGCAGACTTTGCGGGTGCGGCAGCCGCTCTGGGCTGTTCCCCAGCTTCCTCGGTCCTCTGCTTTCCGCCGCCGGAGGAGCAATACTCAATCTCATCCAGAATGACCACCATGGCGCTTCTTTTTTCATGCGTCGTGCTGTCCTCCCAGACATCCTCGTCCAGACGGCCGAGAATATTGATGAACGAGCTCTCTTTAAGCTGCATCTTTTTGATGCGCTCACATACCGGGCCAAAGGCTTTTACAGAGAGGTTTACCCATCGGGTGTTGTTTTCGGCGCGGGTGTCGTACACCTTTTTGCCGATGCGGAACCGGACGCTCTCCCCGTTTTCGGAGAATTTGAGAGCCGGTGCGCCGTCATATCCCTTGGAGATGACGACATCAGTTGCGATTACCTTGAACATAAGATGCTCCTTTCTTGCAGGTGCTGCCTGCTATAACATGATTTATTTCAACCCCTTTAGGGAAGAAACCGAGAAACAAAAAAAGTGCCAACCAACACAAATGTGTTAATTGACACTTTATAACTTGAATACTCTGGTGTTCCGCGCAGGAAACCTTGATACTTATGATTGTATTATAGCAGGTTCTCATATGACAGTCAATTGCTTTCCGCTGTTTTCGCCGGGCACTTCGCTGTTTTCACCGGGGTACCTTGCTCCAGCACAGACAGAACAAACTCCAACGCAAGCCTCACTCGAAGCGGGTCGAATATACAGTTCCCATCCGGCAGGATACCCGCTTCGACTCTGTTCTCTATTTCCCTGACTAATCCGCGGATCTCATCGCCTTTTGTCATTTTGATCCTCTTCCTTTCAAAATATCGATTGCCAAATATGTGCTAAGCTGTTGGCAGCCTTCGTTTTCATATACCGGCGTGCCGGTTGCCGTATATACCGTGATGATGTCTCCCTCATCAACATTTCGAAGTCTTCCGGATATCTGTATTTTCACTGTATGTGGGTCTGACCACAGATAGAGCGTTTTGACGCGGCGGCGCATCAGAGTTTTTTCCAGCCTGGTACAGTGACCACGAATTACCACTATTTGATCGGTGACTGCTCTATACAGCAGTTGCAATGCACTGAACCCATAAAAGGCGAAAAAGAGCAGGACGGAAAGAGACAGATAAAGGTTGCCCTCCAGCAACAGAGACACCACCATCAATAAAAGGCTTACTAGCGCGGCTCCACATCTCATTATAATCTGTTTTTGCAGCGGCGGTGGGATTTTTTCGAATTTTTCTCTCATTACGCACCTCACAGCAGAAGGATTCTCTTTTTCTTCAGTAGCCTGAGCAATGCGGAAACGACCTCATCCCGCACTGCGGCGTGTTCCATTTGGGCTTCCAGAATGTTATCAAAAATGGTTTCCTGCGTATAGATTGTTTCCGTCAGGTTCTGCCTGTTTCTATCCCCCAACAGGTTTATTTGCGGTGCTACATGATGTTCTGTCAGGAATACCAGTTCTGCCGTGGTGAGCCGAAGTCCGGCTTCTGTCAGCCATAGCAGCAGTTCTTTTTGGCGTGCGCTTAGAATCGCACGAACTCCTTGCGGCTTCGCAGGCGTCAGAACGCACTGCGTCAATGCACGATACTCAAAAACGGGCTCATCACCTTCTGTAATTTCAACAAGCCCCTGACGTTTAAGCTGCTGCAGGGCTTTTACCTCCGGCACATTCTCGCGGTTTTTTGCAAACCCAAATCTGCCGTTAAGCCAGAGCGCAGCCTGTTCCCCAGTCAGCTGAAAATCTACGCCGCAGCGGGTCACGAACAGAAGATCCTCTGTGGAGGCTCTGATTACCATACCTTTGGATATATATTTCATTTTGCTCACTCCTTGTCTGTCCTTTTCCCATATTACACGGCAAGGCGGCGCGAATTACAGCACTCACAGCAAATACATTGCGACAACGCACAGAATAACAATCAGCAGCATGACGCCCGCCACGGCGGAAACCTTCTTCACCAATTCCATGTCAGGCCCCTCTTTCAGTTTTCCTGCATCTGAAGGCAGAACATCGTCATAGTAACCGTCATATCCATCTTTCTTTGGATGAAAAGCTCCTCCCATGTGTTCGCCGACAGGCTTTTCATCCTTTTTCCGTGGCTTGGGGGACGGGTGCTTGCGCTTCTTTTCCATACGCTTTTGCGACTTTACGGGTTTCTCTTTTGGCTTTTTCTGACCATCTTCCGCAATCGGCAGACTCTTCCCGCACTCCATGCAGAAAGAAGCGGCGCCATCTGCAAAATCGGCGCCGCAATAGGGACAATATTTCATACTCAGCACTCCTTTGGGCAGTATTCGGCATTCATGCCGGGTTTCACGACCCATTGGGGGACGATACGATTATACCACAGCGTCTTTTTCGTGTCATCGGCGCAAACCCTGCCATTTAGTCTGCCATTTCGCGAGACATTTTGTATTCCTCAATAGCCGGGAGCGGAAAAATCGAATGAACGGCGATTTTTGTTGTCTATATAGGTGAAAGGCCTTTACGCAGAGAGAAGGGAGGGCGCAATGAGAGACCATGAGATCATAGAATTGTACTGGGCGCGTAACGAGAGCGCGATTACCGCCACCGCAGAAAAGTACGGGAGCTACTGCCATACGATTGCATATAACATACTGCGTAACAAAGAGGATGCGGAGGAATGTGCCAACGATACATACCTCGGCGCATGGAGTTCGATCCCGCCGCAGCGTCCGAACCGTTTGTCGATCTACTTAGGGAAAATCACGCGCAACCTCGCTCTGAACCGTTATAAGCGGTATACTGCCGAAAAACGCGGACACGGACAAGTAGTCCTCGCGCTGTCTGAGCTGGAAGCCTGCGTTCCTTCGGAAGCGACTGTGGAGCAGACCATCGAAGAAAATGAGTTGGCTGCCGCCATTGACCGCTTCCTGTATGCAAAGCCCAAGCTGAACCGTAACATTTTTGTCCGCAGATACTATCATCTCTACGCAATACGGGATATTGCGGACGCATACGGAATGAGCGAGAGCAAGGTAACGTCTTTGCTTTTCCGTATGAGAAACGAATTAAGACGATTTCTTGAAAAGGAGGGAATTATGCTATGAAAACCGAAGTTCTTCTTCGTTCGATCGGAAAAATCAATGACGAGCTTATCGCTGACGCGGAAAGCGAAGCAAATACCAAAAGAAAGCCCGGTTGGGTCAAGCTTGGAACAATGGTTGCCTGCCTTGCACTGGTTCTCTGTACCGGCATCGCCACACATGCCATCCGAAGCAATGCGACAGCAGGCACCTTCACAATGGATGTCAACCCCAGCGTGGAATATACGATTGCCAAAAGCGGGATCGTTAAGAATGTCCGCTGCTTGAACAGCGATGCAGAAAATGCGCTCAGCGATGTTGCGCTGGGAAAGCAGAGTGTCGAGACCGCTCTAACGCGCACGGTCGCCGCCTACGAGGCCTGCGGATATGTGGAAAATGGCGAAGCGACTGTTCTGATCTCTTTTGATTCCCGTCTTGATGCGAATGCCGAACTAAAAGCCTCTCTCTCCGCGGAGATCCGGAAGGCCTTGGAGCAGACCGATGCCGTCGGCACACTGGTTTTCCACTCCGAACTGACGGAAAACGCCGAAGTGGCGAAGATCGCCGAGGAATTCCATGTCTCCCTTGGCCGCGCCGACTGGATCCTTACCGCAGCAAACAAAACCGGTCTGCCCACGGACGAGGTTGCCCGCATGTCGTTGGACGAGCTTCTTAAATTCGAAGAGGTCTCTGGCATTTCTTCTGTCAGTGTATCGAAGTTCATCTCCTTGGAGGAAGCAAAGAAGATTGCACTGAAGGACGCGAAGCTTGATGAACTGGTGCAGAAGATCGTGTTCACCCGAGAGGAGCTGAGCCGCAATCAGGGCAAGCCCTGCTACCTGCTGGAGTTCTATACCGGGACGAATCAATATTTCTACCAAATCGACGCAAAGAGCGGCAGCATTATTTACGCCGGGAAATTTATCACTCTTTCCGAAGCGAAGAAAATCGCCCTGGACGATGCCGGGGTCAGCGAAAAAGTCACCTTTACCGAGGAAACGCTGGTTGCCGGCGGCATCAAGTCGCCCTACTATTACTTCGCCTTTGAAAGTGCCTCTGCTCGCTGGACCTACAAAATCGACGCGGTTTTGGGTGTGATCATGGATAAGACCTGCGATAAGATCATTCTCCCTGCCCCGGAGTTTATCGGCTTGGAAAAGGCAAAGCAGATCGCATTAGAGGACGCGGGACTGGATGAAGCCACGCAGAAGATCGTGTTCACCCGAGAGGAGCTGAGCCGCAATCAGGGCAAGCCTTGCTACATTCTGGAGTTCTACACGGACAAGTGTGCGTATGCCTACAAGATCGATGCAGTATCCGGGGAAATTATCGGGAAGAAAACCGAGTGGTTTTCCCGTCAGGAGTCCGAGACTGTGCCGGACACGTCTCAAAATTCCGATTCCAAGCGTCGTTGAACAGATTAAGCTATGACAAAGCAGCAGAAAATGAAACAGCAGAACGTGGGGCAGGATTGTAATATCCTGCTCCACGTTCTCGGCAGCGAAATACAGAAAGCAAAAATCTCGACACTCAAGGAGTAAGGGTGGATTTTCACAGGGGAATACTACCCTATAAACAGGAGGACAATATGAGCTTATTCAGAAAGAAAAAATGGGACATTGAAAGATCGGAGCAAAACAAGGGCTTGATTCGTCAGCTATTTAGCCAAGCGATGCCAGACGGCGATACCTGGAAGATCGTCTACGGCTATGGGCTTAATATAAAAACCAGCGATTATATTATTGCCAGAAAAACCACCTACACATATACAAGCCTGATTATTGGTTACCGTGAGTCGGACATGAGCATTGCTTTGCTGCAAACCACTCCCGAATTGGAAGGGTGCAGCGAAGCGGAAATCTTCACAAGAGACAGCATTAAAAAGGCAAAGATCTCAACGGGCATGTATACGATTTATCATCAGGGTGGTATCATGGCAGGCTATACCCAATTTGCCACCTTGCCGGAAAATGACGAGGATTATCTGGTCTATATGTGTCAGCCGGAAGAGCACGAGGATTTTGCTAAGTTCTACAAACGGTTTTCGGGAAAATAGAGCAGATTTATGAAAGAACTACCAAGCTATCTATTCCCATTTTTCGTTTTGTGTTTAATTCTTTTTGTCGTTACAAGAATATGGGTCGCCCTTGTAGATACCGTGATTGGATGGGGGAAAAGACTCCTTCACCTGGAAGGCAGCAATAAAGTGGCAGTGAAATGGCACATAGCACGCCCGGCAATTCCTGCTGAAGAAACCGAACAAATGAGTGAATGTAAAGAGAAACCGGACGCCCAAAGCTGGTCGAACGGAAAAGACCGGGAGGATTAGGCACTACATAAACATATACCCGGATTATAGAAGCAAGATGGAAACAGCAAATCAAATAGCGAACGTTTTACTTCCATTCTTCCATAAAATAGCCGAGGGGCTTTCAAAACGAAAGCCTCTCGGCTATGTACATAATGCCGTCGTATTTATATTTCATTTATGCCTTCAAGCGCATAATATAGCGTCCCTTCAAAATCCTTCCTTTCACTCTTTACTACAACCGTTTTTTTGAAATGCCAAAGATAGACGCAAAAAAGCAGCAAATCTTTTTCAAGACTTACTGTTTATGTGCCGATGTGATAGGCAACAGTTATTTGGCTGTAAGAGACGGCGATAGAAAGATTTGCTTCTTTAAGGTATAATGTTTATAAGAATATCCCCTTTGAAAACTGAGAAAGTGCCAACTCTACGATTCATAGGTTTCGATTCTAAGTGCTTTTTGATAAAATATAGCAAACAGGAGGCAAGAATATGGACAAAAATATAACAGGTCGCTTTATTGCCGAACTCAGAAAACAAAAGGGTTTTACACAAAAAGAATTGGCCGAAAAGCTTATGGTAACAGATAAAGCAATTTCACGATGGGAAACAGGAAAAGGACTTCCTGACACTTCATTGTTAAAACCGCTTGGAGATGTTTTAGGCGTTTCCATCACTGAATTGCTGTCTGGAAAAAGGATAGAGGAGGTTGATATGAAAGAACAAGCTGACAATATTATTTTGGAGTCGCTGAATTATTCAAAGCGTATGCTTGCAAGTGTAATAAGTGTAATCATTTTCATTATTGGCATCGCTTTCATAATTTCACCGCTATTTTTGGTAAGTCAAAGTTATATCTGGACACTGGGTCTTATCATTGTTGCAATAGCAATTCTTTACATCTACACACGAAAGAAGAGGGATTCAATGAAAGCAACGAATAGAGCCTATCATCTGTCCGCTCTTGCGTTACAGGGTATAGCGTTAATTTTAGAGATACTACCGATTGGTGCTGTCATGGTGTTCGCGACAAGTCCAACCAAACAAACTATTGAAGTGTATTCATATTTCAGTCTGCTCCCCGTAGGGTATGCGAATTTCACGCCGCTGTTGACAGGAATCCTCACAATTTTGATTATCCTGCTTGGTGTAATTGCCTTGTTCAAATTTGACAACGCTGCCAGCCTCAGAAAAGCCATGTTTGTTTGCAGCGTCATCTCACTACTGCTTTCGATTGTTCCGTTATTCCTATTCGGAACGGTTGGAATGACAGCTGCAAGTTATGCGGTTTCTTGTGCAATCCTCTTGTCGATCTGCCTGCAAGCTGTAGCCAATCGAAAGGAATAGTTCGTGCTTGGTGAACGACACAAGCGGTATTTATGACTTCCGCAAGTGAGGTGCAGTCAGACCGCAATAGGCCGTATATGAGCTTGCAGCGATTCTTATAACATAGCATTGGAAAGGCAGGTGATTCTACGGTTCATGTTCATAGGTACACAATGTGACCTATGGGGCAGGCCGAACGGTACGGGGCACGAAAAAATAAGTCGAGGGAATTTCCCTCGACTTATTTTTTCTTTGATCCCAAGTTTATCTGAGCGACAACATTTTATTGGATATGCAGACTTGATCCACGACTCTCGCCGAATCTGCTATCCGGCTAAAGCTGGAACGAAAGTGGTCCAACCGGTACCGCCCCGCAGTGCGGCATCATTTTCATCTGAGAGGGTGAACAAGTAAACGGGCTGGTGGAATCCCTTGCTGTCGGTCATATATTCGAGCTTACAGTCAGTGACTCGCACTTGCCGTGGGGACAAATAGTTGAACATGGGCACATCACGCCAAGAGAACTGCCCAGCACAAAGACGCTCATACGCCTCTTGGGAAGAGATAACTGCAGCATTTCCATGAAGGGTGCTGACAGAAAGATGGTTGTCTACCTTGTAGAGGATACCGCCCTCTGCCACCCAGCAGACCAATTCACCATTGGTAAGCACATCGTCCTCTACTACACATTCTGCCCGAAAAGCGTACCTTCCCGCGCTCTCGTCCGCGGTGACAAAACTGGCCGCATCGGGGATCTCGACGCCCAGCTTGTCCAGAGCGGCACGAAGGTCGTCCTCTGTGATCGCTCCACCCTTTTCGCTGTATCGTTGTTTACTGTCCACGCGATAATCCGTGTACTCGTAGGAATGATCATTGTAATACACCCACAGGGCATAGGTGCGGTGGTCAGAGTAGAAAGCTCTGCTGTCATAGTAATCTACATCGGGAGTACCGAATCGAATTTCCGCTCCCTGTCGCCCAACAAATTCTGACGCAAAGGCATCGCAATCCTTCCTTGTGAACGGCTCCGTCCGGTATACTCCGGACGGTCCGGGCTCATTGGACAAAGAACATTCCTGCACCCATTCGATTTCCTTGGTCTTCGCGTTGTAGATCGGACCGTCCGCAAGGTTGCCATAGGGCCGGAAATGATAGGTGAGGAACACACCGGCCAGAGCAGCGATGGACAGAACGGGAAAAATAACATAGACTCCGGCGGTTTTCCATTGTTTCCTCACCAAGCTGACGAACAGCATACAAAAGCAGTACCCCAGCATGGCCCCCAAAACATTGCATATCAGATCGTCCACATCGGCCTGTCCACGACCAAGGACATACTGAAGCAGCTCGATCACAAGAGATGTGCCGACCCCTGCGGTCAGCATCCAAAACCACCGTCGGAAATGCTTTACCGCAAGAGGAAGTAGTACGCCCAGTGGAAGGAACATGGCGATGTTCAGCAAAGGGTTTAGCCAAATTTGCAGGGTAAAGTTATTCCACGCCTCCCAAAACGCCAAAAAGGGAAGGAGCTGGACGCCCGTTCGCATACCATCCATACGGTTCATTAAAGTGATGGCAGCAAGCCCACCCAAGTAGCACAACAGAAGGAGAAAGGCGACAGCTTGCCCTTTCGGAAAACACTTTCCTTCTCGACGGCACTTCAGGTTCAGCATAACAAGAATTACTGCACCTGCCGCCAAGCCGATCAAAGCGAGGGGAATTGCATTTCGAAAAAAATATAAAATGGTTCCGATAAAATCATGCACGGTAATCTTTCTCCCTTCAATAAAATCGTATGCGAGCGAAGAAACACGCCGAAAGGCGCACAACTCCGCCGCCTGTGAGGATGCGAAATTCCTATTCGGAACGGTTGGAATGACAGCTGCAATGTGTGTCTTGTATTTTGACCAAAAGGTTGGTTTCTTGTTCTTTTGCTTATGAATATAATACCTCTTACGCTTTAATATACCTCGACGTCCGTCCCGCACCGATACGCTTTACCGAGCCGGTCTTAACCATTACCCCAAGGACGGCTTCGATGGTCGTGGGGCTGACATCGGGGAGAATTTTGCAGATATCAGCTTTGGAAAGCGGGGTCAGGCTGTTCAGGACTGTTGCCTCCACACGGGCCTTTTTCGTGATCTTCTTACCGTGTACCACAGCAAACCGTTTGTCCAACTCCTTATAGCACATATAAAGCGTGGAGAGGAAATTCTCGATAAAGGGGAAATAGGAGTTTTCATTCGTTTCCCATCCGGCAGAGGACTGTCGCAGGGCTTCATAATAATACGCCTTATAGTTGTTGATCTGCTCCTCAAAGGACACATATTTTCCGGCGTCAAAGCCGTTTTTGTATAACAGCAGCAGTGACAGCAGACGGGACATTCTGCCGTTGCCGTCACGGAATGGGTGGATGCAGAGGAAATCCAGAATCACGCAGGGAATTAAAAGAAGCTGATTGATATTCGCATCGCTTCGGGCATCCAGATAGGCAAGCTCCAACTGTTCCATTGCTTTTGGTGTTTCGCTTGCAGGTGTGGGGCGGAAACGGACGCGTCGGTTCCCGTCTGCATCAACTTCCAAAATCACATTATCGTCCGTTTTGTACTGCCCTCCGTACTCATAGCCCGCAAAGCTCATCATAATTTCGTGCAGTCGCAGAATGTCGCTCTGCCGGAGGTCGATGTGTTCATAGCCTAAGTGGATCTCATTCAGGGCATCTCTGTATCCGGCGATCTCCGCCTCGTTATGGTTCAGCGGGGCGCTGTTCTGATTGACAATGGCGGCGATACGCTCGTCGCTGGTCACAATGCCCTCGATGGCATTGGAGCTTTTGATGGACTGTACCTTTGCGACAGCCTCAAGCTCCGTGAAAATCTGCGTGTATTCGTCCTTGCGCACGCCTGCCATAGTTTTGAGCGCTGCAATATTGGAAGTGAGGTTCACAAGGTTTGCCGGCAGCATACCGTTATTCAAAAAGGAGTAATCGAATTTTCTCATACAGCACCAGCCTTTCTGCACATAATTATAGCGCACTATATGCAGAAACGCAAGCAATCATCTGAACTATCTGCATATTCTTTTCTAAAAATATGTGCAGATTAGGCTTTGAAATATGCAGCATAATAAAAAACGGCACGGAGTTTCCGTGCCGTTTGCGTTAGTTCGCTTTGCTTTTTGAAGTAGGCCACAGCATCAACACTTCCGCAGAAGTAAATGTGCTGCAGCTTCATATCCGAACCGCGGTACGGTCAAGCCTTTGGCGCTGGTTTCTCCGGGACCGCTGTCAGCAACGAAAAGATAATCCGTCTTACTGCCGCAGACGAGCTGCGCCGTCCGGACAGGTTTTTGCCATCCGCTCGTGTCCGTCTGTATCTTGCTGATCATGGGGGCGACATCCTGCTACACAAGGCGGCGAGGAAAGCCTTTGACGAGCTGGGCGTCAGAAAACTGCCCTCCGTCAAGAGCTTGCAGGAGGAATACGCCAAGCTGCTATCGGAGAAAAAGGCGGCGTATGCCGAATACCGGCGTTCGTGCGACGAGATGCGCGAGCTGCTGCTCCACAAGCAGAACGTGGATCGTATGCTGGGCAAAAACGAGCACGAGGAGGAGAAGCAAAAGGAGCATGACCGGCAATAACGGTCACTCTCCTAGGCGTTTCGCAGAAACGTGCAGCCGCGCATTTTGCGCGTTCAAGGGGCCTTAGGGGCGCTGCCCCGACAAGCAGAGGGGAGTTTTCGCGGAGGCGAAAATTTCCCAAAAATGCAAAAGAGAGCCCTCTTTGCCCTGCTTGCCACGTTTGCTACGTTTGTAAATTTGGGCTTAAAATAACACTGCTATCTTGACATTTGACGCAACCTGTGTATAATTAGATAGCAGTGCTATTTTTCTGGGAGGTGATTAGCCTGAGTAAGAGTGAAGATACAAGACAACTGATTTTAGACACAGCCAAAAAGGAGTTCATGGAAAAGGGATATAACGATGCTTCCGTTCGCAGTATTGCAAAACAAGCTGGGCTGACCACTGGCGCAATTTTTCGCTATTTTGCCGATAAAGAAAGCCTGTTTGCCGCACTTGTGTCACCGGTTGCGGATCATATGTTGGATTTGTGTCGCAAAGGTGGAGAACGGGGCTTCGCTTCTCTGACAGATGGCCATCCGGAAAATATGTGGAATATTTCTGATGAGGTTATTTCCGTGCTGGTGGAGTACATTTTCGCAAACAAGGATGCTTTCTACCTGCTTATCAGCCAGTCTGCCGGAAGCGCCTACGAAAGCTTTGTGGATCAGCTTATTGAGGAAGAAGAAAAACAGACTTATACCTTTCAGCAGGAGATGATTCGCCAGGGCTATTCGTGCCGTCCCTTGACGCTTGACGAAATACATATTCTACTTAGCGCACAGTATTATGCGTTCTTCGAGATTGTGCGTCATAAGCTGGAAAAGGACGAAGCACTTGACAGAATACATCTCATTGCAGATTTTTTCGGTAGTGCATGGAAATTGTATTTTGCGTAAGGAGGTGTTTTTTGCCCGTTGGTTAGCCTACTCTAACTCATTCTTATGAATCCTACAGACCTATTTTTTTGAAAGGAGTTTTTTATGAATACTACGACTGAAAAGAAAAGATTTACCACGCGGGACGTGATGGTAATTGCAGCCATGATGGTCTTGACATTTGCGGTATATGGAGCGGTTGGCACTCTGACGCTTCCGTTTCCGTTCCTATACCTTTACTGCTCTGCCGGTATTCAAGAATTTTTCTGTGCAACCTTTTATCTTGTTGTTGCTAACCGACTGAACAAACACGGGATTTTGATGGTGTGGAGCACCGTGTTTGGCATCATCAGCGCCTTAGGCGGCTATGTGTTTCTGCTTCCGTATTTTCTGCTGGTGGGTGTGATTTGTGAGCTTGCCATGCTGGGTAAAGATAGCTACCGGAAACCCTTACGCAACGCCATGGGGTGGTCTTGTTATGGCCTCGGCATGATTATCGGAAACACTGTTCCGATCTGGGCTGCTTGGGAAAGTTATGTGGCAAAGGCATCCACGGAAGGCTTTTCTCAGGAGGTCTTTGATATGCAACTCAATATGCTCTCCAGCCCGTGGCACATGATTGGAGCCTGTGCGATCACGGTAGCTCTTGCCCTGCTTGGCTGCCTCTTTGGACAGCGTATTTTGAGACGCCATTTCCAGAAAGCAGGAATTGTAAAGTGATGGAAGCCGTAATTAACAACACAAAACTGATCCGCCGCGTCAACATTTTTGCGCTGTTGATATTGGCTGTTTGTGTCTGCGCCGTGGCTTTTCTCTGTAAAAACATGTGGCTGCATATTGCCTGCACCGCCGCACTGTTTCTTGTGATGACAATATTCGGGTATTGGGGAAAGGGACTGAAATTCTTAGTAGCTTTCCTCATTAGCTACGGATGGCTTACATTCAATGTGCGCCATGGTATCAATATTCCATCCCCCATGCTTTTTACTTTCCTGATCGAACTGATCCCCGTCTTTATGGCGGTCTATCTTATTTCACAGGCTCCATCGGGCAAGCTGACTGCTGCC
>ERZ860076.206-NODE-206-length-43774-cov-3.023857_pt1 | contig 43774 bp, 49 predicted proteins | sample MGYA00509982_ERZ860076 | MGnify/ENA primary metagenome ERZ860076 (study PRJEB30046, sample SAMN00715193) | human gut metagenome | study: EMG produced TPA metagenomics assembly of the A metagenome-wide association study of gut microbiota in type 2... | reverse complement strand
TAGCACCGCAGCCGCCAAATATTCCACAGGCTAACAGCATTACAAGGAGTGCACTTATCTTCTTCTTCATACGAACCTCCAAATCCCTGTATCTCATAATCTCAACAATTATACTATTTTCGGTTTGGTATTTCAAGCGTTACCTCAGGCAAAATGCCCGGCTTCTCCCATAAATCAGAAAAGCCCTTCTAAAAATTGCTCTGATTTAAATGTATGGGGTGCATATTTTTCCCGAAATTCCTTCACCGTCCGAATCAGTTCAAACAACACTTTTTCTGATACTGCAAAATGAAAAAGCTTTGCTGATTCCGTGGTAATAATATACTGCATCGTATAAATGGTAGATGCATCTAACCGTCTGCCATGATCGGTTTCGCTGCAGGAATCACAAAGAAGCCCGGCGCGCTGCACACTGAAAAACTGCATCGGTTCCTTTTTTCCACATTTCTGGCAGGAAAAAAGATTCGGATATACTCCGTTTAACACCATCATTTTCAGTTCATAAATCACACGGACCAGCCGGTTATCAAAATTCTTCTTTCCAAGTGCCTTTAAGGACTGGTAAAGAAGCTTTAGCATTTCCCGGTCATCACTGTTTTCCTGGGCATAATATTCTGCCATCTCAAGAAAATAAAATCCATAGTATGTATCATTCAAGTCTGTGGTGAGTTCGGTAAAATAATTTTTAATTTCTGCCCGCACCACATTGTAGGAGGTACGGCCCTCATAGACTTCAAACTGTCCGAAGGAAAAGGGATTGCAGGCTGCCAGCAATGTACTGTTCGGTCTTCTCGCACCTCTGGCAAACGCCGTAATCTTTCCCCTCTCCAGGGTCAGTATCGTAATTCGTTTGTCATATTCACTGATTGGCATTGCGGTAAGCACCATACCCGTAACCATCACGTTTGTGCCCACTGTCCTGTTCACCTCTTACTTTCTCTTTCAGGCTGCCCAATCCATCCTGTTCTTCTTTTTCCTGTTCCTTAAACTTAAGATAATCATCTACACTTCCGGTCAAAGTAAAATGATTCCAGCTTGCTCTTACCATATGCTTCCTTCCTGCCCTTTCTTCATACTTGTATGAAATTAGGTTTTCCAGAAGCACTTAAGATAATACTGTCAATATTTAGAATTCCTCTTCCCGGTATCCGAAGTTCTTAATCATATAATCGCTGTCACGCCAGTCTTTTTTCACTTTTACCCAAAGTTTCAAATTAACCTTGGCATCTAAGAGGTGTTCAATTTCATATCTGGCATTGGTACCAATCTTCTTTAACATGGCTCCCTGCTTGCCGATAATAATTCCCTTGTGGGAATCCCGCTCACAGATAATCGTAGCATCAATATCAAACATTTTCCTGCCTTTGCGTTTCTTCATCTGGTCAATAGAAACGGCAATTCCATGAGGAATTTCTTCATTTAAAGCATGTAAGGCTTTTTCACGAATCAGCTCTGCTACAATCTGACGCTCCGGCTGGTCGGTAATGGTATCCTCATCATAGAACATCGGACCATATGGCAGATATTTAAAAATCAAATCAATGATAACATCCGTATTTTCTCCACGCAGTGCAGATGCCGGTACGATTTCCGCAAAGTCATAAACTTTACGATAAGTATCAATGTACTCAAGCATCTTATCCTTGTTATCCAAAGTATCTAATTTATTGATAACCAGAATAACCGGTGTCTTTACGTTCTTTAATTTCTCAATAATATGCTGCTCTCCTGCGCCGATAAAATCACTCGGTTCCACCAGCCATAAAATGACATCCACTTCATTTAATGTGTGTTCTGCCACATTTACCATAAATTCGCCCAGCTTATTCTTTGCCTTATGGATACCAGGTGTATCCACAAAAATAATCTGTCCTCTGTTTTCATCCGTATAAATAGTCTGGATACGGTTTCTGGTAGTCTGCGGTTTATTGGATGTAATTGCAATCTTCTGTCCAATCAGATGATTCATCAAGGTGGACTTTCCTACATTCGGCCGTCCAATCAGTGTTACAAAGCCTGATTTAAAATTTTCCGTCATACTTACTCCTTCTTATGTATGCTGCGGGACTATTACCCACAGCTTTTAATAAAGATTCTTTACTTCTAAGAACATATCTTTTTCTGCTTCTACATTTTCCTCTGCACCGATGACACACAAGGCATCCTGTGCGAGTACTGCTTCAATAAGCACTGCGAGATTTTTGATATTTTCCGGCTGGGCATCTAAAACTTCATTTCTCTCACGCTGTAATTCCTCATAAGAAATATTGGTAAGATAGGCACTTACGGAACGCATGCCCCTGGCAGCCGGATTCAACGGGGTATCCATATCACTTACCGTTCCGATGATATATTTTGTCATATCACGTTCATCTGCATCAAAAGCTCTTAAATATGCCGGGATACCTTCGTAAATCTCATTGGTGCTCTTAAGGTTCGGGTCACGGTAAGAAGTGAAATATGCATCTCCATTCCGCATAAATCCGCTCATGCAGCCATATGCACCGCCCTTTACCCGGACATTAATCCAAAGGTAATCATAGCTTAAAATTACTTTTAAGATACGAAGTGCTCCGGTATAGGAATATCCTTTCGATAAATAATTTCCGGCTCTGGATACATACTGTACTTTGGATGCATCTAAGAAGCCTTCATTCTTTTTCTCACAATGGAAGGTAACTGCTTCTCCCTCTTTCTCTCCATCCGGTAAAACAGTTAAGAACTGCGGGAATTTTTCTTCTAACAGCTGATATCCTTCTGCATCTGCCGTCAGGGAAATCAACAGTCTGTTCTTTACAAATATTTTCTCTATAAGGCTTCTTAATTTATCCATTAAGAACTGCTTCTTCTCGTCAAAGTGTTCTTCTAATTCTGCAATGGTCCGGTACAGTGCAATTCCGCCAACCAGGTCATTGAATCGGGCTACCGGTGAGAAATAAGACATTGCCCGCATGGCAGATACGGAATGTCCGGCAGAGCTTAAGGACATCTGCAGTCTCGATTTGATACGCGCTAAAATCTCATAGAGACGTTTTTCATCTGTAATCTGTGTGCCCATCAGAATCTCAGAAAGAAGTCTAAGCCCCTCTTCTAAATTCTGATAAAGAATCTTGGAACGTACTTCGTATTTTGCATGGAAACTGTCTTTTTTCTTGGTATCCGCATAAATATTAATCTGGGATGAGATACCGCCGGTCTTAAGATCAATCTCATTTGCTAAGTCTGCATAGTTATAATGCTCCGTATCCATATAACCAAGTACAGCTTTTAACATCCCAAGGTATGGCAGTTCTTCTTCTGTAATATCACTGATATCAAACATCAGATTCAGATAATGAATGCCATTGGAATAAATGTTGGTATGAATGGTTTCGATGCCATTGCAGCTTACCTTTTCATATACCAGCGGCTGCGCTTCACGCTTCATGTCCTGCCGTTTTAACATCGGAATCTTCATCAGGTCTTCCTTTGGTGACGGCTCTTCCTGATACTGTTTTAAATGCTTTGTATCCTCTACTAACTTATCAATCTCTTCTTCTGATAAGTCTCTCTTATAAGCAGCCAGTTTCTCTTCTAATTCTTTTTCCAGCCTGGCATTTAAGCCTTTTTCCGGTTCAATGGATACATAGGATTTATGGCTGTTATCCAAAAGATATTTCTGAATCAGTTCTTCAAAATATCCTGTTTCAATCTTTTCCTTTAATGCTGCAAATACGTCTAATATTTTAAGATATAAGAATGGTTCGTCATCATCATAAAGCCAGCTGTCCATACAGGATAATCCATAAATTAATCCCTTCGGGAAATTACCGTAATCTGCTTCACGGAATTTGAATTCTTCACTGTTGATTCCTGCTAACAGGGATTTTCTATTGAGACCGTCTTTGACGATTTTCTTTAAAGTATCTTCGATAATTCCTACAAACTTCTCTTCGTCTTCTTTGCCACCACTGAAAAGATTGGCTGTAAGGTGCTGTTATCAAATCCACCCATGATATCTTTTCCGATTCCTGCATCAATAAGTGCCTGCTTCAACGGTGCTCCCGGTGCACTTAACAGTGCATAATCCAAGACATCAAATGCCAGAGTCAGTTCACTCTCAAGATTCGTTCCGATTGCCACATTATAGGAAAGATATGCATTATCCTCTAAGCTTTCGGAAGATGCAATGGAATATGGCTTGCTGATGGTTACCGGCTTTTCAAAAGGAGCCTGCAGCTGAATTGCGGAATCTACTTCGATTTTATCATAATGGCTTAAATATTCTTTATCGAGAAATTCCAGTTTTTCGTCCATATCCATATTTCCATAAAGGTAAATATAAGAATTACATGGATGATAGAATTTCCGGTGGAAATCAAGGTACTGCTCATAAGTAAGCTCCGGAATTACTTCCGGGTCACCGCCGGACTCATTACTGTATGTGGTATCCGGGAACAGGGAATTTAATACTACACGGTCTAAGACACCTTCCGGAGAAGAAAATGCGCCCTTCATCTCATTGTATACCACTCCATTGATGGTAACCGGTGCATCTTTATCCTCTAATTCATAGTGCCAGCCTTCCTGTTTGAAGATTTCTTCTTTCTTATAGATATTCGGATGGAACACAGCGTCTAAGTATACATCCATCAGATTAGCAAAATCTTTATCATTGCAGCTTGCCACCGGATAAACGGTCTTGTCCGGGTAAGTCATGGCATTTAAGAATGTATTTAAAGAACCCTTCACCAGTTCCACAAACGGGTCCTTCACCGGGAACTTGTCTGAACCGCACAATACAGTATGCTCAATGATATGTGGTACGCCGGTGCTGTCCTCTACCGGAGTACGGAATCCAATATAAAAGACCTTATTTTCATCATCATTGGAAATAAGGCTGATTTTAGCTCCACTCTTTTTATGTCGAAGCAGATATCCCTTTGCATGGATGTCTGTCAGATTTTCTTCTTTGATTAATTCATATGCTGTTAACGCTGCTAAATTCAAATGTTTTATCCTCCATGTTCTCATAATCTGACTCACAGTCTTTATCAGTATAACACATTTTTTTTACATTTACACCTGATAAACCTAAAAACAGGAAGACGGATATCCATCTTCCTGCTCTGCGCTTATTTCATATTCAACTCTATACGAATTAACCTAAGCGAACTACGTTAGCTGCCTGAGGTCCTTTTTCTCCTTCTACTACCTCAAATTCAACTGCTTCTCCATCTTTAAGTTCTTTGAATCCATCCATATTTAATGCGGAGAAATGAACGAATACATCATTTCCTTCTGCATCTGAGATAAATCCATAACCCTTCTTTGCGTTAAACCATTTTACAGTTCCCTGCATTTCTTTTTCCTCCTAATACACAATAAATCTAAAAAGTTGCACAAAATTGTGCACGACTACATGGCTAACAGTAGCATATTTTCCAATATTTGTCAAACTTTTTCACTTTTTGCCCGATTTTATACCGGATTCTTTACGTTGACATCAAGTTGTGGGAACGGAATTTCGATTCCATTTTCATCCAGGGCATTTTTCATCTCCTCAGTCAGTGCCCAGCGGATATCCCAGTATAAATCAGTCGGCACCCACACTCTTGCACCAATGGTAACACTGCTGTCTCCCAATTCCGATACAAAGACCTGCACCGCCTCATCCTTAAGCCGGCGTTCTTCGGAAAGAAGCAACTGCTCTATCACAGCCTTCGTCTTCTTTAAATCCGCCGAATAGGACACCCCTACTTCCAGGTCAATCCTGCGTTTCTCACTGTAGGTTACATTGGTAAGGCTGCTGTTAGCTAAGATTCCATTTGGAATTACGATAATCTTATTGTCAACACTCTTTAACTTGGTGTAGAAAATCGAAATCTCTGTTACCGTTCCTTCGTTGCCATGGCTGTCTTCTACAATATAATCCCCCACTTTAAACGGTTTTAACATCAGTATTAATACGCCGCCGGCAAAGTTGGATAAGCTTCCCTGCAGTGCCAGGCCTACCGTCAGTCCTGCAGAACCTGCAATTGCCATTACAGATGTGGTTGCAATTCCAAAGAGCGAAAGAATGATTACAATCAAGAAGAAATATCCAATGCACTTGACCAGTGCATCCATAAACTGTTTTACACCCTTGTCAGCATCCTTTTTATCCAGCCATTTCCGGACGAGTTTCCGGAAAAGTTTGATTAACTTTACGCCAATGGCATATACCACGCAGGCAATCACCACCTGAAAGAGAAACGCCAGTAAATCCGGCACCAGCCCCTCCAGGTAAGTACGTATCACGCCCGGTTTCTTCATCTGTTCAATAGCATCGCTGACTTCTTCCGCTGTAATGCCCTCTGTGCTGGCCTCTAATGCGGTCAGATAAAATCCCATTTTAATATCCTCCAGTTATTTATGAAAGTTATTATGAAAGTGCATGAATAAATAATCCACTGCGAAGTTTTGGCTCAAACCAGGTGGATTTCGGCGGCATCAGTCTTCCGGCATCTGCTACTGCAAACAACTCTCCGATGCTGGTCGGATACATGGCAAATGCCACTTTACAGTCACTATGTACTCTGCGCTCCAATTCCTCCAGTCCACGAATTCCACCTACGAAATCAATCCGCTTATCGGTCTTCGGGTCTTCAATGCCAAGTACCGGATGCAGTAACACATTCTGTAAAATTGATACGTCCAGCCCATCTACCGGGTCACTGCTTAAATCCGCCTCTTTCATCCGGCAGGCATACCAGTTATCCCCAAGGTACATGCTGAAACTTCCTTTTTCAGCCGGATGAACCGCTTTCTTCTGTGGTGCTCCCACTTCAAACAGGTCGTTCATCTTTCCAAGGAATTCCTCTTCTGTCATTCCATTTAAGTCTTTTACCACACGGTTATAATCCATAATCATAAGCTGGTCATCCGGGAATAATACGGATAAGAAATAGTTAAATTCCTCAGTTCCGTCATAATCCGGATGCTCTGCTCTCCGCATCAGCCCTACCTTTACTGCGGATGCTGCACGGTGATGACCGTCTGCGATATAGATTTCTTTTATCTTTGCAAATGCTTCCTCGATAGCCGCAATATCTTCTGCCTCTGCAATTCTGTATACACGATGTCCGATTCCATCCTCTGCCACAAAATCATAAAGAGGTGCTGTCTTCTTTACCTTCTCTACCACTGCATTGATGGTATCATTGGAACGGTATGCTAAGAAAATCGGTCCGGTCTGTGCATCACAGATATTTACATGGTTGATTCTGTCCTGCTCTTTATCTGCTCTGGTATTCTCATGTTTTTTAATGACCTGATTCTGATAATCATCAATCGAAGCACAGGCTGTAATACCGGTCTGCACCCTTCCGTCCATGGTCAGTTCGTAAATATAATAGCACGGTTTCTCTTCTTTTACGAAATCACCTTCTGCTACCATATCCCAGAGCATGTCATGGGCTTTCTTATATACCTCCGGTGCATAAGTGTCTACGGAATCATCAAACTGTGTCTCGGCACGGTCAATGCGAAGAAAGCTTTTGTCATGTCCTTCTACCGCTTTCTTTGCTTCCTCTCTGTTATATACATCATACGGAAGTGCTGCAATCTCTGCCGCCTCATCCTCTCTTGGTCTGATACATAAAAATGGTCTGATATCTGCCATTGTTTTCTCCTTCCTGCGTAATTGCGAAAAACACGCTTTGTGAGTTTCCTGCGTAAGAGAAATGGACTGTCGCGGCGTAACCGGGCAGTCCATATATTATCTTTTTCTCACCTGCATTTATTATTTTACAATACGAACCTTTAATACACCATCTAAGGTCTGAAGTTTCTCTTCTACTTCTTTGGTAACAGGTGCATCTACATCAAGCAGTGTACATGCATAATCGCCACGGCTCTTATTGGTCATATCAGAAATGTTGATATTTGCATCTCCTAAAATAGAAGTATAGCTGCTGATCATTCCCTTTACGTTACGGTGTAACAGTAACAGTCTTCCTGCACTCTTGCACTCGCCCATATTGCAGTCCGGATAGTTTACAGAATGTGTAATATTTCCATTCTCTAAGAAATCACGAATCTCTTTTACTGCCATTACTGCACAGTTATCTTCGGATTCTTCGGTAGATGCTCCGATATGAGGAGTTACGATACAGCCTTTCTTTCCAACTGTGGTTGGATTTGGGAAGTCGCTGACATATTTTGCAATCTTGCCTTCCTCTAATGCTGCTACCATTGCCTCTTCATCAACCAGTAAGTCTCTTGCAAAGTTCAATACTACAGTGGTAGGTTTCATCATTGCAATTGCTTCTGCATTAATCATTTTCTTGGTAGAATCTAAAAGCGGAACATGAATTGTGATATAATCACAGTTCTTGTAAATTTCTTCTACAGCATTTACATGATTTACATTGCGTGATAAGCTCCATGCAGCATTTACAGAAATGTATGGGTCATATCCGTATACTTCCATACCAAGATGTGTCGCAGCATTTGCTACTTTAACACCGATGGCACCAAGTCCGATAACGCCAAGCTTCTTTCCTGCAATTTCGCTTCCGGCAAAGTTCTTCTTCTGTTTCTCAGCAAGTTTTGCAACATCTGCATTGCCTTCCTCGCCTTTTACCCATTCGATTCCGCCGACTACGTCACGGGCTGCCAATAACATTCCTGCAAATACCAGTTCCTTTACACCATTTGCGTTTGCACCCGGTGTATTGAATACTACGATACCTGCTTCTGCACATTTATCCAATGGGATATTATTTACACCTGCACCTGCTCTTGCAACAACTTCTAAAGTCTTTGGAAGTTCCATATCATGCATTGCTGCACTTCTTACTAAGACTGCCTGTGCATCTTTGATATCATCTACTTTGTTATATTCATCTGACAAAAGGTCTAAGCCTACACCAGCGATTGGATTTAAACATGTATAGTTAAACATTATGCGTTCTCCTCCTCAAACTTCTTCATAAATGCTACCAGCTTCTCAACACCCTCTTTTGGCATTGCATTGTAAATGCTGGCACGCATACCGCCAACGGTTCTGTGTCCCTTTAAGTTTACAAAACCAGCTTCGGTTGCTTCTTTGACGAATTTAGCATCTAAGTCAGCATCACCGGTAACGAATGGTACATTCATAAGTGAACGGTCTTTTGGAACTACAGTTCCCTTGAATAATTTGCTCTGGTCTAAGAAATCATAAAGAATCTTAGCTTTCTCTTCGTTACGCTGTTTCATAACTTCGAGTCCGCCCATCTTCTTTAACCATTTGAATACTTTACCACAGATATAAATGCCGTAGCATGGTGGTGTATTGTAAAGAGAATCTGCATCTGCCTGAGTCTTGTATTTTAACATGGTAGGTGTTCCCGGAAGAACATCATCTGTAATTAAGTCTTCACGAATGATTACAATTACAACACCTGCAGGTCCAACGTTCTTCTGAACGCCGCCGTAGATTACTCCGTATTTGGTTACATCAACCGGTTCTGATAAGAAGCAGGAAGATACGTCTGCAACAAGTGTATGTCCTTTGGTATTTGGAAGTTCTTTGAACTTGGTTCCATAAATCGTATTGTTTTCACAGATATATACATAATCTGCATCTTCCGGAATATCCAGATCTGAACAATCCGGAATATAAGAGAAGGTCTTATCTGCTGAAGATGCTACTTCTACTGCATCCCCATACATTTTTGCTTCCTGGTAAGCTTTCTTAGCCCACTGTCCAGTTACAATGTATGCAGCTTTCTTATTTTTCATCAGGTTCATTGGAATTGCAGCAAACTGCTGGGAAGCTCCACCCTGTAAGAATAATACCTTGTAATTATCCGGGATATTCATTAAGTCTCTTAAATCAGCTTCTGCCTCTTTGATGATGTTGTCATATACTTTGGAACGATGACTCATCTCCATTACGGACATTCCACATCCTCTGTAGTCTAACATCTCATCTGCTGCTTCCTGTAAAACTTCTTCCGGTAATACTGCCGGACCTGCAGAAAAATTATATACTCTGCTCATTTTCTAATTCCTCCTCACTTCTTACACATATCTTTCTATATGTAATGGCTTATTATTTTAAATCTTCCTCGGTGAACACCTCAGATATAGCTGCCCCCGGTGCTACCATTGGCCACACCTTATCATCACTATCAATTATACAGTCTATAACAACTGGTGTACTACTTGCAAGTGCTTTTTTCAAAATATCGACAAATTCTGCCTGACTGGTTGCCCGATATCCCGTTGCTCCCATGGCTTCTGCCAGTTTTACAAAATCTACTCCATCGTCTAAAACAGTTGCAGAATAATGCTTCTCATAGAAAAGTGTCTGCCACTGTCTTACCATTCCAAGCACATGGTTATTAATGATAACTTCGATTAACGGAAGCTTCTGACGGACTGCTGTTGCAATCTCATTCATATTCATACGGAAACATCCGTCTCCGGCAATATTAATGACCTGTTTCTCCGGGCATCCGATCTGTGCACCGATTGCAGCGCCAAGACCATATCCCATTGTTCCAAGACCGCCGGATGTCAGAAGTGTTCTCGGCTTTTTGTATTTGTAATACTGTGCCGCCCACATCTGATGCTGCCCCACATCCGTAGTAATGATTGCCTTTCCTTCCGTCACCTTATAGATTTCTTCCATGATGTACGGGCAGGAAAGAACATCCTCGTGGTACTTAAGGGGATATTTTTCTTTTAATTCTTTGATATGTGCCATCCATTCTTTATGCTCTTTTTTCTCAAGCATGGGGAGTAAATCCGTAAGAACGGCTTTCATATCGCCTACTACACTGGCATATGCCGGAATATTCTTATCGATTTCTGCCGCATCAATATCAATGTGCAGAACCTTGGCATTCTTGGCAAAGGTTGCGGGATTTCCGATCACACGGTCGGAGAAACGCGCCCCCAATGCAATCAGAAGGTCGCATTCGCTGACGCCGAAATTGGAAGCCTTGGTGCCGTGCATACCAATCATGCCGGTATAACGCTCGGCAGTTCCGTCAAAGCCGCCCTTACCCATCAGGGTATCGCATACCGGTGCGTCAATCTTTTCCGCAAACTCGGCTGCTTCCTTGGCAGCACCGGACAAAATGGTGCCTCCGCCCAGGTAAATAAAGGGCTTCTTTGCCTGATTGATAAGCTCTGCCGCTTTTTCCAAATCTTCTTTCGTATAGCGGTTGATTTTTTCCGCTTCTTCCGGTTTCTCCGGGGTGTATTCATAGGTTGCGGCGGTTACATCCTTGGTGATGTCCACCAGTACCGGTCCGGGTCTGCCGGACTTTGCAATCTTAAACGCTTTCCGGATAGTATCCGCCAGAATGCGGATATCCTTTACAATATAACCGTGTTTCGTAATCGGCATGGTAACACCCGCAATATCCACTTCCTGGAAAGTATCCTTGCCCAGTAACGGCAGGTTTACATTTGCCGTAATGGCTACCATGGGTACGGAGTCCATATAGGCGGTGGCAATACCGGTTACTAAGTTGGTAGCTCCCGGTCCGCTGGTAGCCAGACAGACACCGACCTTACCGGTGGCTCTGGCATAACCGTCCGCCGCATGGGCAGCGCCCTGCTCATGGGAAGTGAGGATATGGGTGATTTCATCACTGTGTTTGTATAATGCGTCGTAAATATTTAAGATCGTGCCTCCGGGATAACCGAAAACGGTATCCACACCCTGCTCTTTCAGACACTCAATTACAATTTCTGAACCTGTAAGCTGCATCTTTTTTTCTCCTTGTCCCGTATTATTTCTTGATTTCCAGGATAGCGCCGCGGTTGCCGCTGGTAACAAGCTCATGGTATCTTGCCAGATAGCCTGTGGTTACCTTGGGTTCTCTCGGCTGCCATTCTGCACGTCTCTTAGCCATTTCCTCATCGGAAATTCTGACATTCAGTGTGTTTTCCGGGATATTGATGCTGATAATGTCGCCTTCCTTTACCAATGCAATGGGACCGCCCACCGCTGCTTCCGGAGAAACATGTCCGATGGAAGCGCCTCTGGATGCGCCGGAGAAACGTCCGTCCGTAATCAGGGCTACGGAAGAACCGAGTCCCATACCTGCAATAGCTGATGTAGGATTTAACATTTCTCTCATGCCGGGACCTCCCTTGGGGCCTTCGTAACGGATAACCACTACATCGCCCGCTACAATCCTGCCGCCGCGGATAGCATCGATGGCATCCTCTTCACAGTCAAATACTCTGGCCGGGCCTTCGTGTACCATCATTTCAGGCACAACAGCGGAACGCTTTACCACGCCGGAATCCGGTGCCAGGTTGCCCTTTAATACGGCAATACCGCCTGTCTGGGAATACGGATTTTCCACAGGACGGATAACTTCGGGGTTCTTGTTGTAAGCATCCTTGATATTTTCGCCAACGGTCTTACCGGTAACGGTAATCAGGTCTAAGTTCAGAAGGTTCTTCTTGGAAAGTTCCTTCATAACGGCATAGACACCGCCTGCTTCGTTTAAGTCTTCCATGTAGGTAGGACCTGCAGGGGCTAAGTGGCACAGGTTCGGGGTGATGGCGGACAGTTCGTTTGCCATATCCAGATTCAGTTCCACACCTGCTTCATGGGCAATCGCCGGAAGGTGCAGCATGGTGTTGGTGGAGCATCCCAAAGCCATATCCACAATGAGGGCATTGCGGAATGCTTCCGCCGTCATAATGTCGCGGGGTCTGATATTTTTCTCCACAAGCTCCATAATCTTCATGCCGGCATGCTTTGCCAGACGGATTCTTTCGGAATATACGGCGGGGATAGTGCCGTTTCCCTTAAGTCCCATACCGATTGCTTCGGTCAGACAGTTCATGGAGTTTGCCGTATACATACCGGAACAGGATCCGCAGGTCGGGCATACCTTTTCCTCATATTCGCAGAGCTCGTCCATGCTCATGGTGCCGGCTGCCACGCTGCCGACTGCCTCAAACATAGAGGAAAGGCTTCTCTTCTTGCCGTTTACATGTCCGGCTAACATAGGACCGCCGGAAACGAAAACAGTGGGAATATTTAATCTTGCTGCAGCCATTAACAGACCGGGCACGTTCTTGTCGCAGTTGGGAATGCACACCAGACCGTCAAATCCGTGTGCCATTGCCATACATTCGGTGCTGTCGGCAATCAGGTCCCTGGTAACCAGGCTGTATTTCATGCCGATATGTCCCATGGCGATACCGTCGCAGACGGCGATTGCCGGGAATACAACGGGAGTACCGCCTGCCATGGCTACGCCAAGCTTTACAGCCTCCGCAATTTTATCCAGATTCATATGACCGGGTACAATTTCATTGTAAGAGCTGACAATACCGATTAACGGTCTGTTTCTCTCCTCTTCGGTAAAGCCCAGGGCATTGAACAAACTTCTGTGGGGTGCCTGGCTGATGCCCTTCATAACAGAATCACTTCTCATTTTATTTTCCTCCTCAAAATTCTATATTCTCTCGGCAATCAAATCGCCCATTTCGGTACATCCCACTTTTTTGCAGCCGTCCGCCATAATATCACCGGTACGGAAACCGTCCTTCAGTACGGTTTCCACTGCCTTTTCAATGGCTGCCGCCGCCTCGTCCAGATCGAAGCTGTAACGTAACATCATGGCAGCGCTTAATATGGTGGCAATGGGGTTTGCGATATCCCTGCCCGCAATATCCGGTGCGGAACCGTGGCTGGGCTCGTAAAGACCGAATTTCGTGTCGTTTAAGGAAGCGCTGGAAAGCATGCCGATGGAACCGGTAATCATGCTGGCTTCATCGGAAAGAATGTCGCCGAACATATTCTCCGTTAAAATCACGTCAAACTGTGCCGGGTCTTTTACAAGCTGCATGGCGCAGTTGTCAACCAGCATATGCTCCAGAGTCACATCCGGGTAATCCTTTGCTACTTCGATGACAACGGCTCTCCACAGTCTGGAGGAGTCTAACACGTTTGCCTTGTCAACGCTGGTGACCTTTTTCTTTCTCTTTCTTGCAATTTCAAATGCCTTTATGGCAATTCTTCTGATTTCGTTTTCATTGTATGTAAGAGTATCGACCGCCGTTCTGACTCCGTTTTCCTCATAGGTCTTTCTTTCGCCGAAGTAAAGACCGCCGGTGAGCTCTCTCATGATCATAATATCAAAGCCCGCCTTGGAAATTTCCTCTTTCAAGGGGCACGCGCCGGCTAATTCCGGATACAGATAAGCGGGACGTAAGTTTGCAAAAAGGTTCAATGCCTTTCTGATTTTCAAAAGTCCTGCTTCAGGTCTCTTTTCGGGAGGAAGCTTGTACCAGGGGGAGGTTGTGGTATCTCCGCCGATAGATCCCATCAGTACGGCATCCGCTGCCTTTGCGGTGGCAATGGCTTCATCCGTAAGGGGTACACCGTGCACATCTATGGAGGCACCGCCCATTAAAATGTCTGTATAAATCGGTGTAAATCCGAATTTTTCTCCTGCCTTCGATACAATTTTCTTAGCCTGGGCAACAATTTCAGGGCCTATACCGTCACCGGGTATACAGGTGATTTTCAAGTTTTTTTCTGCTCCCATCTCATTCTCTCCTTTTGTACTGCTTATTCATCAATGTATAAAAACACTCATTTATCATACCGTAAACAGCCTGAAAATTCAATACACAGATTTTAAGGAAATCCCCGTTTTTTCAACTTAAATACGCACAAAAAGACCCATGGCCATAAAACCACGGGTCTCTGTTTTCCGAAAAATCCGGTCGGTTATTTATCTTATGCCTGAGCCTCGCCCTGCTTCTCTACACGGCAGATAGCGCTCTTTTCCATAGGGATACGGCAGTTCTTGTTGTTGCCGAACTCTACGATAACGGTGTCGCCGTTAATATCGATAACGATACCGATAAAACCGGATGTGGTCAGTACGCAGTCACCGATTTCCATAGCGGCAATCTGTGCTGCCAGCCTCTTCTGTTCCTTTTTCTGGGGTCTGAACAAGATAAACCAGAGTGCAAAAATGAAAATACCGTACATAACCAGTGTCATAATAAGACTCATCGTGCTGTTGCCGGTAGTTGCGGTTTCTGCCGCTGCTTCCGTTAAATAAAGATTAAACATCAATAATTCCTCCTGCATATTATGCGGACATGCCGCAAGTTCTAAAAAACATGATACACAAACTTCGGGACTCCCGCAAGCATTTTATGAAAAATTTACAGAAAGCTGCCCTGCGGACGCCTTAATCCTCCGCTCCCGCTTCCATACCTGCTAATTTTCTCTTCTTATATCCGGCAAAATCGCCTGCGTCCAGTGCATCCCTTATTTCCGTCATCATGGTGTTGTAGAAATACAGATTGTGCAACACGCACAGACGCATACCGAGCATTTCCTTTGCCTTTAAGAGATGTCTGATATAGGCTCTGCTGTATCTGCGGCAGGCAGGGCAGGCGCAGCCCTCTTCAATGGGGCGCATATCCTTTTCGTATCTGGCGTTGAACAGATTGATTTTTCCGTGATTGGTATATACATGGCCGTGTCTGCCGTTGCGGGACGGATAAACGCAGTCAAAGAAATCTATGCCTCTTTCGACACCTTCCAGAATATTAGCGGGTGTCCCCACACCCATCAGGTAGGTAGGCTTGTCCTTCGGCAGGTAGGGTACCGTTTCTTCTATAATGTAGTACATCTCTTCGTGGCTTTCCCCAACGGCAAGTCCTCCTACGGCATAGCCGTCCAGATCCATGTCGGCAATCCTCTTGGCATGCTCGATACGGATATCCGCATAAATGGCGCCCTGATTGATACCGAACAGAAGCTGGTTTTTATTGATGGTGTCCTCTAAGCCGTTTAAGCGCTGCATTTCCGCCTTGCACCGTGCCAGCCAGCGGGTGGTTCTGTCCACGGAAGGCTGCACATAGCCTCTCTCTGCCAGAGCGGGGGGACATTCGTCAAATGCCATGGCAATGGTGGAGGCTAAGTTGGACTGTATCTGCATACTCTCCTCCGGACCCATAAAAATCTTCCTGCCGTCTATATGGGAATTAAAATAAACACCCTCTTCTTTGATTTTACGGAGCCCCGCCAGGGAAAACACCTGAAATCCGCCGGAGTCCGTAAGAATAGGCTTGTTCCAGGACATAAACTTGTGCAGACCTCCCAGTTCCTTTATAATTTTATCCCCGGGACGCACATGCAGATGATAGGTATTGGACAACTCTATCTGGGTTCCGATACCCTCTAAATCCTCCGTGGAAACAGCTCCCTTAATGGCAGCCACGGTACCTACATTCATAAATACCGGAGTCTGCACAGTACCGTGAACGGTCTCAAGCTCTCCTCTTTTGGCACGGCCTTCCTGTTTTAAAATACGATACATCAATATTCCTCCCAAAATTCCTCTAATGTCAGTTCATGCGTGGTCATATAGGTAGCGGCATCCACACCCACATAGCGGAAATGCCACGGTTCAAACTCAATGCCGGTAATATATTCCTTGCCCTTCGGATAGCGCAGGACAAAGCCGTATTCATAGCTGTGCTCTTTCAGCCATTTGCCGGTCTCCGTATCGGCAAAGCCTTCATTTAAGTTACGGTAGCTGCTGCTGTAAAAGTCAAAGGCAAGTCCCAGTCTGTGCTCGCTGGCATTGGGGGACGTCACCGCAATGGAAGCTTCCTTGTAGGCGTCCATATAGGACATGCCCGCATTCATATAGCGGGTAATCTTCCGGTTGAACAGATAGGTCTGTCTGTTGAAATCCCGGTACGGGGAACAGATTACCAGATCCACGCCGTCGTCCTTCGCCGCCTGCATCATTAAAAGAAGCTGTTCAAGCACCCTGGCATCGCACTGCATGCTGCCGGAAATGGTGCCCAGCGGAAACTCATAATCATCCGGTATGGAATGCTGCTTATTGACAAGCAGAAGCCGCCAGTCTGCCTGTGCTTCCTCATAGGTGGAAGGAAGCCCTGTTTTGTCCTCAGCCTCTTCTTTCCTTATCTGCTCATAATCCTCCGGCACCGTGCTGTTTGAAAGGATTTCATCCAGTGTATACAATGTCAGGTCCTCTTCGTCAAGGAGCGCCACATCATCCGTTTTTTCTATGGTATCCGCACCGATGGAAGCCACTTCTCCCGAGTCAATCTCCTGCTCCTCGGTAAGCTGGATGCCGTTTTCCTCGGGATTTTTCTCCTGCAGGGGACTTTCCGCTTCCCTTACCACGGCAAAGCTGCTGCCCACCGTCAAAAAAAGCAGCAACAAGCCCGCACAGGAAAGGCGCTTGCCATTCCTGCCAATCCATCTGCCTGTATGGTAAACGGACAGAACCGCCAGCATATACCAGGTAACGGGTTTCACCGCCCATTTATGCCGTCTGCTTATCCGCCTGCATTTTTTTATCAGTTTTTCATCAAATCGTTCTTTCATGTTTCATCCCACTGTAAACAGACACTCATTTCCTATATTTTAATATAGTATCATATCTTCCCGGTGTTTGCACCCTCTTTTCTTATTTTTTCCGAATTGCTTTCCTGTGCATTTTATTGTATAGTTTAGAAAGAAATCCGGTATCGGTATTTTCAAAGATACCTTCTGAAACGGAAAGGAATTTATATTATGGCAGGTTCCACATACGGTACTTTATTTAAAATAACAACCTGGGGAGAGTCCCACGGCAAAGCCTTAGGTGTCGTCATCGACGGCTGTCCCGCAGGTCTTCCCTTATCCGAAGCAGATATCCAGCCCTACCTTGACAGACGCAAGCCCGGTCAAAGCAGTATCGCCACCCCCCGTAAAGAGGACGATACCGTGGAAATTCTCTCCGGCGTATTTGACGGCAAAACCACCGGCACGCCCATAAGCCTCATGGTCCGCAACACATCCCAGCGTTCTGCCGACTACAGCGAGATTGCTTCCTACTACCGTCCCGGTCACGCCGATTATACTTTTGACGAAAAATACGGCTTCCGCGACTACCGCGGCGGCGGACGCTCCTCCGGCAGGGAAACCATCGGCCGTGTGGCGGCAGGCGCCGTAGCCATGAAGATATTAAAGGAAATGGGCATTACCGTGACCGCTTACACCCTCTCCATCGGTCCCGTTTCCGCAGACCTTTCCCATTTTGACAAACAAGCCATTTTAGAAACCCCGACTGCCATGCCTGACAGGGAGGCTTCCGAAAAAGCGGAGCACTACTTAAAAGGACTGATGCAGGAAAAGGACTCCTCCGGCGGTGTCATGGAATGTCTGATCGAAGGCATGCCTGCCGGTATCGGCGACCCTGTTTTTGAAAAGCTTTCCGCCAACCTCTGCAAGGCTATTGCTTCCATCGGCGCCGTAAAAGCCGTGGAAATCGGAGACGGCATTCTGGTTTCCCATTCCACCGGCAGTCAGAACAATGATGCGTTCTGCAGCCAGAACGGTCATATAGTCAAAGAAACCAACCATGCCGGCGGCATCCTCGGCGGCATGAGCGACGGCTTTCCCATTCTGCTACGTGCCCATGTAAAGCCCACTCCTTCTATTTTTACGAAGCAGCACACCGTGAACACCTCCGGAGAAGAAATCGAAGTTGCCATCAAAGGCAGACACGACCCCATTATTGTACCGCGTGCCGTAGTGGTTATGGAGTCCATGGCAGCCATCACCGTTTTAGATGCCATGATGGTCAACATGAGCGCCCGTCTTTCCTATCTGACGGACTTTTATAAGAAATAATGTTCATTTTCTAAAATTTTCCCGATAAAAAATGCTGCAGAAACCTGCAGCATTTTTATTTCTTATTCTTCTGTTACCGGAAACCCTGTCGGTTCTCCAAAGTACTTATTCTTCCGTTTGGGAAGTGCCTTTGGACTTATAATAGTCTTCAAACTTCTTGCTGACAGCATCCTTGGTCTGATAGGAAATGTCGGGAAGCTTGCCGCCCCAGGTCTTTTCAGCCTGTGCAAAGCCCTTTTCAAAAGCTGCCTGCATTTTTTTCATGGCTTCTTCGTCGTCCCCTGCCAGAGCGCTTGCAAAGTCAAAAATACGGGATGCGGTCTGTTCTACGCCGTAGTAGCCGTCTTCTGCAATATCCTGCTGTGCCTGCAGCTTGGTAACCGGGTCCACGGTAAATTTACCGCTTGCTAAGAATGACCAGATATCGTTGGCCTGTCCGTAAGCATTGGTCTGCTCGGACATCATCTTCTGCACCATAGATACGAACTGGCTCTGTCTTGCTTCCGCATCTGCCTTCAACTGGGATACCAGGCTGGCTCTGTCGGCTGCGCTCATTTTGTTAATGGAATAAGTAGCCTTTTCTTCTTTCTTTTCGGATGTCTCATATACGGCACCGGCAGTTTCTTCTTTCTTTTCGGTTTCTGCTTTCTTCGCACTTGTGGAATACTCGGTTCCGTAAACAGATGCCGTGTTGCTTGTTACTGCACTTACACTCATTTTCTCTTCCTCCTTGATCGTTTCCGGCAACTCCGTTTGCCTTTTTTTCCGTTACGAAATATATATCGGCACGCCTTCTTCAAACATTTACCTTTTTTGTGCTTTTTACCAAAAAAATATTTGAAAAATCCATGAGAAATAAAAGGTTTTGCACAAAAATATACATTGCTTTTTTTATGGTTTCTTTATATAATAAATCGAAACTGTGAACAATTTTCGACACAGTTTCCATTTTTTATTTTACGCGGAAAGGTATGACAAACATGAAAGACGTACTGGTAAATCTGGAACATATCTCCAAATCCTATGACGGTCAGTTAATTCTGGACGATTTGAATCTCTATATCAGAGAAAATGAATTTTTGACCCTGCTGGGTCCCTCCGGCTGCGGCAAAACTACGACTCTGCGTATCTTAGGCGGTTTTGAGCAGCCGGATACCGGTCGTGTTGTCTTTAAAAATCAGGACATTACCAACCTTCCGCCAAATAAAAGACAGTTGAACACTGTTTTCCAGAAGTATGCCCTTTTTACACATATGACCATTGCGGAGAACATTGCTTTCGGCTTAAAAATCAAAAATAAATCCAAATCCTACATTCAGGATAAAATCAAATATGCCCTGAAGTTAGTAAACTTAGACGGCTATGAAAACCGTATGCCGGACTCTCTTTCCGGCGGCCAGCAGCAGCGTATTGCCATTGCCCGTGCAATTGTAAACGAACCCAAGCTGCTACTTCTGGATGAGCCTCTGGGCGCACTGGATTTAAAGCTGCGCCAGGACATGCAGTACGAATTGATCCGTCTGAAAAACGAACTGGGCATTACCTTTATTTATGTCACCCACGACCAGGAGGAGGCTCTTACCATGTCCGATACCATCGTGGTCATGAACCAGGGCTATATCCAGCAGATCGGCTCTCCGGAACGCATTTACAACGAGCCGGAAAATGCATTCGTGGCTGACTTCATCGGCGACAGCAATATCATCGGCGCTACCATGATACGCGACCGTCTGGTTGAGATTTTAGGCGCCCGGTTCGACTGTGTTGACGAAGGCTTCGGCGAAAACAGGCCGGTTGACGTGGTTATCCGTCCTGAGGATGTAGAGCTTACTGTGCCGGAAGAAGGCATCATAAACGGAGTGGTTACCCACCTGATTTTCAAGGGCGTTCATTACGAAATGGAGGTGCGGGCAAACGGATTCGAGTGGCTGGTTCACTCCACCCGTATGTTCCCTGTTGGCACACCGGTCGGCATCAAAGTGGACCCTTTCAACATCCAGATTATGAACAAACCGGAATCTGAAGATGAGGAGGCGGCAAAAACAAATGAATAAAAAAATGTTGTCACTTCCCTACCTGTTCTGGTGTGCGGCATTTATCTTAATTCCTCTGGCTATGGTCTTCTACTACGGTTTCACCGACAAGACCGGCGCTTTTACACTGGAAAACATTTTAGCCATTGCCACACCGGAGCATTTCAAGGCACTCAGGATTTCCATTCTGCTTTCGCTCATTGCCACGGTGGTATGTCTTTTGCTGGCATATCCTTTAGCCATGATTCTGGCACGTATGGAAGTAAATACCCATTCTTTTATTGTGTTGATTTTTATTCTTCCCATGTGGATGAATTTTCTTCTGCGCACCATGGCATGGCAGACCCTGCTTGAAAAGAACGGTGTTATCAACTCGGTTCTTTCCTTCCTGCATCTGCCGTCCTTAAACCTGATTAACACACCGGGGGCTATTATCCTGGGTATGGTATACAATTTCCTGCCTTTCATGGTACTGCCCATTTACAATTCCCTTACCAAGATTGACCAGAATGTTATCAATGCAGCAAGGGACCTGGGTGCCAACTCCGTGCACACCTTCTTTAAGATTACGCTTCCGTTAAGCTTACCGGGTGTCATCAGCGGCATCACCATGGTATTTGTACCGGCGCTTACAACCTTCGTTATTTCCACTCTCCTTGGTGGAAGCAAGATTCTGCTGATCGGCAATGTCATTGAGCAGGAATTTACCCAGACCGGCAACTGGCACTTAGGCAGCGGACTTTCCATGGTTCTCATGCTTTTTATTATTGTGAACATGGTTCTTTCCGCTATCTTTGATAAAGAAGGGGAGGCAAATGCATTATGAGAAACGTGGCACGTAAGATATACATTACCCTGATATTCATTTTCCTTTATGCCCCGATTGTGACACTGATGTTTCTGTCCTTCAATGCCAGCAAATCCCGTGCCAAATGGGGAGGCTTTACCTTGAAATGGTATAAGCAGCTTTTTCAGAATGCTGAAATCCTTCAGGCTCTCTGGAACACTCTCTCCATTGCGCTGCTCTCTTCCCTGATTGCGACAGTCATCGGCACCGTTGCCTGTCTGGCCATGCAGTATATGAAAAAAAGAAACCGCACCATCATCATGGGCATCACCAATATTCCTATGTTAAATGCGGAAATCGTGACCGGTATTTCCCTGATGCTTCTCTTTATCGTGCTGGGCATGAAATTCGGTTTTCTGACCATCCTTTTAGCGCACATTACCTTTAATATCCCCTACGTGATTTTAAGTGTGCAGCCCCGCATGAAACAGTTAAACCCCAGTACCTACGAGGCAGCCTTAGACCTTGGTGCTACCCAGCTCCAGGCTTTCTTCAAGGTTACCTTTCCCGATATCCTGCCCGGCATTTTATCCGGCTTTTTAATGGCATTTACCATGTCTTTGGATGATTTTATCATTACCCACTTTACAAAAGGTCCGGGAATTGATACATTATCTACGAAGATTTACACTGAGGTCAAAAAGGGAATCAAGCCTGAAATGTATGCCCTTTCCACAATTATCTTTGTTGTGGTACTGTTACTTCTGTTGCTGGTAAACCATACGCCAAAGGAAAAATCTGCAAAGTAATTTTATTTTACACGACAGGAGGAGTGCAATTATGAAAAAAATGATTGCTCTGGGACTTTGCACCTGTATGACTGCCGCTCTGTTATCCGGCTGCGGTTCTGCAGACAAATATCCCAACGGAAAAGTCTATGTGTACAACTGGGGCGAATACATCGACCCTGAAACCTTAGACATGTTTGAAAAAGAAACCGGTATCCAGGTCATCTATGATGAGTTCGATACCAACGAAACCATGTATCCCAAGGTAGAAGCCGGTGCTTCCAACTATGACGTGGTATGTCCTTCCGATTACATGATTCAGAAAATGATTGATAACGACCTGCTGCAGGAATTAAACTGGGACAACATTCCCAATGCCAAGGCTAACATCGGTGCCCAGTATTACGAGCAGTCCGAAGCCTTTGACCCCGGCAACCGTTATGCCGTACCCTACTGCTGGGGCACCGTCGGTATTCTTTACAACAAGACCATGGTGGATGAGCCGGTTACAAGCTGGTCCATTCTCTGGGATGAAAAATATGCCGACAGCATTCTCATGCAGGACTCCGTCAGAGACCTTTTCATGGTTGGCTTAAAATCTCTCGGCTACTCCATGAACAGTACGGACGAAAAAGAATTAAACGAGGCAAAGGATTTGTTAATCCAGCAGAAGCCTCTGGTACAGGCCTATGTCATCGACCAGGTCAGAGATAAAATGATTGGCAACGAAGCCTCTCTCGGCGTTATTTACTCCGGTGAAGCCATCTTTACACAGCGTGAGAACCCTGACCTTGAATATGTCATTCCCAAAGAAGGCACCAATGTCTGGATTGACAGCTGGGTTATTCCCAAGAATGCAGAAAACGTGGAAAATGCAGAAAAGTTCATCGACTTTATGTGCCGCGGTGATATCGCCTTACTGAACTTTGACTACATCACCTACTCCACCCCCAATACGGCTGCCCAGGCTTTAATCGAGGACGATGACATCCGCAATTCCAAAATTGCTTTCCCGGATTTGTCACAGTATGACGGTCTGGAAACCTACTCCTACTTAGGTGACGATGCCGACACCCTTTACAACGACCTGTGGAAGGAAATCAAATCCAAGTAAAATTGTTATCCGGCTTAAACCGGTAAATTAAAACGAGCTGCTGTAAGGAAACTTACAACAGCTCGTTTTTTAAGTGTTTAATTTTCTGATGCTTATTTCTCCACTTCCTTGATGGCGTTGATAATCTGCTCCGGTTCATAGGGCTTGCAGATAAATTCTTTTGCTCCCAGCTTCAGAGCTTCCATCAGCTTGCTGGACTGACCTGCTGCGGTAATCATGATAACCTTGGCATCCGCATCAAACTCCTTGATTTCCTTTAAGCAGGCAATACCGTCCTTCTGCGGCATGGTAATGTCCATGGTGGTGATATCGGGATGCAGCTCCTTGTATAAACTTAAGCCTTCAACACCGTCAGCGGCCTCTCCTACTATTTCATGTCCCATACCTTCTAAAATGGTACGAAGCATTTTTCTGGACATTTTAGAATCGTCTATCAGTAAAATCTTTGCCATATCTCTCTCCTCCTATTTGCGTCCAATCATAATGAACTCACATTTCCTGTCATGCAGGCAAACCGGAATTTTGCAAATCATAACATCCTGCAGTTCGGTTTCCTTATCCATTAAAACTGGAGGAAGCAGTTCACATTCCACACCATTTCTGCTTAAGCCGGAAACATACAGGCCGTTGATACAATTTAACATTTCACCGGCACCGTCCAGCATGTCTTCGTCTGTTAAATCATCTGCCTTGCAGAAGGAAGCTGCCATGGTAAACAGTCCCCCGTTCTCCTCCGCAAAACCGGTTTCCAGTTCCTTTAAGCCCTCTACCGGAGAGGAGAACGCTTCCATCTTCTGGATAACAGCTTTCTTAATCTGTAACAAATCGGTGCATTCCGCTTTGTCAAGATATACATGCTTGTCCACGCAGCGGATAAGGGTTCTCACCATAACACCCGCAATTTCCCTGAAGCACAGAGCTTCCGGAGGTAAAAACAGCGGTACAATTCTTTCCGGTTCATCGCTTCTTAAGTCTTCCATATCGGATTTGGTAAATCCGTACTCTTCCTGAAAACCGTCCAGCATATTTTCAAGTTCCTGCATGCTCAACAGATTTTCATTTACCAGTGTCTGTGCAAAAGTAAGATAAGCATTGCCCTGCTTCTTCAACAGATTGGAAATCTGATCCTCTGTCAAAAATCCCTTTTCTACGGCAATGTCACCGAAGCGCTTGTCCATAGTCGCCTGCAGTCCGTTTATGTAATCTGCCTGATCAATGGTAAGAATTCCCTCGGATACAGCCAGAAGTCCCATCTTTACACGTGTTTCGTCCTCTTTCTGAATAACAGCCTGTAACTGTTCATCTGTAATTTTCCCCGTTTTTACAAGATAATTTCCCAGTATATTTTCAACCATACCTTTTCTCCTTCCTCACTAAGAAGTCTTGTTGGACATTTTTTATAATTATAAACGATTTTTTTGAAAATTTCCAGCAATTTTGACAAATAAATAAAAAAACTGCTGATTTCCAATAAAAAGCTTATTTTCCATCAGCAGTTTTCTTATTTTCTGCTACTGCTCAGTGCAACTGCATGTGTCGCCGTTGGAGTAATTGCTTCTTACCCAGGTCGGAGGTGCCATGGAAGAGTCCCTGTCACGGTTTCTGTCCCTGTCACAATCCCTGTCTCTGTCACAATCACAGTCCCTGTCTCTGTCACACCCGCAATCTGCTGTCCTCGGCTGAATTACATTGTCGCATCCCTGACTGTTGTCAGTACCGCAACCGGTCATGCAGCATCTGTTGTCTCTGCCGCAGGTATTATTACCGCATGAACTGTTACCGCAGGAACTGTTTCCGCAGCCGTTACATAATAAAAGAAACAAAATAATTACATTACACATAGAAATCTCTTTTTCATATTCGTTTAGTGTAGTATATTCTTTTATCCCGGGATGGTGCCTTTTACTTCTTTAAATAAACGTTTTTAATATAGGCAAAGGTCTTTGCCTCTCCTTCCTTTGCCAGCATACGGAGCAGCTTCTCCAGATGCTTCTTGGTAGAGGGATGCATCATCATGCCGCCAATACCCGCCAGATAATACTGCAGGGCGGCATCGTCCGTGTATTTGTCCTTCAGGTATACCTTGCTGGCGGCAATCCGGTCCATCACCATTTCCGCCACATATCTTCTGGGCATCCTGACGGGCTCTGTAACGTGTCCTGTCTCACTTCTGGCATAATCTACCCAGTATTCGTAATGATGCTTGTTACGGCCCTTGTGATGCAGCCAGGAAGAGGAATATCCCCTGTACTCACGTTCCGCATTGTTGGGGCTTCTGTCCCCCTGATAATAAATGGCGCCCACTAAAAATTCCGTCGGACTGTATTTTGACATATCGTGCAGGAGTCCCTGCCTGTAAAGCCCGACCGCAAAGCAGCCCTTCATCACCAGATATTTGTGATATGTTATCGTCTTAAAATGTGCAAGCACATGCATTTTTAATACTCTCCTCCGGATCCCCCTGTCCCTGTGCAGCTATGCCTCGGAACAGAAAACGCATATGCAGCGGGGCGGAATTTGCACGGAAACCGTATCCAGTCCGTTCTTATCCCGGCTGTCCGCATCCTTTGCCGCATCTGCCTCCATATCCTTTTTACTCTCTTCTGCCGCCTCTTTACCGGCAAGCTTCTGTGTCTCCTTCTGTGCAAGGCTTACGGAAGACAGAACCGCCTTCCACTTCTTGTCCTTCGGCAGCCTTGGCAGGGCAAATTCATGGGGTTCCCAGTGGAGATTGTAAGCTACATACAGGAATTCATCCTGCTTTTCCGTCTCTTCCTCACCGTATCTGCCGCAGTACATCATGCCAAGCTGTCTGCTATACGCCGTGGTATCCGGCTTCCACGGGAACTCTCCGTGATAGGATAAATCCGGATAACCGCAGGACTTGTAATCCATCATACGCAAAGGCATTTTCTGATGCAGCTCCCCATGCTCCTTGCGGAAAGCAATCAGCTTTTTCATAAAAGAAAAAATCTCTTTGTTGCTGTTTAAGTTCTTCCAGTTTAACCATGTGATATCGTTGTCCTGACAGTAGGGATTGTTGTTGCCCTTCTGGGAGTTTCCGAACTCATCCCCCATGAAAATAAGGGGTGTACCCTGTGCTAAGAAAAGCATGAGCAGGGCATTTTTAATCTGCTGCAGTCGCAGGGAAACAATTGTTTTCTTCCGGCTGGGTCCTTCCTGTCCGCAGTTCCAGCTGAAGTTGCTGTCCGTGCCGTCCTGATTGTTTTCGTTGTTGTCTTCGTTGTGCTTCCTATCATAGGAAACCAGGTCCATAAGGGTAAATCCATCGTAATTTGTCAGATAGTTGATCACACCCCGGTAAGGAGAATTGGCTCTGAAATAGTGCATCATGACGGGAATCATGCCCTCATCACCCTTTAAGAACCTTCTTGAATCATTGCGGAAATCATCCTTATATTCAGCCAAAAAACGCTTACCGTCCTTTACTTCCCTGTCCGGGAAACCGTAATACCAGAGCTTGCTGGCAGCCAATGCCGGCTCTAAGGATAGCAGGGCAGGGTCAATGTTTTTCCCCTTTAAGTGGAACCCGTCCACATGGTACTCCATCACCCAAAACCGTAAAATCTCCGCTATTTCCGTGCTTAAAATATCCTGCGTAAAATAAAACTGCAGGATAACTTCCATATTGTTTTTATGGAGCTCTTTTATCAGATTTTTTAACTCCGTTGCCGCATCCCTGCTATAGGCATACGCACTTTTCGGGCTGTAATAGCAGCCCTTGATATAGCCCCAGTAATGCAGCCGTTCCGGTCTTTTTTCCTCTGTATCCAGATGAATGGTTTCTGTGGGCTTTAAGATTTCTATCTCGGGAAATTCGTAAACCGGCTGCAGCTCCAGAGTCGTCACACCCAGTTCCTTCAGATACGGAATTTTTTCCTGAATGCCGAGGAAGGTGCCCTTCCCTTTTACACCGGAAGAAGCATGTCTGGTAAACCCTCTCACATGCATGCAGTAAACAATACTGTCCTCATAGGCAAGCTTGGGAAACGTATCGTCCTCCCAGTCGTATTCCCGGTAAGAAAGCACCGCGGGAAGCAGCTCGTTTTCCGCCTCTTCTCCGTATTTGCGGCAGTTTAAGAAGCATCTGCTCCTCTCATCCGTAACCGCCTGTCCGTCTTCGTAAAAGCTGTAAATCAAATCTTTTGCGGGAAGCCCCTCCACAGCCATGCAGCGTATCGTGCCAACGGCATAATCCGTCGGGAACGCAATGCGGAGTTTTTCCTGCCGTCCGGTAGTATCATACAGGATAACTCCTGCTTCTTCTTTTTCTGTAATATATGAAAAATAAACGGTATCTTTTATTCTGTGAGCCCCCAACGGGTAGGGAACTCCTCTCTTTACGCATATTGTCAAATTGGTTACCTGCCGCTTTCCGATTATGTATGCTCTGTAAGTTTCCTTTGCATAACCACTTTAAGCATTATAACACAGTTTCTTTGGTCATTGCTACTAAATAAAAATATATTTACAGAATTTACGGGAAAAGCTATAATAAAGAAAAAACAGAAAGGATACCCCTATGGCTGATAATAATTTTGCAGATGAAGAAATGACCGTCACTTTAGAGCTTGACGACGGCGAAGTAGAATGCGCTGTCATCACCATCCTGACAGTGGAGAACAAGGATTATATCGTACTTCTCCCCCTGGATGAGAACGGAGAAAACGAAGACGGAGAAGTCTGGTTCTACGGCTACAAGGAAGACCCCGATGATGCCAATGCCGAGCCCGAGCTCATCTATATTGAAAGCGATGAGGAATACGAAAAGGTTTCCGATGCTTTCGACGAATATTTGGATGATCAGGAATTTGATGAACTGGTAGATCCTTCCGAAGAATAACCTTCGTTTCTTAAAAAACGTGAAAGAAGTCCCGGACGCTCCTTCGTACCTTTCAGGTACAGGATGTCCAGGATTTTTTTTGCTCTTGTTACTGCCACATAAAAAAGCCGTCTCTCCTCGTCCTCCTGTTCCCCGGAAAGCATTTTCCCGTAAGGTATGCGTCCTTCCTGCACGTTGGGAATGCCCACATAATAAAATTCCAGTCCCTTTGCCGCATGCATGGTAAGCACCTGTACGCCGTCTTTTGCGGTATCCGGCGGCTTTTTCCCCATGTACCTTTCATATCCTATTCCCTTTTGAATATAGGATATTTTTAGTTCTTCCGGCATTTTCCGTAAGGTCTGAAGCTGCTTACGAAGTGTCCGGATTTTTCCGGCACCCGCCTCATCCTTTAGCTCCAGACACCACCGTTCCATACGGATAAAGTCCACCTCTTCCTCCGGAATGCAGACCCGGCTCAATCCTCTGTCCGGCTTATTCATAATCCGCAGAAAATCCGCCCGGCTGCCCTTTCCTTCCGAAAGCCGAAGGTATGCCAGCATATCCTCCTTCCCTTCCTCCGTTTCTTCTTTTCCCTTCCGGCAGGCGCAGGGAATGTTTTCTTTGCCAAGTACTGCACGGACATTTTCTGCCTCCCGGTTTGTCCGGCAGAGAATTGCAAAATCCTCAAAACCAAGACTACTGTTTTCTTCTTTTACGCTTCGTATTCTTTCGGCAAAATACCGGTACTCCTCCGTGACTTCCGTAAAAGCTTTAATACGGATATCCCCGGTATCTTCCTCCATAGCCACCGGTTTTTTCAAAAGCCTGTCCTTGTTTTCGGAAATAATCCGGTTTGCCATCCCCACAATTTCCTTCCCCGAGCGATAATTATTCTGTAGATAATATGTTTCCGCCGCCGGATAATCCGTAAGAAAGCGCCTTAAAATGGCAGGTGTTGCGCCCCGGAAGCCGTAAATGGACTGGTCATCATCCCCTACCGCAAAAATATGATTGCCCGGGGCCGCCAGCATCCGCAGCAGTTCGTACTGGATGCGGGTGTCCTGAAATTCGTCCACCAGAATATACCGGAACCGTTCCCGCCATTTTTCCAGAATGTCCTCTCTTTCCCGAAACAATTTCCTGGTTAAAAGAAGCATATCCTCAAAATCAATCCTGCCGTTTTTCCTTGTCGCAGCGACATACTCCCGGAACACAGCCTCTTTTGTTTCTTCCTCTACGGAAAGTGAAAGCTTTTCTGCTGTCTTTTCCCCGTTTTTGCGCATGGTAATAAAATACAGCATTTCCTCTGCAAGCCGGATATCAATTTCGTATTTTTTCAAAATGGGAAGCAGGTAAGATTTTTTCTCCTGCGTGGATAACAGACAGTCTGTCTGCAACGAATACTCTGTTTTCAGAATATGATAGAATATGGCATGAAACGTTCCGAATGTTACCGAAGCACCCTCCGGATTTTCCGTAAGAAATCGTTTCTGCATGGAAGCGGCCGCTTCCTTTGTGTATGTAATGACTAAAAGCTGCGACGGCGGAATGTGTTTTTCCTGTATGAGAAAAGAAATCCTGCCCAGCAGTGTCGTGGTTTTGCCGCTTCCGGGACCGGCTATGACAAGCGCCGGTCCGTCCAAGTGGCACAGAGCAGCCCACTGCTCTTTATGATACCTGTTTTTATGCATTTTCAAGCATTTCAATTCCTTTGCGAATACGTTTCAGGGTTTCTTCCTTGCCAAGCACTTCCATGATTTCGGTTGCACCTGCGGGAGTCATCTGTTTACCGGATACGGCGGTACGGATGGGCCACATTACATAGCCGTTCTTAACGCCCTCCTTTTCCACATAAGCAAGAAGCGTCTGATACAGCGCATCATTGGAATAATCTTCCTGTGCTTCCAGAATGGGGAGCATATCCTTTAATACCTTTAAGGAAGACTCTGCGTTGGTCTTCATCTTTTTGTGGGTATACATGTCAATGCTGTATTCCGGCAGTTCCTTGAAAAAATCAACCTGTCCGGCAATATCCGGAAATACCTCGATACGTGTTTTTACCATAGCGGCAATCTTCTTTAAGTCAAAGCCCTCTCCCAGCGCTTCCTTTAAGTAAGGCTCTGCCATTTCATAGAACTTATCAAAATCCATTGCCTTTAGGTATTCACCGTTCATCCATCTTAACTTTACAATGTCAAATACGGACGGGGATTTATTAATTCTATGGTAATCGAACTCCTTGATAAGCTCGTCCAGAGAAAAGATTTCCCGGTTGTCTTCGGGGCTCCAGCCCAAAAGGGCAATGTAGTTTACAATGGCTTCCGGTAAAAATCCAAGAGCTAAAAGGTCTTCAAAGGAAGCATGTCCGCTTCTCTTGGAAAGCTTCTTGTGATTTTCGTCCGTAATCAGGGGCAGATGCACGTAAACCGGTACCTGCCAGCCGAAAGCATCATACAGACGAACATACTTCGGGGAAGAGGAAAGGTATTCGTTGCCTCTTACCACATGGGTAATGTTCATGGTATGGTCATCCACTACGTTTGCAAAATTGTAGGTGGGATAACCGTCGGATTTAATCAGAATCATATCATCCAGCTCACTGTTGTTGACCGTAATGTCTCCGTACAGCTCGTCATGGAATGTGGTGGTTCCTTCCGTGGGGTTGTTCTGCCGGATGACGAAAGGCTTACCTTCCTGCAGATTCTTTTCGATTTCTTCTTTGGATAAGGAAAGGCAGTGCTTGTCATAAATCATGATTTCCTTGCCTTCCACAATTTCTGTCTTTAAGGTAGCCAGTCTTTCCTTATCGCAGAAGCAGTAATAAGCCTCGCCCTTTTCAATCAGCTCCTTGGCATACTTCATATAGATGCCGGTCTTCATACGTTCACTCTGCACGTAAGGACCATAGCCACCGTCCTTATCAGGACCTTCGTCATGGGTAATACCTGCTTCTTCCAGGGTACGATAAATAATTTCCGTAGCGCCTTCCACATATCTTTCCTGGTCGGTATCCTCAATACGGAGCATAAAATCTCCGCCTGCATGCTTTGCAATTAAAAATTCATATAACGCGGAACGCAGATTCCCCACATGCATTTTACCTGTCGGGCTGGGTGCGTACCTTGTTCTGATTTTAGTCATTTTACTCTCCCTTTCTGTCACTGTATCGGCTGTGCGTTATCTTCGCACACTTTTCTTATTGTATGATTTTTTCAAAGAAAGTGCAAGCCTGCTTCCCACTTTTCTGTACCGGAAGACGGGCTGCGCTTATCTAAAACTACCCTACTGAGGCGGAATTTTCTGTGCGGCTTCTGCCTTGAATTTTGCAAGCTCTCTGCTTGCCTGCGGGATGGCTACGTTCGTACCCGCACCGGCTACACAGCCTCCGGGACATGCCATACCTTCTATCAGACAGCCGTTCATCTTGCCTGCCTTGGCAAGTAACAGCATCTTTTTACACTCTGCCAGGCTTTCCGCATGCTCCACATGAACTGCGGTACCGGGATAATATTCTTTGATGCAGCTCTCAATGGCGCTTGCCACACCGCCTGCAACGCCGTAACCTCTTCCGGCTGCCGTTGCACCATTAAGCTCATCCATGGCTTTAATTTCCTCTACCAGAATGCCCTTGGCTTCAAACATACCGGTAAGCTCTTCAAAAGTAATGACAAAGTCCACATCGGAACGTACTGTTGTACGGGATGCCTCTAACTTCTTAGATGCACAGGGTCCGATAAATACCACGCTTGCCTCAGGATATTTTTCCTTAATCACTCTCGCCGTTGCCACCATGGGAGTCAGCTCGTTGCTGATTTTGTCAATGGTTTCCGGGAACAGGTTTTTCGCCATCATGGCCCAGGAAGGACAACAGGACGTCAGGGCGAATGCCTGCTTGCCGGTAGCCACTTCACGCACATAGTGTTCTGCTTCCGCCACACAACCCATATCGGCTCCGATTGCTGTTTCGTATACTTCCGCAAAGCCAAGCTCCTTTAACGCCGTCTTAAACATGTCCGGTGTCACTTTAGGACCAAACTGTCCCGCAAAGGACGGTGCCACCTGGGCAATAATCATGCGCCCCGACTGCAGTGCCCGGATGAGCTGGAAAATCTGGGATTTATCGGCAATGGCACCGAACGGACAGCTTACCATACACTGACCGCAGGATACACAGAGATCGCTGTTAATCACTGCTCTGCCGTGCTTGTCGCTTTCAATGGCATTGATACCGCATGCCTTTTTACAGGGTCTTTCTCTGTGGGAGATTGCGTCATAGGGGCATACTGCCTTACACTTGCCGCACTTGATGCATTTATCCTGATCGATAAAAGACTTGCCGTTTACCATGGTCATGGCGCCTACCGGGCATACTTCCCGGCAGGGATGCGCCAGACAACCCATACACGTATCCGTTACTTCAAACTGGTTTACGGGGCAGGCATTGCATGCAGAAGGGATTACCTGCATAAGAGGCGGTTCATAATATTTTTCATCAATATTGCTTTCTTCAATGCCTTCTGTCAGATGTCCGGGTCTGTCTCTGTTTTCCGGACGCAGGGACATTCCCATTGCCAGTCTGATTTGTTCTCTTATAATAGCACGGTCACGGTATACACTGTCCAGGTAGTCCGTGGTATCGTAATCTACGATTTTATAAGGAAGTGCCTCGCAGTCATCCTTTAAATTCTGGGACGTATAAGCCAGGTTTGCCACCTCTTTGAACACTCTTCTGCGGCGCTTTCTTACCTGGGTATCGATTCCTCTCATATCGCTCATGTCATTCATACCTTTCGGGGTAAAATTATGCTTATCCGGCACTTTAGCCGAAAAACACTACAAAATAAGTAAAGCATAAAAAAAGCAGGAAATCAAGTATTCTTGTTAGAGTTTTATCACATGTAGTTTATCCTATAAACAGACTTCCTATCTGGAATACCAGAACAGAAACAACCCATGCCGTTAAAATCTGGAATCCCAGCAGCCCCAGTGTAAATTTTAATGATCCGCTCTCTTTTTTTATGGTGGCTATGGATGCCACACAAGGTACATAAAGCAGGCAGAACAGCATCAGACAGTATGCATTTAAGGGACCGAATGCCGGATTCTCTGCATGGACGTTTGCCAGAATGGTTGCCATGCCGTCAGCGGAGTTGGCATTGGTTACTCCAAACAAAACAGAAAAGCTGCTCACCACTACTTCCTTTGCCGAAATGCCGGAAATCAGCGCTACCGCAATCTGCCACATGCCAAGTCCCGCCGGAGCAAGAACCGGTACCAGCCATTTTCCGATTATGGCGCCAAAGCTGTCTGCCGGATTGCTGACCATTCCTTTTGTTCCGAAATTTAAGATAAACCATATGATAATGGATGCTATAAAAATAGTGGTTCCCGCTTTGGTCAGATAATCCTTTACCTTATTCCAGACATAAATTCTCACCGTACGGGCATTAGGTCTTTTATATTCCGGAAGCTCTATCAGAAGAGAATCATTTTCATGACCCTTTTCTAACTTATTAATGATTAAAGCTGTGACAATTGCCACAAAAATGCCGACTACATAGAAGGAGAATGCTACCAGTCCGGCACATTTTGGGAAAAAAATTTCCGAAAAAATGACGTAAATGGGTAATCTTGCGGAACAGGACATAAAGGGGGTGATGATCATGGTCTTTCTTCTGTCATGTTCCGTTTCCAGGGCTCTCGTTGCCATAATGGCGGGAACGGTGCAGCCAAAGCCTAAAATCATGGGAAGAAAGGCTTTTCCGGACAGACCTACTTTCCCCATTATGGAATCCATCACGTATGCCACTCGGGACATATAACCGCTGTCTTCCAGAATAGCCAGCGCCAGAAATAAGATAAATATATTGGGCAGGAAGGTCAGAATGCCGCCTACACCGTTAATAATACCGTCCACAATCAGAGAAACCAGCCAGCCGGCCGTATGCACCTTAAGAAGCCCCATCCGCACAACGGTCGAAAGCAGTCCCAGTCCCTGCTCAAAAACGCCTTTTAACAGGTCTCCTACCGTAAATGTCATAAAAAAGACGATACCCATAATGCAGAGGAACATGGGCAGTCCCAGCCACTCATTCGTCAGCAGTTTATCTATTTTGTCCGTTGTTGCGGCTTTTTTATTTTTATAAAAAAGAACTTCCCTTACAACGGACTCTATGTACTGATATTTGCAGTTGATAATTTCTTTTTCATAACTTCTGTCCACAACATCCACTGTATTGATCGGATGTTCTTTCATGACCTCTTCGTCATTTTCCAAAAGCTTAATGGCATGCCACCTTCTGGAGGAATGTGTAGGATAATGAGCCTCCATCATAACCTCTAACTTGGCAATTTTATTTTCTATTTCCTCCGGATACTGCAAAATGTATTCTGCATTTTTCTGCTCCTCGTAATGATGAATCACGGCGTGCAGAAGAATGTCCAGCCCTGTCCGTCTGGCTGCGGAAACCGGCACTGTGGGAATATCCCCCAACATTTCCGGCAGCCTGTGCAAGTCCAGCTCCATTCCCCTTTCCTGCACTATATCCATCATGTTAAGAGCCAGCACCACCGGTTTCCCAAGCTCTAAAAGCTGTAACGTCAGATACAGATTCCGCTCTAAGGAAGAAGCATCCACAACGTTAATAATGACATCTATATCATCATCCATAACGCATTTTCTGGTTACCTTTTCCTCAATCGTATAACAGGTCAGGGAATAAATTCCTGGAGTGTCTATCAGATCAATTTCCGTATCTTCATAGGTCGTGTGTCCCTCTACCTTTTCCACGGTAACCCCCGGCCAGTTTGCGACCTTTAATTTAGAGCCTGTCAAAGCATTAAATAAAGTCGTTTTCCCACAATTGGGGTTTCCTACACAGGCAACTTTAATCTCATGCTTCATGACCTGAGACCTCCTCTACCTCTATATTGGAAGAAAGATGTCTTCCGAGCGCCAGTCTTGTTCCTCTCACCCTGATAATCAGAGCCCCTTTTCTTTTCCTGTTAAGTACGCTAATCTTCACACCGTCATTTAAGCCCAGAGCCTGCAGTCTCCTTGTTACCGCTTCCTCCACAAATAATCCCTTGATCAGGTAATCCTCATTTTTCTTTGCATCAGCAAGTGTCATACATCTCTCTCCCAACACATAATTTCGCTAAATTATACTCTTTACCGTATAATCTGTCAAATAGCAATTGGTAACTTACCAGCCTGCTTTTCATATAGTATAGAAAATGATTTTGAGGTTTTTCCATGCAGAATGCAAACTACGGTGAATATTTAGACCGCTACCCTATTGCCATGGCATATGTCCCCTGGCAGCATTTTACTTCCATTTATGAAAATCTGGAAGAAGCCTTTCAGGCAGGAACCATTTTTCCGGAATTAAACAAGCCTTTCACGGGAAGGAGGATGACTTCATGAACAACCTGCAGAGCGAAATGGAACAACTGTTAAAAGACATCAGTATCCTGGATTTTGCCCTGGTGGATTTTTCGGAATATCTGGATACGCATCCATTCGATAAACAGGCCATTGCCTATTTTAACCATTACAATAAAATCCGTATGGATTTAACAAGGCAGTTCTCGGAGAAATATTATCCACTGCAGACCAGTTTTTCCTCCGATACGGCGGAATGGAGCTGGGGACTTGCCCCGCTTCCCTGGAAAAGCAACTATGAAAAAGAAGGTCCCGGCCCTGAATATCTGCCCTGCAAAGGAGGTAGAAAATAATGTGGAATTATGAAAAAAGACTGCAATTTCCTGTAAATATTAAGGAACCAAATGCCAGACTTGCCACCGTCATCATGTCCCAGTACGGCGGTCCCGACGGGGAAATGGGCGCCAGCATGCGCTATCTCTCCCAGCGCTACGCCATGCCCTATAAAGAAGTTGCCGGTCTGCTTACGGATATCGGCACAGAAGAATTGGCACACCTTGAAATGGTGGCTGCCATTGTACACCAGCTTACAAGAAACCTTTCCATGGAGGAAATCGAAGCCGGTGGCTTTGCTCCTTACTACACGGACCACACTCTTGGCATCTGGCCCCAGGCTGCGGGCGGTGTGCCCTTCAATGCCTGCGAGTTCCAAAGTAAAGGCGATATCATTACCGATTTGTTTGAGGATATGGCTGCGGAGCAGATACCTTTCTAAACACAAACAAGTTTCTTCCTTAATTTAAAGTAGTATATCATATCACCCGAAAAACTAAAACTTCCAATGGATAATCACCGGCACTTTACCCCGCCTATAGTGAGTCTCCCTTTTTCCAACTTCCACATAGTCTATCAGTGTATTCACAATGTCAAAATTCAATTCTTCAATTTCAGCACACTGCAGAAGAATATCCCTTTTGGACAATTCCTCTTTCTTCTGGTCATCTATATGTCTTATCTCTTCCTGAAGATCGGAAATCCTTTTTTTACATGCGGCGTTATCGTCCTTGAAGTCTGCAGATAACTGTCTAAATTCGTCTGCCGTTATCACACCCTGTACCCTGTCCTGATACAGTGTTTTTAATGTTTTATCCAGATTAAGCAGCTTCGATTCATTTTCCTGCAGTTCAGATATCAACCCAGAGCGCTGCTCCTCTAAGCGGCTGCTCAGAACCAGCTGCTGCTCTGCTGCATCCATATCCAGATATTTATTAATCATCTGATGTAATTCATCCAGTATGGTTTCCTGCAGCTCATTTTGCCCTATAAAACCGCCCTGGCAGCTATCTGGCATAATCTTTTTCGTATTACAGGTAAGATATCTTCGATGTCCGGAAATAGCAGTACGCATGGAGCCGCCGCAATACATACACCTGGCTTTCCGGGCAAACATTCCATTTTCACCATCCCAGCCGGGTTTTGTCCGCATTTTGATAATATCTTGTACTTTGTCCCACAATTCCCTTTCAATAATGGGAGCATGCGTATTCTCTACCCGGATCCATTTTTCCTTCGGTATAGGTTTGTTTTTATGCGTTTTATAAGATACGCTGCCATATCGTCCCTGTACCAGATTGCCTATATAAACCTCATTACTCAGTATATCCGCAATCTCAAAATACTGCCATAGTTTTCCTGTAGCAGTCTGATTTGTCTTCTTACGGATGCCCTTCTGTATTTTATAATGTGTAGGATTTGGAATCCCCTGTTCGTTCAAATAACGTGCTATAGCCAGCTTGCCGGTGCCGGAAGCAAACATTTCAAAGATAAGATGCACTATTTTAGCTGCATCCGGATCCGGAATCAAATGCCCTTTGTAATCCGGGTCTTTTTGATACCCGTAAGCTGCAAAGGCACCGATATGATATCCTTTTTTTCGGCGGTCGGTAAGTACCTCCTTGATATTTTCAGAAAGATCTTCCAAATACCATTCATTGATAAGACCATTTATCTGCCTTGCTTTCTTATTTCCCTTATTTTCGGTGTCTGCATTGTCTACCAGGCCGATAAAACGAATACCCCACTGTGGAAATAATTCATGCAGATATCTTTCTACCAATTCCAGTTCCCTGGTAAACCTCGACTGCGATTTGCATAGCACTATTTGAAATTTACCTTCCCTGGCATCATTCAAAAGTTCGTTAAAAGCCGGGCGTGAGCGGTCAGCGCCTGTATAATCGTCATCTGTATAAATTTTATAAACCTTCCAGTTATTTGTCTGCGCATAAGATAACAGCATACTTTTTTGATTTTGAATACTTAAACTGTCATCTATCTCATGCGTTTTGTTCTTATCCTCCTGTGACAACCGGCAATAAATGGCACACCACACATCTCTATCTCGATACTGCATTTATATCCCTTCCTGTTTTGGCACCGGTGTTGCCCCGGTATGTATGCTGATTAGCAACCAACTTTACAAAAAGCCTGGTAAAGTCTTCCCTGCGCTTTTTTTCCTCACTATTCTTAAAGATATTCTCACACATGTCATTTTCCCCCTTCCGTCATGTGGCTCTTACTCCATTCATCCAGCAGTTTATAAATCACATCCGTGATTTCCTCGCCTGTGTAGGTTTTAGGGAAGTACTTTCGGATATCCTTCTCTTTCAAAGAAACCTTAGACGTTTCTCCCTTTTCCAAAATAATTTGAATGACCGTATCAGTCAGTTTTCCTGCCTTACTGTATTCTTTGAGTTTTAACGCCTGCTCGCCGGAGGGTATAACCTTCAGTTCCCTCATAATCTCTGATAGAATTTTCTGCTCTTTTTCTGACAAATAAGATATTTCTGCAGCCGTAGTCACCGGAAGTTTCTTACAATCAACCAACTGCAGCAGCTCCGGATCCAGATAAGTCAATCTTATGTACCGCTGAATAGTATTTCTGCTCTCTCCGGCTTGCTGTGCCAGCTTCTCATCGCTTCTAAGCCCATCGGAAGCCCCTATTCGCTTTAAGGCTTCATATTTCATTCTATATGCCTTTGCCCGCTCCGAAAACAGCAGATCCTCACGCTGAATATTGGAATCCACCATAACTACCGTGGCTTCATCATCCGTCATATTTTTTATGATAACCGGCATATCCGGTAAGCCCGCCAGTCCGGATGCGTGGTGACGTCTGTGGCCCGCTATGATTTCATAGGTTCCGGGATTATCTTTATCTTCCCGGACTATGCCCGGCACGAGCACTCCATGCTGCCTGATCGATGCCACCGTTTCCGCCATCTTCTCATCATCAACCACCCGGAACGGATGTGAATTAAATTCATGCATCTTTTCCAGCGGCAGACGTACTATACCGTTTTCTGCCGCACGGTGCAGCTCCGGAACCCCCAGCAAATCATCAATAGATGCCAGCTTAATCTTGGATGCACTATTATTCATACTGCAGTACCTCCCGAATCAGATTTTCATATGCTTCTGCCGCTTTTCCGGCCGCATCATGGCAAAATATACTAATACCTTCGGCCGCAGTCTCCGCCATTCTGGTAGACTGCGGAATATAATTAAAAATCCTGATTACGTCACCATAGCTTTCTTTAAGCATATCTATCGTATCCTTATGGTACTTTGTCCTTACATCCACCATGTTTGGAATAATACCCCGGATCTGCAGATTGGGATTAATATTCTGCCGCACCTTTCCAATCGTCCGTATAAGCTGCTGTAAGCCCCGTGTAGAGGGTTTCTCGGCTTTAATCGGGATAATTACGCTATCAGAGGCTGCAAGCACGTTTACGGTCAAAATTCCAAGCGACGGCAGGCAGTCAATCAGGATATAATCATATAAAGGGCGAAGTCTCTGCAGATAATTTTTTAGTACCATTTCCCGGCACATAATATTAACCAGCGTAACTTCCAGCCCTGACAGCTCAATATTGCCGGGAATCACGTCTACGCCCTCCTGATGCCTAAGTACTCCTTTTTCTGCAGGTATATCTATATCATTGATACTATCTACCAGGATGGATGCTATCGTTACATCCATGCTGTCCGGTTCGTCAAATCCCATGCAGTCCGTTAAGCTCCCCTGTGGGTCAAAATCAATTAACAAGACCTTCTTGCCTGCTTTTGCCAGGCCGATTCCTAAATTTATAGTTACGGTCGTTTTCCCTACGCCGCCTTTTTGATTTACTACAGCAATAACCTTTGCCATGATATAACCTCCATTCCAAAATATGTAAAAACAAGGATTAAAATTACTCTGAAAATCCACTCCGCTGCTCCACCGGTTTTGATATGTGCCAGACAAATCCGTTTTGTGGAAAACGGCATAAACAACGGTACGCCACCGGCAAGCATATCAAACAATAAATGGCTTAAAATCCCCAATCCGATACCGGCTGCCGTGTAGGTTCCCGCACCTGCGCAGCCGGTCATATTCCCAATCAGCCAGATTATAAGGGGAATTACCATTACCGGTACAAGCGAATGCGTGATTCCTCTGTGCCCAATCAGGCTTCTTATATAATTTCTTTGCTTTCTTGGCAGAATAGACGAAAATGCTCTTATTATCATCTGGCCTATACTTACAAGAGTGCTTAACAATACCCATTTTCTGCTTATGCTGCTATGGCGGTTATCAATATCAGGAATTAAACTTCCAAGCACGGCTCCGGCAATTAATAATCCGCTTTCTGCTTTGCCGGCATGCAATAATACCGCCGCTGCTGTCCCTGCAGCCAGCCCGCCTAATCTATGAGTTGCTGCCATCATAAACTTCATTCTCCTTTTTGGCTTTATCGAAGCAATGATACGAACAGTAATATAAGAGCTTTCTGTTCGTCCTGTCTGTCAATTTATAAACCCACTTTGTATGGCCTCCGCCTTTTGTCTGGTAAGGTACCAGAAAATATCTTTTGCATACAGGACATGTATATGCCTTGCTTATTCCGCCATATTTAGCTGTTTTCATAGCCACCTCTCTATTCGTATATCATGCCGTACAATCCCCGGATTTTTGCCCTTACGGACTCTGCAGCAAGCTGCGCTTTTTTCGGATCTGCTGCTTTTGCATACCTGCCAACTACATCAAGCATCTTCATCTGTCTGATCTGCAGGATTAATTCTTTATTTATGTCCTCGTCCGCCATAAGCTCCATAATATGGCTTGCCTGCCACAGCTTTTCCAGCTCTTCTTCCTCAAAATCATTCAGAACAGCTTCATAATCAGCATTGCCGTTGCAATAATTCAGAAACTGCTTCCAGTTTTCAAAATCCGGAGCATAATAACCGGTATGAATGTCAGTGATATCCCGAAAGATTTCTTTACGGATATCCTTCATAACGGTCATTTTTATATCCTGAAGCATTTTATCTACGTCTTCTTTATTCTCGCCGGTATTCATTTCACCGGACTTGTTCAGTACAATCAATGTGTTTAATAAAGCAATTTTATTCATGCGTTTTCTCCCTTCACTAAGACAGTTTTTCAGTACATCATCCAAAAAATGCTAAATTCACTTGCAAAATCAAATCACATCTGCTACTCTCATATCAAAGAGCGGGTGTTAATTTGTTCATTCATTCAGCAGCCAATGTTTTTGAGTGCGATTTACACCACCTTTCTTGTAAAAAGACTTGTGTAGAGTTTGGTCGCTTGGGCACAAGTCTTATTTTTTTGCCTGTTCTTCAATCCCCTTTTGCGCTAAAATTCCCAATATAAAAATTCTAACTTTTTCAATTACTCTCTCATCGTTAATTTTTTCAATTTCAGTCTTTAATTCCTTTTGTGCTTTAGTCATTTTATTTACTCCTTTCATATTGCTTACAGCAATAATATATATTGCTATCAGCAATTTGTCAACTATTTTTACAACATTATTTGTTGACATAAGCAATTTTTTTTGATATTTTATGTTTAACGAGGTGATTATAATGATTTCTGATAGATTAAAAATTCTTTTGAATGAACTTGATATTTCGCAACGCCAGTTCGCCTTAAAAATTAACCTTGACCCTGGATATTTTTCCAGAATAATACAGGGCAAGGTTACGCCGCCGGACAGAATACTACTATTAATTGAAAATGTTTTTAATGTTAACAAAAAATGGCTTGAAACCGGCGAAGGAGAAATATTTTCCAATCAAGGTATTTCACTTTCAAAAAAACAAATAATAGAATCCATTGATATACTCAATGATGAACAGGTAAATGCCGTATCTTCCTTTATTAAATATTTAACAGAAAATAATTCCAAATAACTTTGTTGTCTATGCGGTTATTTTATACTACAATGCGGTGTTAGTCAATATTTTTTATTGACAATGCGGTTTTTTAATTTATGTATTCAAAGAGGTAATATAAATTCATGATTAAAGACAGAATAAAATTAGTACGAAAAAAAGCTGGATTAACCCAGGAACAATTTGCAAAAAAAATAGGAACCGTTCAAAATACTATCACTGGCTACGAAACAGGAAGGCGTAACCCAAGTGGTTCTGCAATCACTTTGATATGCAAAGAATTTAATATAAATGAAAATTGGTTACGATATGGGCAGGGAGATATGTATAATTATTCCGGTGAGGATGATGAAATTCAAGCCGCATTAAAGGATATTACCAATGACCCTATAGCTCGCCAAATTGTACTTAATTTCTGGCATATGAATGAATCGGAAAAAAAGCAATTTTGGAGTTTTTTAAAAAATTTAATACCTGAAGACAAAGAGAGGTGATATAAATGGCAACTAATAAGCCACGCTATACTGTTTCTGTAGATGATGAAATGTTCAAAGCTATTGAGAATTTCCGCTTTGAAAATCGCTTTCAGACCCGTTCCGAAGCAACTGTTGAACTGATTAGGCTTGGACTTGAGCAACTCCAAAAAGAACAGGAAGAAGCAGAAAAAAAGAAAAACAAGCCCTCAAACGAGGACATCTAACCGAATATATAAAAGGAGGAAATGAATGAAAAGAAAATTATTATGTGCAATCTTACTGTTAACGTTACTTGGTGCCGGTTGTGGAAAGGCTCCTGTTTCCGGAAGTAATCCGGGCACGGAAGTATCTGAAACGAATACAGATACTTCCGCTGATAAGGAGGAATACCTAACTGCTATTGCTTCTGTCCCGGTATACATCAAAGGGGAATACTATCGGGATCTTGAAAAGGAATTTACCGTCTATCTGAAAGACGGAGCAATAGAGGACATTCAGAAAGGTTACGTGCTGGCATCCGGCACTCTTTGCAACGATATAATGGCTACGGACCGGAGCATCACCATAAAATATACTTTGGATAATACCGGCAAAATCAACTATGGATTTCTCGCAAATCCGGATGAGAAAGTTATATTTACTCCTGCTACCCCCTTTTCACTGGATGATTTGTGCAATTCCGGATGCACAATCGTTACGGAAAAAGTAAATTCCGAACGTCAATATTTTGATTTAACCTGGGAAAACTTCCCGGATATACAGCTTTTGGATGATTGGTATGATAATTTTAGTTATCATGGACGTTTCCTGTTTACCGGTCAAGATGGGCATAAATGGGTAAGTACAAAGATTTCAAACAATTATATCGATTTTTTAGTGGAAGACGGGAGCTGGATATTTCCCGACAAAATATTTGTAGAAACCTATTCTGAAAACTAATGTCCCATGTCCCAAATTGGGACATGACACTCAAAAAGGAGGAACTCTCAATGGAAAGACCAAACTTAACAGATGAAGAATTGAAAAAAATGGATATTAAAATTCCGGATGATGAAACCGATGGCAGCTTTTTTGATTGGATTGAGGATATGATTCAGGAAGAATTTAAGGACGTTCCCAAAGAATAAACTATTACCTAACAAAACCCGTGTCCCAATTTGGGACACGGGTTTTGTATTATCATTTCTTCTTAGAAACTTTTTGTGTCCCAAATTGGGACGGGAATCTGTAAATTTTTTCTCTTGTGTTACACATTGCTATTTATGGAGATTGACTTTTGGAAAGAACAGAAATATAATCATACTCGTAAGATAGTAAATTATAAGATAGTTTTATGGAGGCTATTATGTTTTATTGTAGAAATGAGGAACTTCGTAAATTAAACAAACGATATGATGACGGAGGTTTTGAGTGTATTGTCATATACGGCAGGCGTCGTG
>ERZ860076.194-NODE-194-length-45090-cov-7.907117_pt1 | contig 45090 bp, 58 predicted proteins | sample MGYA00509982_ERZ860076 | MGnify/ENA primary metagenome ERZ860076 (study PRJEB30046, sample SAMN00715193) | human gut metagenome | study: EMG produced TPA metagenomics assembly of the A metagenome-wide association study of gut microbiota in type 2... | reverse complement strand
TATGGTAATCAAAAAGCGTCGGGAATAACTTCTCGGCGCTTTTACTTTTCCCTAAACAAGAAATCTCCCGCCCTCAAACGAGAGCGGGAGAAAATTTTTACATCACCTTAATAAACGCACTTGGATAATCTTTCTTGACCTTTGCCAAATATGCCTCGGCATTTTCCCTGGAACTAAAAGCCCCGACCTGCACATAAAACATCTCCTCGGTTTTTACCGTTTCCGGAGCAAACATATTTTGAAACTTTCTCCAGCCGGCAAGCTCTGCCTCTGTGTGTGTCCACATCGCAGGACAAAGCTTGCCTGTTACCTGGTGGTGCATGATAACATGGTCAGCGGAAATGCCGTATGTTTTCATCAGGTGCTTGACCAGCTCAGCTGCCAATGCCAGCTCTGCATCGGTGAAATACCAGTCCGTGTCATCTGCGCTCAGAGACTTCCTGTTTTTCTTGTTGCTGCAAATCTCAATGTTAATGCAGTTGCTGTTTCGACACACGCCATAATATTTGCCGCCCTCGGAGGTGGACATCTTGGTGTATTTCGCCCCGCCTGCACCCCACGAATAGCGGTTTGCGATATCGGGATTATAGCAGACTACATTTTCATCGTCAACGATAAAATCAGCACTGGCAGGATTGGCGGGATTTGCTCCTGCCCTGAACCATGCTGCAAGATTATGTGCACTTCCCGCAGCTGACGATGTGCCTGCTGTATAGTGTATTACTATCCATTCGATAGACCGTCCATTTGCAACAGTGGTGTTGGCAGTGCCTGTATCCATTTTGATGTTAATGCTCATCGTCATCGTCCCCCTTATTCTCAGCTGACTTCTTCACACTCTCCGCAATTTTCATAAGAAAAGGCGGCAATGGCGTGCCTATATCACGTATATTTTCGAGAATTGAAATTATCTCGTTGGCAATGAGCCATACTGCCGCTACAGAAGCGACAACAAAATTAAGCCCGATGGATATTCCCGCCGTGCCGACGGCATATGACAGCAGCCAGTCGAGCATAGCACCTATCGCAACCAGCAGCCACATACAAATCTTCTTAGCTATCCCACGAAACGATTTGTACGAGCTGATAGCCTCGCTGCGGTATTTGGCAGCACACAGCCCAGTTATGTAGTCGATGATGTTGCAAGCAATAAGTATCAGCATGGGTACATACAGGATACCCAGCCATGATGCGAGCAGCGCTCCAACCGTGACGGAAATTTCTTTTACTCTTTTCATTTTTATTCCTCCTTACACCCTCAGAACGAAATTGCCGACCATTCCGACATATGTGTCATCACCGATTGTAAAGACACTGCCTCGGACAGGTTTTTCCATACCGCCGTCGGCGGACATAACATGATTTTGGATAACCCCTGAAGCCGCAAATGTAAACGGCTTCATGCAATAAGACGAAGTAGTGCCGACCGCCTCGGTTCCGTAATATTGAGAGTTGCCGTTTTGAACACCATTTCCAATAAACCAGCCAAGATTATAGGTATCCGCAGTAACTTCAACGCCACACTCGGTGCCGTCAAATTTGGTAGCCGAATGGATAGAACAGCACCACGGAGTCTTACCAAGACCCAGACCAACCATATCCGTATCAGAGATGATATAGAGATACGGGTCTCCACTCAGAGCAACGCTTGATGATGACCAGGCAGGAGACTGGTTGCCCGTCTTAGTTGATACCGTATAGTTGCCGCTACTATCTACTTCAATGGCGATAGCCTTGTTGTTAATGTTGACAAACTTCGGCGTCAGTGTGCAGCCTGTTTCCGTATATGTGATGTCAGCGACAGTTGTCAGCAAATCTTCCACAGAATTTAACCATGCAATAATTTTGGCAGTGTAGTTAGCCTGTGTCCTGTCATCTTTCGACATACCCAGCGTAGGCTGATATTTGTAAAGCTTTCCCATTATCCTATAACCTCCGTATCTGCAATATCAACAGCTTCTCCCACCGCATAAATCGGCAGGACCTGTCCATACAACGTTAATCCGCCTGTTTTCAATCCGCCATCACCCCCTTTCTGTGCCACCTTAAAACGGTTGCCACCGTCATACTGTCCCATAATAGTAACAGCTCCGCTGCCGTTGAGGTACAGTGTGCCGTCGCCGAAAATATCACCGCAATTTGCAATGACTACGCTGCCGTCTTTTGGCACCGCAACAACGCCGTCAGCGCCTGCCGTGCAATTCGCATTTACTGTGGAAATGTACACCGTGGCGCTGCTATCGTTTCTTACCGCAAAATATGGATATCTGCGGTCAAATTCGACAACGGTCAGACCGCTGACATTTACTGTAGTTTCCTGTGTTGTTACCATGATTTTTCCTCCTTAGGTTGATTTAAATGTGTTGTAAAATGTTTCAGCAACATCTTTGGCAATCGCTATCAATTCATCTACCGATAATTCGTAATTCGGGAATCCATTGCTTTCACCTGAATATGGGAAAACGTTATATGTATTCCGTGATGTATATGATTTTGTCTGCGTGCGAATACTCTCACCTGTTGGATAAAAATATTCAGTAGTTATTGTATATGGCATTGTATATGTTACCCGTCCGCCGTCAGCAACAGCACTTGGCGTAATTGATGTGTACGCCCCTTGGGTCGTATCAACCTGATACAGATAAACCGTTCCCTCATTTACCCTATACCACATTGTTTGACCGTCTTCACCCATTGCCGAGCCTATAACAGGATACCCGTCTTTGCATAGCAGTCGATAATATTCCTTTTTTGTAATATAGTATATATTATCAGATATCATTTCTTCAGTCTTAGGATATGCAATATTACACTTTTTCAATGTAGAAACGTTTCGGAAACGCACGGAAACTTCATACTTGCCAAATGTGAGTGATGCCTCGGAGGCAAATGTAGCTATCGACTGTGTAGACAGCCCGCCACCGCCGCTGCTCTGCGGCACATCAACCATCACAGGCTCAAACCCCACATACCCCTCAGCCTTTTCAGCGTCGGAAACATTGTATGTGCCGTTTTCCGTTATAGTTATGGGCTTGACCTTGCCGCCCTTACCATTCGCCAGCCCCAGCAAATACCACATCATATCATCCATCGCCGCTCACCTCGCTTGTCGTGGGAATAATGTTGCCGTCATTGTCCTCAGTAATGGCGTACTCAAAAATCTTGCCGTTGTAGTTCGCCCGGAGGCTTTTGCCGTCCTCAGCAATTTTCACCGCAGTTGGAAGCATACCGTTAAGAAGCGCCCCCGCAAATCTGGCAACACCCTCTCCTGCCATCTCAAAGCCGTATTCGGTTTTAGAGTTCTCGTTCACAAATTTTATGCCCTGTCGGGTCATTTTCGTGTTGCCGTTGACCTCGCCTATCTGTACACGGTCAGCCAGAGGGTCATATTCATTCTCCTGCACACTGTTCCGCCCCATTTCGGCATACAGCCCAAAGTCGGTAATTCTCAGGCGGCAGAAGTTCGTCACAAGCGTTGTTTCACCAAAGGTAATGCCCGCCCCGGGGGCAGGATACGCACTTACAAGAGCCTTGCAGCTCCACGCCCTGTAGGACTTGTTCTGTATCGCACCGATGACCGCACCTGCCAGCTCTTCCGAGGCATAGACCGAACTTATCTTCATCGTGTGATATGCGTCCGTGCCGCCGCCCGAAGCGTATGTCCTGCTGCCGTCAGTCATGATAACGCTGCCGCAAACCTTGGTCAGACCATATTCAATGCTGCTGTACTTGTCAGCCGAAAACAGCGCCGATGATGCGCCGCTGGCAAAGGGCAGAAATGTAAGCACCCCGCCCTGTACGAAGAAACAGCCGCAGGCCGCCTCCGCCAGGTCGGAGAGTATTTCCTTGGCAGTCCGTCCGAAGACCTTGTCCTTGGGGCATTTGGTGATTTTTGTGCCGATGATGTCACCCGCAGCGATCTCCGTAAATCCGCATATGCTTTTGATGTTGGCAAGCACGGCGCTTACAGATGCAAATTTGGGCTTGTTTTTCTTGTCAGAGCTGTTGCTGCTATCGCTGCTGCCGTTGCTGTCACTGTCGGACGAACTATCACCGCCCGAGCTGTCATCCTCCGCCGTGAAATCACTTTCTTCAAGGGTGCATTTGGCAGATGTGAACATCGCCCTGTCATAGCAGGTGAAGCTCAGCCTGCCGCCCGAGGGCTTTCGGCTGCTGACATAGAACACGGGCAACTGGGTCCCGCAGGAGACCAGCACTTCGGCGCCATAGGGAAACAGCCCCACGGTGTCATCGTCATAGTCGCAGGCAGGAACATCAAAGGTCAGCTGCTGACTGCAAACGCCCCTTGCACCGTATCCGTCCGCAGTGTATGATATCTGCAGGTTATTGAAGTGCGGCACATCAATGCCGCCGATGCTCAGAGCAAGGCTAAAGGCGGGAGCCGCCCACAGGAGCGGCACTTTCAAGGGTCAGGGACATATCCCATTCAAGCCCCTTGCCACGGCTCACAGCCTTGTAAGCCGTTTTCTTGAACTGTGCCGACACCGCTGCAGGGGAGGAGTAGGTCACAGGAAATGTCTTTCCGCTGACAGCGCCCGATATCTTAGCCGCCGCAGATGTGGGGACCTTTTTCAGCGTGATGTTCAGCGTAATGATATCCCCTATATAGCCGCCCACAGTGGAGCCGTCATGGTTCTCAAATGCGCTGCTGTCCTTTTTGGGGGCGGAGCTGACGGTAAAATCCGTCACATATCCGTCTGCCCTGACGTTGTTGATAACAAGTTCAAGCATATTATCTTCCTTTCTGCACATTGACGCTCTGGGTGTAGTCCAGCGAATATTCACCGCACACCTTGCTGTCAAGGGTGAGGTCTCCGCCTGTGACCTCCACATTCACATTTACATTCCGGTTCCCACTGTTTTCCGCAGCGTTCTTGTATGATACCTCGGTGGCAACAGTGCCGCTCACCTGAGTAAAAGCGGAAATGTTCATCAGCTCGGACAGCTTGCCGCCAAAACCGCTTGCGAACTGCTCCGCAGCTGCCGCACCCGAATCATAGGCGTTCACCCCCATGTCCGTGAGAGCCGCCGCAAAGGCGTTCTGCATATTTTCAGCGTCCTTGGCGTAAAGGTCGGCGGACAGATCATCTGCTATCTGCTCCTTGCGTTTATACAGCTCGATGACCTTTTGGCGCTCTTCTTCACTCATACCCGCAAGGTATTCTGCCATCTTGGCACCGTCCTCGGCGGACATACTGTTCAGCTCTTCCAGCAGAGCAGCACTTGCCCCGTCCTCTTTCAGAGCCTTGATGTCAGCGTGATATTTCTCCATGGCGGCTATCTGCTTTTCAATGTCATTTACCTTGTAGATGGTGGTCTCATTGCCGTCCTCGTCCGTTTCCTTTTCAACGGAAAAAACAGAACCGCCCACAGCCATGAGCCGTGAACGGTAGTCGCTCTGTGCAGTGAGCATATCGGAATATTTTTTCTGATAAAGGGCGTTCAGGTCGTCAAGGCTCTCGCCTGCGCTTTTTATCGCCTTGTTCTGGCTGTCCTCCCGGTCGTCCAGAGCTTTTTTCTGCTGCTCCTGCTCATAGGCACGGAGCTTTTCGTAATACCCCCAGTGCTCGGTGTTGCTTTCATCGCCGTATTTTTCCAGCAGTTCAAGCCGCTTTTGATACAGCGCATCTTCATCGGCAATAATGCCCATGGCGTACTCATGGTCAAGCTTCTGCCATTGGTTTTTAAGCTCCTCGTCATTCATCTGTTCGGCGGCAGTCTCGGCGAGGGTCTTGTTGGCTTTGAGCTTTTCCTTGCCACGTTCCAGAGCATCAAGAGCGGCTTGGTTCTGCTGCTCGATGATGTCCTGATTCATCATGCGTGATACATCTATCTCCGTATCGCCGAACTTACTTATAATGTTCCTGCGCTCCAGGAGCTGAGTATTAAGAAATTTATTCTGCTCTTTGATACCTTCAATTTCCTGCTCGGCAGCGTCAAGCTGAGCGTTAAGGTCAGCCATAAGCGCATTCTGTTCAGGGTCGCTCCATGTGTTGTGGATATTATCTCTTTGAATGTTTATCTGCTGCCGCTGATTGTACAGCTCCATGAGACGTTTGTTGTTGTCATCGACCTGCTTTTCCATATCGTCATAGCCGTCAAGAGCCGTTTCATAAGCCTGCCTGTTGTCGTCAGGGTCATTGCTGTCCGCAAGCTGACCCAGAAGCTGTATCTGTGTGGCTATTTCCCTATTGGCGTCATTAAAGCTTTCCTTTATATCTCCCTCATACCCTATAAGGTCTCTTTGCCCGTCAATGTATGAAGCCAGAGCAACGCCTCCGCCGATAGCAAGAGTTCCCACAGCCACCCAAGGAACGGCATTCATGGCAATTCCCAGAGCACCTGTGGCAGTGGCAGCACCCGATGCGGCAGCTGCATATGATGATACGGCTGTCGCCGCAGTGTTCGCAGCGGAAAGCCCCTTGTAAGCAATGACCATAGCACCCGCAGTCTCGGCAGCGGTTATAAGCTGGTCGCCGTTGTCGCAGAACCAGTCCAGACCGTCAATGAGCTTGGGAATGCCCTCATCAACGGCAAATTCGGCAGCCTTTACAGCAAGGTCGCCGAATTTCTCAGCCAATGTTTCAAGCTTGCCTCCAAGCTCTCCGTTCAGCTGTTCATTCAGGTCTCCGAAAATTCCCGTGACCTCCTGAACAGACGTGCGCAGAGGCTCGGAGAATTTCTCAAAAGCGGTAACGCCCACAGCCTCCAGAGCAGACTGCATTATGGTGATGTCGCCCTTGAAATTGTCGTCCATGGTCTTTGCCATCTGCTCAGCAGCCCCGTCGCAGTCGGATATGTATCCTCTCAGCTCTTCAAACCTCTGTGACGTTGTACCGAGCAATGCGTTTACAGCCTTTAAATCCACCTTGTTGAAGATGTCACTCAGCGCCTGAGTTTTCTTCTGCTCCGTCAATGGAGCCAGTGCACCGTCAAGCTCGCTGAAAACATCGGCAAGATCACGCATTTTTCCCTCGTCATCAAATACCTTTATGCCCAGATTTTCAAGAGCTGCAGCCGCAGTGTCCGTGGGAGCGGACAGGCTGAGAATTATATTTCTCAGAGCCGTGCCGCCCTCAGCACCTTTTATTCCGTTGTCGGCAATAAGTCCAAGCATTGTGTCAAGCTCTTCAACACCGCCCGAAAGGGACTTTGCCGTGCCGCCGACCGTGAGGATAGCCTCACCCAGCTGAGCGACGGAGGTATTTGACTTCTGAGAAGTCTTTGCCAGCTTGTCGGAAAATCCTGCCAGCTCATTTGTCTGCAAGCCCAGAGCGGACATGGAATCCGTTATCATGTCGGAAGCATACGCAAGGTCAATGCCGCCTGCCGCAGCCGTGTTCAGGACTACGGGAAGAGCCTCCACGGATTTCTGCGCATCATATCCCGCCAGAGCAAGATAGTTCAGCGCTTCTCCTGCCTGAGTGGCAGAGTATTTTGTGGTCGCACCCATTTCCTTTGCCGCTGCCGAAAGCACACCGTATTCATCAGCCGCCGACGTAATGCCCATGGTAGCCGCCACCTGGGACATGGAAGCTTCAAAGGAGGAGCCTGTCTCTACCACGTATTCCGCAGCCGTCTTGAACGCACTTTTCACCGCATTTGCAATATCTCTGGCAGCATTCGCCGCAAGATTTCCGAGGGCTGTCTGAGCCGTGCCCGAAAGCTTTTCTGTCTCTCTTTCCGTGCGCCGCAGCCCGTCAGTCACGCCGTCGGTGTCTATCCGTGTGTTAAAAATAAGGTCGCCGTCATTCAATATCCCTCACCTCCTTATGAATCAAGAAATCTTCTTGCCGCCTCTATCATTCTCAGCTCGTTGGCTGAAACGGGAAGCGCATAGACCTGCTGCATTTTTTCAAGGAACTCCCGCCTGTAGTCTGGCATATCGTCCGAGATGTCAGCCGTCCGCCAGCCGCATATGTCAGTGAATCGGCAGTCATGCAGCCCCATGAACAGCCCACGGAACTTCCACCAGTGCATTTTTGTCTCCCATAGGTCAATGCCGTATTTTTCATAAAATGCAGCGGCTATCATGGGAAAGTCTGCGTCAAAGCTGTAAGCTCTGCGGCTTGAAAGCATTGTACCACTCTCGCTCGTTTCCTTGGGCGGCTCTCCGCATCGGTAGAACCACAGCATAAACATCGCAGCCCGTGAAAGGTCACGGGGCATTACGGGAAAAATGAGCCTCAGGGCAGTTATGACCAGCCTGTCCTCAGGGATACGGCTGTCGGTGATAAGCTCCTCAAATCTCATCCAGCAGATAAAATCGGTGCGGAGCGGCAGCTCTGTCACGCCGCCGTCCGTCACCTCAGTGTATTCAGTGGGAAGTCTCTGCGGGAGCATACTTTTTCAGCACCTCTTCCGTTGCCTTTGCGGAGGCACGGTTCAGGAACACCCACAGCGCACCTATCTCATCGGTGTCAAGACTGCCTGCATCGGTCACGCCTGCGTCATCGCCGAAATGCTCATTTACGAACTCATCGCCCAGATAAAGCCTTATGCCCTCCAGCGTAGCCTCTGCCGCCGTTACCGCATCGGGAGCCTTGACTATCTCAGCTGCAATGCGCCTTGTCTCCTGCACGAAATATGCAGTCTTTGTGGGTATCTTAACGCTTTTGCCGTATATGGTAACGGCAGTGGGGTTCCTTTCGTAGTTAAATTCCATGTTATTCCTCCGTATTTACAGCTTTGCTTTCGGAATTGGCAGAAGCAGCTTCTGCAGTATCAGCAGTAAATGTTCCGCCGCCGCCCGATGTGGCAGGAGCAAACTTGCCGATAACAGGGTCGCCCAGACCGTTGAACGCACCCGAAAGCTTCATCTTGTTGTTGTTTTCGGAAGTGCCTGAGGGAGCGACCGCACAGGTCTCCATGCGTGCCACATAACCGCCGCCCGAAACAGCGTTGAACTTTTCCACCGTCAGTATTTTTACAAGGCAGTCGCCCAGCACCTTGCGGTTTTTGTATATCTCATACACCTTTTTGATGGTGGGGTCGGAATACATAAGGTCGCACTCAAAGTTGTATGCTGTCTTGTAGCTTGTGGTGTCGGTGCTTTCGGTATCCATGTTGATGTACTTGGTGCTTTCCGTCTGAGCGGAAGTTGCGTCATCGAACTTTGACCAGCCGTCACCCATTCTTGCCCACTGAGGCGTTTCACTGGAGCTTACGTCCATGTAATGTTCCAGCTGGGTCCTTTTAACTATCGTATTTGACATTAACAAACATTCCTTTCTTCAATGTATTCAAGAGTTATGCTCATCTGATACGTGCATTTCTTACCGTCCTTTTCGTACTCAAAAGGTACAGCTCCGTCCATGCGTATATCCTGAGCCGTGCGGTATTCGGGGAGAGCGGGAAGCTCCTGCACGTTCAAAAACCACCTGCGCAGATCGTCAAGAAAAGCGCTGGTCTGTATCCTGCGCAGGTCATCGTCCGACAGGCTGCCCAGGAAGAGAGAGGCGTGCATGGCTTTAAGCTCGCTGCCGCAGAGATATGTCTGCAATACCTCGGTGCTGTCCTCCACAATTCCTGCACAGTCGATGTCATCGCTGCGGAAATTCACCTGCATGGTGTAATCCGCCAGCAAAGGGCAGCCGCAGAGGAAGTCCCACAGGGATTCAATAACGGAATCAGCCACGATATCTGCACCCCGCTATCTGAGCAGCCCCTGCAAGGATAGTGTGAACGTGAGCTGCTTTCATTCTCTTGAACCACAGCCGTCCTCTCAGACCGCCTCTTGCCGTGCCGCTTGCTCCATGTCCGCTGTTGCTGTAGTAATTTTTTCGGGCATAGGGAGCGGTATAAACAAGCTCACCTGAGCCTATCACCGTGCCTCTTATGCCTGAGCGGATAAGCTCGCCTGTGTCCTTGGGGGTGTACCTGTCGCAGCGCCTCAGGCATTCGCTGTCTATGAATTTCTGTACAGACCCGCCCTGTGCCAGCTTGTGATTTATGCAGATCTGTTCAGCGCTCATGGGCTTGAAAACTATCATCTTATCACTCCTATCTTACTCCCAGCATTATGTGCCGCATACTTCGGGACCCGAAGTTGTTCACCGTTATGCTGTGTACGTGCAGGCCGCTGTACAGCTCCTTGTCGGTGGGGTCACTCATTTCCCCGAAAAATATGTAGTCGCCTTTTCGGATATCGGCAGCGATGTCGGGGATAAATACCTTGGCAGTGTCGGCGTTTTCCTCGCCGTATTTTTGCACTTCATAGGCTCTGACCTCCTGCCACATGCAGGGGAATGTGCCTGCCTTTAAGACAGTCTTTCCCGCCGTCCTGAAAACGGTGCATATGCCGTTGGTTATCATCACCCACACCCCCTAAACATCAGCTTCACGCCGCCCGCATAAACATTCCCCAGATATATCTTCACCGCATTGTATCTCGCCGAAGATACTTCCGCCTGAGACCTGTCGCCGTAGGTCACGGAATAGCTGCCTACGGTCTCGGACTTCACATCTGCCGCCCTGCCGCATGAATACATATCATCAGCGCAGGCGCAGCAGGCACGGCGTATCTTGCCGCCAATGTTTTCGTCCGCCAGAAGCTCGGGAGTTATCCTGTCGAATGTAGCAGCGTCAATATAAGCAGAGGCAGGCTCCGCAAATCTTGCAAAGTCCGCCTCGCTCATGGTGCCGTGAAAAACCTCGCTGTAAAACTTGTAATCAGCGTATGCCATTCTCAGCTCCTTTGACGACAATCAGGCGTGAGAGCAGTAAATGCCCGCAGCCTTGTTTTCGTAGGCGTCGGTGAGACCGTAAGCACGGTAGGAGAAGATGTATGCGTCCGCATCGGGGTTAGCGTCAGGGGAGATCACCTTGCTTACAGTGTGCTTGCCGAACTGGATAACCGCAGGCTTGTGAACTATCATGAAGTTGATAGGCGCACCTCCTGCGGAGGTCTGCTTGTAGTACTTGCTTGCAGTCCATGAAGGAGCGCTGTTGCCCGTAACAGGGGAGTAAACGCCGTCGGAAACGGTGTAATAATCCTTGTAGTTTGTGCTCCAGTCATCGGGCTGGGAGGTTGTCACCTCATACACCGCCTCGGCTTTCTTGAAGCCGCCTATCTCCTCACCCGAAGATGTGCCGTTGAGCAGGGAAACAGCAGTCCAGAAGCGTGACTGAGGTACCTTGATAATGCCCGCAAAGCCCTCAAGCACACTCTTGGAAACATAGCTGTAAAGGCTCTGAGCCGCATTGTAAAGGGTGGGGGTAACGAAAAGATATCTGCCGTCCGCAGGTACCTCCGCCTCGTCCAGTACGTTCACGCCCTCACGAACGGAATCCATGAACGCCTCAGCACTGCTGATGGTCTCAGTCTTTGAACCGATTCCGTTGATGGCGGCGTAAGAGGCAAAGCGCACAGCGTCCATTTCGGGAACAGCCTTGGTGCGGATAAATTCGCTTGCAAGCTTGCCGAACGCCAGCCCCGCAGTCTCCTCGTTGTCCATAGCGTCAACGCTGAACTTGCGTCCTCTGTCGTAGTTGAACTTCACGGTCTCGTTGGTGATCTCCACATTGCCCTGAACATAGCCGCCGTTGCGGGAGTAGTCAGCCAGACCGTCCATGCTTATCTTGGGGATAATGATCTCGTTTGCGTTTGCGCCTGCCTGTACAAGGGAGCCGTCCATATCCAGCACGGAAGAGCAGGAAGCAGCCTTGTAAACATCGTCCAGCAGGTCAATGTACTTCTTGAAAAGTGCAATAGCATTTGCCATGTAAATTCCTCCTTTTAGTGTATAAAAATAGCCTCGTTCATCTCAAAGATAAACAAGGCTCATCTCTTGCTTTGTTCATGCCGTCCTCCTTACTTTGTGAGTTCTCACTTCGTGAGAGGGGGAAGCCCCATAACAGCCCTTGCGGCGCTGTCGTCCGCCTGACCGCCCGAACCGCCGCCCGTGGGGCCCATGTACTTAGGCACAGGCTCGCTGCTCTCGAAAAGAAAGTCGTTTTCCTTGGCGATCTTGTCCAGCTGCTCCGTGAGACCCACGATCTCGCCGTTTGAGAGCTTTAAGCCGTCCATGTTGAGCAGTGCCTTTACGGCAACAGCGTTTCTGGGCTTGCGCTCTGAGAGCTTGCCCTCCAGAATGTGGTCAAACTGCATCTTTTCCAGCTTTGCGGCACTTTCCTTCTGCGCCGCCGCCAGCTTTTCCTTGTAGTCGTCGGCAGTCTTTTTAAGCCCCTCATAGTCCAGCTTGCCGAACTCCTCTATCTGCTTGTTGGCGGCACTGAGCTGACTTTTCACGTCCTCATAGTCCCCATACTTTGCGGAGACCCCGTCGCAGTCCTTCTTGTTTTCGGCAATTATCTGAGCTGCGTTTTCCTCTGATACTCCGAGCTTTGTAAGAAATTCCTTGGTCATTGTTTTTCCTCCCTAATATAAAATGTTTAACCCCCTCGATTTCGAGGGGGTTATGTTTTGGTGGAGCCAACAAAACGTGATTGGCATAAAAATAGCGCCTTGCAGTCAACTGCAAAACGCTTGTGTGAGTATAAAAAATTGCCCTACTAAGTAAGGCGATCAGTCGATAAATTCGATTTCTTCAACATCTTCTTGCAGAAATTTATATCCTCCAACACCTATTGCCCAGCAGGCAACTTCATTTGAATCCTCGTCTTCGTGATATCCCATACAGATCCCCTCATATACAGTTCCGTCAGTTGTGGTCACTCTGACCTTCTTTTTTTTATAAAAAGCATCGGCATCATCAACTGCTTTACTCCATTTTTCAAAACTTATCACTTGATTATCACCTCATTAAAACAGGAAAAATGTGCGCACCTTTGTTTTCATCATATTTGATCTGAACTCTGTTAGTAGCCTCATATTTACCTGTTTTTTTATTGTAAGTACGACCGGCTTCAAATGGCAAAGTAATAAACTCATCGGGATACTTGTTATTGCCTCGGAATTCATAATGATCACCCGTTCCCGCATACCTGTTTATTAAATCCTGCGGGTCAAGACCCTTTGCAAGTATGCTTCTGGGGGTTACTTTTCCGCCTGACTGCACAGCTTGCTTGACCTGATTTTTCCAAACCTTGCCGTTTACGTGCTTGGACTGATTTTTGGTATCCACGGAAGTATTGACACTGCCGCTTGCAAGAGCATTTCGGAAGCTGTTGACCTTTAAGCCTATTGTAGCATCTCCATTGCCTAAAGTCAACATTTTTTTGTATTCGGCTGCACTTCTGCTCGCCTGACTGTGACCAAATCCCCCGACCTGGGCCCTCTCGTTCCTCAAAGAAAGCCCCGCAGCCTTGGAAAATCTTCCGTACTCCTCTTTCTGCCTCCTGAGAAGCACCGACTTTTCCGTGAACCTGTCCTTATCGTCCGTGGCATCAGCCGCAAGTATCTCTCGCTTGGTCTTGCGCATGGAGCGTTCCATAGCCCTCTGCCGCTGGGTCGCCTCGTAATAGGTGTAGGTCTTGCCGTTGTATTCAAAGGGCGGCGGGTCGATGTTTTTAAGCTCCTCTTCCGTATAACTTGGTTCGGAAATGCCCTCTATAACAGGGTAAAAGTCATGTCGGCAGTTCCAGCCCTTTAAGCCCGCACCCGTTCCGTAGCCTGTCACTTCTACAAGAGAGGGATATTTCTTTGACTTACCCGAAAGCGAGTACCACCGCCCCTGCCATTCTGCATGGTCGGGTCTTGCACCTGCGTGAGCATCGACCTCCACAATGTCGGTGTCAAGCTCCGCCGCATTGTGTTCCGAGACCTTGCCCGTCATTTGCGAAAGCCCCGTAAGAACAGCCCTGCGAACCGCTGCATCAGCGTGACACCTTACCCCCGAAGCATAATCCACAAACTGCAAACCGCCCTCTGTGAGCCGCCTCGTGGCGTTCCTGACCGCCGTGTTGTGATCTACAGCACCCGTCATCACCTGCATATACGCATAGTCGAGGCAGTCCCTGTAAGCCTCCGCCGCATCGTGAAACCGCACCTGACCGTTTGACCCACGGTAGGAAAATCCCATGGATTGCGTAAAGTTTCGCAATTCTCCCTTGGTCTGGTTCACGCTGGCAGTTACCGCCTGCTGAAAGAAGTCATTGTATTCATAAGGCGTGTAGCCGACATTCGCCTGTGCATATGCTTTTTTATAAAACTCGTCGGAAGTCTGGGCAGCGTCAAAGAACAAACGGTCAACAGCCTCATCGGAAAGCTCCGAATATTCGGATATCTTCTGCTTGATGTACTCCGTTCCCGCACCCAGCTCACGAAGCCGCAGCACCTGATGCTCTGCGCTGTCGGTAAGATATCCCGCCTTTGCTATCCTGCGGCATATGTCGGCGATGATATCCTCCTCAAGCCTGAGAAAAAGCTCCTCCAGTTCCGCAGGCGCTCCCTGCAAATAGTCGGGAGTAAGCATTATTCAAAGCTTTCGGGGAGCATTGCCGCCGCCTGCTCCTCCGTCTCGCCGTAGCGCTTCATGCGGTATTCCACAGGAGACATGATCCCCGCAGAGACTTCCTGGAGCCATATCTTCTGCTCGGTCTCGCTGTCGGTAACAAGGCTGTCGTCAAAGTCGAATGACTGCTCGCACGCCCCTCTGGGGACAAGCTCATGAATGTCGCAGAGCATATCAAGTACCTGCACAAATTCCGTGAGAGCCTTTCTGACGTTCGCCTGAATGGCTGATACCGTGGCATATGACCGCTGCTTGGAAGCCTTTATTTCTGTGGCAGTCTTGTCCGTGTCCTGCACCTCGGAGAGGGTACCGAAAGCAAGTCCGCACTGCCGTTCTATCTGCCGAAGAAGATTGTTGAGCCCGTTCCTCTGAGCCTCTTCACGTATCTGAGGGCTGAACACATTGAACGCCTGGTCTTGGTTAAAGTCCAGCGTCTTTATCAGCCGCCTGTTGAATTTGGGAGCTGTCTCCGTGCCGTCATTGCCACGCTGCACCGCCGTCACATCGGCATATACCGCCAGCTCCGAGCCTTCAAACTCCCATATGCCTCTTGTGAACTGCATATCCGCTTCCTCGATAGTGGAGATCGCCGCATTGAACACCGAGACCCCCAGCGGGGAACGCCTGTCAATGATGTTCGCCCCGGGCATTTTCATATATACAAACAGCGGCCGCTTTATGCCTGAAAATGTCGCCGACGGAGCAATGTCCGCCCATTCAGCAACCGCCCCGAGAGCTATCTCCCGCCCTATCTGAGCCGAGCTGTCGGACACATACGCCTTGTTCACCACTGTGTAATTCGTACCCGAAAGGGAGTGCTTTTCAAGGCGGGTGAAATATCGTCCCTTGCGGACTATCCTGTCAGCGAAAACGCATTCGGTGATGTTGTCACCGTCATAGCCCGATACCGCCGCAGCGTCCGCCTGAATGATGTCGGTGTATATCTTTCCGCCCGATACATAGGGCTTGAGAAATACCCCGCCCAGAGCACAGGCGTATTCCACCCACACGGGAGACAGCGCCACCGCATGACTGTACGCATCGGAAAGATGATCCGCCCTCGGCGAGCCCGTCAGCTCCGAGTTAAGCTCCAGCGTGACCAGCCGTGCCATTTCGTGGGCCACAGAGTAGGGGAGATTAAGGCAGCGCACATTGCTGTCAGCCACAGCCCATGGCGGCGTGCAGCGGTAGCATTCCGCCCACAGCCTTACCGCCTCGGTCATGTCCTTGTCAGCAGGCAGGGTCTGCATTTTCGCAGCCAGCTCATTAGTGTCAAACAATTTGCATATCGCTCCTTTCAGCCAAGATAAAATGCTCATTTTCCGCTTCTCCTCCAAATCTGCGATGTGGCGTACCGCACAGCGTCAATGCTGTGATTGTTCCTGTCGGGATATCCCGATATGATCTCGCCGTCCTTGCTGCGCTCGTATTCGTACTCCAGAAATTCCGCCGCAGTCTCGGGGCAGCGTTCGTTGTCAATGACTATTTCACGTAGGGACTGCAGCCACTTCATGGAATAATCCACCGACCCGGGGCCCTTTTCAGCCGCCCTGGCAAGCAGACCAAAGGAGCGGTAATCCGCAACGGACTTCTGCTCCGCACTGTCGCACATGAGCATATCGTTTGCCGTTACGCCACGTTTTTTCAGCTCATCAGCAGTCTCCGCATTGCCCTTTTTGTTGCAGCGGAACTCGTCATATATCACCAGCGTGTGCTGCGCCGCCAGATATGCGCACCTGACATACGCAAAGGGGTCAGGATACCAGCCCCAGTCAACGCCGTGAAGAATCGTTCCAAAGGTCTTGATGTCCTCGTCAGTGACCTTGCGTGTGACCACATTGTCGAATACATTTCCGCCAGTGCCGTTGGCAGCGCCCAGATATTCGTTTTCATACGCCGTGGGATTGGTCTCTTTCAGATATTCCGCATCATCGAGGAACGGCTTGCCCAGCCACTTTTTCGGCACCGTCAGATAATTGCTTTCGGTAACGAGCCTGTCCGCCCTCGGCGCTTTGATGTACTTGTTTGCCCAGTTCTGAGCCGATTTCGGGGGATTGAAGGACTTGAACTTGTAAGCCCTGTCTCCGCCTCTGATGACCGACTGTTCTATCTTTCGGACAGCCTCGGGACCCGAGAACTGGTCAAGCTCCTCAAACCACAGAATGCCGATGAACCCGAAGGGGACTTTTATGGACTTGATCTTGTTCTCATCGTCCGCCCCTCGGAAGTATATCTTCTGTCCCGTCTTTGTTTTGGTTATCTCCAGCGGAGATTTTGTGGCAGCATATTCATCGTCAAGACCGAGGGAAGATATCGCCCACAGCATCTGATTATACACCGAATCTTTCAGTGTGTTGCCCACCTGGCGGAGAATGCAGGCGTGCATATCCTCGTTTTTCTCCAGCAGGTCGATGACAGCCAGCGATATAAATGAGGACTTGGCAGAACCTCTTCCGCCCGGGAAAACATATTCGGAGTGTTCGCCCTCGGCAATGTCAAACAGCACCGATGAAAAGGCAGGAGCCACCATGCTTGCGGGAATGCCGCCGTAAGAAAAGCCCTCCCGATCGTCCGCTGAGGGGAAGTACCTTTCACGGTCAAGCTTAAGGCGGGCGTTGTCGTACCTGATCCTGTGCCGCATCATATCGTCGTCACGGATAATGCTCCGCAGCTCCTTTACCGCAGCCACATCGCCCATTTTAGCCTGTTTGAGCAGTGCTGCATTGACCGCAAGCATATTCGTGACCTCGTCCTCGCTCAGCTCATCAAAGTTCACGCCCATATCAGAAAGGAGCTGGTAGTCCGCCACCTGAGAAGCAGGCAGCGACAACAGCAGCTCCATACATTTTTTCATATCACGCTTTTTCCGCCTTGCTTCACCCGAGGCCTTGCCGCCTTTTTGAGTGATTTCTCGGAGTTCACTCGGAGTTCGTTCGGAATTTGATATTAGATTTTTTTCATTCACGGGTCACCACCTGCTTGGTTTGGAGTATAAAAAAATCCATGCCGAGCAATTAAGTCTCAGCATGGATTTTAGTTTTTTACTATTTTAATATTATGGAAGGACTGGATTTATAAGCAATATAATCTATAGGAGAGTACGCATCATATTTATTTTTTTCTATTTCAAAAGAGTATGATTGAGTGTAATTGGTGCCATATAGATCTTTAAAGGTCAAGATTATCTCATAGATGCCTTCTATTTCGTCAGATGAAAAACAATCCTCAAAAAATATGATATCTCTTCTTGAGCATATGCTTTTCTCTAATGAAAATGGATTTGTGGATGAATACTTATGTCCATTATGCTGAAGAGTTATAATTATGTTAGTAGCAGTGTTTAATCCGATGTTTTTTATTATGAGTTCAAGACGGAATTTTGCGTTGCCTGTATCAAGGTCCTTTTTTTGCTCAAGAATATTATTTTTTATAAGAAGTTGATAATTTGTGTTGTAATTATTATTGATGTTATTGCCGCTATTTAGGTTAAATACATCTAAATATGGCATAGCACTGTTTATTTTAGTTTTTTCATCACGTTCAGCGTTATCTTTTATGGTAAACATTACAGCTACAAGCGTTCCTATGCCGCCTAAAGTGCTGCCTATTAAGCTTCCCATATCAGGGGTATATTTTTCTTTCAAAATTATGGCAAAAATTATCATTGTGATTCCCACAGCTAACATGATGAGTGAAATGATAAAAATTGTTTTTTGAATTGCTGAAGCTAAAAGGTTTGGCTTTTTCATTTTTGTTACACCTCACGTAAAATATTTTCTACATAATACCACAAAAATAATCATTTGTCAACAAAATTTGGAAACTAATTTAAAAAATGCTAAAAATGGAGAAAAATCAGCAAAGAATATCGCCTGACGGCCGTGAGGTGCCGAGCAGGCGATTTTGCATTCTTTGCATGATATAATAATACATCAGAAAATTGCCCCGTACCCGCACAGATTTAAAGAATTTCTCCAAGCTCGGATGCAAGAGTTATCAGAAAATCGTGGCGTATAGCCTGACATGTGCGCTCACAGTTCAGTGTATCACAATATATCATAGGAGTGCTTCCGCAGACATTCTGCATAATAAAACGCTGTTCGTGATCCGGAAATACCGCAAGTGCTCTTTCAACAGCAGCAATTCTCTTTCGCAGCAGAGCGGTATGCTTTTCAATCTGCTCCGTTACAGACTGAACAGGCTTGGATATTCCGCTGCCATGCACAGTGCAGTCAGGCGTACTGTATATCCTGTCAAATTCAATGGATTTTATTCGGCGCTTGTTATCCTCATAGCTGCGTGCCACGGAAAGCACACGCTTGTAAACCTCTTTGTCAAGATATTTTGGTATGTATGTTCTCATCAATTATCACTGCCCTTGTCTTCATTTAAGTTTAATTTCTCACATTCGTCTCACTTCATCACGGCAATCAATGCCGTATTTTTCCGAAAGCTGATTTATAAGCTGTCCGGTATCGATTTTGTGCCCGAAAATATCAGCGCCGCAGATAAGCTCGGAGGTTGCGTGCAGATTATCGACAAACCCTCTGAGCCTGCTTTGCTTCCAGCCGTAATTGATTTCAAGCGTTGCCAGTATTGCCGAAAGGAACTGTGCAGCTATGTCATATTCGATTTTGTCATACAGCCTGTTTATTTCATCTTTTACGACTGTCTCAAGTTCTTCTGCGGTCGTGGTGATTGGGATTTTCTTTTTGTAGTTGGACTTCATTTCTGAACGCCCTCCATATTCCTCAGCACAGTTTTCTCTGTGATATCTTCACCACGTGCCGCAGAAACGATTTTAAGGGCTGTTTTAAACGCTTCGCTGACCTCGTTGGGTAATTTGACTGCCATTTTGCAAAGTGCCGTACAGAGCGTTTCTGTGGCTTTTACCACTTCCTGGTGATTTTTGCAAATCTCGGAGTATTTCAGATATTGAGCAAGGTCGTTCCTGTAATCCTTGTAGAATATGAGCTTCTGAGCCTTAGCATCTTCAAGAGATATTTCCTTATGGCTGAATTTGTTGTAAACACCGCAGAGCCGCTCAAAATATCTGTACTCTGCGGCTGGAAATTCGGAGTAATCTATGACTGTTCCGCTGCACCCTGCCTTGTAACAGTCATTCTCCAGCTTGTGAAAAACCTCGGGGTCAAAGAAATCGGGCAGATTTTTTACATAGGCTCTCGTATTATCGGCTTTCATTTTATCAGACCTTTCATTTTACGGTAGGTGTGGTAGTCAAAGCGTGCTGAACAATTTCATCAAGATCGAAGCTCGGCGCTGACCGCTTTTTTACATTGTCCTTCTGAAGCCAGTCCATAATGGTACTGTAATGATTTTCATACGGACGTTTGCCGCTATTTTCAAGATATCGGTCAATTCTTGCTATGTAATCCGAAATGACCTTTTGACCGTATTTCCCGCAAAGCTCCAAATATTCGGAGGGCTTAAGTCTGATGTGTTGTCCGTAGGTAGTTTCCGTCTCGTTTTCGGCGTTTTCAACACTACTTTCATTTACTTTACTTTTATTTACTTTACTTTCCTTTACTTTGTGGGGGTTATTCACGGAAAAACTGTCATTATTCTCGGAAAAACTATTGTTATTCTCGGAATAATTTTCATCGGGGCGCACTTTAATAAAGCTTTGGGTCTCATTTTTTTCCAAAACCCAGAACTTTGCCTCGACCTGCACGGGATTTTTCAGAGCTCTCTGCTTGATAGCCTCTTGATATCTCCGCTGTATTCCCTTGGACGTCAGGATCTTGTCCGCCTTAAAAAGTGTGTCATCAAACAGTGACCGTTTAAGGAAGAAGCTCAACATCTGTCCTATTTTTTCATCTGTCATTCCCAGATCAGCGGAAATGACGTATCTGAAATCATCGTCACAAACGATGTAAAAACCATTTTTATAAATCGCACACAGTAAATAAAAATAAAGTAAAACTCCGTCCGAGCCGAAATGAGCACGGACGATCTTCAGCTTTGTATCGCTGAAGATGTCCACATCAGTCGGGAAATAGTCAAGTCCTTTTTTTACAGGTCTTGCCACTTATATCCCTCCATATCAGAACGGAAGATCGCTGTCGCTCACAACTTCCTCAAAGTCCGAAAGGTCGGCAGGAACGGGAGCAGGTGCAGCCGCTGCCGTATTGTTTCGCTGAGGAGGGGAAGAGCTTTTGTTTCCGCCGCTGTCACCGCCGAAATATGCGTGCTCCGCAAGCACCTCAGTGACATAATGCTTTACATCGGGGTAACGCTTGTCATCATAATTTCTCGTTCTGATAACGCCCTCAATGCCTATCATCTTGCCCTTGGAGAAGTATCGGCAGATAAATTCAGCCGTCTGTCTCCACGCCGTGCAGCTGATAAAATCGACCTGCCGCCCGCCGTTCTGATCCTTATACCCCCTGTCAACAGCCACGCTGAAGCTACAGGACGATATGCCGTTTACGCTCTGCCGCAGTTCAGGATCCGCTGTCAGACGCCCCATTAAACATACCCTGTTCATTTGATGCACCTCCTAAAATTTTGGCTATCATATAGCCTGTCATACGCTTGTCGCAGAATACGAAATCAACATCATACCGCTGACCAATGGTAAAGAGTATCTTGAAAAGCTGCTTTCCACTGACAGCTTTGGGAGACGTTCTGAGACGGGGATTTACCCACCTCTGAACGTCTGAAAGCGTTTTGATATTGCTTCCGTGTTCGCAAAGAATAATGATCTTTATCCCATTTTCCCGTGCACGTTTAAGCTCATTGATGAACCTTTCGTGCTGCTGGCAGACATTACCGCATATTTCCTGTAAATTCTGCTTGCGGTCAATTACGACCCTCGGATTGTCAAGGCTCATATAATCACCTACATAAAGCTTTGACGTATAATGCTGAATGCCTGTTTCATCAAAATAGCTCACTATCTGTTTAATGGCTCTTGATTTTTCTCTGGTATCAATCTGTATAGTCACTTTTAAACTCCTCCGAGGTCAGGACCTTGTCAAGCTGTTTTGTGAATTTACAGTAATCACAGTGTCCGCATCTGGTCGGTTCTTCCTTTCCAGACTTTATTGCCGCATATCTTCCGATGTTCGCCTTGACTATCTCCATCGCCGCATCAATCTCAGCCTGATCCAGACTTATGACCTGTAAGTCGGTCTCCTTTTCCTTTGTGGCTGCAGCAAGGACAAAGGGGAGAGTTTCCCCTGTGTTCTGCCTTACTATCTCCTGATATACAGCGCCCTGAATGTCATAGCCCCATGCTTCATAAAAGCTGAGCCTGCCTCTGCCGTTTACATATATGGGAGAAAAGTCCTTTATGACTTTGAGGTCAACTATGGTCTTGTGTTCCCGATAGCTGTCAATTTTTATCTTGACAGGCACGCCTTCAATCTCGCCCACCATAATTTTCTGCTTTTCTCCGTCCATAGCCTTCATGAAAAAGCTGTCTCGTTCGATTCGGTTGATTATGTAATCCGCCTGATTATATTCAGCTTTCAACGCACCGTCGCGCTTGAATATTTCGGGGTTCTTTGCCTTGAAAATATCAAGCGTGCCCTCGAAATGTGCATCGACATACGAGCCTACAAGAAGTGCGGTAGTCTTTTCGGGAGCATATTCACCGTGCAGCTCCGCAAGGGCTGCCGCCTCACATTTTTCAAAGCTTTTGAACTGAGACACGCCCATATATTTCAGATTGTTCTCCGGCGAAAAATAGTCGGTCTGAGTTATGCTGTGGGGTATCATAAATATGTTACCTCCATTTCCGCACTGTCAGTTGTCCTTGTGGCGATGAACTGCACACCCTTTTCCCTGCACTTGTTGTACAGCTTTTCACGGTTTTCCGCACTGAGCTTTTCGGCGCCGTCGATGAGAATTATCTGTAAATTGTTGGGCTTGCTCAGAGCAACGTCAACGCAAAGCTCAAGCTGTTCACCCTCTGAGAGGTTGGAAACGGGGAGACCGTGTATAAGGGGAATGCCGTTCTCCACCGTGAAGCCCTCAATGGGGATAGAAGCGGTTTCGAGTATCTTTCCGGGAAGACTGCGGGCAAGCTCTATCTTTGCTGTAAGCTTGTCCGAAGCGGCGGTAAGCTCCTTGACCTCTTCCTGCATATTCCTCATACGGTTGTACTCGTTGATATATTTTTTCATCTGCTCGGCGTGCGCCGCCTGCTCTTCCAGAGGAGCCGTTTCAACGGGAATTTTGTCCGCATATTCGTCAGCAACCTTGATATCGGAATCAAGCCTTGCCACATTCTCATTGTAACGGCTTTCCGCAAGTGCTATCTTGTCCGCAAGTATTCCGTCAAGGGAAGCAAGCTTGCTTTCGTTGGCAGCGATCTCCGCCTTCATACGCTCGATTGATTTCAGAATAGCCTCACGCTGATTGGATACCGCCAGCTTTTCGGCAGCTACAGCCGATTCCTTTTCGCCCTGAAAGCCCCTTATCTTGTTGGCATAACTGTCCTTGAACGCCTTTGCACGCTGAATACGGCTGTTGTGTTCCCTGGCACTGTTTATCTTCTTATACGCTTCCGCAAGGTCGAAATTCTCCCATTCCTCCGCATTGAAATGCTCGGGTATATCTTTGGCGATATCCTCGATGAACGCCTTCTGATTGCGGATATCACGGTTGATGTCCTGCCTGCGCTTAAAGTAGTCCCCATTTTCGGACTGGATATCCGAAAGTACCTGCAGTATGTTCTGGCTGTAATCAATGCCCTGCGGTATCTCACCGAACTGCTGATTTATCCAGTTAAGGTCCCAGGGAAATTCGATGAGGTCAAGAATGGCCCTGTTCTGCTCCTTTTTGGTCATCTGGGTAAAAGCTACAGGGTCAAGCTGCAAGGGCGTAAAGAGCTGCTTAAGAAAGTTTTCGGGAGAAGATACCTCCTTGCCGCAGTCCTTTACGGATTTATAATCAGCCTGCTCGGTGCGCTTCTTACGATTGATGTAAATACCTGTGTCAGTCTCAACAATGATCTCGCCCTCTTTTTCGCCCTTGTGGATAACATAATCACGGGAGCTTCCATTGGTAAGAGCATATCTGATAGAATCTATTACCGATGTCTTGCCTGTACCGTTTGTACCTGTGATCTCGACAGATCTGCCATCAAGCTCGGTCTCGGAAATGCCGAAAAGGTTCTTTATTTTTATCTTGGTAGCCTTCATTTTTATATCCTCCTATTACAGTTCAATTCTTTCGGCAGGATGAATATCCTCAGCCTCGCCCTCAACGTGTACGCCCATAAGAACTTCGGGGCAATATACCCTTGCAAAGAACGATGAAGCTCTGTACGCAAGCATCAGCTCAGGCATATTCGTCCATTTTGGGTTTTTGCCGAGCCAGCCCTCAGCCCTCGCCATTTTCAGCGTGACCTCGGGACCTTCCACCCTGTCACCCGTGTCAGCCCATACAGCCGACAGATAACAGCCTCGGTCATCGGTGCCCTTTGTGCCGATATATACAGGGCGGACGCTGCCCGGCTTGAATTTGCCGCAGCCTTCAATGAGAGCCTTGCAAGCCTGCCCGCTCCATGAGGGCTTTCCTTTGACCACATAAAGGTTTTGCATGACCATCATTGGAGATACACCCATTCTGTCAGCCATATCTACAGCGATGGCGCAGTCGGCAGGCTTGTTTTTGTAGTTATCGGGTATTATATCCGCTGTAGAGATTACCTTTGCGAGCTTATATGCTCTTGAAAAATCAGCAACTATATTTGTGGAAGGCTGCTGCACAATTTCCGATATCGCTGTTCCGCTCTGAGCGGGGATAACCTGTGTTTCATTATTTTCCATATGTCAATCCTCCTCCTTGATTTCAAATTCAACCGGCATGCTGACCTTCTGAACAGCTGACTGCTTCTTATCTATCGAGCCGATAATAGTATCGCAATACTGCTTGTCCTCGTCGTCAAGGCTTGAATAAATCAGCTCCGCCTGGATCTTGAACGCAGCAGCTACAATATGACGTGTAAGCTCCGTCATGCCGTATCTTTGACCCATATCCATAAGCAGCTCACGCATATAGTCCTCGACTATTCGATTGATGTCCGCTTTGTTAAAAGCAACCGCCCTTGCAAGCTTCTTTGTTATCTCAATAGGAGTAGTCATATTGTCTCACCTCCCAGAAAATTCTTTATCTCAGCTATCTGAGCTTTCCACTCGTCAATAACCGCCTGTTCTGCGGCAATTTCACCGTTAAGATAGTCAATCTTATCCTGACAAGCCTCCCTAACTGCAAGGGGAATGGTCTTGACATTTTCCTCGGAAGGTGATACAATATCCGCAGGAATGTTGTCACAAGTTTCCTGCTCAGAGCTTGTAACGGTTGCCGCCGTTGCAGGCTCTTTTTCTGCCTCAGCGCCCTCAAATGCCGCCTCGCCGTGCTTCTTGTACTCCTGTACAATGTTGTACACAGTGCTCTTGACTGTCCCATGCTTCTCGGCAACCTGTGCCATGGTTGCTCCTGAGTTATACTCAGTTACTATGCTGCGCTTCTCTTCGGCGCTGAACTTTGGTGACTTCGCCATTTCATTTTCCTCCTTGTCACTGGGAATGTCCCAGCCCTTTTCACGTATTGATGTTATCAGTCCAACAACTGTATCGGGCAGCACATCATGTATGCTCATCGGTATGTAATCAGCGCTGCCCAGTAATATATGCAGTTGTGCGGCTATATCCTTGGGCGTGTACCCCTGCCGCAGAAGCTTGTACACCCTCTGTTCATTGGCTGACAGCGCCCTGACTGTGGGCGCATCTATCATCACTCTCATATCGTTCACCCCTGCACAGGGCATTCGGAGAGTGACAGAATACTTGCCGCACCAACAAACTGCTGAGCGCATTCATTCGCCATCTCAAAGCTGTGTGCCTGAATGCGGCAGCTGTACTTCCTGCCCTCGTAGGCGTATCTAAGGATATACCATTTCATTTTTACACCTCCTTGCAAACATCTGTGATAACCGCCTCGACCAGATCGTCAAGACTGTTTTCAGCGAAAATCCTGTCCCTTGCCTTAGCTTCGGCAGCTTCTCTCGACCCAGCCGATACGCTGTACACATCGTTGAATGCGCCGCCCTTGAACCTGAGGTGGACATATACGTTGTATGTGCTCATTACTTTACACCTGCCTTTTCCTTAGCCGCTTCGAGCAGCTTCTTGTCGATGATACGCTTGAGGCATTTCGCCATAATCTCAGGACTTGGCTCGTTCACGAGTATGATCCTGCGTCCGCTTTCGGACATCATTTCTCTGATGATGGGCTTTGTGGTTTCATTCATATTTATTTCTCCTTCTTATAATATTTAGACGTGTTAATATTTTATAAATTGTGCAGGTTGACAAACAACTCCCAAAGTTTTTCGTAAATACCATATATAGCTATTTTATTGACAATAATTACTATATGTAGTATAATTAGGCTATAAACTAATATGAAGGGAGGAATGTTCATGTCAAACACTAAGCAGACAAGTGCGTCTGTCGCTTCAAAAGCATCGACTATTCTCAGAGATGGTCGATACAGCAAGACTTCTAAGTCAGTTGCCGGAAGCGCTCTTTCTCAGACCAAGACATCTTCTAAGAGCAGCAAGAAGTAAGCTTGGCAAAATTTAGTTTTCTTTGGCGGAGTGCGAATGTACTTCGCCGCTTTTTTTGAACAGTACCTGTACCGGAACATCTGAAAAGTATTTTTCATGTATTGCAAGAGCTTCATCAAGTGTGAAGCCTGAACGCCCCGTCAGTTTTTTGCTCAGGTAGTCAGCGCTGATCCCAACTGCTTTCGCTATGTCTTTCTTCTTTATTTGCCTGCAGGCAATTTCTACTTCCAGTGCCGGATAAGCGGGTTTAACGGTTCTGTATGGCAACTTCTCCTCATCTCCTTCCTGTCCCGGACAGATAATAAGTTTACTGCTCAATGATCTCCATATGGTCATAAGCAAATTTGACCATATCATAAACAGTCTGAGCTTTGGTGTGATTGGTGATGCTCATCACTTCCTCAACCATTTTTGCCGCTTCGGGGTATGTCCTCAGCTGGGCAAATTCAATAGGCGCTTCCTTTGGCGCTCTTTTGACTTTGAATTTCTCTTCCATGTTTTCAACTCCTTGACAATTCCCTAGTTATAGCTGTATAATTGTGGTAATAAAGCAGAAAGGGGCTACATAATTTTGAATGAACTTTTTGAAATAGTTACTAATGATTATGTTTGCACATATATAGCATTAGCGGGATTTATTATATCAATAGTCAATTCAATTTATTTGGTTTCGGTCAATTCCTTCAAAGCGGTTCTCGTTCAAAAGAGCTATGCTTTTTGTGACAATCGTAACGGACATCCGGCATATTTTGAATTAGCTATCGAAAATAAATCCAGGATTCCTATGTCAGTCTCACGAATGTTTTTGATTATAAACAATCAAAAGTATGAATTTCAATGGGAAACAGAACGTATTGGACACTTTGCGTTTAAAACCAATGGTAAAGTTACAGAAGAATATTCAACCTATTCATTAACATTACCACAGAACATATCCGGAATGGGAGCTATCGGCGGATTTTTCTTTGTCCCTACCGATGATTTGATTTCCAGAAGTGACTTTATAAATTCGCAACTTTGGATTGAGATTCATACTAATCGTGGCAAGAAAAAATTTAAAATTGACTTGTCAAAGTTATCTGACCACCCATAATACGTATTCGTTCTTTGCATTCGTCAAGAATTTCGTAAGAGACCTCAAATGTTATATGGTTTGCTTCAAGGCAGTCCAGAATTTCGGAAATACACTTTTCGCATTCTGAGCTGCTATTTTTTTCACTTGAAATGTCTCTCTTTCCGCTAATGTCGGAACGCACTTCAACCATTTTTCTCACTTCCTTTCATTTTTATCTGTCCTGATTTCGGGACAGATAATGTGCTATACTGAAAATGGCATTATGCCGACCGAGCAAAAAGCTGCTCAAACTGACAGTTGGGGAAGAACTCATTTTTTATTGTGAAAGCTTCCTCTACGGTAAATGAGCTTTTACCTGTGATCTTTGCTCTGAGGGTATCCCGTGTTATCCCGAGCTTCTTTGCAATGTCAACATAGTTAATATGTGCCTTTGCAATCTCGCCTATAAGATTGCTGTATTCCATGTGCTTTCTCCTTTCATTTGAATAGCTTTATTATGCAAACGCATAATTTATGATTTAATTATATTATTCGACTGCATAAAAGTCAATAGTTTTTCTGTAATTTATTACGCATTTGAATAACTTTGTCGCTATGCACAAAAAATTATGCAGTTCTTTGTTTGTGGCAATGAAATTATACGCATTTGCATAAATTTGTTGACTTTTGTTTTCTTTGGTGATATACTTATGATAATTTAATAGGAGGCGTCAATTATGGCAATCGGAGCAAAGCTAAGACAAATACTGGAGGACAGAGGGCTGAAAGCAACAGACATAGCTGCGCAAACAGGACTGTCCGCTCAGACTATATACAGTCTGATCTCACGTGACAGCAACAAGGCGAGTATAGATAATCTTATAAAGATTTGCGGTGCTCTTGGAATTACAGTTGAAGAGCTAAATCAGTATGATCTGAAAACTAAAAGTAATGCTTTACTCAAAATATCGGTTACTGATCATGAGAATAAAGTAATTACAGCCTACCGTGATAAGCCTGAAATGCAGGGAGCTGTTGATAAGCTCCTTGAAATAGAGTCTGCACGCAGAAAAATTGATATATCCGCTTACAAGCAGAATATAGCCGCAGGAACAGGAGAAGAAGGATTTACACCTGAGAAGTTCAAGGAGGTTGACGACTTTGCAAGACAAATCGCAGAACTCGAAGCCAATGAATCTGATTGATCTCTACCAGTTTGCAAAGGATAATGACATAAAGGTGGTAGAAACTATCTGCCCACAATGCAAAGCAATTTCCATGCTGTCACCGCAGGGAGAGTGCTACATAGGTATTGATTCAAAGTCAATGAACAGTGAGCGAGAGGAAAAGCAGTATCTTGCTCACGATATAGGGCATTGCATGAAGGGTGCATTTTATAACCCATATTCACCTTTTGACATTATTGAGAAGCAGGAGCATCGTGCAAATGCCGAAGCGATACATTACCTTATTCCCAAGCAGAAATTGATAAAAGCAATGAAAAGCGGTGAGACTGAGGTATGGCAGCTTTGTGAATACTTTGACGTCGATGTAAAGTATATAAAGCTTGCTTTTTGGGAGTATTTTGATAAAATAATTTAAACTTTTAAGTAAGGACGTGACATTATGAGATATTTTAATACTAAGACTGTAATAGCTGGGACACTTTCGGTTATATGTGTGTTGTCGTTTTCTTCATGCGGTTCCTCCAGTTCTTTGCAGAACAGCAGTGAAGTCACAACAACATCTGCTGCTACGACTGTAACAACCGTGGCAAGGATCGATGAGCCTGCCGGTAATGACGAACCCTCAAAGTGGGCTGAGTATATTTCGGATTCTTATGTAAAAATAATCGACTACACTCAAACTGCATCTGAAAAAGAAGGAAAATACAATATAACTATATGCGCCTCTGCAGATCTGGCGACAAATCCCGAGCTTACAGTTAAAAATTTATTTAAGCAGTCCAAGCTTATTTTCAGACAGTATAAAAAGTGCGGGGCACTTGATATGCTTTCTGTAAGCTTTGCTGATGAGAAGGATAACGATAAGCCTTATATGAGCTACGTTATAAGCAGTGACACATTGAATGAGCAGGATTTTGATGACAGTAACTGGGACGAGTACTCTATTCCTAAAATTACAGAAAACTTCACGGCTGACGATACATTAGAAGACTATGTAAAATCCGAATCCGAACGGAAGGCAGATGATCTGGCTGATAGTTTCTCGGATTATCTGTCAACCTTTTATCAAAGTGTTGAAGTGTCATATGATTATGATAAGGACTATTTTACAGCTTCCGCATTGGTTAAAAATGGAAACGAACTTTTGAATTCAGCAAATTCAGTTGATTGGAGCAACTTTGTTGACGGGATTGTGCAAAAATATGAATCAATGCGTGATACTGTGCAGGCAAAGGGTCTGAACAGTAAACTAAAGATCTCATTGTACAGTGATTACGATAACAGCGAAATGGTCACGGTAAAAGGAAATATAATTACATATAACGCACGCAAAGATGAATACACCAGTTATCTCCCTCAAAACAATTCAGCTAAGCCCGCTTCAAGCTCTGAAAGTTCAGTTTCCACAGGCAAGAAGAATGCACTTAGAAAAGCTAATGAGTATTTGGATTATATGGCATTTTCTTACAGTGGATTGATAGATCAGCTGAAGTACGAGGGCTTCTCCGAGAGTGAGGCTGAATACGGTGCTGACAACTGCGGTGCGGACTGGAATGAGCAGGCAGAGAAGAAAGCTAAGGAATATCTTGATTTTATGGCGTTTTCTTATGACGGACTGGTTGAGCAGCTGGAATATGAAGGATTTACACACAGCCAAGCTGTACATGGAGCAGATTCTGTTTATTAAGGAATATAGAGGGTGTGACATTATGGGTATTTTTAGCAAACTTGTTTCAAAGGTAAAGTCTGAATCCAATGTAGATATCGCATTACAGCTCTTTGAATCACAGGGGATAGGCGGAACAATAGGTACAAGGGCTAAGGCGATTATTAGCGATTGTCAAAGTCGCCAAGATGTTCTATTAAGAGCCATTGAATTGTGCGGTCCAAACCCTATTGATGCTAAAAGCCTGTATGTTGTTTCTCACTGTTATGTGTGGTTAGGGGCAAAATACAGACCGCAGGCTATAGAATATCTTGAAAAGTATATTGCTGCAGGGGCGTCATGGTCCGGAACGCCCAGAGATGTTATTGATATGGGTGGATATTCGGTAGATCAGCTGTCCAGCAATAGGGCTTCTGTTTATCATTATCTTGGAAAAGCCTATGAGGGCGAATATATGTTTGAAAAAGCTGAGAATGCGTATAGAGAGGCTGAATCTCTTTGTCCTGATTTTGCAACATATTCAGTTTGCGTTGCAAACACTTTTGTAAAACGTAATGATTTGGAAAGAGCAAAGGCTTACTTAAATAGCAAAAAGCAAACGATATATTATAAGAATAATGTTGACGATTATAAAACATTATTAAATGCTGCGTTAAACGACATAAATTCAAAGATTGAAAAGGGCTATGTATATAAGCCCAGAGGAAAGAGTAGGAAATAAAAAATCCCCGCTCAGTGCTGGAACACCGAACGGGGAAGAAGCTGTGATACAATCACAACCTTAGACAAGTTTATTGTATCATAGCTCCCTGAAAATGTCAAGGAGTGATAACAAATATATGAAAACCGCCGTAATATACGCCCGATACTCATCAGACAAGCAAACGGAGCAGTCCATCGAGGGACAGCTTTACGACTGCTACAATTACGCCAAGCAGCACGGCATAACAGTCGTGCAGGAATACATAGACCGAGCCATGACGGGCAAGAACGATGATCGCCCCGCCTTCCAGCAGATGCTTCATGAAAGCGCCATGCACAAGTGGGATAGTGTTATTGTGTGGAAACTTGACCGCTTCGCCCGCAACACCATCGACAGCGCCGTAAACCGTCAGATTTTAGCTAAAAACGGCGTTAAGCTGCTGTCCGTCATGGAGAGCTTCGGGGACGATGCCAGCGGTCAGATGATGACCCACATCATCGAAGCAATAAACGAATACTACAGCGCCGACCTCAGAGAAAAGACTATCCGAGGAATGCGCCAGTCGGCAATGAAGGCTCAGACCACGGGGCATATCCCGTTAGGGTACAAGGTCGTTGACAAGAAGCTGGTCATTGATGATGAGACCCGAATTATACCCGAAACTGTGTTCAGGATGTATGCAGAGGGGGAGAGGCTCACCGAAATAGCCGAGCATCTGAACGCTCAGGGCTATCGCAACCGCCGAGGCAGACCGTTTACCACAAACAGTTTTTACAATATGCTGGCTAATGAAAAATATATAGGCATTTACAAATACGACGATATAGTAATCGAGGGAGGAATACCGCAGATGATACCCAATGAAGTTTTTGAGGCTGTAAGAGAAAAGCTGATAACCAACCGCAAGAGAGCCGCCAAGAACACCGCCAAAGCCGACTATTATTTGTCGGGTAAATTATACTGCGGTCACTGCGGAGAGCCTATGAGCGGGCTGTCAGGCACAGGACGCAACGGGGTCAAGCACTATTATTACCGCTGTAACGGCGTGCAGAAAAAGTCAGGCTGCCACAAGAAGCTGGAGAATAAATATCTGATAGAGGACGAGGTATGCAGAGCAGCACGGTCGGCGTTTGAGCAGATGGACAAGGCGGAGACTGCCGAGACCATTTATCAGATGTATTTGCAGACGGTCCGAAATGAGTATGCGCCCGCTGAACTGGAAAAAGAGCTGACCGAATGCACTAAGCAGGCTGAGAACGTGGTAAACGCCATAGCTCAGACAGGCGGAAATCAGCTGCTTTATGATAAGGTCAGGGAGCTGGAAGAGCGCAAGGAGCAGCTCAGCTCCGCACTCAGGCTGTCTCAGGCAATGACAGACAATGTGCCATCAGTGGAGCAGATCACCGTGTTTATAGATGATATCCTTGCAACCGATATCAACACCACCGAGGGCAAGAAAGCTATCGCCGACATCATGATATCAAAGGTGTATGTTTACGACGACAAGCTCACGGTCATTTTCAAAGATAAGGACGGCAAAAGCGTTGATATACCGCTATCAGCCGTGTCAGATAGCTCCTCAGCAGATTGTGCTCCCTCTGCGCTGGGGAGCCAAGCAATTCTAAGCACTAACCATCGAGAAAAGGTATAGAGAGTGATATTTGTGAATCTCTTCCTTTGAACGATGGTTAGTGTCGTTTTATACAGTTTTATTGTATTTATTTGAAATATGGAAGGTCAAGCCTCCGTATGCGTACATTTTGTATGCGTACGGAGGCTTTTTTTGTTGCTCCGAAAAGGAGACTAAAAATGGAAAATTATATAATAGATGATATTCTTAAAATACTTAGTGATGATACAATATATATTCCCAAGAGCGTAGCACAGCGCAGTGATGTATATGATGTCAGCAAGACTTTGTTTGGAGCGATATTCACCGATTGTGTTGATGATCTCAGGGCATACGGAAGTAGTATCGACGGAGAAACAGTCGGTGAAATGATGAAAGCGTATGTTATGGATATGACTATTCCCGATATACAGTGCGAATGCCTGTGTTCATCGGCAATGGCTTCCGCTGCAAGAAGCGAAACTGTTATGCTCATCAATAAAACTGACCTTTCGGAATGTTTGCGGGAAAGACAGGTGATATGAATGCAATACCTCATAACTTCTTTGCTTGAGGTGCTTAATCCGACCAATACGGTTTCAAGGAACAGGCTGCTGTCTTTCGCTATCGGCAATGCAGAAGCAGAGATATATAACTGCCTTATTGCCAAACACGTCTATTACAATAATCTCGGTAAGCTCACGGAGGGCGGCTGGTTCTATTCAACCGTAAAGGATCTTCACCTTAGCAGCGGTTATGCGGAAGATGCACAGAAAACCGCCATACGTCATCTCATCAAGCACGGTCTTATTGAATCGGAGCTTAAAGGCTTGCCTGCCAAAAGATATTTCAGGATAATTCCCGATGCGGATAAGCTTGCATCTCTGTTGAGATCGGGCGAAGAAGCTCAGGAAGCCATTGCACTGAAGTATGATGAAGAGCTTGAAAAGAGAAAGAAGCGCAGATACAACAGAAAGCATCGTCTTGTAGAGGTAACAGCTTCTGATTCCGTTCAGAGCGGTCCCGGCGATGAAAAGTCCAAGGCTGTAACGAACCTGAATTCCGTTTCAGGCGCTGATGATACCGATTCCGCTCGGTTCATCGGTAACAGCGGTGATATTTCTGCCGAAAATGCTTGTTCCGCTGACTACTGGGGAACAAGGTCATCCGAAGCACGGGGTAAAACTAAAGATAATAAAAATCAAAGTAATTGTTTTTCAAATCTTTCATTCTCTCCGCATGCGTGCGATGAAAAGTTTTTGAATGACGGAATGAAAGCGGAAAGCAAATTATCTTTTCTTGAAATTCTCTCGGCTATGGGGCTTGACATTGATGACTGGCATTATATCTACACCCGTGACCCGACTTCCGAAATGGACTTGATATATGTTGACGAGGAAGAACGCAGGACGAAAACTCTTCATATTCCCGAATCATTACGAAGTGACAGAGGCTATGTTCTTACGGCTTTGCAGTATCTTTCGGCATACAGCAATTATGCCTTTGACGATGATATGAAGCCGATGTCTAACAAGAATTTCATAGACATAACGTTGAAAATGCTGACTGAGTTTATTATGGCTGACAGTTTAAGGTTCAACGGGCAGATCATCGGCTACAAGGAAGTTCTTGATACGCTGAACAGTCTTATCCGAGAAAATTCGCTTTATGATTTCATTCTCAGCTTTCAGTACGAATGGAAGAAAATACTGAGAGAAAAAACGGAAAGCAGCATTCGCAACAAGGCAGCATACATGAAGGTTTGCTTATGGGACTGGCTGAAACGCTGGAAAATTGAGGAGTACAATCAGCTTGTGGGATTGGTTTGAGGTGGGGAGTATGATTGAACTTTTTATTGTTGCATTGGTTTTGGAGATTTGCAGGCAGGTGACTTTGTGCAAACTTTATGGCATAAAAAATCAGAGCACCCTTTAAAGTGCTGTGATTATGAACTGCTCGATAAATTGGAATTTATATTATTGAAGCCATATAGGTCCAACAATAAATATCCCCCAAAAGAAAACAGTAATAAGAACAAACGCTTCGGAAACACACCAATAGATTAACTGTGACCTTTTTGTTGTGAGAGGACGAATAAAGTAAATGACTATGACAAATAGCTGTAAAAGGATAAATAAAATGGTTTCCTCTACTACTGGAGAGAAGAAATAGTCAGCACTGCCTTTAGCAGCTGCCTTAAACATAAGCCACATATTAGCGGCTAAAAAAGCTGTAAATGAAAGTATCAGCTTAACAATTGTTTTTTTCATAATGCCACCATAAATCCCGATTTGTCGAGCAGCTTATGCCCGTTAAATAGATTATACCATACTTATCACAAAGATTCAAGAAATATTTCCGCAGAAAGGCAGGTGATCATTTGGAGAACAAAAGCTTAGAGGAGATAGAAAAATCAACAAAAAACTTTCTGAGCACATCGGAGGCGGCAGCCGTACTGGGCATCTCACCGTCAACGCTCAGAAAAAGAGCAGATGAATATTCGGAATTGTTTCCGATACAAAGGGTGGGAAAGATATACAGAATACCCACAGCCCCGTTCATTGCATACGTCAGAACAGGAAAATCTTTTAAGTAGGAGTGATGCTTTATGACTAAGTGAGTCAGGGATTCTCCCTTTTTGAAGAAATGTGAAAACGCATGCTTTTGGTGCCGAGAGGCCATACGCAGGAATTTGAAAATACGTGGGAGTTGGAAGATAGCAAGTATTGTATCTCCCACAGGCAAAACAGTCGAATACACCTATGACAATAACGGCGACCTTACCACAGTCAAGGACGTAAGCGGCTATGTGACAAGGTTTGAGTATGACGATCATTACATCACGAACATCATTGACCCCCGAGGAGTAAGTGTTTCAAGAAATATTTACGATGACAATGGCAGACTTATCAAAACTATCGACAGTGACGGCAATGAAATAGTGTATGACCATGACATTGACGGCAGGCAGGAGATCATTACCGACAGAAACGGCAATGTAACTCTTTATGTTTATGATGATAACGGAAATGTGCTTTCTCAGACTGACCCCAACGGCAATACCGTCAATAACTCGTATGATTCAAACGGCAATCTTGACAAGACTGTCGATGCTCTTGGCAATGTAACCGACTATGGCTACAGCGAAAGCGGTGATCTGCTCACTCTCACCGATGCAGAGGGTCATACCGTAAACAACAGCTATAACTCCAAAGGACAGCTGACTTCTATCAATGCAATGGGTATCAACACCATAATCGTTGCATATGATGACAAGGGCAATACAACCTCCACCACCGACGCTCTGGGCAATGACATTGATTATTCCTATGACAGCAAGGGTCAGCTGACCTCTGTTACCGATGAAATAGGCTCGTATATGAATATGACCTATGACAGCAATGGCAATGTTATTTCCGCAACAAACGGCGCAGGAACAACAACCCAGTTTACCTATGATACTGATGGAAACTGCACATCAAAAACTCTGACTTACACCTCAGAGAATGGAGTAAAGACCGTTACCGAGAATTATTTCTATGACGCTGCGGGCAATCTTATCAAGATAATCGACAGCGAGGGTAATGTCACAGCCACCGAATACAACAGCATGGGCAAGGTGTCCTCAGCCACCGATGAAAAGGGCAGAAAAACTTCCTATGATTATGACGATTTCGGCAATCTTGTGAAGATAACCTATCCCGACAACACCACAGAAGCCTTTACATATGACCGTGAGGGCAATAATCTGTCCGCAACCGACCGTATGGGCAGGACTGTGACAATGAAATATGACAAGGTTGGTAATCTTGTTTCAAAGACATATCCCAACGGCGCAGGCGTTTCATATGTTTATGATGCGAACTACAATCTCGTTTCCGAAACAAGTGCAGGCGGCGGTGTGACCTATTATGAGTATGACAAGATAGGCAGAAATACGGCAATCGTTGACGCACTGGGCAACCGCACAGCGTTCTTCTACAATGCAAAATCGCAGCTTGAAAGCATGACCGACCCCATGGGCAGAACATACACATACAGCTATGATGACAACGGCAACCGCATTAAAACCACATATCCCAACGGCACAAGTGTGTCCTCTGTTTACGATTCAAGAGGACGTGTTACACGTCAGACCGACCAGCACGGCTACAACACATATTATGTTTATGACGGTGCAGACAGGCTTATCCGTGTGACCAATGCGCAGGGCGTTTCCACAAGCTACGCATATGACGAAGTGGGCAATATGACCTCCGTTACCGACGGAAACGGCAATGTCACCGCATACGCATATGATGATTTCGGCAGAGTTGTAAAGACAACAAACGCTCTCGGAAATTCCGCATACACCACCTATGACAAGAGCGGAAATGTTCTGACCTCCACCGATTATGCGGGCAATATTACAAGCTATACATACGACAGTCTTGACAGGGTTTCAAGTAAAACAACACCCGACGGCACGGTAAGCTTTGCTTACACCACTGACGGAAAAATTTCCACAGTTACCGACAGCACAGGCACAACTATGTTCACATACGACCTTATGGACGGTCTGACCCGTGTGGATTATCCCGACGGGAATTATGTGGCATACGGCTATGATAACGCTTGCCGTCTGACTGCTGTTACTACACCTTTTGGCGCTACAGCTTATGAGTACGACCTGCTTGACAGGCTTACAAGAGTAGTTGACCGCAATGGTTATGCAACTGTTTATGAGTATGATGCAAACGGAAACCGCACCGCTGTTCATTATGCCAATGGTTTTACTACCACATATGAATATGACCTGCTCAACAGACTTATTTGTGAAAAAACTGTTGACAACAAGGATAATGTTGTAGTACAATATGTTTATACTCTCGGCGCAGCAGGCGAGCGCAAGAGCGTTACCGAGCTTGACCGCACTGTTGAGTATAGCTATGATTCCCTGTACCGCTTGACCTCGGAAACCATTACCGAGGGCGAAAAAACCACTGTTTATACCTATGCTTATGACAATGTAAGCAACCGTATCTTGAAAACCGAAAATGGTTCTGCTACTGAGTATGTTTACAATGCTTTAAATCAGCTTGTTTCAGATTCCGAAACATCTTATGAGTATGATCTTAACGGAAATCTTGTAAGGGTTATTGGCTCTGTACAGTCTGCACTCTATGAATACAACGCTGAAAACAAGCTTGTAAGGGCTACTGTTCAGAACGGCGTGCTTGTTACTGAGGAAAGCTATACATATGACTATCAGGGCAACCGAACAAGTAAGGCTACTCACAGAAGTGACGGAGTTGCTGAGTATGTAAAATACCTGAATGACAACTCTTCTTTGACAAATGTTCTTGCAGAACTTGATGGAAACGGCACAGCGAAGTGTATCTATACGATTGGTGCAGACCTTGTTTCACAGGAACGTAACGATAGAATTTCATTCTATCTTTATGACGGACACGGCTCTGTTGTTGGTTTGGCAAATGAGAGCGGTGTTGTTACCGATACCTATTCTTATGACGCATTTGGTAATCTGCTGAAATCCACTGGTTCTACAAAGAATTGTTACCGTTATTGTGGCGAGCAGTTTGATGAGAGTACGGGGCTGTACTACCTCAGAGCAAGGTATATGGATACTTCTACAGGTAGGTTTATTTCGCAGGATAGCTATGCGGGAAATATTTCTGAACCTGTTTCAATGCACAAATATTTGTATGCAAACTCAAATCCTGTTATGTACAGCGATCCAAGTGGATATGCTTCTTTGGCTGATCATTTAGCTGCACTTAAAGGTCAGGCAGAATTGGCTATTACTGAAATTATGCATAATCAAACTGCTATGGCTATATTCAGAAGTATAAAGGGTGGAATAGTTGGAGCAGCTTTTGCATTTTGCGATACAATTACAAAAAATCAATATACTATGGAAGAATTGTGGCTAAATGTAATTGTTGGAGCTGTCGCCGGTATAATATTTGGTTATATAGGTGGGCTAATTGCTAATAGAATAATTTTGATGTTCTTGAGTGGAGCTGGGGTATTTTTTGGTGCGAGGGCAGCTATAGATTCGTTTGCTAATGGTGAAACAAGACAGGGCGGATTTAGAGCAGCTACAACTATACTCGGTGCTATGGCTTGGTGGAAGCAGTTCGGAGTTTTATTTAAGAATGTTTGGACAAAAATTTTTGGCTTTAAAAATATTGGCAATTTTAGGAATTCAGCTATTGGTCATATATTTTATGGAGAAATAAATAGAAGAGGTGCAGCCACAGGATATCATTATGAGGGAATGCCAGGTTCAAAAGGAGAAGTGATACCGGAAACAAGAAGTACGCCTAATTCAAATGGTGTTTATACAGGTAAGGTATCTGTAAATGATATGCCTAAAACAGGAAACAATGGAGTATCTTCATTTTTCCCAGAAAAAATGTCTGCTCAAGAGGTAGTAAATTCAATTAACCAAGCGTATAATAATAAAATTTGGATAAAAGGCAACACATTTCGAGGAATTGATTCCAATGGAATGGTAATTGAGATGTATATTGATAATAACACTGGAAAGATAATAAGTGCATTCCCAGTATATTAAGGAGTAGGGTATGATTAATTATTCAATACGCAAAGTAAGTGTTGACGGCTTTTCTCATATATTAGTGTTTGATTTTATGCCTAATAATGACATTTTGTCAGGGTTTTTAGTAACAGATAGCCAATTGGTGTTTGGTCATCACTTTGAATACTTCAATGATATAATGAGATATGAAAATTACGAGGTAAGTGGAAACGCATATGCTATTAAAATTCAATCTGAAAATGTAAGAATTACGTGCATAGTTGATGTTGAAAACGAAGAATCAATATCAATATCACGAAAAGAATTTATCTGGGTAATGAATGAGTGGATAAGAGAAAATAGAAAACTAAAGTCAACTGATTCAAAAGAAGAATCAGTCCATAGCAGTAAAGTGCTAAGGCAACAGAATAAATTGTTGTCAAAGATTTGCAGACTGTTTGGTAAGCGTTGAGTTAGCATGGAACGTATTACTACAGATGTTCAAGCAAAACCAATAATGACAGCACAGGCACAACTATGTTCACATATGACCTTATGGACGGTCTGACCCGTGTGGATTATCCCGATGGAAATTATGTGGCATACGGCTATGATAACGCTTGCAGACTTACAAAGGTAACAACGCCTTTCGGCTCGACCTCTTACGAGTATGACCTGCTTGACAGGCTGACAAGAGTTGTTGACAGAAATGGATATGCAACTGTTTATGAGTATGACGCTAACGGTAATCGTACTGCTGTTCATTATGCAAACGGTTTTACTACAACTTATGATTATGACCTTTTAAATCGTCTCATTTGTGAAAAAACTGTTGACAACAAGGATAATGTTGTAGTACAATATATCTATACTCTCGGCGTGGCAGGCGAGCGCAAGAGCGTTACTGAGCTTGACCGCACTGTGGAGTATAGCTATGATTCTCTGTACCGCTTGACCTCGGAAACTATCACCGAGGGCGAAAAAACCACTGTTTATACCTATGCTTATGACAACGTAAGCAACAGAATCTTGAAAACCGTAAACGGTGAAGAAACTGTTTACACTTATAATGCACTCAACCAGCTTGTGAGCGAGAATGACATTGTTTACGAGTATGACCTTAACGGCAACACCGTAAGAATGACATCTCCCTCAAAATCTGCACTTTATGTTTACAATGCAGAAAACCGCCTTGTCCGTGCAACTGTTCAGAGTGGAAACAATGTTTCTGTTGAAGAATACAAGTACGATTATGCAGGCAACCGTATTGCAAAGAGTTCCGAGGGCGAGTACACAAAGTATCTGCTTGACATAAACGGCGAACTGACATATGTTCTTGCTGAAATGAATTTTGACAACACGGAAAAGTGTTACTATACCCGTGGTGATGAGCTTATTTCTCAGGAACGTGACGGTAAAAAGTCTTACTATGTTTATGACGGACACGGCTCTGTACGTGCGCTTGCCGACGAAAGCGGCAATGTAACGGATAAGTATGTCTATGACGCATTCGGCAACCTTATTAGCAGTGTTGGCAGTACAAAGAATGACTTTCTTTTCTGCGGCGAACAGTTTGACCCCGTAACAGGACTTTACTATCTCCGTGCGAGATATATGAATCCGTCTGTGGGTACATTCATTTCTATGGACAGCTATGAGGGGTCGATTGATGATCCTGTTAGTCTGCATAAGTATCTTTATGCTGATGCAAATCCTGTTTCAAACAGCGACCCAAGCGGATATAGCACTGTAGCTGAACTTGAAACAACGACAGGAATACAGGGAGTTCTTAGACAGATAGCAACACCAAACCCTAGAGCTTTGATGGACATGGTTGGTGGAATAATTGATGTCGGTAGAGATGTTATTTCAACTATCAGAGACGGAAAAGAAAAAAATCTGGATACTGCGGAGATAGCGATCAATGTTGCGGCAGGATTAATAACCAGCCTTGCAACAAACCTTTCTTGCCTGATAACGCAGTTCTTCCCACCTGTTGGCTATATTCTGATGGGTGTTGCAGCCATAGTTGTAGGATTGGTCGCAGCATACAATTTTTCCCAAGGCAATACGGGAATGGGAATAGCTCAGGTTATCAATCTTGTTAGCATTGTATTTTCAATGTTTAATCCGACCTGTTCCACGGGTGACACGGAGGTATATACTTCTGACGGACTTGTATGCATTGAAGAAATTCAGGTTGGCGACAGTGTTTGGGCATACAATCCCGAAACGGGCGAAACAGAGCTTAAAGAGGTTCTCAACGTTTGGATCAAGGAAACAGATGAAATACTGCACGTTTCAACTTCTGACGGTGAAACCATTGACACAACCACAAACCACCCGTTCTATGTTGAGGAAAAGGGTTGGGTAGCTGCCGGTGATCTTGAAATTGGTGATATTCTCTGCACTGTTGATGGTGACAAGATTGAAGTTACTGATACTGAGCTTGAAAAGCTTGCTGAACCAATACTTGTTTATAACCTTGAAGTCGAGGATTTCCATACTTACTTTGTTGGTGAGTATGGGGTCTTGGTGCATAATACATATAAAGTAGCAAGAAATTGTTCAAAGGCAGAGGCTGAAGCCATTGAAGCCGCTCAAAATCTAGTTCCCGGTATGCATAATGGCAGCCCAACAAGAGGAGCAAAGTGGGTATTTGATTTATCTGGTAAATACCAAGCAACTGGTTTAGGCAAGGGTCACGAAAAGACGGTAATATTTTCAATGAAAGATGGTTTTATGGACTGGGTTAATTCGAATACAGCTGTGAGTGAATTTGGAAAGGAAATTGAACATATGGGTGATATAATACGTAAATCAGCTGAACCCGGTGCAATGGGGATTGGAGTAAATTTGCTCGATGAATTTAAAAAATTTATAAGCAAAATTGAAATAAAATAGTTATTAGAAATGAAGCCCCAATGTGTTGCTGTTGGGGCTTCATAACAATATAATAACAAAGAGGGTTATTAATAATGACATTTTTTGAGATGATTTCTAATATTGCACAAAAAAGCGAAAGTGTATTTTTATATGATTTTAGTGAAAATTTGGAAAATAGAGATTTATCAGAAGTTAGAATCAGAGAATTAACAACCATTGATGATTTGTATGATTTAAATTGTTCTCCATTTAATGTTGATATAAATTTGAATATTTTGAAATTATCAAGCTCAAAAGTTAACTTATATGGTAAAATTGAAACGTTTTATGGCTTATGCTGTAAAAACAACGGCAAATTAATGTTTCAGCATATTTTTCAAAATTCGGAACAATATAGATGGGAATATTATGAAAAAATAAATCTACATTCGATTACAGTTAATAATTTATTATTAACTGTAATCGAATGTGATTATGCACTTACCGTTGTTTATTGTATATTAAGCTTGTTTGAGGTATACAAATGCTATAATTTGATTTTTTTTCAATATTTATTAAAATGTTCTTTGGATTTTAATGTGTATAATGAAAATAATTTAAAAAAATCTTTTTTGTTTTCTTTTTCTGAAACACCACTGTTTATTGATGCAATTAATCACATAGGATTAAAAAAAATATCTAACCGTAATGGACTTGCTTTAAAAGAATATGATATATTTATTTCCGATATATTTAAAGCAGTTTATGCAGATGATACAATTAAAAATTATATATCACAGAATTTTTCTATGAATCAGTTAGAAGTAAGCCTTCTGATTAATGATATATATACAATATTAAAAAGACTTGAAATAGCTTTATGATTTGGATCAAGTAAACAAATGAAATTCTCCACGTTTCTACTTCCGACGGTGAAACTATCGACACTACCACAAATCACCCGTTCTATGTTGAGGAAAAGGGTTGGGTAGCGGCAGGTGATCTTAAAATCGGTGACATACTTGTTACCGCTGTTGGTAACAAAGTCGAAGTTACTGACCTTGAGCTTGAAAAACTTGCTGAACCAATACTTGTTTATAACCTTGAAGTTGCCGATTTCCATACTTACTTTGTTGGTGAGTATGGGGTTTTGGTGCATAATTATCCAGGTAAATCTCAAACAGCAAACGGAGATTCATTTGGTTCCTACTCTATAGAGTTTGAAAGTGGGAAAAAATATCACGGAAAAGGTCCCTATAGCAGAATGCTTGAGTCAATACAAGAAAAACTAAAAAAATTTAATGATAAAGCGATAAAATGGGACTGGACACCAGCATCATCAGAAGAAGCATTTATTGATGAGTTTTTCAGAATAATAAATGATGGAGGAAAAGACAATATAATGAATTATAATAATATCAATAGTCCAGGCAGACGTCTTTATGAGAAAATTTTAAATGAATTATTTGGAGGTGCATGATATGAAAATTGTTAATAAAGACATACACCCAATGGATGTGTCATTTGACTGGAGGAAAACTGCAGCTGAAGAACTTGACTTATCGGAATGCATTTATTTAACGATAAGACATCATTTGAGTAAAAGACATGATTTTCATAATTTACCATATGTGTCTCAGTTAAAATCATTGTCAATATATTTCTCTAATATTAATTCTCTTAAAGGAATAGAAAAATTCTTAACATTAGAAAACTTAGAATTATATTATATGTCGAAATTAATGAATATAGAAGGAATAAGCAAACTGCATAAGTTAAACTCGTTAAATCTATTTAATGCCAAAAAAGTTAAAGACTTCTCAGAGATTGGTTCTTTGAAACAACTTAGGGCATTGCGAATTTGTGACAGTGGTGATATTAATGATTTGCGCTTTTTAAAAGGATTAAATCAACTAAGAGAATTATCTTTTGCCGGAAGTAATGTTGTTTGTGGTGACCTGTCAATCATTGAGGAATTGCCTATGTTGGAATGGTGTGGCTTTGATAATAAAAAACATTATTCTCATTCTTACGAGCAAATTAATAGTATTCTTTTAGCAAAAAAATAAATATCTAACCTTATTGTTAATACGCTGCTTAATCACATATTATTCAATAAATTTTTTTCATATTGACTATTCCGACGGAAATTATGTAAGCTATTCTTACGATAATGCTTGCAGGCTTACAAAGGTCATAACGCCTTTCGGTTCAACATCTTATGAGTATGATCTGCTTGACAGGCTTACAAGAGTAGTTGACCGCAATGGTTATGCAACTGTTTATGAGTACGACGCTAACGGAAACCGGTTGTGATTTTTGAAATGTGTCTCACGTTATGACATAATACGACGGCACAACCGCTTAATTGCCAGAAATCATAAAAATTGTCGCTGTCAAGGTTGTCTTCGACATTCATTTTAACCTTGACATCGACATTTTTTATGATATAATGACAGAGCGGTTATGACGTCTTTCGACATTTACACAGTTAAAGAATCGGACTCCTCATAATCGAATAACTGCCAATTTCTCTTTATATCATACCTTTATCTCCCCATTACATATCGCCGCATACACATCTTCGGGTATCATCGGTGAGCATATCTCCGCAAGCAATTTTTCATCTATTTCGCCTGTCTCAGCATACTGCTCTCCCGCCTGCTTCACAAGCTCAAATCTCGGCACAGTTACCTCTGCTGCTTCGGGAGCATTGAACATCGGACTTTCGGGGACGATAATGATATTATGGTTATTCGGGAACATCAGCTTGAACTGCATGACTGCAGACTCGAAATTCTGCTTGCTGTTCAGGAATCTGCAGCCGCAGATCATCATGTATTTCAGGTGTGAAAAGTCCGCCTGTCCGACGTGAACATACCTGTCGCCCTGCTTCTTCATCGCCATACTTGAAAGCGGCTGCGGTCAGCAAAAGCCTTCAAAGACGCAGGCATTCCGTAGCAGTAAAGCGGATAGCTGAACAGCAGAAGATCACTCTCCAAAACTTCGTCGAGAAGTTCTTTCATGTCATCGTTATGGATGCACTCTCCGCCGTTATGCTTACAAGTGAAACAGCCCGTGCAATATTCGATATGCTTGTCGATAATATTGATGATATGAACATCCTGCGGAGCGACTTCTTTCACGCCATCAAGGAACGCCCGTGTTATGTGCATCGTGTCGCTTTTTTCACGCTTAGGACTGCCGTTAAGAACAAGTATTTTCATAGTGATCTTTCTCCTTCCGCTTCTCAGTTTTTCTGATGATATTTTTATTATAAACCTGTGCGGAAGTCACGTCAATCCACGCTCCGTAGAGTGGATAATTTCAATAACTTTTCTTGTTCAGATTCGGGGGCTTGGGGGCGTGTCCCCATATGCACTAACCTAAGCGAACATCAGCCATTTGCAAAGAATAGCGTTTAC
>ERZ860076.145-NODE-145-length-51521-cov-4.814285_pt1 | contig 51521 bp, 39 predicted proteins | sample MGYA00509982_ERZ860076 | MGnify/ENA primary metagenome ERZ860076 (study PRJEB30046, sample SAMN00715193) | human gut metagenome | study: EMG produced TPA metagenomics assembly of the A metagenome-wide association study of gut microbiota in type 2... | reverse complement strand
TAACAGCCATTATAATTGGTAATGGAGATGCAGAGTCTACAGCATATTTTGTAAGTGTACTTGCTGTGTGTATAAGGTCTGTAAGCATAAGAGTGGCTAATGCAAGAAAAACTGAATATATGAATGAACCGCTTTATGGGAATCAGTTTGCTGATGTAACTCAGGAAGACAAGAAAGCTGCCTTGCAGGCAGGAGAGAGAATGTCACCTCTGTATTGTCTGGTTATGGTCGCAGGAAGTCTTTATGGCGGTTCAGCAGGCAACAGACTGCTTGTTAACTATGAAACAGTATTATTTGTGCTGTTTGTTCTGCTTGCTTTTCTTGCTAACCAGTTAAAAGAGCTTAATTCTCTGTTTATAAGTAATGCTGGCAAATCAGAATTTCCTGCTGAGAGAATTACAGGAATTAACATGATAATGGTCATGGTTGTGTCAGGACTTATGATTCTTGGCATGATTCTGTTCTATAGTGGGGATTATGGCAATATATTTACACTGATTGGTTCAGGTTTTGTAGCAGTTGTAAGGATAGTGCTGAAGCTGTTCTTAAGACTTATAAGAGAGAAAGAAGAAGTCTCTACGATGCCCGAAGATTCCGTGAATCCAGTCACTGATGATGATGTGGTAAAGGGAGATAACGACCTTGCATTTACTGATAATCCTGTTATGAGTGCATTATTTACAGCATTTGCAATAGTTCTTGTAATTGCACTTGTTGTATTTATTGTCTATATGATTATCAGATATGCCAAGAATTTCAAAAAGTCACAGGATAATAATGGTGATGAGATTGAATTCATTGGCAATGACAGAAGAACAGAAGCAAGGATAAAGAGACGTCAGAGAGCAGAAGAAGCTAAGAATATGCCTGTTAATATGCAGTACAGGAAGGCATTCAGAAAAGCAGCAATAAAATCATCAAAGGCAGCCAGGGATTCGGATGGTAAATCACTTGAAAATATGCAGCCACAGGATATAACAATAAACAGAATAACTAACGATGCTGATGCTGCAGACAGAATTACAGCAAGTTATGAGAAAGCAAGATATTCTGATAAGAATATTTCCAAAGAAGAACTTGAATTTATGCTTGACTTTATAAAAAATGACAAGTATAATAAGCGTACATAATAAGTAAATGCTGTGAAGAGGACTATTAGATAGGAACCAGAGTCAGAGAACTGCCGGGTGGTGCGAGACAGTCGAAGGAACTTATTGAACTCGCCTTGGAGCTGCTACCTGAAATCATTATGAGAAGTAGGAGTAGCCGGAAGCCAACCGTTATAGTGGACAGAATATAATGCAGCACATTTGTTGTACGTATTCAGTGAGTGCATAGCATAGCTATGAAGAAGAGTGGTAACGCGTGAGATTTATCTTTCGTCTCTTTGGGTGGAATTGCCCATGGACGAAAGATTTTTTTATGCTTATCTTTAAGGAAGCCTTTACTTATTAACAATACATATTTATATTTTCAGGAGGTTTTAGGAATGTTTGATTACAGACAGTATGAAAGAGGCTATTTTATGCCACCAGTTAAGTGCAATGACTGGGTTAACAAGGAGTATGTTGATAAGGCACCAATCTGGTGTTCGGTTGATTTAAGAGATGGTAACCAGGCTCTTGTTGAACCTATGAGTCTTGATGAAAAGCTTGAATTCTTCCAGATGTTAGTTGAAGTAGGATTTAAAGAAATTGAGATTGGTTTTCCGGCAGCTTCTGAGACAGAATATGAGTTCTGCCGTACACTTATTGAGAAAAATATGATTCCTGATGATGTTACAATCCAGGTTCTTACCCAGGCAAGACCACATATTATTAAGAAGACATTTGAAGCTGTTAAGGGAGCTCCAAGAGCAATTGTTCATGTATATAATTCTACTTCATTAGCACAGAGAGAACAGGTATTCAAGAAGTCTAAGGAAGAAGTTAAGCAGATTGCTATTGAAGGTGCCAAGTTATTAAAGGAACTTGCTGAAGCTGATGGAGGAAACTTCCTTTTCGAATACAGTCCAGAGAGCTTTACAGGAACAGAACCAGAGTATGCACTTGAGGTATGCAACGCTGTTGTTGATATCTGGCAGCCAACACCTGATAAGAAATGTATTATCAATCTTCCTGCTACAGTTGAGATGTCACTTCCACATGTATTTGCAAGTCAGATTGAATATATGTCTAAGCACATGCACAACAGAGAGAATGTTATTATTTCTCTTCATCCACATAATGACCGTTCGACAGGTGTTGCTGATGCAGAGTTAGGACTTCTTGCAGGAGCGGACAGAATTGAGGGAACACTTTTTGGTAATGGTGAGAGAACAGGTAATGTTGATATAATTACACTTGCTATGAACATGTATATGCAGGGTGTTAATCCTGAGCTTGATCTTTCCGATATGCCACATCTTGCAGAAGTATTTGAAAGACTTACACAGATGAAGATTGATGACCGTCATCCATGGTGTGGTAAGCTTGTATTTGCAGCGTTCTCAGGTTCACATCAGGATGCTATATCTAAGGGAATGCATTACAGAATTGAAAATGATCCTAATAAATGGACAGTTCCATATCTTCCAATTAATCCAGAAGATGTAGGACGTACATATGATTCAGATGTTATAAGAATTAATAGCCAGTCTGGTAAGGGTGGTGTTGCTTATGTTCTTGAACATAACTATGGAATGGTTGTTCCTAAGGCTATGAGAGAAGATCTGGGTTATGCTGTTAAAGACGTATCAGATGTTAATCATAAGGAGCTTTCAGCAGATGAAGTGCTTGAGATATTTGAGAAGAGATATAAGAAATATACACCAGTATTCAAGATTTCTGAAGTGCATTTCAAGCAGATTAATGGAATCCAGACTGTTGTGACTATTGATGAGAATGGTAAGAAATGCAATGTTGAAGATGGCGGTAATGGTCGTCTTGATGCTGTAAGTAATGCTCTTGCCAGTCACTTTGGAAAGCCTTGTGATATCTTCTGTTATGAAGAACATTCATTAAAGAAGGGCTCTGATTCTAGTGCCATTGCATATGTTGGTATTACAGGAGAGGATGGAAAGAATTACTTTGGTATTGGTATTGACCATGATATCATCAGAGCTTCTATTGATGCGTTAGAGTCAGCTATGAACAGAAGCCTTGAAGCATAATATTTAAATTGAATAATGTGTAATATAACCCATGTCCGGAACGTATACTAGAATGATACTGATTCAGGATATGGGTTGTTTTATTTATGTAGAATTAAAAAATCCCCCTCAAAGGGGGAAGCGGTACTATAGTACTAATGCTATTATACGCTCAGAGGGGAAAAGAAATATAGTTAAGGGGAAACTGTTGATTTAGACATTTTTGGAGGGATAGTAATGTTTTTTAGAAAACTATTAAGTAGTTTGAATGCAAAGGTTAAGAAAACTGCAGTTGGTGTTCTTTCAGTTGCAATGGTTGCAGGTTCTGTGTTTGCCGGTACATCTTTAAAAGCTGGTGCATACTCGAAAACACAGGATGTCCTTAATGAATTATTAGGAGCAGCAAAACCTTATGGTGTAGTTGCTGAAGAATTTAAGAATAGTAATCACAATCAGACATGTTTCGCGACTAACAAGCTTGTAATAACAGATCAGTGGATGAGTGCATGGCTTGATATGAGCGTTGGAACAACATATATCAAGAGTTTTGATAATTCTGGTTCATCAGAAGTTAATGTGGATAGAAATGCATTTAATAATCTTGTACTTGGAACTGATTATGATTATGAACCCAGAGAGAATAAATATTATATTAAAGATTCTGACGGAAAAAGAACAGGTGCTGTTATTAATGTTGCTAACTGCAAGGATACAATCAATGTTTATTATGCAGAGGATTATATGGATGTAACTGCAGCACTTGATAATGTATACGATAATTTCAAGGCGTATGCAGATACACCAGATTCGGAGGCTGATATAGTTATTGGTGCTTATGATGATAGAAAGATTGATCTTGCTTCATTTAAGAATAAGCAGATTGTAGTGGTAAATATGTATGCTAATAATTATATTGACTGGCAGGGAAAAGAAGTTTCATCTTATTATGGAGAAGGACAGCTCAACATAACAAATAAAGCACAGGGACAGTTTGTTATCATTAATTTGCTTGGCGGTGATGGTGATGCAGACATTAAAAGATTCAGCATTAATGGAAAGAATACAGGCGGATTAACAGATGTTGATGTATCAGACACGGTTATTTTCAATGCTGTTAATGTAACTGGTAATGTTAATATAGGTGAGGTATGTGGTATAGTTGTTGCACCAAAAGCAGATATTACCTTAACATCTACATGTAATGGAAGAGCAATTTCTAAGTCATTTGTTAATGTCAATGGACAAATGCATTTTATATCAGATAATCAACAGCAGGAGACGACACAAAAGGAAACAACATCTGTAGCACAGTCTTCATCAGAAACAACAAAGTCAGAAGAGACAACAACTGTACAGGAGACAACAAAGTCAAACGAGACAACAACTGTGCAGGAGACAACAAAGTCAGAAGAGACAACAGTTGCACAGGAGACAACAAAGTCAAACGAGGCAACAACTGCACAGGAGACAACAAAGTCAAACGAGACAACAGTTGTACAGGAGACAACAAAGTCGAATGAGACAACAGTTGCACAGGAGACAACAATGTCGAATGAGACAACAACTGCACAGGAGACAACAAAGTCAAACGAGACAACAGTTGCGCAGGAGACAACAAAGTCGAATGAGACAACAGTTGATGCTGGTAAGGAAACTAAGCCGACAAAACCAGAATCAAACGAAACAACAGCTGTTAATGAGACAACAAAGTCAAATGAAACAACAGTAGATTCTAATAAACAGACAAAAGAACATACAACTTCATCAACTCAGGTCACAAAGAAGACTGGTGAAGTTGCAGGAGATGAAGAATTGGTTACGGGAAAAGAGGATGAGACCGTTGATGGCTCGAGAATCAGAAAAACTGGTGAAGTTGCGGCTGATGAAGAAGTTGTAAAGACAGGAGACAATAATCATGTATGGGTATATATCGTGATTCTTGTAGCAGCTGCTGTTATTTCTGGAGCTGTTATTGTGATAAGCAAAAAGAGCAATAAAAGATAATAATTGTTAATGATATCAGAGAGGCACAGCAGTAATGTTGTGCCTTTTTTATTGGGGTGGTATTGAAGCACTCTGCTTTTTTATGCTATAATGCAATATGTATGAGTCGAAGTAGGCTCTGAACACAAAATACAGTGAAGAACAAGGAGATGGAAGTTTTATGAAACATTTGATACTTGCATCGGGTTCACCAAGACGAAGAGAATTAATGAGTCAGGTAGGACTTGATTTTACTGTTGTTACAAGTGATGCAGATGAGAATATTAAAGAGATGGAGCCTGAAGATTATGTAAGAGAATTATCTTCTATTAAGGCACAGTCTGTATTAGAGCAATATGCAGATAAAGATGATTCTGTAATCGTTATAGGTGCAGATACTATTGTTTATCATAAAGGAGAGATTCTTACCAAGCCTAAGGATGAAGAGGATGCATTCAGAATTCTTAAGTCTTTAGAAGGTCAGATACATCAGGTGTATACAGGTGTAACTATATGCAGTGCACATAAGAATGTAAGTTTTTATGAGAAGACTGATGTGTGGGTATATGATATGACTGATGAGGAAATCAGGGATTACATAAGCACAGGAGAACCTATGGATAAGGCTGGTGCATATGGTATTCAGGGAAAATTTGCAGCATACATTAAGGGTATTGAAGGCGACTATAATAATGTTGTCGGTCTGCCTGTTGCCAGACTTGTACATGAGCTTAAAGCATTTTAAGGAGAAAACATATGGTTAAATTCGTAGCGAGTGACCTTGATGGGACACTGCTTCTTAACGGAGCACAGAGCGTCGATGAATCTGCTATACAGTATATCAATAAACTTGTTGACAAAGGCGTTATATTTGCACCGGCTAGTGGCAGGCAGATAACGAGTCTTAAGAGACTTTTTGGGGCTGTCAGTGATAAGCTTGCATATATTGCAGAGAATGGTGCACTTGTGGAATATAAGGGTGAAACTATTGGAAAGACTGCGATGGATAGGAAGCTTGCGTTAGAGATAATTGAGGATGTAATTGAACAGCCCAATTGTGAGGTGCTTGTATCAGGAGAACATACGGCATATATTAAGCCTAAGTCTCAAGAATATTATTACAGGATGACCAAGGTGGTCAATTATCATACTACATTAGTTGATAAGTTCACAGACATTGACGAGGATATATTAAAGATAGCTGTGTGTGATATGACAGGAATTAAGAACTCTAAAGAACATTTTATTAACAAATGGAGTGATAAGGCTTCAGTACTTGTATCGGGAGAACTTTACTTAGACCTTATGGACACTAATGTTAATAAAGGTAGAGGAATTGAACAGATACAGAAATATTTCAGCTTAAAACCCGAAGAATGTATGGCATTTGGTGACAACTATAATGATATTGCAATGCTTGACAGGGTGTATTACTCATATGTTATGGAGAAAGCTGTAGATGATGTTAAGAAACATGCGCGTTTCGTAACGGGATGGGTAGAAGGAACATTAAGAGAGCAATTTAAAGAGATAAGATAAGGAGATTTAAGTTATGGATAAACATATTGATGAGTGTGCGAAGGTGTTTTTAAGAGATCAGAAACAGCTTTTCGATGAGCCTGTTGCATATGATTTAGAGGAAGCTAAGGAATTCTTAGAGGACTGTATGGCGGTATACTGCAAGGATATTAAAGAATTAAGAGAAGTGATGGATGATGAGGGAATGGATGTATCTGACTTAAGCAATGATGAGCTTCTTGAGCAGTTAGAAGTATTCAGGCTTGATAATGGCGGATATTTCTTCGTGGAAGGATAGTACAGATGCGTATAAATGTTGTATGTGTAGGCAAGATTAAGGAAAAGTTTTATACTCATGCAGTTGAAGAGTATTCTAAGAGACTTTCAAGATACTGTAAGCTTGATATTGTTGAACTACCTGATGAGAAAACACCAGATAATGCAAGTGATATAGTCAATGAACAGATTAAGAATAAGGAAGGGGAGAGAATTCTTTCTGCCATTAAAGATGATGCTTATGTATGTGCACTTGCAATAGAAGGGAAAATGCTTGATTCTGTTGAACTATCAGAAAAGATTGAAAGACTTGGAATAGAAGGAACAAGTAACATAACATTTGTAATAGGAGGCTCTCTGGGACTTGCAGATGCAGTACTTAAGAGAGCTGATTATAAGCTGAGTTTTTCAAAGATGACATTTCCACACCAGCTTATGAGAGTTATTCTTTTGGAACAGATATACAGGGCTTACAGGATTATGAAGAATGAGCCATATCACAAATAATTAAAGAGGATAGAATATGAAAAGAAGAAAAAAAACATTTATTATATTAGCAGTTATTCTTGTTGTAGTTCTGTTAGTTGCAGGATATATTAAGTTCTTAAATGGACATCTGATATATTTCACAACAGGAATGAAGAGCGGTGAGCTTATTAAGACAGCAGGACAGAAGACAACTTATACATGCGAGGCAGATATTCTCATGTCTGATGTGAAGAAGGAATATGAGGAAATGTTTGGCAGTAATATATGGAGAGAGAAAATTGGTGATGCTGATTTTGAAAGTTATATTAAGGACCAGATTAAGAGTAAGTTAATGCGCGTCAAGGCTATGAATGTTAAGGCTAAGGAACGCGGTGTTGTGCTTGGAAGAGAAGAAAAAGATTCTGTGGGTAAGGCTGTTGATGCATTTTACAATGAATTAACAGAATCGCAGATAAGCAGTACAGGAATAACTAAGGATAAACTGAATACAATGTTTACTGAATTTGCAATAGCACAGAAACTCTACGATGACCTTACTTCCAGCATGGATATTGAAGTAAGTGCAGATGAGGCAAGAGTTATTGATATCCAGTATATTGTATCAGATTCAGAGGAAGATATTAATAAAGCATATAATCTTGTGAATTCAGGAAGTTCATTCTTTGCTGTTGCCAAGGAGTACAATGCGGATGGCGAATATGAGTACGAACTGAAACGTGGCGAGATGGATGCAGCATTTGAAAAAGCAGCATTCAATCTGTCTACTGGTGAGATGAGCAGTATAGTTGAGGCAACAGGCAGATATTACATTATAAGATGTACATCGGATAATGATAAGGCTAAGACCGAGGTTAATAAGTCTGCAATTCTTGAAAAGAGAAAGTTAGAGCAGTTTAATGCTGATTTTGAGAAATATGAATCTGGTATATATATGGAATTTAATAACAGTGAGTGGAAGAAAATAAGTATTCAGGATGCGTATACGTTGGGAAGCAGCTTTGAGGATACTTTCAATGCGTATTTTGGAAAGTAAAGAGGAGAGTAATTAATAATGGCAGCTAATAAATATGATGCTAACAGTATATCAATACTCGAGGGTCTTGAAGCGGTAAGAATGAGACCTGGCATGTATATTGGAAGTGTCGGAACAAAAGGTCTTAATCATCTTATATATGAGATTGCGGATAATTCAGTGGATGAACATCTTGCGGGTTTTTGTACACAGATAAATGTAACTCTTAATGATGATGGAACAGCAACTATCAAGGATAATGGACGAGGTATTCCTATCGGAATCCATCCTAAAGCCGGAATACCTGCGGTTGAGGTTGTATTTACAGTACTTCATGCAGGCGGCAAGTTCGGAGATGGCGGATATAAGATATCAGGAGGACTTCACGGCGTTGGTGCATCTGTAGTTAATGCACTTTCTGTATGGCTTGAGGTTGAGATAAGAGTTGATGGTGGTGTGTACAAGCAAAGATACGAGCGTGGAAAAGCAACAGCGCCGCTTGAAAAGATTGGTACATGCAGAAAAAATGATACGGGTACAACTGTTACATTTCTTCCTGATGGAGAAATATTTGAAAAGACAAGATTCAAAGCAGACTCGATAAAGAGCAGGCTTCATGAGACTGCATATCTTAATCCGGGGCTTACAATTGAGTTTGAAGATAAGAGAAAGGGCAGCGAGGATAAGGAAACTTTCCATGAGCCTGACGGACTTAAGGCATATATCAAAGACCTTAACAATGGCAAAGAGACAGTATGCGATATCGTCTACTTTAAGAAGAAGCAGGAAGATATTGAGGTTGAAGCAGCATTTCAGTTTGTTAATGAATTTGAGGAAAATATTCTTGGCTTCTGTAATAACATATACACTCAGGAGGGTGGAACGCATATTACAGGCTTTAAGACCAAGTTTACAATGATTATCAACCAGTATGCGAGAGAACTTGGCATCTTAAAGGATAAGGATGCGAATTTTACAGGTCTTGATGTAAGAAATGGTATGACTGCAGTTGTTGCAGTTAAGCACCCTGCACCAAGATTTGAGGGACAGACCAAGACCAAGCTTGATAATCCGGATGCTGGTACAGTTGTTGCAAATGTAACAGGAGACGAGGTACAGCTTTATTTCGACAGACATTTGGATGACCTTAACGCTGTAATTGCATGTGCTGAAAAATCTGCGAAGATACGAAAAGCAGAAGAAAAGGCTAAGACAAATATGCTTACAAAGCAGAAGTTCTCTATAGACAGCAACGGAAAGCTTGCCAACTGTGAGAGCAAGAATCCGGAGGAATGTGAGGTGTTCATTGTTGAGGGAGATTCAGCCGGAGGTTCAGCAAAGACTGCAAGAAACAGAAGAACTCAGGCAATTCTTCCAATCAGAGGTAAGATTCTTAATGTTGAAAAGGCAAGTATTGATAAGGTACTTGCCAATGCCGAAATTAAGACAATGATTAATTCATTCAACTGTGGATTCTTAGAGGGCTACGGTAATGACTTTGATATTAGCAGATTAAGATATAATAAGATTATTATCATGACTGATGCCGATGTGGATGGAGCACATATTGATACACTGCTTCTTACATTTTTCTACAGATTCATGCCTGAGCTTATTAATCAGGGACATGTATATATTGCTACACCACCTCTTTATAAGGTTGTTCCTAAGAAGGGCGAGGGTGAATATCTATATGATGATAAGGCACTTGAGGATTACAGAAAGAAGCATACGTCAGGAACATTTACACTTCAGAGATACAAAGGTCTTGGAGAGATGGATCCTGACCAGCTATGGGAGACAACTCTTAATCCTGAAACAAGAATTTTAAAGCAGGTTGAGATTGAGGACGCAAGGCTTGCAACTGAGGTTACAGCGATGCTTATGGGTACAGATGTACCACCTAGAAGAGAATTTATATATACGCATGCTAATGAAGCTGAGATTGATGCGTAAAAGCTAAAGGAGTAGAAAATGGCTGAGAAGATTATAAGGACTGAGTATTCTGAGGTTATGCAGAAGTCCTATATAGATTATTCCATGAGCGTTATTACAGCAAGAGCACTTCCTGATGTAAGGGACGGTTTAAAGCCGGTACAGAGAAGAGTGCTGTATGCCATGGACCAGTTGGGGCTTAATTACGACAAGCCTCACAGAAAGTCTGCACGTATCGTTGGTGATACAATGGGTAAATACCATCCACATGGTGACAGTTCAATATATGAGACACTCGTTGTACTTTCACAGGATTTTAAGAAGGGTATGGCTCTTGTTGACGGACACGGAAACTTCGGTTCTATCGAAGGTGACGGAGCTGCCGCTATGCGATATACAGAAGCTAAGTTAAAAAAGTTCACACAGGACGTATATCTTGCTGACCTTGATAAAAATGTTGTGGATTTCGTGCCTAACTTTGATGAGACAGAAAAAGAGCCTGAGGTTCTTCCTGTAAGAGTACCTAATCTGCTTGTAAATGGTGCAGATGGTATTGCGGTTGGTATGACAACTAATATCCCTCCACACAATCTTTCAGAGGTTGTTGATGCAGTATGTGCATATATGGATAATGAGGATATCACAACAGACGAGCTTATGCAGCTCTGCCCTGGACCGGATTTTCCTACAGGCGGAATTGTAATTAATAAAAGCGAGCTTGGTGCAATATATGAGACTGGAACAGGTAAGATTAAGTTAAGAGGCAAGGTCGTATTCGAGCCTGCCAAGAACCGTTCTGAGAAGGACAAGCTTGTTATTACAGAGATTCCATATACAATGATTGGTGCTAACATAGGTAAATTTATATCTGATGTAGTAAGCCTTATAGAAACTAAGAAAACTACCGATATTGTCGACATTTCCAATGAATCTTCTAAGGAAGGAATAAGAATTGTCCTTGAACTTAAGAAGAACGCTGATGTCAAGAATCTTGAAAATCTTCTTTACAAGAAGACCAAGTTGGAAGATACATTTGGCGTAAATATGCTGGCTATCGTTGATGGAAGACCTGAGACCTTAGGTATTAAGGATATAATAAAACACCACATTAATTTCCAGTATGAGCTTGCTACAAGAAAGTACACAACACTTCTTGAAAAGGAGAAGGCTAACAGGGAGATTAAGGAAGGTCTTATAAGAGCATGTGATATTATTGACCTTATTATCGAGATATTACGAGGCAGTGCTAATCTTAAGATGGCTAAGGACTGCCTTGTTAATGGTAATGTTGAGGGAATCAAGTTTAAGTCAGAGCAGTCAAAAAAGCAGGCTTCAGGTCTTGATTTCACAGAGAGACAGGCTGGTGCAATATTAGAAATGCGTCTGTATAAGCTGATTGGCCTTGAAATTCTTAATCTTCAGAAGGAATATGATGAATGTGTCAAGAAGATTGAGAAGTATGAAAAGATACTTGGCAGCAGAAAAGAGATGGCTAAGGTTATCAAGTCTGACCTTCTTAATATTAAGAAGGAATATGGTGTTGCAAGAAGAACTGTAATTGAAGACGGAGAAGCTGCTGTATTTGAGGAAAAGAAGATTCCAGAGATGGAAGTTATGTTTATTATGGACAGATTCGGATATGCAAGAACCATTGATATGGCTGCATTTGAGAGAAATAAAGATGCTGTATTTAATGAGAACAAATATGTCATTCCGGTAATGAACACAGATAAAATCTGCATATTTACTGATACGGGAGATCTGCACCAGTTAAAGATAAAGGATCTGCCATTCACTAAGTTCAGAGATAAAGGCACACCGATTGATAATCTGTGTAACTATGACAGCTCTAAGGAGATAATTGTGTACATTACTCCATTTGAACGACTTAAGAATCAGAAAATGCTTTTTGTCACAAGACAGGGAATGATGAAGCTTGTTGACAGCGAAGAATTCCAGGTTTCAAAGCGTACAGTTGCATGTACGAAATTAGCAGATGATGATAAGCTAATCGGAATGTATTCTACAGACGCAAGAGTAGAAATCTATTCCAAGTTCTCACTTGATGGAGAAATCAAGGAAGAAGAGGTTGTTGAGAGTAACCAGAATGTAATTGTACAGACAGAAAACGGAGTGTTCTTAAAGTTCCCATTAACAGACATTCCAATGAAGAAGAAGAGTGCTGTTGGCGTAAGAGGAATCAAGCTTTCAAAAGATGATTATATAGAAGATGTATTCCTGCTTACAGAAGGTGACGAGTTCACAATGGAATATAAGGGCAAGAGTATCAGCTTTGCAAAGATGAAGACGGCACACAGGGATACTAAGGGGACTAAGATAAGAGTGTGATTCTAACGGTTGGGGAGTCGAAGAAGTGCTTCACACTATCACAACTAAGGTAAGCGGTTCTAGTGGCTGTATATGGCGGCATAACACCCACACGGACAGCTTACAATTTAGTTGTAACAGTGTGAAGCACTTCTTCGACATGACCACCCTTAAAAAGTATATTTTTCTAAAATATAAATGGATAGTTAGTTAAATTGTTTTTGGGTTGGCGAGACTACATTTGAAAGAATAATTTGACCAGCGAGGTCACTTTGTTAGTCAGAATATGGTATGGGATTATCCATACCATTTTTTAAATACTGGAGACATATGGCATGAAACAAAATCGGTACTTCGCGGTGGTAGTGTCTGTGAGTTAAGCGTTAGCGACAACGGCATGTAAGCTTACCGTGTGGGTGTTAATGCCGCTATATACAAAAGTTCGGTGCAGGAAATCTCGTTCAAGCGAAGCGCGTTTGATTTCCTGCACCGTAATAAACTCTGTATATGGCGGCATTTACAGCCACTAGGTCAGCTTACCTAAAGTTGGCACTAATGCTTAACTCACAGACTGTACAGCCACGAAATACTCTTACTCTTTAATTCTCTTCCATATATTTATCATAAATAGCAATAACCTTATTCATAACCTCCGGTCCCGGAGCACCAAGAGTAAGTCTCTTATCTACACAAGTCTGAAGGCTGATAGCCTCGTAGATATCTTCATCAAATACAGGGCTCACAGCCTTATATTCATCAAGTGAAAGGTCATCAAGTGCGATATTCTTCTCAATACACATAAGAACAAGCTGGCCGACAATACCATGGGCTTCTCTGAAAGGAACTCCCTTTTTAACAAGGTAGTCAGCAGCATCAGTAGCATTAGTGAAGCCGTTCTTTGCTGAAGCTTCCATTCTCTTGTTGTTGAACTTCATAGTATCAATCATGCCCTTGAAAAGGCTGATGCAGCCTTTGGCTGTGTCAAATGCGTCAAATGATAATTCCTTATCTTCCTGCATATCTTTATTGTAAGCAAGAGGAATACCCTTCATTGTTGTAAGGAGGCTCATAAGAGCACCATATACTCTGCCTGTCTTACCTCTTACAAGCTCTGCGATATCAGGGTTCTTCTTCTGAGGCATAATAGAGCTTCCTGTACTGAAAGCGTCATCAAGTTCGATAAATCTGTATTCGTTAGAATTCCAGATGCATATTTCCTCAGAAAAACGGCTTAAATGCATCATAATAGTTGATAATGCAGATAAGAATTCAATAAGGTAATCTCTGTCAGAAACAGAATCCATGCTGTTGAGTGTTGGTCCGTAGAAACCAAGGAGAGAAGCAGTAAGTTCTCTGTCTAATGGATAAGTTGTTCCTGCAAGTGCACCTGCACCAAGAGGACAGTAATTCATTCTTTCATATATATCGTGAAGTCTGCTTCTGTCGCGCTTGAACATTTCGAAATATGCACCGAAATGATGAGCAACAGTAACAGGCTGTGCCTTCTGAAGGTGAGTAAATCCAGGCATGAATGTATGAGTGTTTTCTTTCATGATTCTTAAGATAACAGCCATAAGCTCTTTAAGCTCAGCATCAGTATTAAGAACTTCCTGTCTTGTGAAAAGTCTCATATCAAGAGCAACCTGGTCATTTCTGCTTCGTCCTGTGTGAAGTCTCTTTCCGGCATCACCGATTCTCTCAATAAGAGTAGCCTCCATAAATGTATGGATATCCTCGTATTCATCAGTGATTTCAAGCTTTCCTGATTCAATATCAGCAAGAATTCCCTTAAGACCTTCTACAATCTGCTCACTTTCGCTTTCAGGAATAATTCCCTGCTTGCCAAGCATAGTAGCATGTGCAATACTTCCTTCAATATCCTGCTTATAGAACTTCTGGTCAAATGAAATTGATGCATTGAAGTTGTTAACAAGCTCATTAGTTTCTTTGGTGAATCGTCCACCCCATAATTTCATTTATAAATCCTCCTTGAATTAAATATCTGTATTTTCTTCATTAAAATTATCTTCTTCATCTTCAATAGAAGAGAGAAGACTGTCAGTAAGTTCATCATCAATATCAGGTGATTCAAGATTCTCGAAATCATCCATATCATCAAGAATAGAACTTTCTATATTATCATCAGACAGTTTCTTAATGTATTTGTCAGTAAGAGACGGATCATCAAGATATTTTCTGACAACTGACGGGAAATGTGTCATATTTACTTTTCCTGCTTTAATAAAGCGGCTGGCAAGATAAATGCCAATCAATATAATAATGCAAAATGTAGTAATAACGCAACCCAATATTAAATTAACAGGACGATATTTTAATACAACGGTATGAGTTCCGGCACTTACGTCAACACATAACAATGCATTTTCCCAGGCATAAGTGTCAGCTTTCTTGCCATCAATATACACAGACCAGCCACCATCGTATGGAATAGAGAATAATATTGCTTTGTCTGAGGAAGCAGTAAGAGTTCCTGTAAACTTAGTATCAGAGAATTTCTCAACCTGATAGCTTTCTGAATTGAGTTTATTGTAAGCCCTGATGAATTTGTCTTCATCGAGTGTGTATACAGAAAGATTCATTCCGCCGGTATCAGAAGTTACTTCGACAGTATCTGTGTCGTGGACATAACCAATATCAAGAATCCGGTTATTGCTCTTTATATTATTGTAGGTGTAAGTGGTTGTGTTATTAATAGTAACAGTTACGGAATCAACAGATTTATTCGCAACTGACAGGTACATATGACCACTCTTTGAAGGTGTTATAATACAATCGGCTTCAGTAGGGAATGAAGTAGTATATTCAAATACATCACTTATTCCGGTAAGAGATTGAATAAGAAGATTCTGGTTCTCAATACCATTGTTATTCTTAGCCATAACAAGGTCATATGCTGTTGAACTGTTAATCGCATAACCAATAGGAAGTGTGTAATTATTCTTATACACAAATTCACCATCGCTGCCTGTATAATAATTTCTTATATCACTTTCAACTAAAAGTCGGTTAGAAATAGTGTATTTTACAGAGAAAAGAGAATCAGTAACAGCGGTAAGACCATTGCAGCCATATGCATTAGTTGAATTTTCCATTCCTATAAGGTTGTAAAGCTTTGACATTCCTGCATTGCATGTTGATGAAAATGTTGAAACAGTTCGGTAATTATGCCATGCACCATCATTTTTAGAACGCGCTCCAAAAAGCTTATCCATTCTATAGAAGGATGTGTCATTATCAGATACGGTTTTTGTAACAGTCTTTACGGCATCATAATCAAGAAGATATGATGTACGGCTTGTTGTTCCAATACCGGTTGCATCCATATTCAGTGTACATTCAATGATTGATACTGAGAATGCAAGCATAAGAACAACAGGAATTTTGAGCCTGGCGTTGTTATGAATAAACATTAACAGACCATATATAAGAATAAATATTCCACTTATATATATACTCTTAAATGAATATTCAGTCTCAGAGTTAATAAAAAGTTCTTCCATAATAAGCAGAAGACCAATTGCAATCCATAATGATGCACCAAGCTGCCTGTTAGTAGAATTCTTAAGATTAATAACAGCTTCATAGCACATTGCAAGCAGGAAGAATATATATATGAATGACTGTCTGCAAGGCAGGCTGTTAGGAAAATGCATACCATGCCATATATAGTTAGGTATATTTAAGTTAAATGCTGTCAGGAAGATAAGCAGGATGACACATTTGCCAATCTTCTCGCGTGCATTGACTTTGCTGCACATAATATAAAGCGGTAGCAGTACAAAAACAGCAACGCCGCAGTATATATTAGGCAGATGGTCCAGTCCTAAATGAACCGGAATGTTGATAAGCTGTCTTGTGAGCATTGATAATATGCTGAAATAAGAAATAAGCTTATCAGGGAATGCTGTGTCGCTTGAGGCTGAAAGTGAAAATGTATAGAATTCAGGCAGAAGAAGACACGCTCCCAGTCCACCGGCAAGTAGTGAATATACACAGAAATTAATAAATTTCTTCACATACTGCATAGGGCTTTTAATACCGTTATAAGCTATCATAAGAACAACATAGTAAATCACTACTGAAAGGCATACCATGATTGCAATATAATAATTAGTAAATATACATAATCCTAGAGTTATGCAATAGAATATGCAGCGGTTCTCATTAACAAGTCGTTCAAGTCCAAGCATGATAAGTGGAATCAGAATAACACAGTCAAGCCACATAATATTCCAGCTGTATGCCGCAATGAAGCCGGACATACCATAGAACATACCGAATATGGCAGCAATTACATGCTTGTTATTATTGTGTTTAGTAAGATAATACGTTAAAGAAAGACTGCTGCCAGCTATCTTAAGTATTATAAATGCATTCATTATCTCTATAGTGTATTTCTGAGGAAAAAGTGCAACGAACCAGTTAGATGGACTTGCAAGGTAATATGCGAACAGAGATGTGAAGTTAGTTCCCATTCCTATATCCCATGAGTAAGTAAGACTTTCACCATTTCTTATCTTGTGCCACAGTTCTGAAAAGAATGGTGCATACTGATGGTACATGTCAGACCTCAGATAACATTCGTTTCCCCATGGGAATATGCCTCTTGTATAGTACAGTGCCATCATAATTATAACTGGAAGTACAAAGGCAGCAAGATATGTAAAGTTAGAATTAAGAATTGATTTCTTTGATGAATTCATGGCTTCCCTCCCTTAGCCGGTAATAGTAACATTTTACCAAAGAACGAAAAAAGTGTAAACAATTATAGGCAAATTAGGCTTGTATTCGATAGTACAATTTTGTAAAATAGAAAAGTACGCAAAAGGAATCTCCAAAGGGTAATGCTTAAGGAGAGTGTACATGGAATACAGACAATTATATAAAAAACACAAAAGGGCTGTACAATACGGAATGTGTGCAGTTTTTCTGATTATAACCGGATTGATATATCTGGCAGGAAGAAAGAACGCTTCAGTGTCAGAGAATACATTTGCAGATAATGTCGTATCAAGTAGTATAGAAGACAGCTGGCATATGGAAAGTGAATCATCAGTTGAAGACATATATGTGTATATATGTGGTCATGTTAATTCTCCAGGTGTTGTAAAGTGCCTGAAGGGAACAAGGCTGTATGAAGCAGTGGCAATGGCTGGTGGAGCTGATGATTTGGCTGATATGTCTGCAGTTAATCTTGCAGCACTTGTTGCTGATGGGGAAATGATATATATTCCGGCATATGGAGAGGACATTTCTGTTGAAGAACAGACAGAGGGGATTGTTAATATTAATAAAGCTACAGAAAGTGAGCTTATGACACTGCCGGGAATTGGAAGTTCAAGGGCGGCAGATATAGTAAGATACAGAACAGATAATGGCAGATTCCAGACAATAGAAGATATAATGAAAGTGTCTGGAATTAAGGAAGCAGCATTTAATAAGATAAAGAATTATATTTGCGTATGATAAGCATGCATATGCATAGAAAGTAAAAAGGAGTAGATTATGGCAGGCAGAGTTTTAGTTGTTGATGATGAGAAAATGATTGTTAAGGGACTTAAGTTCAGTCTTATGCAGGATTATAGCGTTGTAGACTGTGCATATGATGGTGAAGAAGCTCTCGAGTATGCTAAAAACAATGAATATGACATAATACTTCTTGATATTATGCTTCCCAAGCTTGATGGATTATCAGTATGCCAGCAGATAAGAGAGTTTTCAGATGTGCCAATAATTATGCTGACAGCTAAAGGCGATGATATGGATAAGATTCTTGGCCTTGAGTATGGTGCAGATGATTATATTACAAAACCATTTAACATTCTTGAAGTTAAGGCAAGGATGAAAGCTATTTTAAGAAGAAATGCTGTGACAGAGAAGAAAGCAGCAAAGAGCAATATTATTAATGCGGGTGATATGAAGATAGATTGTGACAGCCGCAATCTGTATATTGCAGGAAGACCTATTAATCTTACTGCTAAGGAGTTTGATCTTCTTGAATTGTTAGCAGTTAATCCAGGAAAGGTATACAGCAGGGATAACCTTCTTAAAGCCGTGTGGGGACAGGATTATTCAGGTGACGGCAGAACGGTTGATGTCCATATGAGAAGACTTCGTGAGAAGATTGAAGATAATCCGAGAGAACCAAAGTATGTTCACACTAAGTGGGGAGTAGGTTACTATTTTAATGTTTAATAAGATTAAAAAAAGAAATGACCATAGGAAAATCTTTTTTGACAGAGAGTTTGAGTCATTTTTCAGGTTCATAAATAAATATTCAACAAGACAGTTCGCAGTTATAGCGGTAATAGTTGCAACAGCGGTAATATGTACATTTGAAGGCTTTGAGTATATTTACAGGCAGTCTGTAATTACAAGACAGACTGCGGTTATTCAGAATGAAGCGGTTCTCATTGCAGCAGAATATTCTAATTATGAAAGTCTTGAAGCAGCTGAGAATAATGATATGAACAGCAGACTCAGCAGTTATTCGGCACTTAATCAGATAAGAATAAGAATTGTTAATCTTAATTATGTTGTTAGTGTTGACACATATTCTATTGACACTAACAAGACAATTCTTAATCCAAGAGTATTCGATATATTCAGTAATCATAAGAACAGTTCCGGTTATGATAAGAAAACAGGTAATATACAGGCAGCGGTTCCGGTATACAATGATTCGGGTAAATTTATCGCTGTTCTTGTGGCTGATCTTGATTACACGGAGATAGATGCAATGTTTCACGATGTGAACAGTCAGAATAATAATATTAAACTGGTTATTATAACAATATGTCTGGCGTTACTTATCGTAGGCATATATTTTCTTAACCGGCCTGTAAAAAGGGTACTTGATATTGTTTCAAATGTAAGTGCAGGGCATACTGATGAAAGAATCCCTGTCAGGAGTTATACCGAAATACGTGAGATTGCAGATGATTTTAATAATATAATGGACAGAGCTAATGAAACAGACCAGTCCAGAGCAGAATTTGTTTCAAATGTGTCACATGAATTAAAGACACCTATAACATCGATTAAAGTATTGGCTGAGTCTCTTAATACACAGGAAAATGTGCCAATAGAAGTGTATCAGGAGTTCATGCAGGATATTGTAAGTGAAATAGACAGAGAAAGTAAGATTATAGAAGATTTACTTACTCTTGTCAGAATGGATAAATCTGTTGCAACACTTAATATTACATCTGTTAACATGAATGATTTATTAGAGATGACCCTCAAGAGAGTTAAGCCATTAGCACAGAAAAAGAATATTGAACTGCTTTTTGAAAGTTTCAGACCGGTTGTTGCACAGATTGATGAAGTTAAGATGACACAGGTTATATCCAACCTTGTTGAGAATTCTATCAAATATAATGTCGAAGATGGATGGGTACATGTTTCACTGAATGCAGATTATCAATATTTTTATATAAGAGTTGAAGATTCAGGAATAGGAATACCAGAGGAAAGTATTAATAAAATATTTGAAAGATTTTACCGGGTAGATAAGGCAAGGTCGCGTGAAACGGGCGGAACAGGACTTGGACTGGCTATTGTAAGAAACATAATTCTTATGCATCATGGAACTATTAAGGTTCATAGTGAGGAAAATATAGGAACAACATTTACAATGAGAATACCTCTTAATTATGTTGAAAACCAGCAGTAATGCAGATGAAAGTATGCCAGTGGACATATTCATAAGCTGTTAAGAATAACAGGATAGGAAAGGAGCAGTTATGATGGGACATGTAAGGAAAGCTATTATGAAATTGACATTCGTTATAATTGTTATTGCAGTAACATTTATAACTGTTTCATGTTCTTCGCAGAAGAAGGGAACAGCATATTCTGTATATTTTCTTAATGAAGACGGAACATCACTAACTGAAGGCAGGGTATACATCGAAAGTCAGGATGCTGTTTCAGTTGCAAATGAACTCCTTGAAAAAATGAATGTTGCAAAAGGCAGGCATACAAGCATAATTAAGCCAGTGTCTGTATCGCAGCCAACGGTTGAAATTAATGGAATATATGCAGGGGTCTATTATGACAGCTCTTATTATGGAATGAAACCAGGTACGGAAGTACTTTACAGGGCAGCAGTTGTTAAAGAATTGTCACAGATAAGTGATGTCCTGTATGTAAGATTTTATGTTGATGGTAAGGATGCTGTGTATGAAGATGGAACAGTCATAGGAAATATGAGTGATGAGGATTTTGTAGATACACAGGAAGGTGCTATGGCTGATGTGAAGTGGAAGACGATTAATCTGTATTTTGCTAACAAGTCAGGAGATGCCCTTGTAAAGAACAGCAAGAGAATCTGTTATAATAAGAATGTATCTGTTGAGAAGGTTGTAATGGAACAGCTTATTAAAGGAACAACAGAGTCAGGATGTTACCAGAGTATTCCGTCGAATACCAAGCTGCTTAGTATATCTGTTGTCGACAGGATATGTTATGTTAATCTCAGTCAGGAATTTGCAACAGATATGGTTAATGCAAAGAGCAATGTAACTATATATTCAATTGTTAATTCCCTTTCAGGACTGGAGGGAATTGATGGCGTTAAGATACTTGTCAATGGGAATTCTAATCTGATGTATAGAGATGTAATCAGCCTTGATACAGTATTTCATATGAATAATGAACTTGTAAAAAAAGATTTATCTGATAATTAATGGTCGTTTCTGGAAAGGATATTATTGAAGAGACCATTTTTTGTGGCAGCAGTTATGAGCATTGCTGCAGTATATTTGTCATTATATGCCAAGCCATATATCGTTATTATAGTAGGAATAATGGTGTTTACCGGATTCCTTATATATCTTAAGAAAACAGGAATTCCAGGATTTTATGTGATTTTTATCATGATGTTTCCTATTATGTGTCTAAGAACTGAAGAGAGTATGGAAAAGCTATGTTATCAGGGACAATTGTTGGACGAAACATATGCTGCTTGTGTAAATGGATACATAGCAGATATTAAACAGTCAGAAAACGGTTATGCGGTGTATATAAGAAATGCCTTTGTTATGCCGGATTCATGGGGGAGGCAGTTTAAAAGCGGTTTGGTAGTATACTCAGAGAAAAGATTTGCCAATCCGGGGGATGAAGTTAAGATTAAAGTAACATTAAAGGATTTTAATATACCATCTAATGAAGGACAGTTTAATGCCAGAAAATATTATACATCACTTGGATTTAATTATTGTGCAGATTTGTCAGATGTTGTGAATGTACAATCTGGAAGCAGTTATATTTCCAGCATTTACAGATTTGCAGATTCTATAAAAAATATTTACCAAAATGCATATTCTGAGCAGAATGCTGGAATTATGCAGTCAATTGTGCTAGGTGACAGGTCAGGGCTTGATGATGTTGTTAAGAGAATGTATCAGAAGAATGGAATTTCCCACATTTTGGCAATAAGTGCACTTCATGTTTCGCTTGTTGGAATGTTTATATATGACTGGTTAAAAAAGAGAATTGGGAGAATTGCATCTGCATGTTTTAGTACATTTCTTATAATTTCATATCTGTGCATGACAGGTTATAGTGCATCTGCCAGCCGTGCTGTAATAATGATTCTTGTATATATGCTGGCAGACGTGCTTGGAAGAACCAGTGATATGGCTAATACGTTAGGGATAGCAAGTGTTATTCTTCTGTGGATTAATCCATATAATCTTATAAATTCAGCTTTTTGGTTGTCATTTCTTGCCGTGGCAGGAATTATATATATTAAACCCATACTGTCTGATGATAAAACTATTCTTATATATATAAGACGTCCTGATAAAAAGAATGCAGGATTTTTTCAATTAATTTTATTCAGAATCGCAGATTCGGTTATTACAGGCATGTGTGTTACAATTGCGACACTTCCGGTAATTCTTATTATATCTGGGCAGATTCCTGTAATAAGCCTGTTTCTTAATGTTATAGTAATTCCACTTATGTCGTTGATAATGATAAGCGGTATATTTACGGGAATTGCTGGCATGCTATCTCTTGAAGCAGCATATTTTTTTGCGGGAGCAGGTGGATATATTCTTGATTTTTATTATAAGCTGTGCAGTTTGTCATCACATTTTAAATATGCAGTCATTGTTGCGGGAACCCCTGATACTGTAAGGGTGTTTTTATATTTTGCGGTTTTAATTATATGGATATGTGTACATATTATATTGATGAATAAAAAAATTGATGCTGTATGTATTGCTTTATTAGTGTGTGTGCTGACAGGGCTGCATTACAATATTAATTCAGACATGAAGATTGCCATGCTTGATGTTGGACAGGGGGATTCAATTGTCATGCATACTAAGGAGGGCATGAATGTATTGTTTGATGGAGGAAGCACAAGCAAGAAGAATGTTGGGAGATATACCATATATACTTATCTTAAATATTGTGGGGTAAGAAGTCTCGATTATGTGTTTATAAGTCACCCGGATAAAGACCATGTTAATGGAATATATGAATTGATTGAATTGTGTGATAACACATTTGAGATAGGTACTGTTGTACTGCCGGAAATCAGGCAGACTACGGCAGTAAAGAAGCAGGATTGTGATGATATGTCGAAGTTAGAGAGAACATTGAAAGCTGCTGGTATTAATGTTGTTTATGCTGATGCGGGTGACAGTATTAAATCGGGAGAATTCTCGGTTGAGTGTATGCACCCATGCAAGGGTTACAATTACGAGTCAGCTAACGACTATTCTGCTGTATATCTTGTGGAATATGGAGATTTTTCTATGCTTATGACAGGAGATGCAGAAAAGAAAGCGGAAAAGTGTATTATTGAGGATGTCAATAGTATGACAGGGGATGCTGGCGAACCGGCACGGCTTGTGTCAGTTAATATATTGAAAGTCGGACATCATGGAAGTAAGGGGGCAAGTTCAGAAGAATTTTTAAGTTATGTAAAGCCTGAAACTGCATTGATATCTTGTGGAGCAGGTAATTCATATGGACATCCTCATACGCAGACTTTACAGAGATTGTCGGGGATTGGAGCAAAGGTGTATAGGACAGACGAAAGTGGAGAGATTGCGGTGCGTGTCAGGGATGGTTTGTATAAAATTGAGGTATTTAAAGCTTTGTAAGAATAGAACTGTGAAGGTGCTGGGATATGAGAAAATATTTTTCAACTTGAACCACTTGTACATATCTGATACTATTGTTTAAGATTAGAAACGGAGGCAGCAGGTTTGAAGGTCATAAGTGATGATATTAAAAAGGGCGAATTTAAGAGTGTATATCTTCTGTATGGAGAGGAAGAGTATCTTAAGAAGCAGTACAGAGACAGATTAAAGAATGCTATAGCTGGTGACGATACAATGAATTATTCATATTATGATTCGGATAATGCCAGCGTTAAGGATATAATTGATGTGTGTGAAACACTGCCTTTTTTTGCCCAGAAGAGACTTGTTATAATGGAAAATACCGGTTTTTTGAAAAGTTCTAATGACGAGCTTGCAGATTATATTAAGCATATTCCTGATTATCTTGTTATTGTTATGGTAGAAAAAGATGTGGACAAGCGTAATAAGGTATATAAGGCGGTTGATTCTGTCGGGTATGTATGCGAGATGAAGCCACAGACAACTGCTACTCTTGAAAAATGGATAGCGGGGCTTCTTGCTAAGGATAATCTTAAAATAAGCCGTGAAGCCTGTGATTTGATACTTGATAAGACAGGTGCAGGCATGGATTATATAAAGCAGGAGATAGAGAAGCTTGTTAGCTATTGTCAGGGAAGGGATGTTGTGACAGTAGAAGATGTAGAGAAAGTATGCACAACACAGACAACAAGTCATATATTTGATATGATAAGTGCAATCGCGAATAAGAAACAACAGCAGGCGCTTGATTTATATTATGACTTACTGGAATTAAAAGAACCTCCTATGAGAATACTTTATCTTATAGTAAGACAGTTTAACGGAATACTACAGGTAAAAGATCTTATGTCAAGGGGAATTTCAGGTAAAGAGATTGCATCAAAGATAGGAGCAGCACCATTTGTTGCCAGCAAATATCAGGCACAGGCAAAATATTTTGAGATGAATACACTGTTGGATGCATTGAATGAATGTGCGAAGACAGAAGAAGCAGTTAAGCAGGGAAGGCTTAATGACAGGCTGGGAGTAGAACTTATCATAATTAAATACAGCAAATAAAAAAGAACCCGGTGCGAGTGGGTGTCAGCACCGGGTTCTTTAAATTATTAAAATTCCTATTAAGCCATTGCGTTAACAGCTTTAGTAATGTGAGATACTTTTCTTGCAGCAGCGTTCTTGTGGAAGATTCCCTTAGAAGCAGCCTTCTCGATCTCAGCTATAGCAACAGGGAGAGCTTCGTTAGCAGCAGCCTTGTCACCAGCAGCAACAGCAGCCTCTACCTTCTTGATATAAGTCTTAACTCTAGACTTAACCGCCTTATTTCTCTCAGCTCTTACCTGACTTGTAATTACTCTCTTCTTAGCAGATTTAATGTTAGCCAATCCGTACACCTCCAAATCATAATTCAATAATAATATCTGTTTCGCATTAAAGCCGGACACGGACGATCTAATGTAAACATACTCACACATTTTATAGTACAAACATCTATATGTCAAGAACTAAATGAAGATTTTGGTATAAAAATTTCGTTTTTCTGCACAATATGTTGGGGAGGTGATGTGAAAAATGGATAATATAGTTGTAAGAACTGACCTTGCAGTAGAGGCAAATGAAGAAGCAATGAATGGAACAGGAAAGCTGCGGGGGATAAGATTAAGAGAAAGCAAAAAATCAAGGATGGGTGTGAAAGTCACAGAATTGCAGGTGACAAATCATTTGGGCGAAGCCGCGATAGGAAGACCCAAAGGAACTTATCTTACTATAGAGGCAGATGATATTACAGGTGGGGACGAAGAATATGCAAAAGAGGTTATATCGACACTGGCAGGCTATATATTTAAGCTCTTAAAGCGCATGAATAAAAATGTCAAACCAGAAAAGCTTCTTGTCATAGGGCTTGGAAACAGAAATATAACATCAGATTCATTAGGCCCTGAGGTTGTAGATAACATTAGTATTAATATAAGTGATGGAGAGGGGACAGGAGTATGCACACTTAGTCCGGGAGTTATGGCACAGACAGGTATTGAGACTGCCGGAATTATTAAAGGTGTTGTAAGCCAGATAAAGCCGGATGTATGCATAGCAATAGACGCTCTTGCTGCAAGAAGTGTTAACAGATTAAATAGTACCATACAGCTTTCTGACCAGGGAATTAATCCCGGCTCAGGTGTTGGAAATCACAGAATAGGGATAACAAAAGACAATATAGGTGTTCCGGTGCTTGCAATTGGCGTGCCTACTGTTATAGACGCGGAAGGCATTATTCAGGGAGCAGGAAAAATGTATGTAACCCCGAAGGACATTGATTCAGACATTAGAAACATAAGTATCATAATATCCAAAGCAATTAACCGTGTTGGTGTTCATATTCATGGCTGATGTGAATACAATATAATGGTAATGCAAAGCAAGGAGGATATATGAGTGATAGAAAGTACAGGCCTGTGTATATGTTTATATTCATGGGCTTAATGCTTATGGTAATAATGATGAATTATAGTTTTAATCTAATATATTATATTCAGAACAGAATTTATGAAAATGCAGTTAAGACATTGTTTCCTGTAGAAACATATTTTGAAGACAATTATGATGAAAATGCAGGTTCTGTGTGGGTTGATTCGGAATATATGTTTAGCATGGCTGAGGAGGATAAAAAACCTGCTACACAGACGGATGAGGGGGTCGTGGAGGCAGGTGCTGCAGTCTGCCCCTGGCCTTTACAGGAAAATGCAGCTGGAAATGTTTATAATATTGCAGATTTAAAGAATTATGATTTTCTTATGAAGTTCTATACGGTCACATCCATCACAAGCCTGACAACACAGATAATGCGTCCAGAGGAATTTCTGGCAAAAGACCTGTCGTTGGAGAAAAATGCAGATTTACCGCAGATACTTATATTTCACACACATTCACAGGAGGGATTTGTGGATACAGTTGAAGGAGATACATCTACAACAATAGTCGGTGTTGGAGATTATCTCACGGATATACTCACTAATACATATGGTTACAATGTTTATCATGATACAAGTGTGTATGATTATGTTGATGGAAAGCTTGACAGAAGCAAGGCTTATACATATGCAGAAGAAAATGTGGCAAAAATACTGGAAGAAAATCCGTCAATTGAGGTTGTAATAGACCTTCACAGGGATGGGGTTCCGGATACTACAAGACTTGTAACTGAAGAAAAAGGTGTAACAATGTCAAAGGTAATGTTTTTTAATGGAATAAGCTACAGCAAGGCAAAAGGAGATATAGGCTATCTTTACAATGCCAACAGGGATGACAATCTGGCAATGAGTCTTCAGATGTATCTTTTAGGAGAAGCGTATTATCCCGGGCTGTTACGGAATATTTATATTAATGCATATCGTTACTGTCTGCATATGAAGGGCAGGTCGATGCTTATAGAAGCAGGAGCACAGACTAATACAAGCACAGAGGTTAAAAATGCGATGATACCGGTGGCAGATATGCTTGACAGATTGTTGAGGGGTGAGAAGGCGTATACACAGTGACGCGAAGCGCATCTTGTTTTTACCTCACATTTTCCCTATAATGGGCGGTGGAGATATCCTGTCGCCCATTCCACCACACACGATAGTGTAAAATGGCATATGAAATTAATGTATGAATGGGGCAAAAACCTATTAAAGCTGCTAAAGGTGATGAAATAGTAGGTAAAGGAGGTAAAATATGAGTAACAACATTTTAGCAGATTTACAGCCACAAGCTGTCTTTAAATATTTTGAACAGATATGTGCAATTCCACATGGCTCAGGCAATGTGAAGCAGATAAGTGATTATCTGTGTGAATTTGCACGTGAGAGAAATCTGTGGTTTAAGCAGGACGAAAGTTATAATGTGATAATTAAAAAACCGGCAAGTAACTGCGAGAGCAAGGCGGCACCTGTTATTTTGCATGGACATATTGATATGGTTGCCGTCAAAACGAATGATAAGGTTAAAGATATGGAAAAAGAAGGTCTTGACCTTTATATAGATGATGGCTATGTCAAGGCTGACAGGACAACCTTAGGTGCAGATGATGGAATTGCAGTTGCGTATGCGCTTGCTATATTAGACAGCAAGGATATGTGTCATCCGCCGATTGAGGCTGTGTTTACGGTAGACGAGGAAATTGGAATGCTTGGCGCTGAGGCAATTAATACTGACTGTCTTGAAAGCAAAATTATGCTTAATATAGATTCTGAGGAGGAGGGAATATTCCTTTCAGGATGTGCAGGAGGAGCAACTTTAAAGGCTTCTTATCCATTGAAAAAATCGGACATCACAGGAACGCAGATGTCTATTAAAATTAATGGTCTTACAAGCGGACATTCTGGAACAGATATAATATGCCAGAGAGCTAATGCAAATATTCTGATGGGACGTCTTCTTTTTGCTGTTAAAGAATGTGTGAATATTGTAAGCATATCAGGTGGTGAAAAAGATAATTCTATAGCTCCATTTGCTGATGCGGTTATAATGACACAGGAAGCAGATAAGGTTGCAGAGCTTCTTAATAATACTGCAAATGTCTTGAAAGAGGAGTATTCGGTTACTGACCCACAGCTTACCATCAAGGTGAATTGTGAAGGTGAAGGCAGCACTTTGGCATGTGATGATGCGACAACACAGATGCTTATAAATGTGCTTAATTTTATACCTGATGGTGTTGTTAAGATGAGTAATGATATCAAGGGGCTGGTGCAGACTTCACTTAATCTGGGGATTACAGAGCTGGCTGAGAAAACATTTGCAGCAACCTACTTAATAAGGAGCAGTTCGCAGAGTGAAAAAGAATATCTTACTGATAAGGTTGGAAAAATGACTGAATATCTTGGTGGAACTTATGAACTTAAAGGTGTTTATCCAGCATGGAAATTTAAGAAGAATTCTGCAATCAGGGATATGTTGTGTGAATCTTATAATAGACTTTTTAATAAAGAGGCTTTGGTGGAAACAATGCATGCAGGTGTTGAATGCGGTATTATGGCTGCAAAGATTGATGACCTTGACTGTGTATCGTTTGGCCCTGATATAATTGATATCCATACTGTAAAAGAAAAATTGGATATTGCTTCGACACAAAGGACATGGGAGCTTATAACTGACGTTTTAAAACAGTTGGCATGAATAATTGAATAATACTATATATTGTGTTAGTCGTATCTGGTAAAATGAGCTGAAAAAAGCTTTTTTTATACCAGATACGACATTTTTTATACCAAATGCGACATAAACTCAACAGAACACGACAAAACATATAGAATACTATATATATTGTTGACAGAGATTTGTTATTGATATACTATATTACTTGTACAAAACATTTATTAAATTCCGTGCGCAGGGGGATAGGAAACATTTGAAAGGAAAAGGTATATGGAGTATAAGGAATTTGTGGAATATATTAAGATGAATGCAGGGTATATAGCTGGAGAAGGTGGTAATATTACTATTAATCATGTGATTAAGAATAATGGCTGTGAGATGGATGGGCTTGTTATTATGGAGAAGGGGAAAGACATCGCGCCAACTATATATCTGGACAGCTTTTATGAATTGTATACGAATGGTGAGAATATTAAGAACATAATACGACAGATAGAGGTTATATATGAACAGAATAAGAATAATGTTACATTTGATGTAAATATTCTTAAGCATTTTGACACTATAAAGGACAAGATTGTTTATAAGGTCGTCAATTACAGAAGTAATGAAAAACTGCTCGAACAGGTGCCGCATAAGAGAATACTTGACCTTGCTGTGGTGTTTTACTGTCTGCTTGATAATGAATATGGAAGAAGTGCAACAGCATTAATATATAATAACAATCTGAAAAACTGGAATGTAACTATTGATGATGTGTATAAAGCTGCTTTGAAGAATACACCGGATCTGCTTCACAGTAAGATTAGTTCCATGGCAGCACTTTTTGAAAAATGTGGTGTTAATGTGGATGGAGAGGAAGTTGATTTAAAAGATTATGTTCCGTCTGATATGTATGTGCTTACGAATGAAAGCAAACTGAATGGTGCAGCCTGCATATTATATGAGAATGTATTGTATGATTTTGCGCAGAAGCTGGGAGCAGATCTGTATATACTACCTTCATCAGTGCATGAGGTTATACTTCTTCCCAAGCTTTCGATGTTTGAGAAAGATGAACTTGTTAATATGGTAAAGGAAGTTAATACAGAAGGGGTTGCTGCAGATGAAGTCCTTTCTGATCATGTATATGAATATAACAGAACAGAAAGATTGATAACTATGTAGGGACAGAATAATACAATAATGTACATGATGGGATTCGAACCCACGATCTTCCGCTCCGGAGGCGAACGCTTTATCCAGCTAAGCTACATGTACACAACATATAATAATTTATATGCTTATATACTATACATTATTAAATTAAAACCCGCAACAATTGAATTAATTTTTTTCTTTTGTTAGAATTAATACATCTGTATATTGATTTGAACTTATCAGCAATGAAGATAAGAATTGGAGGAAACATGTCAGAGCGTATTAATAAATATCTCAGTGCCCATGGAGTCTGTTCAAGACGTGAAGCTGACAGAATGATACAGGAAGGACGTATCACAATTGATGGAAGAATTGCAGTTATGGGTGAGATGGTAGAAGACACTACAATTATATGTGTTGATGGCAGAAAGATAGACAGCTGCACACCACCACAGGTAGTCATAGCTTTTAATAAACCTGTAGGAATTGTATGTACAACAACTGATAAACAGGGAAAGAATAACATAGTAGATTTTATTGGATATAAGGAACGCATATATCCTGTGGGCAGATTAGATAAAGAGTCCGATGGACTTATACTGCTTACTAATGATGGCGACATGATGGACAGGCTGCTTCGTTCCGTTAATGGTCATGAGAAGGAATACATCGTTTCAGTAAATAAACCAATTAATAAAGAATTTATAAAGAGAATGTCAGGGGGAATATATCTTAAGGAACTCGACAGAACTACAAGAAAATGTGTTGTGGAAAAGATATCAGACAAGACATTCAGAATAATTCTTACACAGGGGCTTAACAGACAGATAAGAAGAATGTGTGCGGAATGTGGATATAGTGTAACTAAACTGACAAGAATAAGGATTATGAATGTGGAATTAGGGGATTTAAAGACTGGTGAGTACAGGGAACTTGACGGTAAAGAGATTAATACACTTTATGAGCAGATATATAAGCAGATAGAAACAGTCAAAATACAGGCTGATAATTAAGGAGCGGATTATGGATTTATTACAGGAATATTCAGAACTTAAGAAGACGATAGATTATCATATGGACAGATATTACAATCAGGACGAGCCGGAGATAAGCGATTATGAGTATGATAAGCTTATGATAAGGCTTAAAGAGATTGAGAAAGAACATCCGGAATGGGTGACATCTGATTCACCTTCACAGAAGATTGGTGGCACTGTAAAAAGAGAAGCCGGGGTTAAGGTCACACATAATGTACCTATGCTGTCTATTGAAGATGTGTTTTCAGAAGATGCAGTGTGTGCATGGATTGATAAGGTTCATGCCATCCATCCTGACTGCACATTTTCAGTAGAGACAAAAATTGACGGTTTAAGCATGAGCTTAAGATATGTAAAAGAAGCAGATGGGAAGCTGCATTTGCAGTTGGCAGAGACAAGAGGTGATGGTCTTATTGGTGAGGATGTGACAGCTAATGCAAGGGTAGTGGGGGATGTGTTACAGGTTATTGACCTTCCTTATGATTCACTAGAACTTCGTGGCGAAGTGTATATGAGCCATGAAGATTTTGAAAAATATAATGAAGAACAGGAAAGACTTGAGAAAAAAACAGCTGCTAATCCCAGAAATCTTGCGGCCGGAACATTAAGACAGCTTGATACTTCAATTACGAAGAAGCGAGGTCTTAAGATGTTTATCTTTAATGTACAGGACGGACCTGATGAGATTATGGAAAGCCACGGCAGGGGAATGGATATATTAAAGGCAGCAGGTGTACCGGTTGTATATCATAAGATATGTAAGACTAAGGAAGAGGTTGTCAGAGCAATTGACGAGATAGGAAGAATGAGAGAAGAACTTCCATATGACATTGACGGTGCTGTTGTAAAGATTGACCATATCGCATTCAGACAGGAGTTCCCTGCAGGAAGTAAGTATTCAAGCGGTCATATTGCATATAAATATCCACCGGAAGAAAAGGTTATTGTTATGGATGATATTCTTGTAGATGTGGGAAGAACAGGAAAACTTACATTTACAGGGATATTCCATGATCCGGAAACCGGAAAGCCTGCAAGGCTTTGTGGTACAAGTGTATCAAGAGCGACTCTTCATAACCAGGATTATATTACACAGATGAATGTAGGTATTGGTGGGGAATATAAGCTGTTTAAGAGTGGAGAGATTATTCCTAAGCTTAATGGATGTGTAAAGGCACCTGAGCATGTGTTTGAAGCACCAAAGGTATGTCCTGTATGTGGTGAACCTCTTGTACGAGAAGAGGACACAGCAGATATAAGATGTGTTAATCCGTCATGTGCAGCACAGTTGTCAAGAACAGTTGCATATTTTACATCTCTTGACTGCATGAATATCATGGGACTTGGTGAAACTCTTGTTGATGCCCTTATAAAAGAAGGATATATACACAATTATGCTGATATATATACATTGAAAGAACACCGAGATGAACTTATTGAGAAGGGAATCATAGGAAAAGAGAAGAATACTGATAAGTTGCTTGCAGCTATTGAGAAGTCTAAACAGAATACACCAGACAGACTGCTTACTGCACTTGGAATAAGAAATGTCGGCAAGAATACAGCCAAGCAGATTATGAATTATTATGATAATCTTATGGCACTTGCTGATGCAGGTGAAGAAGAATTGCAGAATATTCCTGATATAGGCACAACTACAGCCAAATGTATATATGACTTTTTCCATGATGAAGCTAATATTGAATTAATAGAAAGGTTAAGACAGTCAGGACTTAATATGCAGATGCCAGAGAAAAAAGAAATATCAGATAAGCTTGCAGGAAAGACGATTGTTGTAACAGGAAGCTTTGATAATTACAGCCGTAAGGATATGGAAGAACTGATTGTTTCTAATGGAGGCAAAGCAACAGGAAGTGTCAGCAAAAAGACTGATTATCTTGTTGCAGGAGAGGCAGCAGGCTCTAAGCTTGATAAGGCTAATTCACTGGGGGTTAAGGTGCTTACGATTGATGAATTTATGGAAATGATAAAGTAAAATAATTTTTTGTTCAGTTATTAAAGGTGATATGATATAATCAGACAACAATGATAACAGAAAGAAGGAACAATAATGCCAATTAAGATTCAGAGTGATTTACCAGCTAAAGCAGAATTGGAAGAAGAGAATATATTCGTCATGGACGAAAACAGAGCTATTTCACAGAATATAAGACCTTTGGAGATAATAGTTCTTAATCTTATGCCTATAAAGCAGGACACAGAATTACAGCTTTTAAGAGGGTTATCTAATACACCTTTACAGATAGATGTTACATTTTTACAGATGTCATCACATGTTTCAAAGAATACATCAGCTTCACATATTAAGAAGTTTTATCAGACTTTTGAAGAGATTAAGAACAATAATTATGATGGAATGATTATTACAGGTGCACCTGTTGAGAAGCTTGAATTTGAAGAGGTTAATTACTGGGATGAACTTATAACAGTAATGGAGTGGTCTAAGAAGCATGTTACATCAACAATTCATATATGCTGGGGTGCGCAGGCAGGATTGTATTACCATTATGGTATTAAGAAGGAATTACTTCCGAAGAAGCTGTCAGGTGTGTACAAGCACAGGGTTATGAATAGAAAAGAGCCTTTAGTAAGAGGCTTTGATGATGTATTCATGGCACCACATTCAAGATATACACAGGCAAGCAGACAGCAGATTCTTGACAATCCAAGACTTAAAGTACTTGCAGATTCAGATGAGGCAGGAATATATATTGTTCTTGGCGATGGCGGGAAAGAGATTTTTGTTATGGGACACCCTGAATATGACAGATTAACTCTTGATCAGGAATATAAGCGTGATATTGACAAAGGAATTGAGCCTGACCTTCCGGTAAATTATTATCCTGATGACGACTGCAACAGAAAACCATTGCTCTCATGGAGAAGCCACGCCAACAATCTCTATACTAACTGGTTGAATTATTATGTATACCAGATAACTCCTTATGACCTTAATGAAAGTTATGATAATTACTGTATTTAAGGGAGCTGTAGAATTATTGAAATAAATGGTGTGTATATTTTTGCTCAAAAGAATATATTGTTGATTAGCATAGTTATTATTGAGGTCGGAAATGGTTCCTGACACACTCCTCGGAGTACCTGAGATGATGGATACACCGCCCATCCAATAATAATTATGCTTTTATATTTATAAGATAGCTGTAATGGGTTTATACAGGAGAACACAATGTCAAAAGAACAAGCACTAGAAGAATTATTAAAAATGATAAAAGAGGGAAATATTACAGATTACGATGCAGAATTAGCTTCATACCGGGATGAAAAGTATGGTTATAAAGATATAGATGAGAATACACAGAGGGTTAATAATAAAGAATAATCAATACATAATGGACTCGTGCTATACATCACACCCTTTAAAAATCCCCCATTCCATGTTATAATCATTAATCATCAGAAAACGGAGATAAGAACATGAGCGTAGTAACAGAAAAGTCAAAGTGCAGAATTCTTAAATTAGCATCAATGCTTGCGGTAACGATGGGAATTATAATGGCATTTTATGCGTTTTATATTATGTCGGAGCTATATTCATTTTCAGCAACAGAGCAGGGAAAGGCATTATATATGATTGTCAAGCTGCTGAATATAGCATTTATAGCAGTTATTGTGGAAGGAGTTTACTTTGCAATTGCTGGATTTTATGGAATGACCAATATAGGTGCTGTTGATGCAGTTAATAAAATCAAAGTTTATGGAATTGTTATGACTATAGCAGGAGTTGTTGATTTAATAATAGTATTTGTGGTATCTAAGTATTCAATAACTGGTAACATGCTGATTCTTATATGCCTTCCGGTTGTAATAGGAATTATGTATTCAGGTGGCGCATTTTATAATGAGAAGCTTATAAAGAATAATAATGGTGTGGAAGGTGATGGCAATGATTGATCCGAATGGAATAATGCCACTTAATTTCTTCAAATACAAGGGTGTGTATACAGGACAGCACAATGGAATGAGATATATGCTTAAGCAGACAGGAGAAAAGCCTGATTTAAAGCTTTCTGCGTGCGTGTGGCGCGGGCCATATGCTTCATGTGCTGTTAAGGAAGAAGATAAGATGACAGAGATATTTGAACTGACAGAAGATGGTCGTCTTGCTGCCGTGGAATGGATAAGGCAGCAGTACGAATCCAGACTTGACTATTGGGAAGCGGCACCATCTATAAAGGATGCTGTTCCGATTGTTCATGAATAAAGAGAATAATATATACAATGCAGCATATGGCTGCACCGGTAAGCAGGAGAATGTATTCTTCTGCTTCTTTTATTATAAGACTGAACACAATGCGGCATATTATTCTTGATGAAAATATAGATATAACCGCGATGCATAATGGCACAATTATACTGCTAAATGGGTCGGGCTGGATATTCAGCTTCTTGTAGATATTAAAAATGTAAAGCAGACTCATGCATATGTTGCTGATAAGAACACCATACAGATAACCGGTTATGCCAAGACGCGGGATGAGCAGAAACACACAGGCAAGCCGGATAATAATGCCGGTTATATTAATTATAAATGTAAGCGTGGTATGTCCCATGCCGTTAGTCACGCTTGTAAGGCTGATTTTAAGATAAAGGAAAGGACACAGCCATGAAAGAATGCAGGTATATATGTATACAGATTCTTCGTGAAACATCATTGCCCCAAGGCGCGCACCATAGTTGATGAATAAAAATGTGCTTATAATTCCGAGACTTAAACACATGGAAACTGTTTTTTTTACTGTGACAGCAAGGTGGTCAGACAATACATTGTGGCTTTCATCAGATACCTTTGGAAGAAGCATAAGTGCAAATGAATTAGCTGCCGTACATGGAAAAAGCACCAGTGGAAGAGCCATTCCTGTAAGTATACCAAACTGGCTTATAGCGTCATCTTTAGTCAGTCCATGCATGCACAGGATTGCGGGAATAAGAATTGCTTCTGAACTTTCAAGCAGATGCAGAATAGTCTGATTGGCGTTGATTGGAAATGCATATTTAACAATATATCTGTATTCACGGAGTGAACAGGAGAGCTTCTGCGTCATGATTTTATTATGAATGGAACGGAAAAACAGCGGTATAGCACAGTATGTGGCAGCTGCAAATTCACCGAATATATTACCGGTAACTGCGTCAGCAATTGATATTGTTGATACATTTTTTATGCGCACATAAAGTATAATAGTGCCAATACGCACAAGCTGTTCGACAAGCTGCGAGGAGGCTGGCAGAAAAGATTCCTTCTGGCTGTAATAGTAATTAGACAAGCAGTTATGTATGCACATGAATGGCAGAGAGATTGCAGTTATACGGATTATTCCCTCACAGCGGCTTTCCATAAATATATGGTTTGCAATGAAATCGCTGAATATAAGAAATAAAAGCATAACGGCAATTGAAAGAGAAATTGTAATCTTTAATACGCAGAAAAGCCATTTCAGAGATGGAGATGATGCTGAATATTTTGAAACAGCTACAGAAAATCCACTGCAGCATACTGCAAATGCAAGCGCAATAAGAGGTATGCACATCTGGAATAGTCCGACTCCTGCAGCACCTGTATAATTAGTGAGAAGTATCCGAAAATAAAATCCGAGCAGTTTTGATAGAACGCCGGCAATTGTAAGTATTATGGCGGATTTGAATATGCCACCTTTTAAGGATAATTTATTATTCATAGCAGATACCGCAGATAGACTTATTAACAATATATGCCCTGCCTGAATACAATATTATAAGGAATTACAGGGCGGAAATATAATGATATATATGGACAATGCGGCGACAACTGCTGTCAGAAAAGAAGTGGCTGAAGCAATGCTTCCATATCTTTTGGGAGATTATGGAAACCCGTCAGGTGTGTACAGGTTGTCTGAAAAAGCTAAAAATGTTGTTGAGGAATCAAGAGATATTATTGCAGATATAATAAATGCTGACAGAAATGAAATATTTTTCACCTCTGGTGGAACGGAAGGGGATAACTGGGCAGTTAAAGCAGAGAGCCTGAAAAGAAAACAGGGACATATAATAGTAAGTTCAATAGAACACCATGCGGTGACGGAATCGGCACTGTGGCTTAAGAATTATGGAATAGATGTCACATTTGCACCAGTTGATGAGCAGGGAATTGTTAAGCTGGAACAGTTAGAAAAAATTATTAGAAATGATACATTTTTAGTGTCAGTTATGCTTGCTAATAATGAAATTGGAACTATCCAGCCGATAGAAAATGTATGTGAAATTGCGCATGAGTATGGTGCAAAGGTTCATTCTGATGCAGTGGCGGCATTTGGACATATTGATGTTGATGTGAAAAAGCTGGGCGTTGATTTCTTAAATGTAAGCGGACATAAGATATGCGGACCAAAGGGCGTAGGATTTCTGTATGTCAGGGGCGGAAAGCCAGAACGGTTCATGCATGGAGGCGGACAGGAGAACGGACTTAGGGCAGGCACTGAAAATGTAGCTGGGATTGCAGGACTTGCGACGGCGGCAAGAATTGCTTATGAAACACTTTCTGACAGGGCAAGGCAGGAAAAGAAAATCAGCGACTATATGATTAAGAGAATACTAAGAGAAATTCCTTATTCAAGACTTAATGGAAGCAGGGAAATCCGTGTTACGGGCAATATGAATTTCAGTTTTCAGTATGTTAATGGCGGAATGCTGGTTGTAATGCTTAACAAACAGGGAATATGTGCATCTGCAGGTTCAGCGTGTACATCTAATTCAGGAAAACCTTCACATGTCCTTCTTGCGCTTGGACTTGATGAAAAAATAGCAGAAGGTTCACTAAGGCTGACAATTAATCATACAATTACACACAGGGAAGCTGATTATGTGGTTGAGTGTATTAAGAAAGATGTTGCCAGACTGCGGGAATTGGCTTAATATTAATATATCAGACAGTTACGGAGGTTAAAATAATATGTGGTACGAAGAAGCGGTGTTTTATCAGGTATTTCCACTTGGATTTTGTGATGGATTAAGAGACAATGACGGGGTGATGAACAGATGCATATCAGAATTTGCAGACTGGATACCGCATTTGCAGAAGTTAGGAACTGATGCGGTGTATTTTTCTCCAATTTTTGAGAGCGATTATCATGGCTATGATACAAGGGATTACCGTATGATAGATAAAAGAATAGGAACTAATAAGAATTTTGCAGAGCTTGTGTCAAAGCTGCATGAGGCAGGAATAAAGGTAGTCATTGACGGTGTGTTTAATCATGTCGGAAGGGGATTCTTTGCATTTAAGGATGTGTGTGAGAAAAAATGGGATTCTGCCTATAAGGACTGGTTTAACATCAGCTTTGATGGCAATTCACCATATAATGACGGCTTCTGGTATGAGGGCTGGGAAGGATATTACAATCTTGTGAAACTCAATCTGAATAATCCGGATGTGGTTAATTATCTTATTGAGTCAGTGCGCGGATGGGTTAATGAATTCGATATTGATGGAATAAGACTTGACGTTGCGTACTGTCTTAACAGGGATTTTATGAAGCGTTTAAGATACGAAACAGACCGGATGAAGCAGGAGTTCTTCCTTGTAGGAGAAATGCTTCACGGTGATTACAACACAATAGTCAATGATGAGTGCCTGCACAGTGCAACTAATTATGAGTGTTATAAGGGACTGTACTCAAGCTTTAATTCAATGAATATGTTCGAGATTGCACACAGCATTGAAAGACAGTTTGGGAAAGAGCCATGGTGTCTCTATACAGGAAAACATCTGCTTACATTCGTTGATAACCATGATGTTTCAAGGATTGCCAGCACGCTTACCAATAAAGCACACCTGCCGCTTATATATGCGCTGATGTTCGGCATGCCGGGAATTCCATGCATATATTATGGAAGTGAATGGGGCTGCGAGGCAGTTAAGGGCAGCGGCAATGACAATATCCTGCGTCCTTCATTTGACAAGCCGGAATACAATGAGCTGACTTATACAATAAGTTCATTAGGACAAATGTATCATAACAGCAGGGCATTAAGCTATGGTGATTATACCAAGAAAGTACTCACCAACAGACAATATGTATTCAAAAGGGAAGCTGATGGAGAAAAAGTGCTTGTCGCAATTAATGCAGATGAGAATGAGTACACAGCGTACTTTGATACAGAATGTGCAGATGCACTTAATCTTATAACAGGTAAGAAGGAAGACTTATCTGGGAAAATAGTTCTTCCACCTTACAGCTTCAGATTTTACAGATGTATGTAGAAGGTGCAGATAAGATACATGCATATAAAATAAGCCTGAGCTCATCATAATCTGATGAACTCAGGTTTTCTTTCATTAAATATTGTGTAGTAATTAAACCCTGCGTTCTTAAGCATATCTGCCACGACATCAAATCTGTAAGCAAAAAACTTAACTTCGTGTGCATCAGAACCTACAGTGATTATCTCTCCTCCGAGGTCGTGATACATTTTAACAATATCAAGGCAAGGATTAGGTTCAGGCATACCATATTTAAGACCGGCAGTGTTGATTTCAATTCCTTTTCCTTGCTCAATGATTGTTTTAAGAATTAGGCAGATTAAATCGTTAAAATCGTGCCAGTTATATGTGTAAGAATTGGCAGGTATATATCTTGCAATATAATCAAGATGACCATACACATCAAAGTTGTGACAACAGCCAAGATTATCAAGAATACTTTCGTAATAAGTTAAAACAGTATCCTTTGCAGAACGTTTCTCCCAAAACTCAGGGTAGTAGGGATCTTCTCCATATACAAGATGTGACGAGCCTATTATGAAATCAAGCTGCTTTTCAGAATCATAAGCATTAACTCTGTCAGCGACGCTTCTCATAAGTCCCTGTTCAACACCTATGTGAATATTGATTTTATCATTGTATGATTCTTTCAGATTCTGGAAATACTTAATGTATTCCGGAAAATCAAGGTCAAACATGACTTTTCCATCTTCTAAAGGAGCATCAAAGTCATTATGGTCGGTAAAACAGATGTGTTTAAATCCCAGTGAAATAGCATTGTTAACAACATTTACAGGGTTCTCCTCTGAATCAGAAGAGAACATAGTATGTATATGTGAATCTGATAACAGCATATTAATGTCCTCCATCAAATATTAGTCATATGCTTAAATGTCAATATACATTATACATAAACATAATTAATCCGCAATTGATATTTTTGATGTTTATGTAGAACATGTAAACTAATGTAAAATATAGGTAATTTTTCCTTGAAAATGATTATTAGTATTGATATTATTAAAAAGACAGCGTATAAATTCTGATTATGTGAATGCGCATAGATGTAGAAGTACCAACTACGCTGTCCGACCTTGACTTTTATGCGCAGATAGGAGCTTTCGTGAGTTTTGAATTGATACACATTGTGATTATTCTTCTCGGAGGAATAGCGCTTTTCCTTTTTGGAATGCAGCTTATGGGAGATGGATTAAAGAAAGTGGCTGGTGGCAAACTGGAAGTTATTCTGTATAGATTAAGTAATACACCTCTTAAGGGAGTACTGCTTGGTACAGGTGTTACGGCAATTATCCAGTCATCGTCGGCAACTTCTGTTATGGTTGTTGGTTTTGTTAATGCCGGTATGATTAAAATGAAACAGGCTATCGGTATTATTATGGGCGCAATTATAGGTACATCTGTTACTGGATGGGTATTATGTCTTTCTGATATCAGTGGTGGTGCCGGATGGGTAGACTTACTTTCAACAGAGGTTCTTGCTGCTGTTATTGGTGTTATCGGAATCATGTTTAGGATGTTCTGTAAGAACCCTACAAAAAAGCATATAGGTGATATTATGATAGGTTTCTGTATCCTTATGGTAGGAATGCAGAACATGAGTGCAGCAGTTGCACCATTAAGATCTGAGCCGGCATTTATTGATATGCTTACCAAGTTTTCTAATCCATTTATAGGAATACTTATAGGACTTTTGGTTACTGCCGTTTTGCAGAGTGCATCTGCTACAGTTGGTATTCTTCAGGCTTTATCAGTTACAGGAGCTATTTCATTTTCAGTAGCACTGCCTATTATAATGGGTATTGCTGTAGGAGCTGCCATGCCTGTTATCATTTCTTCATTTGGTGCGACTACAGATGGTAAGAGAACAGCATTTGTATATCTTCTTGTTGATGCACTTGGTGCTTTAATATGGGCAGTAGTATTTTATAGTATTAATCATTTTGTGCATTTTTCATTTATGGACAGAACGATGACAACTGTTTCGATAGCATTTGTGAACTCATTATTCAGAGTTGCAACAGTTGCTGTACTGTTTCCATTCATCAGATTCCTTGAAAAGATGGTATGTGCAATTTTCAAGGAGGTTGTTGATGAGGAAGATAAAGATATTGTTGAAATCAGTGTACTTGATGACAGATTTATTGCTCATCCTACAGTTGCTATTGAACAGGCTAAGACAGTTCTTTGTTCAATGGCACATATGGCACAGAAAAATCTTATTCGTTCCATGGAACTACTGGATACATTTTCGCAGGAAAAATATGACAAGATTCAGAGAAGAGAAGATAAGGTTGACAGATATGAAGATAAGCTTGGAACTTATCTTGTAAAGATTACACAGCAGGAGCTTACTTCTGGACAGAACAAGGAGGTCTCAAAGCTTCTCCATACAATTTCTGATTTTGAGAGAATAAGTGACCATGCTGTTAACATATCACAGGCAGCAGCAGAACTGTTTAATGAAAAGCTTAGGTTTTCTGATTGTGCTGTTGAAGATGTTGAACTGATGTCATTAATTATGAAAGAAATAGTTGGAAATGTAATAGATGCATTTGAACAGAACAAGGTTGAATATGCCTATAAGACAGAGCCGTTAGAAGAACTCGTTGACATATATTGTGATGAAATGAAGATGAATCATGTCAAGCGTGTCCAGAAAGGTGAATGTACACTTCATCAGGGCTTTATATTTAATGATCTGCTTACAGATTTTGAGAGAATTGCTGACCATTGTTCTAACGTGGCAGTTGCGATTATTGAGCTTGAGTTAAATGTTTTTGATACACATGAGTATCTTATTAATCTCAAGAAGGATAACGGAACTAATTTTGATAAATATTTTGAGGAATACAAAGAAATGTTTCCTTTAAGTCAGTATTAAGCGGGGATTAGCGTTAAGTAAACAATATTGGATACAGAATTTGTTAAAATTTCGTCAAAATGACTAATTGATAATGAGTTATTATTGAAAAAAGTGCAAAAATGTAAAAAATGGGAAGAAAGCCTTGATATTTTGCTTCTTCTTATGTAAAATACACGGTAGTTGAAATTTTAACAAACTATGTTATAAAAATTCATTTTAGGAGGAATTGTTTTTATGTCAGTAAAAGTTGCAATCAATGGTTTTGGTCGTATCGGTAGACTTGCATTCAGACAGATGTTTGGTGCAGAAGGATATGAGGTAGTTGCTATTAACGATTTAACAAGCCCTAAGATGCTTGCTCATCTTTTAAAGTATGACTCATCACAGGGAAGATATGTTAACTTCGGTGAGGAAGATCAGGTAACAGCTGATGATGAGGCTGGTACAATCACAGTTAAAGGTAAGACTATCAAGATTTACAAAGAGCCAGATGCTAATAACTGCCCATGGGGAGAGATTGGTGTTGATGTAGTTCTTGAGTGTTCAGGATTCTATACATCTAAGGCTAAGGCACAGGCTCATATTAATGCAGGTGCTAAGAAGGTAGTTATCTCAGCTCCAGCTGGAAACGACCTTAAGACTATCGTTTACAATGTAAACCATGAGACACTTACAGCAGATGATCAGATTATCTCAGCTGCTTCTTGTACAACAAACTGCTTAGCTCCTATGGCTAAGGCACTTAACGATTGTGCAACAATTGAGTCAGGTATTATGTGTACAATTCATGCTTACACAGGTGACCAGATGATCCTTGACGGACCACAGAGAAAGGGTGATTTAAGAAGATCTAGAGCAGGTGCTTGCAACATCGTTCCTAACTCAACAGGTGCTGCTAAGGCTATTGGTCTTGTTATCCCAGAACTTAACGGAAAGCTTATTGGAGCTGCTCAGAGAGTTCCAACACCTACAGGTTCTACAACAATTCTTAATGCTGTAGTTGCTAAGAAGGTTACAGTTGATGAAGTTAATGCTGCTATGAAGGCTGCTGCAACAGAGTCATTCGGTTACAATACAGAGCAGATTGTATCTAGCGATATCGTTGGTATGAGATTTGGTTCATTATTTGATGCTACTCAGACAATGGTTAATGAACTTCCAAACGGTGGCTGCCAGGTTCAGGTTGTTTCTTGGTATGATAATGAGAACTCATACACAAGCCAGATGGTTAGAACAATTAAGTACTTCGCTGAATTAAACTAATCATTTAGATTGTTTTTGCCGGAGAATGGTATGACTATTCTCCGGTTTTTTATAAAGCTGTATATGTAGCTATTTTATGTATTATATGGAGGATATTAATATGCTTAATAAAAAGTCTATTGATGATATCAATGTAAAGGGCAAAAGAGTATTATGCAGATGCGATTTTAATGTACCTTTAGATGGAAGCAGAATTACAGATGAAACAAGACTTGTAGCTGCTCTTCCAACAATCAAGAAGCTTATTGCTGATGGAGGAAAGGTTATTCTTTGTTCACATCTTGGAAAGCCAAAGGGACCAGATGCTGCATTTTCTCTTGCACCAGTTGCAAAGAGACTTTCAGAGCTTCTTGGTCAGGAAGTTAAGTTTGCAGCAGATGATACTGTTGTAGGCGATAATGCAAGAGCAGCTGTTGCTGCAATGAATGATGGAGATGTTATTCTTCTTGAAAATACAAGATTCAGACCAGAAGAGACTAAGAACGGTGAAGCATTTTCTAAGGATTTAGCTTCTATTGCAGATGTATTTGTTAATGATGCATTTGGTACAGCTCACAGAGCGCATTGTTCTAACGTAGGTGTTACACAGTATGTTGATACAGCTGTTGTTGGATACCTTATGCAGAAGGAAATTGATTTCCTTGGAAATGCAGTTAATAATCCTGTAAGACCTTTCGTTGCAATTCTTGGAGGTTCAAAGGTTTCTTCTAAGATTTCAGTTATCAATAATCTTCTTGATAAGGTTGACACACTTATTATCGGTGGTGGTATGTCTTATACATTCCAAAAGGCACATGGTGGTAATGTAGGTCAGTCATTAGTAGAGGATGATTATCTTGATTATGCTAAGGATATGATGAAGAAGGCTGAAGAAAAGGGCGTTAAAATGCTTATTCCTATCGATACAGTTGTAGCTAAGGAATTCAGCAATGATTCTCCTTCACATGTTGTAGAAGCAGGACATCAGGCAGATGATGACATGGGTATGGATATTGGACCTAAGACATGTGAGCTTTACAAGGAAGCTTTAAAGGATGCCAAGACTGTAGTATGGAATGGACCAATGGGAGTATTTGAATTCCCTAATTTCGCAGCAGGAACAATAGCTGTTGCAGAGGAACTTGCACAGCTTAAAGATGCTACAACAATCATCGGTGGTGGTGATTCAGCAGCAGCTGTTAACAACTTAGGATTCGGAGATAAGATGACACACATCTCTACAGGTGGTGGAGCATCTCTTGAATTCCTTGAAGGTAAAGAACTTCCAGGTGTAGTTGCAGCTAACGATAAGTAATTGATTTTACTGACATAGTTATATAATAATATTTTAATCCAGACCTTATTTTTGTTAAGTGGGGTCTGGATTTTTTGTTATTTATTTCACAAACTATACTTGAAATATGTACCAAAGTATGCTATTATTTGTTTTACTAGGATAGTTATATCGGAATAATTTAATAGGATTGTCCATATATATGTTATTATGGATAATTTCCTGTGGGGAGGCGTAGAATGAGAAGAAAAGTAATAGCAGGCAATTGGAAGATGAATATGACACCAAGCCAGGCAGTTAAGCTCGTTACTGAATTGAGACCGAATGTTAATAATCCGGATGTTGATGTTGTGTTCTGTGTACCATCCATTGACATTGTACCTGTGGTGGAGGCAGTGAAGGGATCTAATATACATATTGGTGCAGAGAATGTATATTATCAGGAGAAAGGAGCATTTACCGGTGAGTTATCGCCTGAGATGCTTGTTGATGCCGGGGTAAGCCATGTTATAATAGGACATTCAGAAAGAAGAATGTACTTTAATGAAAGTAATACAGTGCTTAATCTCAAGATGCATAAGGTACTTGAACATGGAATTATCCCAATTCTTTGTTGTGGAGAGACACTTGAACAGAGAGAAAAAGGGATTACACTTGATTTCGTTAAAGAACAGATAGTAGAAGCATATGTTGGTGTTACTAAAGAGCAGGTGCTTCATACAATAGTTGCTTATGAGCCAATCTGGGCTATTGGAACAGGAAAGGTTGCAACTACAGCGCAGGCACAGGAAGTATGCGGATTTATAAGAACTGTATTCGAAGAGTTATATGATAAAGAAACAGCGGATCAGATAAGGATTCTTTATGGAGGAAGTGTTAATGCTTCTAATGCAGCAGAGCTTTTTGCCCAGCCTGATATTGATGGTGGACTGGTAGGAGGTGCAAGTCTCAAGCCGGATTTTGCGGATATAGTTAATTATAATAAGTAAATAAGCATGAAAAGACCTTGTTTTGATGATAATATTCAAGACAAGGTCTTTGATTTTTTTTATAAATGTGCTATCATGCTATAGGCAATTAATTAGAATACATTTAAAGGAGAATCACATTATGAGTAAAAAACCAGTAGTTTTAATGGTACTTGATGGTTATGGTTTAAATGATAGAACAGAGGGTAATGCTATTGCTATGGCTAACACTCCTGTTATGGATAAGCTTATGAAGGAATGCCCGTTCCAGAAGGGATATGCTTCAGGACTTGCTGTAGGTCTTCCAGACGGACAGATGGGTAATTCAGAAGTTGGTCATATGAATATTGGTGCTGGTAGAATTATTTATCAGGATCTTACAAGAATTACTAAGGATATTGAAGATGGTACATTCTTTAAGAACGAAGAATTACTTGAGGCAATGGAGAATTGCAAGAAGAATGATTCGGATCTTCACCTTTTCGGACTTTTATCAGATGGTGGTGTTCACAGTCATTTAAGCCATGTATATGGACTTTTAGAGATGGCAAAGCAGCAGGGAGTATCTAAGGTATATGTTCATGCGTTCCTCGACGGAAGAGATACACCTCCAGCTTCAGCTAAGGGATTTGTTGAGACACTTGAGAATAAGATGGCAGAAATCGGAGTTGGTAAGGTCGCATCTTTATCAGGCCGTTACTATGCAATGGACAGAGATAATAACTGGGACAGAGTAGAAAAGGCTTATGATTCACTTGTAACAGGTGATGGCATTAAGGCAGAGTCAGCTACACAGGCACTTCAGGAGTCATATGATAATGGTAAGACAGATGAATTCGTTGAGCCAACAGTTATCTGTAAAGATGGTCAGCCACTTTCATTAGTTAAGGCTAATGATTCTGTTATATTCTTTAACTTCCGTCCAGACCGTGCAAGAGAGATGACAAGAGCGTTCTGCGATGATAAGTTTACAGGATTTGAAAGAAAGACAGGATTTATTCCATTAACATTTGTATGCTTCAAGGATTATGATGAATCAATCCCTAACAAGAAGGTTGCATTCAAGAAAGAGCATATTAAGAACACATTTGGTGAATTCCTTGCTAATCATGGAAAGAAGCAGTTAAGACTTGCTGAGACAGAGAAATATGCACATGTTACATTCTTCTTTAATGGCGGTGTTGAAGACCCTAATGTTGATGAGTTCAGATTACTCGTTAACTCACCTAAGGATGTTGCAACATATGACTTAAAGCCAGAGATGAGTGCTCCGGAAGTAGGTATGGACTTAGTTGAGGCTATAAAGTCTGACAAATATGATGTTATTATTATCAACTTTGCTAATCCTGATATGGTTGGACATACAGGCGTTATTCCAGCTGCAATCAAGGCTGTAGAGAAGGTTGATGAGCTTGTTGGAAAGGCTGTAGATGCAGTAAAGGATGTTGACGGAGTTCTCTTCATCTGCGCAGACCACGGAAATGCTGAGAAGATGATTGATTACGAAACAGGAGCTCCACATACAGCACATACAACTAATCCTGTTCCATTCATTCTTGTTAATTATGATGAGAATTATACACTTCGTGAGGGTGGAAGATTATGTGATATCGCTCCTACACTTATAGAAATTATGGGACTTGAGAAACCAGTTGAGATGACAGGTGAGTCTCTTCTTGTGAAGAAGAACTAATCAAAGGGTTGAAATTAATTTGTTGATTTTTCTTGCACAAAATGTTTATTTGTGATAGAATGACCTATGTTGCCGTATTGGCATAATTATGTAATAAAAAGCGCATGATGCGCAGGAATGAGGATGGTATGAATAAGATAATTCCATTGTTTCATATGTCTGTCGGAGATGTATTAAGAATTGGTTTAATGGGAGTATTTGTAGTAATTTGTATAGCTTTAGCAATAATAATTCTTATGCAGGAAAGTAAGCAGAACGGATTGTCAGGAACAATTAGTGGTGCTGCTGATTCATACTGGGGTAAGAACAAGGGCCGTTCAATGGAAGGCAAGCTTGTTAAGATAACCAAGATTCTTGTAATTCTTTTTGTTGTTATAGCAGTTATACTTAATTTTAATTTCTAAATTACGGACACTCTTAAGAAACGGATAATTTCTTAAGAGTGTTTTTGCTTTTACGGGCAATCTGGTGTAGTCCGGATATTTTAATGGTAAGAAAGGGATATAAGGGATATGGAGAAGGATATATTTAAACAGCGAAGACAGATGCTTGCTGATATAATTCTTAATAATGAACTGTATGTTCCGATGAAAGCTAAAGAAATCGCTATGCTTCTCGATATTCCGAAAGCTAAGCGTTCAGAGCTTATGGAAGTGCTTGATAGTCTTGTTGCAGATGGAACAATAGGCGTATCAAAGAAGGGTAAGTACATGAAGCCTGAGAATGTAGCAATTGTTGGAACATTTGAAAGTACAAGCAGAGGCTTTGGTTTTGTAGTAATACCTGACAGGGAAGATGATATATTTGTCAAGGCTAATGACACGATGAATGCTTTCTATCATGATAAGGTCAAGGTTGTGATAACTACTGAGAAGAATGGCGGTAAGAGGGCTGAAGGTAAGATTGTTGCCATTCTTGAGCATGAGGTTAAGGAAGTTGTCGGAACATTCCAGAAGAACAGAACGTATGGTTTTGTTATTCCTGATAATGCCAAGATTAGCTGTGATATATTTATACCGCAGGAATTCATGAATGGAGCGGTTGAAAGTTCTAAGGTTGTTGCTTCTATAAGTGATTACGGCAGCCAGAGTAAGAATCCACAGGGAAAGGTTACAGAAGTACTTGGACATATAGATGATCCGGGTGTGGACATAATGTCTATTATCAAGGCATATGATTTACCAGTGGAGTTTCCTGAATCAGTTAAGAAGGCAATTAATGATATTCCTGATATTGTCAGTGAGAAGGATAAGGCTGGACGAGTTGATTTGAGAAATGTTCAGATGGTTACTATAGATGGTGAGGATGCGAAGGATTTGGATGATGCAGTATCTATCTCGAAAGAAGGCCCTATATATCATCTTGGTGTCCACATAGCGGATGTAAGCCATTATGTTACAGAGGGAAGTGCATTGGATAAGGAGGCACTTAAACGAGGTACGAGTGTTTACCTTGTAGACCGTGTTATTCCAATGATACCGCATAAGTTATCTAATGGGATATGTTCACTTAATCAGGGAGAAGACAGACTGGCACTCAGCTGCCTTATGGATATTGACGAAAAGGGCAATATTGTTGGACATAGAATATGTGAAACTGTTATTAATGTAGACAGAAGGATGAGCTATACAAGTGTAAAAAAGATTCTTGTAGATAATGATACTAATGAAATTATGAAGTATAAAGAGCTTGTTCCAATGTTTCATATGATGGAAGAGGCTGCGGAGCTTCTTAGAAAGAAGAGATTTGCAAGAGGTTCGGTTGATTTTGATTTCCCTGAAAGTAAGATTATACTTGATGAGAATGGTCACCCAACTGATATTAAGCCATATGACAGAAATGTAGCAACTAAGATTATTGAGGATTTTATGCTTGCTGCTAATGAAACTGTTGCAGAGGATTATTTCTGGCAGGATATGCCATTTCTATATAGAACTCATGAGAATCCTGATCCTGAAAAAATGCGTAAGTTAGCCACATTTATTAATAACTTTGGTTATACATTAAGACTTACTGATGATTTAAGACCTAAGGAGATTCAGAAGCTTCTTTCTGAGATAGAGGGTTCTGATGCTGAGAATCTTATAAGCAGACTGACACTCCGCTCTATGAAGAAAGCTAAGTATACTACTGAATGTGTAGGACATTTTGGACTTGCTGCCAAGTATTACTGTCATTTCACATCGCCTATCAGAAGATATCCTGATCTCCAGATTCACAGAATTATCAAGGAGAATCTTCACGGAGGTTTAAGTCCTAAGAGAGCTGACCATTATGATGCAATATTACCGGATGTTGCTGTCCAGACAAGTGCGATGGAGCGGCGTGCGGCAGATGCTGAAAGAGATACAGACAAGCTTAAAATGGCTGAGTATATGGAACAGTTTGTTGGAGAAACATTTGATGGAGTTGTTTCGGGTGTTACCGCGTGGGGCGTATATGTTGAACTTCCAAACACTATCGAGGGAATGGTTTCTGTCAACAACATGAAAGGTTTCTATACATTTGACGAGGAACACTATGAGATGGTAGGAGAACTCGGAAACAGAAGCTACAAGCTCGGACAGAAGGTTAAGGTAGTTGTCATAGGCACCGATAAGATATTAAGAACAATTGATTTTGCATTTGCATAGAATAGAATGGAGACTGACATGGCATCAAAAACAAGCGCATCAGGAAACAGACTTATAGCGAACAATAAGAAAGCTTATTTTGATTATTTTATAGAAGAGAAATACGAGGCAGGTATGGTACTTCACGGCACTGAGGTTAAATCAATCAGAGCAGGTAAGTGCTCAATTAAGGAATCTTATATCAAGATTGAGAATGGCGAAGTGTATGTATTAGGTATGAATATTACACCATATGAGAAGGGAAACATATTCAATAAAGATCCTTTAAGACCTAAGAAACTGCTTCTTCACAAGAATCAGATTAATAAGCTTACTGGTGAACTTACAATTAAAGGTTACACACTTGTTCCTCTTCAGGTATATCTGAAAGAGGGAAAGGTGAAGATGGAAATTGGTCTTGGAAAAGGTAAGAAGAACTTTGACAAGAGAGATTCTATTGCAAAGAAAGACCAGATAAGAGATGCACAGAAGGAATTCAAGAACAAGAATCTTAGATTTTAAAAATATTTAGAAATATTTTATCAGTTTTGAAGCACAAGTTAATTGACTTGGCATTATGCCAATGTTAATATAAATAAGCAGGTGAAACTGCTTACACACGGGCTAGTAAAGGTTTCGACGGGGATCTTGAAGCTGGTGAAGCTATCCGCAGGAAAGCGTCAAAATCCAAACTTAAATATAAACGCTAACGATAATTTAGCATACGCTGCCTAATTGCAGCAGTCTGACTTAAAGCACCTACACTTTAAGACCCAGGCTTCGAACATGTAGGAAACGACAGTATCAAAGCTTTGAGATGCTGGTCGTATCATGAAGCTACTAAAGGTGCAAGGGTGTTGATTCTCGTGTACCGGAGGGAATGTTAAACAATCAACTATGATAGTAGAAGAACAGGGAATGGGTTTTCGGACAGGGGTTCGACTCCCCTCTGGTCCATAGGGAAAAGGGAGTGAGGAAGCGTGAGCTTCTTCGCTCCCTTTTTCCTATGGACCAGAGGGGAGTCTTATTAATGGATAAAACATGGCGTAGCCGGGTTTTTGGACAGGGGCGCACGAGGTCCGGTGGACCTCGGCTTTGCGCCGACCGGAGCGGAGCGAAGAATTCGACTCCCCTCTGGTCCATTTTTGATGCAAAATCCGAACTCTTTGAGTTCGGATTTTGTGCGTTAAGCATCTTATTAATTAATAATTCAGATGTTCTTTTATTAATATCCATATCCGTACAGATTTTTTGAAGTGGATGACCTTATATGTAACACGCTTGGTGGAATGTTAGGATTTGTTATGACACCTGTATTCGTATTCATGCTTCCTAAGCATGAGAGAATGGATGAGATTGCATATAAAAGAGGGCAGGTCGTTTCGGAATTCAGAAGAGCGG
>ERZ860076.143-NODE-143-length-51746-cov-3.131203_pt1 | contig 51746 bp, 48 predicted proteins | sample MGYA00509982_ERZ860076 | MGnify/ENA primary metagenome ERZ860076 (study PRJEB30046, sample SAMN00715193) | human gut metagenome | study: EMG produced TPA metagenomics assembly of the A metagenome-wide association study of gut microbiota in type 2... | reverse complement strand
GGCAACCAGAACATCGGACTGATTATGGATGTGCCTCTGGAGGTAACCGTAGAGCTTGGCAGAACGAAGAAATCCATTTCCGAAATTCTGGATTTTGCACCGGGTACCATTATTGAACTTGACCGTATTGCAGGCGAACCTATTGACGTTCTGGTAAACGGCAAGTTTGTGGCAAAAGGTGAAGTAGTAGTTATCGAAGAGAGCTTCGGCGTTCGTGTAACGGAGATTATAAAATAGTATATAAGGAGTGGCAGAAACTATGGCAAAGAATATTTTAATCTGTGATGATGCGGCATTCATGCGCATGATGATTAAGGACATTTTAACCAAGAACGGATACAATGTTGTTGGCGAGGCAGAAAACGGAGCAAAGGGTATTGAAAAATACAACGAACTGCATCCCGATCTTGTTCTGATGGATATTACCATGCCGGAGATGGATGGTATTGCGGCGCTTAAGGGCATCAAGCAGATTGACCCCAATGCACATGTTATCATGTGTTCCGCAATGGGCCAGCAGGCAATGGTTATAGAGTCCATCCAGGCAGGAGCCAAGGACTTTATTGTAAAACCGTTCCAGGCAGACCGTGTACTGGAAGCCGTAAAGAAGGTTGTGGGTTAATGCATATTGCGATAACGGCGATAGACAAAGCTGACAGCTTTGCACAGCTTATTACGGTTCTGATTATTTTTATTCTGGTTTTGGCGGCAACCCTTTTTACCACAAGGTGGATTGCCGGCTACCAGAAGGGACAGAACAAGGGTAAAAATATCGAGGTTGTGGAAACGTACCCTATCGGAAACGGAAAATACATACAGATTGTAAGACTGGCAGGGACTTACGCGGCGATTGCCGTATGCAAGGATACGGTAACCATGCTGGCAGAAATTCCGAAGGAGGATATCCGTTTTCCGGAGGATACCGGCGGTATGACGCTGCACTTTAAGGATTTGTTCCAAAAGGCAAAGGATGAACTCCCCAAGGAGGGAATTTCATCGAAAGAAGAGTAGGCTTAAGAGTGAAAACACGTAAAGGTATTTTATCAGGTAATATAATAAGGAAAATAATATGCCTGCTGGTAACGGTAGGCATATTGTGTATTATACCGGCAGGTGAAGCACATGCTACGGGCAGCACCGTAACGGACCCGCAAAGCGGCAACTCCACCGTCATAAACGAACCGGGAAGCGCACAGACCTCCGAAGATCTGAATCAACTGAATATTGCCAATACGGTAAAGATTGAGTACAACAATGGCAACGGCTCCATTAACGGAGCACTCCGTATCCTATTGATACTGACGCTTATTGCCATTGCGCCGACACTGCTTATCTGCCTGACTTCGTTTACCCGGATTATTATTGTACTGCATTTTACCAGGTCGGCACTGAATACGCAGACGGCACCGCCCAATCAGGTTCTTATCGGGCTGGCGCTGTTTCTCACGTTCTTTATTATGACACCGACCATTACCCAGATATATCAGGATGCGTATGTGCCCTATGAGGCGGGAGAAATCAAAGAAGAGGAAGCCTTAACGGCAGCCATCGGACCCATCAGGCAGTTTATGTACGGCGAAACCCAGACGAAGGACGTAGAGCTTTTTATGGGAATTGCGAGACTGGACTGGGACGGGGAGCTGGATGACATTCCACTGACGGTGCTCATCCCCAGCTTCATGGTAAGCGAGCTTCGTACCGCGTTCTTCATGGGATTTGTGATATACATTCCGTTTATTATTATTGACATGGTGGTAGCCTCCGCCCTCATGAGTATGGGTATGATGATGCTGCCGCCCACCACCATTTCCATGCCGTTCAAGATTTTGCTGTTTGTCATGGCGGACGGCTGGAGCCTGATTATCGGAAGTCTGGTAAGGACATTCCACATCTGACAGGAAAGGAAGGCAGCATATGAGTGTAGAAGCGGTAACTGAAATCACCAACAAAGCTTTATATCTGATCATAAAAGTATCCATGCCGATACTTTTAGTTTCCCTGATCATCGGTCTTGTGGTGAGCATCTTCCAGACAGTAACTTCCATTCAGGAACAGACGCTGACTTTTATTCCCAAGATTATCGGAGTCTTTCTGACAATCATGATTATGGGGCACTGGATGCTCAATCTGATTATTGAATATACAACGGATCTGTGGCTGAATTTTTCCAGCTATGTAAGTGGATAGGAAAGTGTGAAAAATGGTTGATTTATCTTTTTCCCTTATGGATCTGGAATATTTTCTGCTGATTTTTGTCAGGGTTTCCTGCTTTGTGTTCATTGCTCCCTTTTTCAGCATGCAGAACACACCCCGGACGGTGCGCATAGCCATTTCCTTTTTCACGGCCATGCTTCTGTATACGGTGCTGACACCGAGTGCCTGTGTGGTATACGATTCCGTGGTTTCCTATGCGGTAATCGTGGCGAAAGAAGCACTGACGGGACTGCTTATCGGCTTTGCCGCCAATATCTGTACGGCAATCGTCAATTTTGCCGGTTCCGTTGCGGATATGGAAACGGGACTTTCCATGGTCACCCTGTTAGATCCGGCAACAAGGGAGCAGACCACCATCTCCGGCGCTCTGTATCAGTACGTCATTATGATGATGCTGATTGCCAGCGGTATGTACCGGTATCTTTTAGGTGCCCTGGCAGACTCATTTTTACTCATTCCCATAAACGGCGCCGTTATCCGGAGTGAGAACCTGCTTAACACGTTGATCCGGTTTCTGACGGATTACATTGTAATAGGCTTTCGCATCTGCCTGCCGATTTTCTGTGCGGCATTGCTGTTAAATGTGATTTTGGGTGTACTTTCCAAGGTTTCCCCGCAGATGAATATGTTTGCCGTGGGAATTCAGCTTAAGATAATGGTGGGGCTGGCAGTTCTGTTTCTGTCATCCTATATGATGTCGGATGCGGCAGGCTTCATTTTCAACGAAGTGAAAAAAATCACCGTTTCATTTGTAGGGGGTATGATGTGATACTGAAGTATAATCTGCAGTTCTTTGCGGCAGAAGGCCCCGGCGGTGAGAAAACAGAACCGGCTACCGAGAAAAAGCTGTCGGATGCCAGAAAAGAAGGACAGGTTGCCAAGAGCCGGGAAGTGGGCAATGCCCTGGGTATTCTTGCCATGTTTGTGGTTCTGAAGGTTTTTATCGGCACGATTGGCACACAGCTCATGGAGCTTTTTTCTTCCGTTTACGGAAATATGCCGGAGACGGTGAAAAGCTGGAACGGCTATCTGCCGGAAAAGGGCATGAGGGATGTTTTTTTTCGGATTTTTATAAAGACCATTTATGTGACAGGTCCCATATTTGTAATCTTTTTCCTGATAGCGTTTATCGCAGACCTGGTGCAGGTCAAATGGAAGGTTTCCGGCAAGCCTCTGAAGCCGAAGTTTAACCGGATGAGCCCGGTCAGTGGCTTTAAGCGGATTTTTTCCGTCAACTCCCTTGCGGAGCTTATAAAGGCCATCTTAAAGATCGGACTGATCAGCTATGTGGCGTATCAGTACCTGAAAAATAAAGTCAACCAGATCTATCTTCTTTACGATATGTCCTTTACCCAGGCACTTTCCGTAATCAGTAATCTCATTACGGAAATGGGTATCCGGATTTCGGCTGTGTACTGTATCATTGCGGCGGCGGATTTTGCGTACCAGAAGGTGAAGTTCACCATGGACATGCGGATGACGAAGCAGGAAGTCAAGGACGAGTACAAGGAGCAGGAAGGTGATCCGCAGATTAAGGGAAAAATCCGGCAGAAAATGCAGGAGGTATCCCGCAGGCGTATGATGCAGAACCTGCCCAAAGCGGACGTGGTCATCACGAACCCGACCCATTATGCTGTGGCAATCCAGTATGACCTGGAGATTGCGGATGCCCCCATTGTCCTGGCAAAGGGCGCCGATTACATGGCAAAAAGAATAAAAGAAGTTGCCAGGGAAAACGAGATTGAAATTGTAGAAAACAAGCCCCTTGCCCGTATGCTTTATGCAAACGTGGAGGTGGGGGACATGATTCCGCCGGAGCTTTATCAGGCAGTGGCGGATGTCCTTGCTTACGTGTACCACTTAAAGGGCAGGGCATAAAACGGACAGAGTAGTCCGGAATGACAGTATAGATAAGAGAAAAGAGGTGAGCAGATGAACGTTAAGTTACAAAAATGGGATGCGGTTGTGGCAATCTATATCCTGACGGCGTTTATTATGCTCATTGTTCCTTTGCCGGCATGGATTCTGGACGTATTTATGGCATTCAACATGGCAGTGGCATTTACAATTCTGTTTGCCGCCATGTTTTCCAAGGAAGTACTGGATATGTCCTATTTCCCGTCCATCCTGCTGTTCACAACCATTTTCCGTATCGCCATGAACGTATCGTCTACCAGGCTTATCCTAACCACCGGTACGGCCGGCAACGTGGTTATGACCTTCGGTCAGTTCGTAGGCGGCGGTGATCTGATTGTAGGTGCGGTTATTTTCATTATCCTTATTCTGGTACAGTTCTTAGTTATCAACAAAGGTACCGAACGTGTGGCAGAAGTAACGGCAAGATTTACCCTGGACGCCATGCCCGGTAAACAGATGGCGATTGACGCGGACTTAAATACCGGCGCCATTGATGACAAGGAAGCCAAAATCAGACGTGATAAAATCCAGCAGGAGTCCAGCTTCTTCGGCTCCATGGACGGTGCTGTGAAGTATGTAAAAGGAGATGCCGTAGCGGGACTTATCCTCACCGTCATCAACCTGGTGGGCGGTATTATCATGGGTATGACGAGAAGCGGCATGGACATCAACACGGCGCTGAGTACCTATGGTGTGCTTACCATCGGTGACGGTCTGGTAAGCCAGATTCCCTCCCTTCTGATATCTCTTTCCACCGGTATTTTAGTTACCAAGGGCGGTAAGGAAGCGGAATTCGGCACCACCATTGTAAAGCAGCTCTTCGGTATTCCCAAAGCTATGTATATGGTAGGTGCGACCCTGATGTTCTTAGGCATTACCACGGGACTTAATACCATTTTGTTTTTGGGCCTGGGACTTTTGTTCATTGTAGCGGGCAGATTGGTGGCAGGCAATATAGAAACCGCCGGCATTGAAAATATGGTGGATGCGGAGGAAACGGCAGCGGAGGAAATAAGACAGCCTGAAAACGTCAACAGCCTCCTGCAGGTGGATCCTATTGAGCTGGAATTCGGTTACGGCATTATCCCCCTGGCGGATGCGGCGCAGGGCGGCGATCTGCTGGACCGTGTGGTTATGATAAGAAGACAGATTGCGCTGGAGCTTGGTACCGTGGTGCCCATTATCCGTCTGCGTGACAACATCCAGTTAAATCCCAACCAGTACATTATTAAAATCAAAGGTATTCAGGTCAGCGAGGGTGAAATCCTGTTTGACCACTATATGGCGATGAACCCCGGCTATGTGGAAGAGGAGATTACCGGTATTCCCACTTTTGAGCCTTCTTTCCATCTGCCGGCTATCTGGATTACGGAAGGACAGAGGGAAAGAGCGGAGAGCCTGGGCTATACGGTTGTAGACCCGCCTTCCATTATTGCAACCCATCTGACGGAGGTCATCAGGCAGCATATCGCAGAACTGCTTACCAGACAGGATGTGCAGGGTCTTATCAACAACTTAAAGGAAAACAATCCGGCGCTTGTGGAAGAACTGGTTCCCAAGCTGCTTGGGCTCGGTGAAGTACAGAAGGTATTACAGAACCTTTTACAGGAAGGTATTTCCATCCGCGACCTGCTTACCATTTTTGAAACACTGGCGGACTATGCTCCCACCACGAGGGATACGGATATTCTGACGGAATACGTCAGACAGAGCCTAAAGAGGGCCATTTCCGTGAAATATTTTCCGGCTCACGAAACCACGCAGGTTATTACGCTGGACCCCAAGATTGAACAGGAAATCATGGGCAGTGTCAAACAGACGGAGCAGGGGGCTTATCTTAATTTAGACCCCGAGAGAACAAGAAAGATTATGGACTCTCTGGGAAAGGAAGTGCAGAAGCTGGAAAATCTGGGCAAAAACCCTATTATTATTACTTCACCCATCGTCAGAATGTACTTTAAGAGACTGACGGAGGACTATTACAAAGACTTGATTGTGGTTTCCTACAATGAAATTGAATCCAATGTGGAACTGCAGTCCGTTGGGATGGTGACAGCATAATGATTATTAAGAAGTATCAGGGAAAAACAGAAGAAGAGGCGCTGGCGGCAGCCAAAAAGGAACTGGGCGACGGTGTCGTGGTCATGAATGTAAAGAATGTGAAAAGGAAAGGTCTTTTTGCCATCTTTAAGCCGCAGCTTGTGGAGGTTACGGTAGCCATTGAGGAAAAGGACCGGTATTCCCAGACGGCGGGAAGACTGCAGACACCTGTCTTTACACCGGCACAGCCCGCCGCAGCCTCAGGCACCGGTCAGGCAGCGGGCATTTACCGGAAAAGCGCCGCAGGCATCGGCAATATAGAGGAAAAATTAGACAGCCTGCAGTCCCTTCTGGAAAAGCAGCTTAAAAATCCGGAGCCGGAAAAAGAAGCGGACGGTGAGGAAAACGGAAAAGAAAAATCCGCTGTAGAGCCGGAAATGGAAAAGGATGCGGAAATGGTACGTTTCATGAAGCTTCTTTACAAGGTCATGTCGGACAACGAAGTGGATGAAAAATACATCAGTCAGATTATGGATGAGATTGAAAAGGTACATAAGCCGGGGATGCCGTTTGACTATGCCCTTTCCAATGCTTACCAGAAGCTGATATTAAAATTCGGCAAGCCTTCCGAAATAGAACCGGCTAAATCCGGCTGCAAGGCAGTTTTCTTTATCGGGCCGACCGGAGTTGGCAAGACGACGACTATTGCCAAGATAGCATCCCGGTTCAGTGTGGAGGAGAAAAAGAAGGTGGCGCTGCTTACGGCGGATACCTACCGTATTGCGGCGGCGGAGCAGCTCCGTACCTATGCCAATATCTTAGAGGTGCCGTTCCGGATTATTTATACGGAAGAGGATATGCAGGGAGCCATCAGGGAATTTTCCGACTTCGATTATGTCTTTGTGGATACGGCCGGACATTCTCATCAGAATGAGGAACAGAAGGACGCCATGAAGCGTCTCGTTCATTCCGCAGACAATCTCTGCGAAAAAGATGTGTACTTAGTACTGTCGGCAACCACCAAAAAGAGGGATTTGGAGAGCATTGCGGACAGTTATAAGGATATTGCGGACTACAAGCTTATTTTCACCAAATTAGATGAAACCACGGCTATCGGTAATCTCCTGAACCTGAAGCTTTATACGGGTGCGGATTTATCGTACGTGACCTGTGGACAGAATGTACCGGACGATATCGAGAAATTCAATCCGCAGAAAATGGTGAAGCAACTGTTGGGGGGCAAATAGAAAGGGAACGTAACCATTATGGATCAGGCGGAACAGTTAAGGAATATCATAAAAGCCGAAAACAAACCGAGACCGACAGCCAGAGTTCTGACCGTTACCAGTGGAAAGGGCGGCGTGGGCAAATCCAATACCGCCATCAATCTCGCTATCCAGTTCCGTAAAATGGGAAAACGGGTTATCATTCTGGATGCAGACTTCGGACTGGCCAATATTGAAATTATGTTTGGTGCGGTGCCCAAGTGGAATCTGTTTGATTTGGTTTATCAGGGAAAGAATATAAAGGACATTATTACATGGGGACCCATGGAAATCGGATTTATTTCCGGTGGTTCGGGTATTACCGGCATGTCCAATTTAAGCAGGGAGTCGCTTACCTACATTATCCGTAATTTAGCGGAGCTGGATACCCTTACGGACATCATCATTATTGATACCGGAGCCGGTATTTCCGACTCGGTGCTGGAATTTTTGGTGGCATGCGGTGAAGTGCTGCTTGTGACCACACCGGAGCCTACCTCCATCACGGATTCGTATTCCCTGCTGAAGGCACTGCGCTCCCATCCCCGTTTTTCCACGGAAAATACCAGGATAAAAATGGTGGCGAACAAAGTGGCAAACGAGAGAGAGGGGCAGCTTCTGTATGACAAGCTGCATGCGGTTGTGGAAAAGTACTTAAAACTTCCTTTTTTTTGCCTTGGGGCGGTGGAAAAGGACAAAAATTTAGAGAAAGCGGTTATGCAGCAGGTACCGGTTTCCATGCAAAATCCGGAGGCACGGAGCAGCAGGCAGTATGAGGCAATTGCCGGCAAGCTGATGAACGTACCGGAAACGGCAGGAAAGCAAAGGGGAATGGTTGATTTCTTTTCACACATTATAAATAGTATGAGGATGGGGTAAACGGATATGTTGACAAAACTGATTGAACCGGGCTGCAAGGTGGAAATGCAGCTTATAAGCAGAAAACTGACGGCGGAGGAAGAAAAGAAAGTATATATAAGCAAGGTTTTTGACGTGCTGTCCGATGACAGAATGGAAATCCTGATGCCCATGGAAAAGACCAGACTGATTCTGCTTCCCGTGGACGGGGAAATCGACATCACCTTCTATGCGGGGGAGTATCTGTATCAGTGTTTTACCAGAGTGGTGGACCGTTATAAAAGGGACAATATGTATATTCTCCTCATGGAGGCAACCAGCAACCTGCGCAAGGTGCAGAGGCGGGAATATTACCGCTTCAGCTGCGCACTCGAGATGTGCTCCCGGCTTTTGGTGGAGGAAGAGATAAAGGCAGTGGAGGAGCATCGGAATTATTATCTGACGCCGGGACTTCCCCTGAAGAGAAGTCTGATTGTGGATATCAGCGGCGGCGGGCTCCGTTTTATGAGCGATCACAGATACGAAACGGGCAGCCTGATATACTGCAGTTATTATCTGATTGTGGGCGGCAGAACCAAGCAGTGTGAAACGATTGGAGAAATTCTGAGCACCAGGGAGCTGGAAAATAAAAAGGGGACTTTTGAACACAGAGTACGTTATGTAGACATGGGTGAGGGGGAAAGAGAGGAAATTATCCGGTATATTTTTGAAGAAGAGCGGAAAAACCGGAAAAAAGAATCCGAAGGCCACTGAATTTACGTGACAAAAGACTCTGAAACGATTACTTTGCACTCATGAGAAGGTATGAGTATGGTATAATAAACGTAAGTGAGGTGAACGATACGGAAAAGATACCTATGAACGGAGTAGTAGCAATCGCAAGCTCGACAGGCGGTCCCAAGGCTTTGCAATCGGTAATCCCAAGGCTGCCGGCAGATTTTCCGGTTCCGGTGCTGATAGTCCAGCATATGCAGGCAGGCTTTACGAAGTTTCTCGCGGAGAGGCTCAATACATTAAGCGCTCTTACTGTGAAAGAAGCGGAAGAGGGAGAAGCACTGAAAAAAGGGTATGTGTACCTTGCAAAAACCGGTATGCACATGCAGGTGAAAAAGAAATCCGGAGCCCAGTATGTGATTCATTATACGGATGAACCGGTAAGGGAAGGTGTGAAGCCCTGCGCCAATTATCTGTATGAGTCCCTGGCAGAGACCGGTTTTGAAACTGTTGTCTGCGTTGTTATGACAGGCATGGGCGCCGACGGCAGGGACGGTATCCGGTACCTTAAACAAAAGAAGAAAGTCACGGTGATTGCACAGGAAAAGAGTACCTGTGCGGTTTACGGCATGCCAAAAAGCGTTGTGGAAGCAAATCTTGCAGATAAAACCATTCCTCTCGAAGAAATCGCAGGGGAAATTATGATTAGTATGGGGGTAATGTAAAATGGATGTAAGCCAGTATCTTGAAATCTTCCTTGATGAAACCACGGAGCATTTGCAAAATCTGAATACCCAGATTTTAACCTTGGAGCAGGAGCCGGAAAACATGGATACCATCAATGAAATTTTCCGTGCGGCACATTCCTTAAAAGGAATGGCGGGCACCATGGGTTATAAGCGCATGCAGACGCTGACCCATGATATGGAAAACGTGTTCTCCGAAGTAAGAAACGGCAATATCAAAGTAAAGTCAAACATGATCGACCTTCTGTTCCAGTGCCTGGATGCACTGGAGGAGTACACCAACAATATCCGGGAGACCGGGGACGAGGGTACGAACGAAAACGAGCCTTTAATCAAGCTTTTGAACGAGGAGCTTGGCAAGAAGGATGAAAAGCCCGCCGGGGAGCCGAAAAAAGAGGAAAAAGCGCCCGAAGGCGGGGATAAGAGAAAGTGGCTGAACATCAAACTGGACAGCACGGACGTCATGGTCATTACGGAAGCCCGGAAGCAGGGAAATTTTGTATATGGCGCAACCGTTTATGTGCAGGAGAGTTGTTTACTTAAAGCAGCAAGGGCCTTCTTAGTATTCAAGGCTGTGGAAGAAGTGGGCGAAATCATTGTTTCCAGCCCTTCCGCACAGGATATCGAGGACGAAAAATTTGAACTGGATTTTTCCCTGATTGTGATTTCGGACAAGCCGGTGGATAAGCTGATTGCAGCCATCAGCAATGTTTCCGAAATCGCAGAGGTTTTAGCTGAGCCCATTGATTTATCTAAGATGCCGTGCAGCGAAGAAGGAAAGAGCGCCGCACCCGAGCAGAAAAAAGAAGAGCAGAAGGCAGTACCGGCAAAGGCAGCCGCGCAGCTCCGGCAGCGGACAAAAAGACCGGTGTGGCAAGGCAGGCAGGCGGCAAACCTATTGTAAACCGTACCGTCCGTGTGGATATTGAAAAGTTAGACGTGTTAATGAACCTTGTCAGCGAGCTTATTATCGCCAAAAACTCTCTGGTAGCGGCATCCAATGCCCAAAAGAGCGCCAGTGACAAGGCTCAGAACAATGTAAACGAGCAGATTGAATATCTGGAGAGCGTGACCACCAGCCTTCACGAGTCCGTTATGAAGGTACGAATGGTTCCCATTGAAAGCGTTGTCAGCAAGTTCCCGAGAATGATTCGTGACCTGACAAAGAAGCTGGACAAAAAGATGGAGCTTTATATGTCCGGTGAAGAAACCGAAATGGACCGTACCGTAGTGGATGAAATCGGCGACCCGCTGATGCATCTTCTGCGTAACTCCGCCGACCACGGCATTGAAAGCGCCGAAGTCCGTGCGGAAAGAGGCAAGCCCGAAGTCGGTTCCATCTGGCTGGATGCTTACCAGGACGGCAACAACGTTGTCATTGAAGTAAGGGACGACGGTAACGGTATCGATACGGAAGTCGTTAAGAATAAGGCTATCAGTCGCGGCACCATCACACCGGAGCAGGCAGCAGGCATGTCCGAAAAGGAAATTATTGATTTACTGTTCCTCCCCAGCTTCTCCACCTCCGAAAAGGTTACGGATGTATCGGGACGAGGCGTAGGTCTGGACGTTGTAAAGAGTAAAATTGAAGCCTTAAGCGGTGAAGTGGAAGTAAAGAGCGTGCTCGGAGTCGGCAGCACCTGGATTATCCGTCTGCCTCTGACACTGGCTATTATCCAGGCGCTGATGGTGGTAATCGGCGGCGAAAAGTATGCAATTTCCTTAGGCTCAATTCAGACCATCGAGGATATTCCCACAGATGAAATCCGCTTAATCCAGAACAAGGAGGTCATTCATCTGCGCGGTAATGTCATTCCGCTTATCCGTATGGACAAGGAGTTGGATACCGTAAGCACCAAGGGACCGGATGAAAACATGACCATCCTGATTGTGAAGAAGGGCGATAAGCTGGCAGGTCTTGTGGTGGATGAACTGCTTGGACAGCAGGAAATCGTTATCAAGTCCATGGGCAAGTACATTGACAACAAGTGCAGGCTTATCAGCGGCGCTACCATCCTGGGCGATGGCGAAGTAGCCCTGATTTTAGATACAAACGTATTGTTATAAGCAGGAGGAGAGTAAAATGGAAGAGATTAAAGTAGCAGGCGAAACCGCCCAGTTTATCGTGATACGTCTTGGACAGGAACAGTACGGTATTGACATCAGTTACATAGAAAATATTGTGAGAATGCAGCACATCACCAGAGTGCCCAAGCTGGCGCCCTATCTGAAAGGGGTCATCAACCTGCGCGGCGAGGTCATTCCCATTATGTGCCTTTCCATGAAAATGGGACTGCCCGTAGAAGAGGAAACCAAGGCAAGCCGTATCATTATCATCAAGATGGAGCAGTGCGGCACCCTCGGCCTTATCGTGGATGAGGTAAAGGAAGTGGTTACCCTCGATATGACGGAGCAGGTGGAGAAGTTAGCATTCAAAAAAGAGGACAAGAGCAATTTTGTACAGGGCGTAGGAAAGTGTGCCGGCGGTCTTATTTCCCTGCTTGACTTAAATGCGGTAACCGCAGAAAAGTAGGAAGCAAACGATAAAGGAGAACAGTGCATGGCAGATCATGACATGAGCCTGGAAAAAGTGACGGAAAACTATTTTGACGTATTGAGAGAAATTGGCAATATCGGGGCAGGTAATGCCATGACCGCACTTTCCCAGATGCTGCAGTGTAAAGTAGATATGCAGGTTCCGCAGGTCAAACTGCTGGAATTTAAAGATGTGGGCGCTCTTATGGGCGGCGAGGAACAGATTATGGTGGGCATTTATCTTGCCGTAGAGGGAGATATTACCGGCAGCATTATGTTCCTTGTCAAACAGGACAGCGCCAAGCATCTGGTAAACAAAATTATGATGGGGATGGGAGGCAGCGAAGGTCCCGGCTTGAATGAAATGGAGCTTTCCGCTATGAAAGAGGTAAGCAACATTATTACGGGAGCGTATCTGAACTCTTTGTCCGCACTTACCAATTTGAAAATTTATCCTTCACCGCCGGAGCTTGCGGTGGACATGGCAGGAGCTATTTTAAGCGTGCCGGCTATTGAATTCGGAGCCATAGGGGACAAAATCCTTTTGATTCAGTCACAGTTTTACGACGACACAATGATTGATGGCTATTTTATTCTGATTCCGGATTTGGAATCCTATGCTAAGATACTGCGTTCACTTGGAATGATGTAGATGGGAGTAAACATGGGTGAATTGATAAAAGTGGGTATGGCCGATTTTAAGATATGTTCCGGCACGGACGGTCTGACCACCCTGGGGCTTGGGTCCTGCGTTGGCATTGCCATCCGGGATACCCTGACACATATAGGGGGACTGGCGCATGTCATGCTGCCGGACAGCACCGCTATCCGCGGAGGCAGCGACAATATTCCGAAGTTTGCGGATACTGCAATCAGGGAAATGGTGCACCAGATGGAAGAAATGGGAGCAAGAAGAAGCAGGATGACTGCCAAGCTTGCCGGAGGCGCTATGATGTTTGCATTTCAGAATAAGTCGGATCTGGTCCGCGTAGGAGAGCGAAATGTAGAAGCATCCAAAGAGATTCTGCGGAGTATGCAGATACCGGTCATCGCGGAGGATACCGGCGAAACTTACGGACGAACCGTTATTTTTTACCCGGAAACGGGCGACTACGTGATCAGAGCGGTGGGAAAGCCGGAAAAAACCATTTAAGGTCTGGCTTTCGGAAAGGCATGGTAGTTTATGAAAAGAAGGAATATACCGCTGATTTTAATGCTGGTGGCGGGTGCTGTTACCGGCATTATTACTTGTGTGAAGGGCTATTCCATTGTGGAAAAGCTGACAGCGTTATTGATTTCATTAGTTGTGTTTTATCTGATAGGGGTGTGCTTCAAAACCCTTCTGGATGTTTTTGACAGACAGAATGCCGAAAGGCAGAAGGCGGAGGAAGAAGCGGAACAGGAGCAGGCGCAGAAGGAAAAAGAACAGGCAGCCGGTAAGACGGAAGGAAAGTAGGGAAGCCGGCACAGGCAGCATGCAGGAAGGAAGACAGTAAGCAGCCGGCACAAGGCTGACCGTCAAAAGTAAGATGGGAAAGGCAGGGTTCAGACCATGGATGAAGCAGGCAGAAAAAAGCTTTGGACAGAGTATGATAAAAGCAGAACCCCGGAGTTAAGAGAAAAAATCATATTGGAATATGCACCGCTTGTCAAACTGGTGGCGGGCAGACTCAGCATGTATCTGGGGTATAATGTAGAGTACGACGATCTGGTCAGCTATGGGATTTTCGGTCTGATTGATGCCATTGACAAGTACGACTACGCAAAGGAAGTCAAATTTGAAACTTATGCCAGTCTGCGTATCCGTGGAGCCATTCTGGACCAGATAAGAAAAATGGACTGGATTCCCCGAACTATAAGGCAGAAACAGAAACGCATCGATGCGGTCTGCAAGGACATTGAAACAAGACTGGGCAGGAGCGCCACGGATGAAGAAATTGCATCGGAACTGGGTATTTCGGATGATGAATATCTGGAATGGCAGAGCCAGATGAAAATAACCAACGTGGTTTCCCTGAACGAATATATGGAACAGGGCGCGGAGGTACCGGCGGAGGGCAATCAGTTTACCACCTCACGGTTTGACAGCCCGGAGGAAAACATTGAAAAGGAAGAGCTGAAAAAGGTGTTGGAAGAGTCCCTGGAGCAGCTTACCGAAAAAGAAAAAAAGGTCATTCTTCTTTATTATTATGAAGACCTGACATTGAAAGAAATCAGCAACGTACTGGAGGTTTCCGAATCCCGTATTTCCCAGCTTCATACCAGAGCGTTACAGAAGATGAAAACGAAAATGGGAGATTACATGGGAATTTTTGCAGGATGATGGAGGATATGGCTTATGCAGAATGCGTATTTTAAAATTACATCTGACGGCAGCAAATTCGGATTATTACTGGAACCGCCAAAAAACGGCGGAGAACCCTTAAATATAGCCGAAGTCATGGATTACTTAAAGGAACAGGGAATGGTATTCTCTTTTGAAATGATTAGTGATGCCATAGAGTCCGGCGAGCGTAAGATTTTACCCCTTGGAACCGGTAACTGTCCCCGCATCAACATGGAATATGAGGTCAGGGTTACCGAAGACGCCATGCAGGCATATGTAAGGCTTTTCAGTCCGTCCGACACCGGTGCGGCTTTGACTGCCGGTGAAATTATCCGCGGACTGGCGCAGAAACAGATAAAGGTGGGCATCCTGGAGGAAGCCATAAAAGAAGCCATAGAAAAAGAAATGTACTGTACCGATATTCTGGCAGCGCAGGGCAGCCCCATAAGGGAAGGAAAGGATGCATATATTACCTATCTGTTCAATACGGACCCCAAGGTACGTCCTACGTTAAATGAAGACGGCAGTGTGGATTTCTTCCATCTGAATACCTTAAATCCCTGTAAAAAAGGAGACGTTCTGGCAAGGCTTACGAAAGAGGACCCAGGCGAGGCAGGCATGACCGTTTACGGAGCCAGTGTAAAGCCGAAGCCCGTCAGGAGAGCCTCTCTCCGATGCGGAAAAAACCTGACGGTTTCCGAAGACGGTACGGAGCTTATTTCCGAAGTGGACGGTCACGTTTCGTTCCTGGACGGCCGGGTTTTTGTATCCGATGTATTGGAATTAAAGAATGTGGATACTTCCACAGGCAATATAGATTTTGAAGGCAGTGTTACGATTGAAGGCAATGTGCAGTCCAACTTTTCCGTGAATGCGGGTGGAAACATTCTCGTACGTGGGCTGGTGGAAGGGGCCACCTTAAAATCCGGTGGGGATATCATTCTTATCCGCGGCATGGCGGGAGCCGGAAAGGGCAGCCTGACGGCGGGCGGCAATATTGTTGCCAAGTTTCTGGAAAACACCACGGCTTCGGCCGGCGGTTATGTGCGCTCGGAGTCCATTCTGCACAGTACCGTAACGGCAAAAGAAGAAATTACCGTAGACGGAAGGAAAGGCTTTATTTCCGGCGGTAAAATCGCAGCCACAAATCTGGTGGAGGCAAAGACCTTAGGCTCCCATCTGGGAACGAACACCGTCATTGAAGTAGGGGTAATTCCCGACAGAAAGGACAGACTGAACAAGGTCAGGAAAAGCATCGGCGAGCTGACAAAGAAAATTCATGACATAGACCCGGTGATTGTAATGTATTCGCAGAAGTATAAGCAGGGTGTTTCCATCAGCATGGACCAGATGAAGTATCTGAAGAACTTAATTCAGGCAAGGGAACAGTGTGCAAAGGAGCTGAAGGAATTTACCGCTGAAGCGGAAGAAATCGAAAGCATGATATCCAGACAGGCAGATGCCCAGGTAATTGTCCACGGAGAGGTATATCCCGGTGTCCGTATTGTAATCGGAGATGTTTCCATGTCGGTACCCGGCAATATGCAGTACTGCCGCTTTATCAGGCTACGCGGAGATGTGAAAATGGTAGGAATTTAAAGGGAGGTAGTTGTATGGCAATCGGTGGAATTGAAATGACATCCATAGTCAGGTCGCAGGATTATACGGCCATTAAATTTAACGAAGACAGCAAAGGTGTCATGCAGCAGAGCAACCTGATAACCAGCATGCATCAGCAGGAGGAGCAGAGGGCAAAACAGGTCAACCAGGGAAAGGATGCGGACTGGCAGCAGAAAAAATTCGATGCCAGGGAAAAGGGTAACGGTCACTATGCCGGCAATTCCGGACAAAGAAAGAAGAAACAGGAAGAGGAAAAAGCGAAAAATGCTTTGTATCACAGCTCCGGCTTTGATATCAAGATTTGAAAGCGTAAGGTGGAGAGCATATGACAACATTGGAAATCGTTTTGCTGATTTTGGGAATTGCCATTTTTGTACTCAGTTTTTTTGTGTTTGGTGGAAACAGCAGACAGGATCTGACGGAAATCAGGGAAGAAGTGAAGGAAGAGGTCAGGCAGGCGGTAAACGTGCAGATGGCGGAGGCAGGCAGACGGTGGGAAGACACCCTGCGCGAAAAAGCGGAGGATGCCGTGAACAATACGGAACGGGAACTATCCAAGGTTTCCAACGAAAAGATTATGGCGGTCAGCGAATACTCCGACACAGTGCTTGCGGAAATCGATAAAAACCACAAAGAAGCCATGTTTCTATATGACATGCTCAATGACAAGCATAAGGACATAGGCAGAACCATTGATCTGGCAACGGATTTTAAGGGCTTGGACGATATTGCGGAAGAGACCTTTGAAACGAATACTCCGGTGGCTGAGGTGTCTGCTTATGAGGAAACATCTGCTGAGACACAGACCGCAGATTCGAATTCTGTTAAAGAAACGAAGTCCGGAACCCTGCAGATGAATCAGACGGATATCAGCTTTATGCAGGACGGTGGCAACAATAACGAACGGATACTGGAGCTGCACAAGCAGGGAAAATCCAATGTTTCCATAGCTAAGGAGCTGGGGCTCGGCGTGGGCGAAGTCAAGCTGGTAATTGACCTGTTTGAAGGCATGAAATAAGGACAGAAGGAACAGAAGCATGAAATTGAAGTACTATTTACGGGGACTGGGTATCGGCATTCTGGTAACCACCGTGATTTTAAGCTTAGCCGGTGTCGGCAGGAAAAACATGACGGATGAAGAGGTCGTGAAGAGGGCAAAGGAACTGGGAATGGTGGAAAGCACTCTGCTTTCCGACCTGCCGGACCAGACAAAAACGGATGAGGTCAGACCCACGGAGCCGGAAACCAGCCTGCAGCCGGAAACATCGGAGCCGGAGCCGGAAGAGTCGGCTTCCACACCGGAAACACCGGAGGCTCCGGAAGAAACACCGGTCAGCCCGGAGGACGGAAATCCGGATACTCCTACAGGGGAAACAGTTACCCTGGTAATCGGAAGAGGAGAGAGCTCCACCACCGTGAGCAAAAACTTAAAGAAGGCGGGAATCGTGGAAGATGCCGCCGCCTTTGACAGATTTTTATGCAATAACGGCTATGATAAAAAAATCATAACGGGCACCTATGAAATCCCGTACGGAGCATCCGAAGAGGAAATCGCAAAAATCATTACAAGAAAGTAGAAACCCCTTGCAATAGGGGTTTTCTTATGTTATAATTCGAATGTTGTGACAAAAAACACGTAAATTTATTCGCAGCCGGTGTCAGTTTTCTTCAAAAAGGAACAGATTAGCTGTGGAGGCGTCCGTATTTTAACGCAGATGCGGAGGAAAAATTTACGGAAGACTATTAACCAAACGGAGGTAAAAACATGAGCGTTATTTCTATGAAACAGTTACTTGAAGCAGGTGTTCATTTCGGACATCAGACCAGAAGATGGAACCCTAAGATGGCTCCTTACATCTTCACCGAGAGAAATGGTATCCACATCATCGACTTACAGAAGTCTGTAGGCAAGGTGGATGAAGCTTACAAAGCCATTTCCGAAATCGCTGCACAGGGCGGCACCATTCTTTTCGTAGGTACCAAGAAGCAGGCTCAGGATGCTGTTAAGACAGAAGCTGAGAGATGCGGTATGTACTATGTAAACGAAAGATGGCTTGGCGGTATGCTTACCAACTTCAAGACCATTCAGTCCCGTATTGCAAGACTTCATGCAATCGAAACCATGTCCGTAGACGGTACTTTCGATGTTCTTCCCAAGAAGGAAGTTATTGCACTGAAGAAGGAATGGGAAAAGTTAGAGAAGAACTTAGGCGGTATCAAGAATATGACCAGAATTCCTGATGCTATTTTCGTAGTAGATCCCAAGAAGGAAAGAATTTGCGTACAGGAAGCTCATTCCTTAGGAATTACTCTGTTAGGTATCGGCGATACCAACTGCGATCCCGAAGAATTGGATTACATCATTCCCGGTAATGATGACGCTATCAGAGCCGTAAAGCTTATCGTTTCCAAGATGGCAGATGCAGTTATCGAAGCAAAGCAGGGCGAAGCTGTTTATACAGACGCTGACGTAGAAGCTGCTTCCGAAAATGCAGATGTAGAAGAAATCGCAGCTAACGAAGAATAAGAATAACGAAAGGACAGGGTAAACTTATTATGGCAAATATTACCGCAGCTATGGTAAAAGAACTGCGTGAAATGACCGGCGCAGGTATGATGGATTGTAAAAAGGCTTTAACAGAAACAGACGGAAATATGGATGCTGCTGTTGAAGTATTAAGAAAAAGCGGTGCTGCTAAGATGGAAAAGAAGCAGAGCAGAATCGCAGCAGAAGGTATTGCCCGCGTTGCTGTAAAGGACAATGTAGCGGTTGTAGCGGAAGTTAACTCCGAAACTGACTTCGTTGCCAAGAACGAAACCTTCCAGGAATTCGTTCAGACCGTAGCCGATACCGCACTTGCATCCGACTTAAACGGCGGAGCAAACGGCGAAGACATCGATGCACTTCTTAACATCAATGGACTGAATGAATTACTCGTTGAAAAGACCGCAACAATCGGAGAGAAGTTATCCATCCGCAGATTTGCAAAGGTTACCGGCGATATCGTTACTTCCTATATCCACGGTGGCGGAAGAATCGGTGTTATCATTGCAGCAAAGGGTACCAACAACGATGCGGCAAAAGAAGCGCTGACCAATATCGCTATGCAGGTTGCAGCAATGAATCCTCAGTACATCAGCAGAAATGATATTTCTGAAGAAGAACTTGCTAAGATTAAAGACATCACAACCGACAGCGCATTAAATGATGCAACAACTCTTCCCAAGCCTATCTTAAACAAGTTATTAGACAAGGCAATTAACGAGAAGTTATGGAGCGAGGATGACATCCAGCAGTTTGAAGAACATAAGAACAACATGAATTATGTATGGAATTTCCTTTCCGATGCTGCAAAGGCTAAGCTCGGTGAGCTGGCTATGGCAGACAAGGAGTCCATCGTCGCAGAGAAGATGTTCGCAGGCGTTGTAGACGGCCGTGTATCCAAGCAGTTAAAGGAAATCTGCCTTCTTGACCAGACCTATGTTAAGGCTGAAGATGGTAAGCAGTCCGTAGCTAAGTATCTTGAGTCCGTATCCAAGGATATCGTAATTACCGAGATGGTTCGTTTTGAAGTTGGTGAAGGTCTTGAGAAGAAGAACGAAGACTTCGCAGCAGAAGTTGCAGCTCAGGCCGGTATGTAATCCGTAATTTTATAAAAAAACAAAAGCAGGGCATTCCGCTTAGGTGGAGTGCCCTTTTTTGGTGAGAAAGCAGAGAACAGATTTTTGAGCAAATTAAAAAGCCAATGCTATAGCACCGGCTTTTTAATGTAAGGAGATGAGCTTTGAAAGCACATCCGTCTTATTCACCTTTTTCAAGATTTGCAAGAACCTTCTTTAACTCTTTAATCTCATTCTTACGCTTTTCACTGTCTTCGCTTAATTTTACGATAGAAGTCAACAGTTCTTCTTTAGAAATGATATTGCTGAAGTTACGGTAGTCTTCTAAGAACTGATGTAAAATAATGTTCTTGGAAGAAGCTTCCGGCTCATACTGACGACTTAAAACATTACCGCTGTGAGTAATGCCGCTTACTTTTACAAGGTTTGCATTCAAAAGCTTACGAAGTACAGCCTGAACGGTACTCTGGCTTAATCCTCTGCCGGCATTTACAATATCAGAAGAAGTCATAGGTACACCGCTGTTCCATAAAATATTTAAGATATCCAGTTCACGTGTATTTAACATAGTAACATTCTCCTTTTGATTATAAATTTTTTATGTATCTACACTAAATAATATCACCATTTAGTATACTTTGCATTGTTGAAAATGTCAACATGCCATTGTACAAAAAATGCTTGTCTTCGCACAAAATTTATTCTTTTTAAATAATTTTTCTGATAAAAAATCAGATAGGCAAGATTTAAGAAGTATGTTATAATATTTCAAGACAGATAATCCCGTTTTTACGGATATAATTTGAGTATATCTATGAAGGAGGAACATTATGCTGGTATCGATTATTCCTTTGTTTGATGAAGATATAGCAGTAAGAGCCTATTCTCTTTTTGTTCAGAAAAAGAATTATTTTTTAAATCCCAATCTTTTGGGAGGTGCGCAGTTTGACGGCGCCGGTCATGTGGACGGTCTGGAAGTAATTGACAATATGGGTATGGAAACTCTTTCCAATGATGCGGAGGTTTTTGTACAGGTGAGCAATATTTCCGTATTTTCCGATATTGAAAATCAGTGTGATGCCCCTCATGAAAGAGTGGTGCTCCTTTTAGACAATACGGTTTTGCCGAGTGATATGTATTTGGACAGGCTGAAAGCACTCCGGAAATCCGGTTATAAGCTTGCCATCCGTAAGCTGGAGGTTTCCCAGTTTGAAGATTACAGGGAAGTTCTGCAGCTCATGGATTACATATTGTTAAATCAGAGAAAAATAGATATCAGTAAGGCAAAAATATATTTTCAGAGCCTGTTCCCCAATATTAAGCTGTGTGCGGTTGGCGTGGACAGTATGGAAACCTTTGAAAAACTGAAAGCTGCCGGCGGCTATTCCCTGTACGAAGGCGAATTTTTCCGTATTCCTGGCAACCGGAGCGAGCACGAGGTTTCTCCGCTTAAGGTCAACTACATTCAATTATTGAACATGGTAAACAGCCCGGAATTTGAACTGACGGAAGCGGCGGACATTATCGGAAGGGATACCGCACTGGTTATTTCCTTATTAAAGATGGTAAACCGTATGACGCGAAACTCCACCATTACGTCCATCCGGCACGCGGCAGCCATGCTGGGCGAAAAAGAACTCCGCAAGTGGCTGATTACGGCAGTGGCGGGACAACTTTATGCGGATAAACCCAACGAACTGACCAGAATGTCCTTGCTCAGGGCGAAGTTTGCGGAAAATTTAGCCCCCGTATTTTCCATGGCAATCCAGTCATCGGAGCTTTTCCTGATGGGACTGTTTTCCGTATTGGATGTTATTCTGGATATGCCCATGAAGGACGCACTGGAAACGATAAAGGTTTCAAAGAATATCAGCGATGCGCTTGTTTACCATAAGGGTATCTTTGCATTCCCGCTTGAATTTATCCTGCAGTATGAAAATGCAAACTGGCAGGAGGTTTCAAGACTGATGATTGTGCATAATATTGAGATGCAGCCGGTTTACGATGCTTATCTGAATGCACTCCGTTGGTACAGGGATACAATTTTTGCAGATACTGACAGTCAGACTGCAGAGGAAAAACCGGAGGAATAGAAATGTCAGTTATTGACCAGAGCAAAATCCGCAACTTTTGTATCGTTGCCCATATTGACCATGGTAAATCAACCTTAGCGGATAGAATTATTGAAAAAACAGGACTTCTGACCAGCAGGGAAATGCAGGCGCAGGTTCTGGACAACATGGATCTGGAAAGGGAAAGAGGCATTACTATCAAAGCCCAGACCGTTCGTACGGTTTACAAAGCGCAGGACGGTGAGGAATACATTTTTAACCTGATTGATACCCCGGGACATGTGGACTTTAATTACGAAGTCAGCCGTTCCTTAGCTGCATGTGACGGCGCCATTCTGGTGGTGGATGCCGCACAGGGCATAGAAGCGCAGACACTTGCCAATGTGTATCTGGCGCTGGACCACAATCTGGATGTATTTCCGGTTATAAACAAAATCGACCTGCCGAGTGCACAGCCGGAAAAGGTCATTGAAGAAATTGAAGACGTTATTGGTATTGAGGCACAGGACGCTCCGCTGATTTCCGCGAAAAACGGCATCGGCATTGAGGAAGTGCTGGAAGCCATTGTGAAAAAAATTCCGGCGCCGGTTGGTGACCCGGATGCCCCGCTGCAGGCGCTTATTTTCGACTCCTTATACGACTCGTACAAGGGTGTTATTGTGTTTGTGCGAATTAAAGAAGGCCGGGTAAAGAAGGGGACTGTCATCCGCATGATGGCAACCGGAGCGGTGGAAGAAGTGGTGGAGGTCGGCTACTTTGGCGCCGGACAGTTTATTCCCTGCGAGGAACTGACGGCAGGCATGGTTGGTTATATTACCGCCTCCATTAAAAACGTCAGGGATACGGCGGTCGGTGATACGGTTACCGACAACAACAATCCCTGCAAAGAGCCTTTGCCGGGTTATAAAAAAGTAAACTCCATGGTTTACTGCGGTATGTATCCGGCGGACGGAGCCAAGTATCCGGACCTTAGGGATGCTTTGGAAAAACTGCAGTTAAACGATGCTTCCTTAAATTACGAACCGGAGACATCCGTGGCTCTGGGATTTGGTTTCCGCTGTGGTTTCTTAGGACTTCTGCATCTGGAAATTATTCAGGAAAGACTGGAGCGCGAGTACAATCTGGATCTGGTTACCACGGCTCCCGGTGTTATTTACAAGGTGCACAAGACAAACGGGGAAGTGATTGAGCTGACGAATCCGTCCAACCTGCCGGACCCTTCCGAAATCGAGTACATGGAAGAGCCCATAGTCAGTGCCGAAATCATGGTTACCACCGAATTCATCGGTTCCATTATGGAGCTTTGCCAGGAAAGACGCGGCAGATATCTCGGCATGGAATATATAGAAGAAACCCGTGCTCTCTTAAAGTACGAGCTTCCGTTGAACGAAATCATTTACGATTTCTTTGATGCCTTGAAATCCCGTTCCAGAGGCTATGCTTCCTTCGATTATGACTTAAAGGGCTACGAACAGAGCCGTCTGGTAAAGCTGGATATTCTGGTAAACAGAGAAGAAGTGGATGCACTTTCTTTTATCGTGCATGCGGACAGCGCCTATGAACGCGGCAGAAAAATGTGCGAAAAGTTAAAGGATGAAATTCCCAGACATCTGTTTGAAATTCCCATTCAGGCAGCAGTCGGCGGCAAAATCATTGCCAGGGAAACTATCAAGGCCATGCGTAAGGATGTGCTTGCCAAGTGCTACGGCGGTGACATTTCCCGTAAGAAAAAGCTCTTAGAGAAGCAAAAAGAAGGCAAGAAGCGTATGCGCCAGATTGGTAATGTGGAAGTGCCCCAGAAGGCATTTATGAGCGTTCTGAAGCTGGATGACAGAAATTAAAAACGTGTCAGGAATTGGTATCGGTAATTCCCGACAGAAATTGAGCAAATCATGAAATCTATCAGTATCTATATTCATATCCCATTTTGTGTTAAAAAATGTCAATATTGTGATTTCCTTTCTGCACCGGCGGACAGCCGGGCGCAGGAAGTGTATTTGCGCGCCCTGAAACAGGAGATTAGAGAACAGGCTGCCCGTTACCGGGAGTATGAAGTGCAGACAGTTTTCATCGGCGGAGGCACGCCGACCGCCGTGCCGTGCGAAAATCTCTGTGAGGTTTTAAAAACGGTATTTTCCTTTTACCGGATGAACCCGCATGCGGAAATCAGTATGGAAGCCAACCCGGGTACCGTTACGAAGGAAGCTCTTTTGTCGTACCGGAAAGCCGGTATAAACAGGATCAGTATCGGCCTGCAGTCCGCCGACGACGTGGAACTGAAGCTGCTTGGCAGAATTCACACCTACAGGGATTTTCAGCAGACCTACCGGTGGGCGCAGGAAGCCGGCTTTACCAACATCAATCTTGATATTATGTCGGCTCTTCCCGGACAGAGTGTGGAAAATTACAAAAAGACACTGGAAACGGTTCTTTCCTTAAAGCCGCAGCATATTTCCGCGTACAGCCTGATTGTGGAGGAGGGGACTCCTTTTTACGAAAAATACGGGCAGGAGAGTGAAAAACTGCAGGCAACCGGTGAAAAGCAGCCCGACCTTCCTTCCGAAGAAGAAGAGCGGGAAATGTATGCCCTAACGGAAAAGCTGCTTGCCGCTGCCGGATACCACCACTATGAAATCTCCAATTATGCGCTTCCGGGCAGGGAGTGCCGCCACAATCTTGTGTACTGGAAGCGGGGCAACTACGTGGGCTTCGGACTGGGCGCCGCCTCCATGGTGGAAAATGTGCGCTTTGAAAACACCCGGAAAATGCAGGAATATCTGGCAGAATATCCGGGCGTGCCGGATGCAGAGCCGGTGTTTGCGGAGGTGGCTCAGGGGGATGCGCAGGTGCTTTCGAACGAGCAGGAGTTTTCCTTGCGTGAGGATACTCACTCTGAAAACGAGCAGGAGCTTTCCTTGCGTGAGGATACTCACTCTGAAAACGAGCAGGAGCTTTCGATAAGAGAGAATGTTCATCCGCTTTCGCCCCAAGAACAGATGGAGGAAACCATGTTCTTGGGACTACGGCTAACAGAGGGCGTATCCAAGGCAGAGTTTCATCGGCAATTCGGCGTCTCCATGGAGCAGATTTACGGGGAAGTCATACGGAAAAATACAGCCAAGGGTCTTCTCATCGACGAAGCCGGGTATGTCTGCCTTACCCGGGAGGGCATGGATTTATCCAACTATGTTATGGCGCAGTTTTTACTGGATGAGGTCTGACGGGCAAAACGGCAGGGCAGTAGGTGCGGCAGGGCAGGCTGACATCGGCAGAGGACCGGTGGCGCCCCCGGAGATTTTAGTTTCCGGAAGATGGAAAGGCACCTTGGAGATTTTAGTTTCCGGAAGGTGGAAAGGCACTTCAGTAGCAGAAGCTTCATAGAATATTATAAATCTGCTTTTGGAGGTTCTCTTGAAGACTTTTCAAAAACCTTTATCCGCAGAGGAGGAAGCTGCTTACATCCATGTTCTGAAAGACGGCAGTCCGCAGGAAGCTAAGGAAGCAAAGGATATTCTGGTTATCCGGAACATGCGGCTGGTTGCTCATATTGCAAAAAAATATCAGAATGCCGAAGAGGATATGGAGGATTTGATTTCCATCGGAACCATCGGGCTGATTAAAGCAGTGGATACATTTGATGCCGGCAAGGGCAGACTGGCTACTTATGCCTGCCGTTGTATAGAAAATGAACTTCTGATGATGTTTCGGAGCCGGAAAAAAACATCCCGGGAGGTTTCTTTGTTTGAGTCCATCGGAATGGACAAAGAGGGGAATGAAATCAATCTTTTAGATGTCATGGAAGGGCAGCAGACGGATGTGGTGGAACAGATGACACTTCTTGACAACATCCGGCAGATGTATTTTTTTATGGATAAAATTCTGACAAAACGGGAAAAAGAAATTCTGGTACTCCGCTACGGAATCCTGTCCGGCAGGGAAATGACCCAGAATGAGATAGGACGCAAAATGGGGATTTCCCGAAGCTACGTTTCCCGTATCGAAAAAAAAGCGCTTCTCAAACTGAACAATGAATTTGCCAAAATTCATGCATATTCTTAATTCTATTCAAGTTCTTAATTCTATGCATGTTCATAACTCTACGCATGTTCATAACTCTACGCAGGTTTTTAACTCTGCTCTTGTTCTTAATTCTATGCCCGGCAGCCGGTTCTGCGGCTGCCGGGGAAAAGTCTCTGTGTTCTCATGTTTTCAATTCTTAAATTTGCATTTTTCCAATATTTATTAGGTTATTTCCACATATTCAAATTTAAAGGAGGTTTTTATGTTTCAGGTATTTTATGCAGGCGGCATTCAGGGGATGAATGCCTACAAAGTGCGTGTGGAAGCGGATGTTTCCAATGGTCTGCCGGGATTTGAAATGGTAGGCAGTCTGGCATGCGAGGTCAGAGAAGCAAAAGAAAGGGTGCGGGTTGCCATGAAAAATGCCGGATTTCCGCTGCCGGTGGCACGCATAACAGTCAACCTGTCACCGGCACAGATTAAAAAAGAAGGCACCGGATATGATCTGGCGATTGCAACAGCCATACTGGCATGTATGGGAATGGTGAAAAAAGAAGGTCTGGAAAGCACTGCTTTTTTGGGAGAACTGGCTCTGAGCGGCGAAGTACATAAAACGGATGGAGCGCTGCCCATTGCCCTGCAGCTGCAAAAAGACGGGATACAACGGCTGGTGGTTCCCTGCGCAAACGTGGAGGAATGCCGGATGGTACCCGGGCTTACGGTGGTACCTATGCGGGATATGCAGGATTTATCAGCATTTTTACGGACAACGGAAGAGAAAAGAAAAGAGTGGGAGGTAAGGGGAGCCGAAGTAAATGCCGGGCAGGACAGGACGGAATTCATGCAGGCAAATGCCGGGCAGGACAGGACAGAATTCATGCAGGCAAATCCGGAACAGAACATGCTGGACTTTTCGCAGGTAAGTGGACAGGAAAGCATGAAACGGGCGGCTTGTGTAGCAGCAGCCGGTTTTCACCATCTCCTTTTTTCGGGACCGCCGGGAGCCGGAAAAACCATGATTGCCCAGAGGATTCCGGGAATATTGCCGCCGCTTACGAGGGAAGAGCAGCTGGAGGTTATGAGCATTTACAGTATTGCCGGAAAACCTCTGACAAAAATGCGACCTTTTCAGGCACCACATCATACGATATCCCCGCAGGCTCTGGCGGGAGGCGGCAGAATTCCCAAGCCCGGCGTTTTGTCACTGGCTCATCGCGGAATTTTGTTCCTGGATGAAATGCCCGAGTTTTCCGCAAATGTGCTGGAGGTATTGCGGCAGCCTTTGGAGGAGAAAAAAGTGCAGATTGCAAGAACTCAGGGCGTTTACCGGTACCCGGCGGAGTTTATGCTTGTCTGTGCCCTTAATCCCTGTCCCTGCGGATATTTTCCCGACCGTAACCGCTGCCGGTGTACGGAGCCGGAGATCCGGCATTATCTTGGAAAAATTTCAGGACCTATCTTAGACAGGATAGATATCTGCGTGGAGGCAGCGCCGGTTACCATTAAGGATTTGGATGCCCCGGCTTCCGGATACGACACGAAGACCTTGCGTGTAATGGTAGAAGAGGCAAGAGAAATGCAAAAGAAACGATATAGGGAGACTGCCTATGATTTTAACGGAGAAGTATCCGGCAACGATGTAAAAAAATTCTGCAGACTGGGAGAGAAAGAACAACGTTTTTTGGAACAGGCTTACGAGGCGGGACAGATGAGTGTACGTTCATATCATAAAATCATTAAACTGGCCAGAACGATTGCGGATTTAGAGCATGCAGACGAAATCAGTGTTGCCCATCTGGCGGAGGCAATCTGTTATCACAGCGGTAAAAGGTTATTTGAAAAACGGAACGAATAATACGAGCGGGGAGGATAGAAAGAAATGCAAATGACAAAGGAATAGGAAGATAAATGTAGACGGAAGGAGAAACAAATGACAAACAGAAACAGGATTCATATAGCAGATTGGGAAATAGAAAGGGAGCAGTCATATGCCTACTGGCTTATGTGTGCACCGATTGGAGACTCGGCAAAGAGCAGACTGCTTTTGCGGTTTGGGCGTCCAAGCGGTGTTTTTGAAGCTTCGGAAAAGGCATTACTGGATAGCAATTTATCTATTGGAAAAAAGGAAAGATGGATTGCTTATATAAAGGAAAGACAAGAGGAAAATGTCAAGAGAGAGTATGAGGAATTGCAGATAAAGGGCATTTTATTTTATCCGGAATATCATCCGCATTACCCGGCGAAGCTGCTGTCCATTCCGGCGCGACCGTTTGGTATCTTTGTAAAAGGAAAGCTGCCTGACGTACGGCAGCGAAGTCTTGCCATTGTGGGAGCAAGGGACTGCTCGGAATACGGACAGTATGTGGCGCGGCATTTTGCGGAAAAAATGGCACAGAATGGAGTGGCAGTAATCAGTGGGCTGGCAAGGGGAATAGACGGTATAGCGCAGAGGGCGGCAATGGAAGCAGGAGGCGAAAGCTTTGGAGTGCTGGGCAGCGGAGCGGATATCTGTTACCCGAAATCCAATGAAAAATTGTATCGCATGTGTATGGAACGTGGCGGTATTCTTTCTACCTATTTACCGGGAACACCGCCCACACCGAACTTATTCCCGCCGAGAAACCGTATTATAAGCGGATTGTCGGACGGTATCTTAATCATTGAAGCGAGAGAAAAAAGCGGTACCATTATTACAGCAGATCTGGCACTGGAGCAGGGGAAGGATGTGTTTGTGATACCGGGACGTGTGACGGACAGGCTAAGTGACGGCTGCAACAGTCTAATCCGCCAGGGAGCTTCTCTTATCCAGTCACCGGAGCAGCTTTTGGAAGAACTGCACATAGGGTATGGGAAAGTGCCTGTGACGGGTTATGAGGAAGAAGAGAATCCTCATGAGCAGGGAAAGGAAAGCGGAAAAGCCGGACTGGTTATATGCGGCAGCGGGGCGGAAAGAGGAAAAACTGGACCTAATACGGACGGTGGAAGGTCAGATGGTGGAAAACAGGATAATGGAAATTCAGCTCAACGAGTAGGTGATAACGCAGATAACTGCATGGGTCAATCTGATAACAGAGAGACATTTTCCCAGTTTACTCTTGAGGAACAGGCCTTTTTACAGTTATTTGATTTGGAACTGCTCTCCATAGAGCAAATCAGGAGAAAAATGGTTGTAAATTCTTTTCTAAAGAACATTACCCTTCCGCAGACCATGGAAATGCTGATGAAATTTGTGATTATGGGACAACTGCGGGCGGAAGGAGGCTATTATGCAAAAATGATGAGTGGTATTGGAGATAAAAAGTAAGCGTCATTTATTAAATTACTTGTTATAGAGAAGAAAGATAACAAGGTAATTGGGGGGATATGGGAAATTACGCGGATATGGAGAAAAGGCCTCATATCCGTGTAAAAGAAAAAAGGAAATCTTACGCGGATATGGAAGATAATATTAATATCTGCGTATAGCGCATAAATGTATAGAAGAAGGAGAAAAAATATGGAACAATTAGTTAAGATGTTATTGGAAAAGAGGGATAAGTTATTAAAGATAAAGCAGGTAATCATTTCTGATGATACTGTAAATGATTATATAATAAATAATGGAAACTTAAATATTGGATACAGCAATGGTAGTTGCCAGTACTATTTGAGAACGGAAGAGAATAAAGCTGATTTTCCTAAGGGTAAGTACTTACATAAAGCAGATATGGAGTTAGCAAGAAAAATTGCACAGAGAGATTATAACCGAAAAATGTTGAAGGAGATAGATAAGCAATTAAGACTGGTAGAAAGAGCCCTGATGCAATTACAGGATAGAAAGTTGGAAGAAATTTTTACAAGGGAGGGGAAAGCAAGGCAAAAACTACTGCGTCCATTGGTTCTGCCAATAGAGGATTATGTGAAACAATGGGAGGCTGTTATCTATGAGGGCAAAGCTTTTCCGGACGGACAGGTGGAAATTTATACGGAGAAGGGAGAGAGGGTGAGGTCAAAGTCAGAAAAGATAATAGCGGACAAGCTGTATAAGAAAGGTGTTCCTTACCGTTATGAATTTCCATATAGACTGACAGGAATGGGAATGGTGTATTCGGACTTTACATGCCTCAGAAAATGGGACAGAAAAGAAATTATCTGGGAACATTTTGGGATGATGACGGATCCGACATATGCGAAAAACGCAGTGAGGAAAATAGAAATGTATGAAAAGAATGGCTATATTCCGGGGAAAAACATTATATATACCTTTGAATCGGCAGAGTGTCCACTGAATACTCTGTGCACGGATAAAATAATTGAGGAAATGCTTTTGTAAGAGATTATAGTTTTTTAATAATTGTTGCTGTATTTTTTATTGACATTTCTCCCGTGGTGTCCTATTATACTTAAAAAGTTCAAAAATGAAATATTCACATATGAAGCAAATGAAAGAGGTGCAGGAATGAACATAGGATTGGAGCTTATACGCAAGTTCGGGCAGGCATACAGGATAGCCTGCAAGCCGGTCTGCAAAGAGTTTGGGCTTCCGCAGACGGCATTTGACATTCTGATGTTTTTGGGAAACAACCCCGAATACAAGACGGCATCCGACATTGTGGAAATCAGAAATATCAAGGCAAATCTGGTGTCCATGCATGTGGACAGGCTGGTAAAAGACGGCTTTCTTGTGAGAGAAGAGGCAAAGGACGACAGGCGGAAAACATTACTTATGTGCACGGGAAAAGCGGGACCCGTCGTGGAAAAAGGAAAAAAGTACAGGAAAAATTTATGGGGACTTTGTTTGAAAATACCGATGAAGAGGGAAAAGAAAACTTTATAAAAACTCTTAATATCATCAGTCATAATATGGACCGGGTTATAAAAGAGGAAAGGACGGATGGAGTATGAAATTACTGATAACAATTTTGGTAACATTTTTTGCGGGAATGGGTGCCGGTCTGGGAACCGGCTTTGCGGGTATGAGCGCAGCAGCCGTCATCAGCCCCATGCTGATTACCTTTTTGCATGTGGACCCGTATATGGCAGTGGGAATTGCCCTGTCATCGGATGTACTGGCAAGCGCCGTTTCGGCATATACTTACGGAAAAAACAAGAATCTGGATATTAAAAACGGACTTATCATGATGGGAAGTGTCCTGACATTTACCGTTGTGGGAAGCTATCTGGCAAGTCTTGTACCTTCGACAACCATGGGCAATTTTTCCGTGTTCATGACCTTTTTACTGGGTATTAAATTTATTGTGAAGCCGGTTATGACAACAAAGGAAAGCATGCAGGGGGTATCTGCAAAAAAGAGAGCCATCCAGTCCCTTATCTGTGGTATTATAATTGGACTTATCTGCGGTTTCATCGGAGCGGGCGGCGGCATGATGATGCTGCTTATCCTGACCAGTGTTTTAGGTTATGAACTGAAAACGGCGGTAGGAACAAGTGTATTTATCATGACATTTACAGCACTTACCGGTGCAGTTTCCCATTTTGCCATCGGTGGACGGCCGGACTGGCTGATATTTGGGCTTTGCGTGGTATTTACCCTGCTTTGGGCAAGAATAGCTGCATTGTTTGCCAATAAGGCAGCACCTAAGACACTGAATCGTGCTACCGGTATTATTCTTGTCATTCTGGGAATTGTGGTGCTTTCGTTCTCCTTGTTTGTATGATAAGGACTGGAAGGCTTAGCTGATAGAAAACAGAAAATCCGACACAGCAAATATATTAGAAACCATCCGTTTTAAAACCATAAAACGGGTGGTTTTTTCCTTGAATGTTAATCAGCGCTTCGGTATAATGAAAGACAGATTGAAGTTATGGGAGAACAGAAAGGCAGTTATTATGATGACAAGAGAAAAAGGCAGACCGGCGGATGTGACCGGCAGAACGGAGAAGGAAGTCAGAGTTTATGATTTGCTGGATAGTCTTGGGGTGGAATATGAGAGAATTGACCATGAGGCGGCATTTACCATGGAGGTCTGTGAGGAAATAGATAAGGCGCTGGAGGCGGTTATCTGCAAAAATTTATTTCTTTGCAACCGGCAGAAAACTATGTTTTACCTGCTGATGATGCCGGGAGATAAGCCCTTCAAGACAAAGGAATTGTCGGCACAGATTGGAAGTGCCCGGTTATCCTTTGCGGATGAAGCATTTATGGAAGAATTTTTAGACATTACGCCGGGTTCCGTGAGTATTATGGGACTTATGAATGACAAAGAAAACAAAGTCAGACTGCTGGTGGATGAGGATGTGTTAAAGGGAGAATATTTGGGCTGTCATCCCTGCATCAACACTTCCAGCCTGCGGCTTAAAACAAAGGATGCCTTCGGACCGGTGCTGAAAGCCATGCATCACGATATGACGGTGGTGACCTTAAAGGGAGAAGAAGCATAAAATCAGAAACATGCACAGAAGTGACATATCCTGTCGGGACAGGATGATAAACTGGAAACAGAAAGGGGCGGCGTATGTACAGAGAGCATACCAAAGTTATAAAAATAGGAGACAGGGTTATCGGAGGGGGCAATCCTGTTCTGATACAGTCCATGACGAACACCCCCACAGAGGATGTGGAAAAGACAGTTGCACAGATTAAACGTCTGGAAAAAGCAGGCTGTGAGATTATCCGTTGTACGGTACCGACCATGGAAGCAGCGAAAGCGATAGCGGAAATTAAAAAGCAGATAACCATTCCGCTGGTGGCGGATATTCATTTTGATTACAGGATGGCAATCGCCGCCATGGAAAACGGAGCGGATAAAATCCGTATCAACCCGGGAAATATCGGTAGCAGGGAAAAGGTACTCAGTGTGGTAAAAGAGGCAAAGGACAGAAATGTTCCTATCCGTATCGGGGTAAACAGCGGCTCTCTGGAAAAAGAATTAGTGGAGAAATACCACGGTGTGACGGCGGAAGGAATTGTGGAAAGCGCTCTTTCCAAAGTGCAGCTCATTGAGGACATGGGATATGACAATCTGGTGGTCAGCATTAAATCTTCGGATGTAATGATGTGCATCAAGGCACATGAAATTCTGGCAAAAAAAACAAACTATCCCCTGCATGTGGGTATTACGGAGTCCGGTACGGTATGGTCCGGCAATATCAAGTCCGGTATCGGGCTTGGCGTCATTTTATATGAAGGAATTGGCGACACCATCCGTGTATCCTTAAGCGGTGACCCGGTGGAAGAAGTGAAAACCGCAAAACTGCTGCTCAGAACCCTGGGACTGCGTAAAGGCGGCATTGAAGTGGTTTCCTGTCCGACCTGCGGCAGAACCAAGATTGACTTAATCGGTCTGGCAAACAAGGTGGAAGAAATGGTAGCCGATTATCCGCTGGATATCAAGGTGGCGGTTATGGGCTGTGTGGTAAACGGTCCCGGGGAAGCAAAAGAGGCGGATTTGGGAATTGCCGGCGGAATCGGAGAAGGTCTTCTTATAAAAAAAGGCGAAGTGGTGAAGAAAATCCCCGAGGCAGAGTTTATTTCCACACTGAAACAGGAACTTGACCACTGGAACGAATAAACGGCAGCGATGACAGAAGCAGGAAACAAAAACTGGCAGCCATAACAGAATTAAAATGCGGGATGCGCATGCACAAGGAACAGGGACGATAAGAATGAGTAAAGCGTTTTTGGAAGTTTTTGCGGGACTGAAGCTGCCCACGCAGGTAGGCAGACAGTTTGAAGATGTGGAAGTGCTGAAAATCACCAGCACCTCCAAAAAGGATTTTTTACGGATTTATATTTCCAGTGAACATCTGATTTCCAAGGAAATTGTATATAAAGCAGAAAATGAAATAAAGAACCAGTTGTTTAAGAACAACGACCTGACGGTAAAGATATACGAAAGGTTTCAGCTTTCCAGCCAGTATACGCCGCAAAATCTGATGGATGCGTACTGGGAGAGCATTCTTTTGGAATTCCGGCAGTACGACCATATTATGTATGTTGCGTTGCGGGGGGCGGAGGTTACCTATCCGGACAGTGCGAAGATTTTGCTTACCGTAGAGGAAAGCGTGCTCACCAAAAGCAAGGAAGAGGAAATGCTCCGCATCCTGAACAAGGTGTTCCAGGAGCGCTGCGGTGTGGATGTGGTGATTAAATTTGACTATAGGGAGCCGGTGGAAAGCAGGTTTGCCGAAGAAGAGGAAAAGAAGCTTTCCTTGGAAGTAGCGGAAATTGCGGCGAGACTGCGTGCCTTAAACGGCAGGGACGATGACGGAAGCGGTCAGCAGAGTGCCGTACAGACTGCCACAGCGGATGAAAAAAATGCAAATGACTCAAATGGTCAAAATGGTGCAAAAGCGGGCAGGATGCAGGCAGGTCAGGCAGCCGGAAAAACAGGAAGCATTGCTCCCCAAGCAGGCGACGGCAGAGGAAGCGTTTCGGCGGGAGCCGGAAACCGGAATGCCGGCGGAAAAGGTTTTCCCCAGAAGGGCGGCTTCAAAGGCAAGGGCGACCGCTTTTACGGCGGCGATGGCAAAAAAGGAATCAGGCGCTCCGACAATCCGGATGTGGTGTACGGCAGGGACTTTGACAAAGAAGTTACGAAAATAGTGGATATTATCGGAGAAATCGGAGAAGTAACCATCCGCGGAAGAGTGACGTCACTGGAAGTCCGGGAGCTTAAGAACAACGAAAAATCCATTCTGATTTTTGCAGTGACAGACTTTACGGATACCATTTCCGCCAAGGTGTTCTGTCCCAATGAGTTTGCAAAAGAACTGGCGGGTGAACTTGCGGTGGGTAAATTTATCAAGGTGGACGGCATTGCCATGCTGGACAAGTTTGACCATGAATTATCCATCGGATCCATTACGGGGATTAAAAAGATTCCTGATTTTACCACGACACGTTCCGATCACAGTGTGAAAAAGAGAGTGGAGCTGCACTGCCATACCAAGATGAGCGATATGGACGGTGTTTCCGAAGCCAAGGACATTGTAAAACGTGCCTACAAATGGGGACATCCTGCTATTGCCATTACCGACCACGGCGTGGTGCAGGGCTTCACGGATGCCAACCATGTGTGGGACGATTTGTATAAAGCGGAGAAAAACGCCCGTAAGGAAAAGGGCGAACCGGCTCCGGACAAGCAGGATTTCTTCAAGGTAATTTACGGCGTGGAAGCCTATATCGTGGACGACTTAAAGGAAATCACCAACAACGACAAGGGACAGGAGATTGCCGGCACGACCTTTGTGGTATTTGATATCGAAACCACGGGCTTTTCTCCCGTGCATAATAAAATCATTGAAATCGGCGCCGTAAAAGTAAAGGACGGCAGGATTACAGACCGTTTTTCCACATTTATTAACCCGAAGGTGCCCATTCCCTTCGCCATTGAAAAGCTGACCGGCATAAATGACAGCATGGTGGCGGATGCACCGGAAATCGAAACGGTGCTGCCGCAGTTTCTAAGCTTCTGCGAGGATGCCGTGCTGGTAGCGCACAATGCTTCCTTCGATACGGGATTTATCCGGGAAAATGCCAGAAGACTTTTCCTGCCGGCGGATTTTACCTATCTGGATACCATGATCATGTCCAGAGTTCTTCTGCCGGAGCAGAACAAACATACCCTGGATGCTTTGTGCAAGGTGTTCAATGTTTCCTTGGAAAACCATCACAGGGCGGTGGACGATGCGGAAGCAACGGCGCATATTTTCCTGCACTTCATGAAGATGATGGAAGAACAGGGCTTAAAGACACTGGCGGAAATGAATACCTTTGCCAGGCCATCCGATGAAAACATTGCCCGACTGCATTCCTACCACTGCATTATTTTAGCGAAAAACGATTTGGGACGTATCAACATGTACCGGCTGATATCCATGTCCCACTTAAAATATTTCAGCCGCCAGCCCAAGATACCGAAGAGCGCCATCAACAAGTACAGGGACGGTCTTATCATCGGCAGCGCCTGCGAAGCGGGAGAACTGTACCGGGCGCTTTTGGAGGACAGGGGCGAAGAAGAAATAGCCGGCATTGTGGATTTTTATGACTATCTGGAAATCCAGCCCTGCGGCAACAATGCGTTTATGATTGACTCTCCCAAGCATCCGGATATCAATTCCGTTGAGGATATTCAGGACGTCAACAGAAGGATTGTAAGACTGGGCGAGCAGTTCAACAAGCCGGTCGTGGCAACCTGCGATGTGCATTTCTTAGACCCGGAGGACGAAGTGTACCGCCGTATTATCATGGCGGGCAAGGGCTTTGACGATGCGGACAACCAGGCGCCGCTGTACCTGCGCACTACGGAGGAAATGTTAGAGGAGTTCCAGTATCTCGGCAGCGAAAAGGCGGAGGAAATTGTCATTACCAACACCAATATGATTGCGGACATGATAGAGACCATTGCACCGGTGCGCCCGGATAAATGTCCTCCCGTCATTCCCGATTCCGACAAGACGCTGACCGCCATCTGCTACAACAGGGCTCACGAAATTTACGGGGATACTCTGCCCAAAATCGTAGAAGACCGTCTGGAAAAGGAACTGCATTCCATTATTACGAACGGATTTGCGGTTATGTATATCATTGCCCAGAAGTTAGTATGGAAGTCCGTGGAGGACGGCTACTTAGTAGGTTCCCGTGGTTCCGTAGGTTCCTCCCTGGTGGCGTTCATGGCAGGTATTACGGAGGTTAACTCCCTGAGCGCCCATTACCGTTGCCCCAAGTGCCGCTATTACGATTTCGATTCCCCTGAGGTAAAGGCGTTTGCCGGCAATGCCGGATGCGACATGCCGGATAAGGTGTGCCCGGTCTGTGGAGAGCCGTTAATCAAGGACGGCTTTGACATTCCGTTTGAAACCTTTTTAGGATTCAAGGGCGATAAGGAGCCGGATATCGACTTAAACTTCTCCGGTGAATACCAGAGCAAGGCGCACAAATATACAGAAGTTATTTTCGGCGTCGGACAGACCTTCCGCGCCGGTACCATTGCGACCCTTGCGGATAAAACCGCATTCGGATATGTAAAGAATTACTATGAGGAGAGAGGCATCCACAAGAGAACCTGTGAAATCAACCGGATTACCCAGGGGTGTACCGGTGTCCGGAGAAGTACCGGACAGCATCCCGGCGGTATCATCGTGCTTCCCATGGGACAGGACATCAACTCCTTTACCCCGGTGCAGCATCCGGCAAACGATATGACAACGGATACGGTAACGACCCATTTCGATTACCATTCCATTGACCACAACCTGTTAAAGCTTGACATACTCGGACACGATGATCCTACCATGATTCGTATGCTGCAGGATTTAACGGGCATCGACCCCACGAAAATCCCTCTGGACGACAAGGCGGTTATGTCCCTGTTCCAGAATACGGAAGCGCTTGGCATCACACCGTCCCAGATAAGCGGTACGCCGGTGGGCTCCTTAGGTATCCCGGAATTCGGTACGGATTTCGTTATCCAGATGCTTCTTGACACAAAGCCCAAACAGTTTTCCGACTTAATCCGTATTTCCGGTCTGGGACACGGAACGGACGTATGGCTGGGCAATGCGCAGACCCTTATTTTAGAGGGAAAAGCCACCATTTCCACGGCTATCTGCTGTCGAGACGATATTATGATCTACCTGATCAACCAGGGCGTGGAAAGCTCCCTATCCTTTACCATCATGGAGAGCGTGCGTAAGGGAAAAGGCCTAAAGCCGGAGTGGGAAGCTGCCATGAAGGAGAAGAATGTTCCCGACTGGTACATCTGGTCCTGCAAAAAGATTAAATACATGTTCCCGAAGGCACACGCGGCGGCGTACGTTATGATGGCATGGCGAATTGCCTACTGTAAAATCAACTATCCGCTGGCGTATTATGCGGCCTATTTCAGTATCCGCGCCAAGGCGTTTTCTTATGAGCTGATGTGCCAGGGGCAGCAGCACTTAGAGGCGATTATGAAGGATTACAAATCCCGTATGGACAGCCTTTCCAATAAGGAAAAGGATGCCTATGGCGATATGAAAATTGTACAGGAAATGTATGCCAGAGGCTTTGAATTTACGCCCATTGATATTTTCAGCGCCCAGTCAAGACTGTTCCAGATTGTGGACGGCAAGCTGATGCCTTCCTTAAACAGCATCGACGGTCTGGGGGAAAAAGCGGCGGATGCCATTGTGGAAGCGGCCAAGGACGGCCCGTTCTTAAGTAAGGATGATTTCAAGCAGAGAACCAAGGTGAGCGGCACAATCATCGAACTGATGGACAGTCTGCATCTGCTCGGCAGGCTGCCGGAGTCCAACCAGATAAGCCTGTTCGACTTTGTGTAAAAAAATTTTATCATACTCTGTGTTGACAAACGGAAATCTTGTGGCTATAATGTGACTAATTCCTAACAAAAACAGTAAATGCGATGAAGAGAAGAGTACCATCATTAAGACCTACAGAGAGTTGCCGGAGGCTGAGAGGCGCAGGAGAGATGAATGGGAAGTACATCTCGGAGCAGCAGACCGAAATGCCATGCAAAGTAGACTCTGCCGGCCGGCACCGATAGCAGCCATGGTTGTAATAAGATGATAATCTTACGCATACCAAGAAAGCCGTAAATCGTGAGGTTTACGGGAACGAAGGTGGTACCACGGGCTTATACCTGTCCTTTCTTTACAGAGAGGACAGGTTTTTTTGTTATGGTAACAAGGCGGGCAGGTACTGCCTGCACAATAGAAAAAGGAGAGCAAAAATGAAAATCTATGAAGAATTACAGGCAAGAGGCCTGCTGGCGCAGGTAACGAACGAAGAAGAAATCCGTGAAATGATCAACAACGGCAAGGCCACCTTTTACATTGGTTTTGACTGTACGGCAGACAGTCTGACAGCCGGACATTTTATGGCACTTACTCTTATGAAAAGACTGCAGATGGCAGGAAACAAGCCCATAGCCTTAATCGGCGGCGGTACTACCATGATTGGTGACCCCTCCGGTCGGACCGATATGAGAAAAATGCTTACCAGAGAGGACATTGAACACAATGCGGCATGCTTTAAGCGTCAGATGGAGAGATTTATTGATTTCTCCGAAGGTAAGGCGCTTATGGTAAACAATGCCGACTGGCTGCTTAATTTAAACTATGTTGACCTGCTCCGTGAGGTAGGTCCCTGCTTTTCCGTAAACAATATGCTGCGTGCCGAATGCTATAAGCAGCGTATGGAGAAAGGCTTAAGCTTCCTTGAATTTAACTACATGATTATGCAGAGTTATGACTTCTACTACATGTTCCAGAAATACAATTGTAATATGGAATTCGGTGGAGATGACCAGTGGAGCAATATGTTAGGCGGTACCGAACTGATTCGAAAGAAACTGGGCAAAGACGCACATGCCATGACCATCACCCTGCTCACGGATTCCCAGGGCAAGAAGATGGGAAAGACAGCCGGAAATGCCGTATGGTTAGACCCCAACAAGACCTCTCCCTTCGAGTTCTACCAGTACTGGAGAAACGTAGGCGATGCCGATGTCATGAAATGCTTACGGATGCTGACCTTCCTTCCGCTGGAGCAGATTGACGAAATGGACAAATGGGAAGGCAGCCAGTTAAATCAGGCAAAGGAAATTCTGGCATACGAGCTGACGAATCTGGTTCACGGCGAAGAAGAAGCTAAGAAAGCACAGGAAAGCGCAAGAGCACTGTTCTCCGGAAGCATTGCCGGAGAAATGCCCGAAGCAAAGCTTACCGAGACAGATTTCCGGGACGGCTCCATTGATATCATGGGCGTACTGGTAAAGGCAGGCTTATGTGCATCCCGTTCCGAAGCAAGACGTGCTGTAGAGCAGGGTGGTGTTACCGTAGCGGACGAAAAGGTAACAGACATCAAAACCACATATGCACCGGAGCAGTTTGACGGTGACGGACTTGTGGTAAAACGTGGCAAGAAAAACTTCAAACGTGTGAAGATGTAAGCATAATGAAAGCTCCCCTTTCATACAATTTATTAAGTATGGAAGGGGATTTTTTTATGGACCTGATGGTGAATAAAGAATATGACTTGTACAAGGACATACAGGAAAGATGCCGTGGGGAAATCTACATAGGGGTGGTAGGACCGGTGCGTACCGGCAAATCCACGTTTATTAAACGCTTCATGGATGTCTGTGTGCTTCCCTTTATGGAAGATGAGCATGAAAAGGAAAGGGCAAAGGACGAACTGCCGCAGAGTGCGGGAGGAAAAACCATTACGACCACGGAGCCGAAATTCATTCCGAAGGAAGCTGCCGCCGTGCATCTTGGCGGGGACGTGGAGGCAAAGGTAAGGCTCATTGACTGTGTGGGCTACATGGTGGAGGGCGCCACCGGTCACATGGAAGAAAATACGGAGCGTATGGTAAAAACGCCCTGGTCGGATACGGAAATTCCGTTTACGCAGGCAGCAGGCATCGGCACGGATAAGGTCATTCACGACCATTCCACCATAGGACTTGTGGTTACCACGGACGGCAGCTTCGGGGAACTCCCGAGAGCGGCGTATCTGGATGCGGAAGAAAAGACCATTCTGGCATTAAAGAAGCTGCGTAAGCCGTTTCTGGTGCTGCTTAATTCCGAGAAGCCCTATGCAGACGAAACAAAGGCGATGGCGGAAGAAATCGGAGAGAAATATAAGGTGGCGGTCCGTCCGGTCAACTGTGCCCAGTTAAAAATGGATGACATACATAGCATCATGGAACAGATACTTTATGAATTCCCGGTTTCACGCATGGAGTTTTTTATGCCGAAGTGGGTGGAGATGTTAAGCCTCGACAATCCCATGAAGAAGGAAATGGTGGGAGCGGTAAAAAACATCATGAAGGCGGTAAATTCCGTCCGGGATATCCGCAGCATGCAGGTGGATGGCAGGGTGCCGGTGGAAAGCCGGTACATAAAACGGCTGAAAACAGAAAACATCAATCTTGCGGACGGCAGTGTGAAGCTGCAGATGGATGTGGACAACAGCTTTTATTATGAAATGCTGAGCGATTTGGTAGGGGACGAAATCAGCGGCGAATACCAGCTTATTACCAAATTAAAAGAGCTCTCTGCCATGAAAAAAGAATATGCCAAGGTGCTGCAGGCGGTACAGTCCGTACGGCAGAAGGGCTACGGCGTGGTAACACCGGAAAGGGAGGAAATCAGTCTGGCAAAGCCGGAGTTAATCCGTCACGGCAACAAGTTTGGCGTCAAAATCAAGGCGGAAAGTCCGTCCATTCACATGATACGCGCCAACATCGAAACGGAAATTGCGCCCATTGTGGGAACGGAGGAGCAGGCACAGGATTTAATACGCTATATCAACGAAGCGGACAGCCGGGAGGAAGGCATCTGGGAAACCAACATCTTTGGCAAAACCGTGGAGCAGCTTGTGGATGACGGCATCACCGGTAAAATTTCCATGATAGGCGAAGAAAGCCAGGTGAAACTGCAGGACACCATGCAGAAAATCGTCAATGACATGAACGGCGGCATGGTGTGTATTATTATATAAGTAAGGTATGAAAGAGGCGGGATTTTTCCTACGCAGACGCGCTTGCGCATCGGGAAAGCCCTCCGGTAGCATTTCTTAGCTGAAAAAGAATGAATAGAATAGGCAGGCTGGCTTCCTTCCTAAAGCAGACTTTTAGTCGCCGTCGGCATTTAGGTGTCGTTCTTTGACACCTTATGTGCCGCTACGGTGACTTTTAAGCGCAAGCGTGTCTGCGTAGGAAGGAACCAGCCTTCTTAATATGCCTGTCCGCTATTTTGCTACCTTGTTTTTCATTCTCTACACTGTTATAATGAACAAAGTCGCATAGTGACGTCAGTATGCGGCAAGAAAACGAAAAGGAACCGAACACGCATATGGAATATGTTGTTTTTGCCTTTGTGGCAGCAGGTCTTGTTGCACTGTTAGCTGCCAAAGGAATTTACGATAGCAAATCGGAAAAGGCGAGGATACTGTACAGGTTTCGGCACAAGTACGGGGAACTCCGCAAAAAAGAATACGGACTTGACCGCTATAAGGCGATAGCGGGGTATTTCAAGCATCACGGAAATGAAGAACAGGTAGATGAAATCACCTTTCAGGATTTATCCATGGATGATATTTTCATGCAGATGAATTTCACCAACTGCCAGGCAGGGGAAGAGGTGCTGTATCATTTGCTTCGGACGCCCGATTTTACAGAGGAGCCCCTCGCCCACAAGGAAGCGGTTATCCAATATTTTGAAGAGCACAAAGAGGAACGGGTACAGTTGCAATACCGTCTGAATGAGACAGGCTATACCGGCAAGTTTTCCCTCTATGATTATCTGGACAACCTGAATATTCTGGGAAAGCGCTCCAACCTGCATCATTACACCCTGCTTATCAGTTACATTCCCGCCATTGTATTCTGTTTTTTCAGCCCGTCTCTGGGTATCCTGCTCATTCTCGGTCTGATGATGTACGGCATGATAAGTTATTTCAGAGAAAAAGGCGAAGTGGACGTGTATTTAAGCAGCTTTGCATTTATCTTAAAGCTCATGGAAACCTCGGAAAAAATAGAGCAGCTTGCGGCAGAGGGTATCAAGGAGGAACAGGACAGACTGCGGGAAAACAGAAAGGCGCTGGGACAGTTTAGGAGGGGCTCTTTCTGGCTGATGTCCAACGGCAGAATGTCCGGCTCCGGCAATCCTCTGGATATGATACTGGACTATCTGCGCATGAGTCTGCATTTTGACCTGATAAAATTCAATACCATGTTAGAGCAGGTAAGAAAGCATACGGAAAATGTGGACGGGCTGTTTTACACCATAGGTTATTTAGACGCCATGGTTGCCATCGGGGAATACCGGGCATCCTTACAGAACGGATACTGCATTCCGGTGCTGCAGGAGGAAAAGGAACCGTTTCTTAGCATGGAAGAAGGCTATCACCCGCTTCTTGACAATCCGGTGAAAAATTCCATAGAAGCGAAGAACGGCATTCTGCTGACCGGCTCCAATGCGTCCGGTAAATCCACCTTCTTACGGACGGTGGCAATTTCCGCCATCCTTGCCCAGACCATTCACACGGTACCGGCAAGGCAGTACCGGGCAGGGTATTTCCGCATTATGTCCGCCATGTCCTTAAGTGACGATATTTTATCTGGCGAGAGTTATTATATTGTGGAAATCCGGGCGATAAAGAGAATAATGGATACCATCCGGGAAAAAGGGCATGTGCTCTGCTTTGTGGATGAAGTGCTGCGCGGCACCAATACCGTGGAGCGAATTGCGGCAGGTACGGAAATTTTACGGAAGCTTCTGACGAATCATACCCTGTGCTTTGCAGCCACCCACGATCTGGAGCTGACGGAGCTTTTAAAAGACAGTTACGACAATTATCATTTTGAAGAAGAAGTAAAAGACGGGGATGTGCATTTTAACTACCGTCTGATGAACGGCAGGGCAACCACCCGTAATGCCATTAAGCTGCTTTCCGCCTTCGGCTATGACGAGGACATCATAAAGGGAGCCGGCAGGAGAGCGGATGAATTCCTGCAGACGGGACAGTGGAAGTAAAGGTGGAGAAAGGAAAGAAACATATGAAAGTTACGTTATATTCGGACGGTTCGGCGAGGGGCAACCCGGAAGGACCGGGAGGCTACGGCACGGTGTTGCAGTTTGTGGACGCCAAAAACACCCTGCATGAGAGAGAATACAGTGCCGGTTACAAAAAGACCACCAACAACCGCATGGAGCTGATGGGTGTGATTACCGGTCTGGAGGCGCTGACAAAGCCCTGTGAGGTAACCGTGATTTCCGACTCCAAGTATGTGACGGATGCGTTCAATGCGCACTGGGTGGACAACTGGAAGAAAAACAACTGGCGGACAAGCACCAGGCAGCCGGTTAAAAACAAAGAACTCTGGGAACGGCTGTTAAAGGCTATGGAGCCCCATTCGGTGACCTTTGAATGGGTGAAAGGGCATAACGGACACCCGGAAAACGAAAGATGCGACAGGCTCGCCACCACGGCAGCGGATGGGGAGATACTCCTTGACGATGACGGGGGTTCGTTGCTATAATAGAATTTACATGAAAAAGTGGAAGGGATGAGAATTATGGCATTTATCAATTCATTTTTAAGTTATCTTCTTGTTTTCTTTGTATTCTGCATTGTTGGCGGATTTGGCATTTTCATGGGCATTACCTTACGGAAACGGAAAAACACCAAGGAAGAAAATCAAAGTAAAGAGGCAGAAGCCGTACAATAACCATGGACACATGGCAGCAGGCTCTGAAAAAGGACTGATAAGAATCCGGTAAAACTGGGTTCTTTTTTGTCTTGCCGGGGGATAAAAATATGCCAAAGAGCGAAAACCAGAAACAGAAACTTCTGTATATTATAAAAATTTTACAGGAGTATACGGACGAAGACCATGTAATCAGTACGAAGGATCTGATTGAAAAGCTTCGGGCAAACGACATAAGCGCCGAAAGAAAAAGCATTTATGCGGACATTCAGTGTCTGCAGGATTTCGGCTTTGACATCATGCAGAAAAAAGGGAAGACGGAGAGCGGCTATTACCTTGCCAGCCGGGAGTTTGAACTGGCGGAGTTAAAGCTTTTGGTGGATGCTGTGCAGTCTTCACGCTTTGTGACGGAAAAAAAGTCAAGAGAGCTGATACATAAATTGGAGAAACAGGCAAGCACCTATCAGGCACGCCAGCTTCACAGACAGGTGAAGGTACTGGGACGTGTCAAAACGGAGAATGAAAAGATTTATTACAGCGTGGATACCATTTATACGGCAATCGACGCGGACAGACAGATTTCCTTTTCCTATCTGGAGTGGACGACCACAAAGACCCTGAAGCCCCGCAGGAACGGCAAGACCTACGTGGTGAGCCCGCTGGCGCTTATCTGGGATGATGAAAATTATTACCTGGCGGCATATGATGCGGAAGCGGACTGCATAAAGCACTACCGCGTGGACAAAATGAAGAACACGAAGGTGGAAGAGAAAAAGCGCGAGGGACAGGATTTCTTTAACATGGATCCGGCGGAGTATTCCAAAAGCACGTTCGGAATGTTTGGCGGCGATGAAGAACAGATTACCCTGCTTTTGCCGAAAAAACTCATTGGCGTCATTATGGACCGGTTCGGCAGGAAAACGGATGTGCGGGTAGTGGAAAACGATAAAATCCGTGTGCACATCAGAGCTGCCGTCAGCGGACAGTTTTTCGGATGGCTGACCGGTTTGGGAGAAGGCGTGCAGATAGCATCTCCGACAGAAGTGAGGGAACGCTATAAACAGTGGCTGAAGAATATGCTTGCCGCGCAGGATGGCGCGGAAGAATAGAGAAAGAGCGAAAGAGAAAGAAGGACAAAAACATGCTTGCAGCAGACAGAATGAAGCAGTTTGAAAGCGGTATTTTCCAGCTTTTGAACGACAAGAAAAATGAAGTGGAAAAGGCAGGAAAAAAGGTTTACAACCTGTCCGTGGGAACCCCGGATTTTAAGCCGGCGCCCCATATTGTGGAGGCAGTGGCGGAAGCCGCAAAGAAGCCGGAAAATTATAAATACGCCTTGGCGGATATACCGGAGCTTATTAAGGCTGTGCAGGAAAGATTTGCAAAAAGATACGATGTTACTTTGGAAGCGGATGAAATCATGAGCGTTTACGGCTCCCAGGAGGGTATCAGCCACATCGGTCTGTCCCTCTTTAACGAAGGCGACCTGGTACTGGTTCCCGACCCCGGATATCCCGTATTCTCCATCGGACCTTTCTTAGCCGGTGCGGATGTGGAATGCTATGAGTTACTGCCGGAAAACCACTATCTGCCGGATCTGGATGCTCTGAGCGAAAAATACGGAAACAAAATCAAATGCATGATTGTTTCCTATCCCTTAAATCCCATATGCAAGTGTGCACCCCATGAGTTTTACGAAAAGCTGATTACATGGGCAAAGAAGAATGATATTTTAATCATTCACGACAATGCCTATTCCGATATTATTTACGACGGCAGAAAGGGTATTTCCATTCTGTCCGTCCCCGGAGCAAAGGACTGTGCCGTGGAATTTTATTCCCTGTCCAAATCCTTCAACTACACCGGAGCCAGAATGAGCTTTTTAGTAGGCAATAAGGAAGTGGTAGCAACCTTTAAGAAGCTCCGTTCCCAGATTGACTACGGTATTTTCCTGCCGATACAGTACGGCGCCGTAGCAGCCCTGACCGGTCCGGATGACTGCGTGAAGGAACAGCGGGCGAAATACGAAGAAAGAAGAAACGCCCTCTGCGATGGTCTTACTTCCATCGGCTGGAAAGTGGAAAGAAGCGAAGGCACCATGTTTGCATGGGCAAAAATTCCTGATGCGTATACGGATGACTTTGCCTTTGTGATGGAGCTTCTGGAAAAAACAGGCGTGCTCTGCACTCCGGGCAGCAGTTTCGGCAAGCTGGGAGCCGGTCACGTAAGGTTTGCCCTCACATTACCGGTGGAAACCATAAATGAAGCCGTGGAAGCCATTGACAAGAGCGGTATCTTAAAATAAAATTCCGTACCTGTGTTTTAGAATTATTCGCACAGGGATTTGAGGATTTCCGATTGACTTTTTGCCGGGGCTTTCTTATACTTAGAATACGACACTAAATATGGTGACGGAAAATTGAAAAACACACCATATATTGTAAAACACAGGAAAGCGGGGGAATGGCGCCATGAGTATTGAAGTGGAGCAGGTGGGCGAAGACACAACCGATTACGGTGCCCAGTTTAAGACAAAAAGAGATGTGAAGGTCGTTAAAAAGGACGGCAGCAAAGAGACATTTAACGTGCAGAAGGTAGTGAATGCCGTTGGCAAGAGCGCTTACCGTGCACTGACTAAATTTACAGAAGAAGAAAAACGTCATATCTGCCAGTATGTGGTAGAAAAGGTGGACGAGCTTGAGCAGGATGAAATTCCCATCCCCATTATGCACAACATCGTGGAAAGCGCTTTGGAACAGGTAAAGCCCATTGTAGCAAAGAGCTACCGGGATTACCGCAACTACAAGCAGGACTTTGTGCGCATGCTGGACGATGTTTACAAAAAGAGCCAGTCCATCATGTATATCGGGGACAAGGAAAACGCCAACACGGACTCCGCACTGGTTTCCACCAAGCGTTCCCTGATTTTCAACCAGTTAAATAAAGAGCTTTACCAGAAGTTCTTTATGACAACGGAGGAAATCCAGGCATGCCGCGACGGCTATATTTATGTGCATGATATGTCCGCCAGAAGAGATACCATGAACTGCTGTCTGTTTGACGTGGAAAATGTGTTGTCCGGCGGTTTTGAAATGGGTAATATCTGGTACAACGAGCCGAAGACCCTGGACGTGGCGTTTGATGTTATCGGCGACATTGTGCTCAGTGCGGCAAGTCAGCAGTACGGAGGATTTACCGTACCCAGCGTGGACAATATCTTAGAGCCTTACGCAGAAAAATCCTACAAAAAATATATTGAGAAATACAAGAGACTGGGAATTGACGACGATACGGCGGAGGCAGAAGCCTATGCGGACGTGGTAAGAGAATTCGAACAGGGCTTCCAGGGCTGGGAGTACAAGTTCAATACCGTTGCCAGCAGCCGAGGCGACTATCCGTTCATCACCGTTACGGCGACAAAGGCAGGTACCGGCACCGGCAGATTTGCCAAGCTGGCTACCATTTCCATGCTGAATGTCAGAAGAAGAGGACAGGGCAAAAAGGAATGCAAGAAGCCGGTTCTGTTCCCCAAGATTGTTTTTTTATACGATGAAAACCTGCATGGACCCGGCAAGCCGCTTGAGGATGTATTTGAAGCCGGTGTGGCATGCTCTGCAAAGACCATGTATCCCGACTGGCTGTCCCTGACCGGCAAAGGCTATGTGGCAAGCATTTACAAGCAGTACGGAAAAATCATTTCTCCCATGGGCTGCCGTGCGTTCCTTTCTCCCTGGTATGAAAGAGGCGGCATGCATCCGGCGGACGACAAGGATGTGCCTGTATTTGTGGGCCGTTTCAACATCGGTGCGGTTTCCCTGCACCTTCCCATGATTCTGGCAAAGTCCAGACAGGAGAGCAGGGACTTCTATGAAGTGCTGGATTATTATTTACAGTTAATCCGTCAGCTTCATATAAGAACCTATGCATATCTTGGCGAAATGAGAGCTTCCACCAACCCGCTTGCTTACTGCGAGGGCGGTTTCCTCGGCGGACACTTAAAGCTTTCCGACAAGATTAAACCGCTGTTAAAAGCCGCAACCGCAAGCTTCGGCATCACCGCTTTAAACGAGCTGCAGGAGCTTTACAACGGTAAGTCTTTAGTGGAAGACGGACAGTTTGCCCTGGAGGTTATGGAGCATATCAATGCCAAGGTCAATGAATTCAAGGAAGAGGACGGCAATCTGTATGCCATTTACGGCACACCCGCAGAAAACCTCTGCGGTCTGCAGATTAAGCAGTTCCGTAATAAATACGGTATTATCGAGGGCGTTTCCGACAGGGAATATGTCAGCAACTCTTTCCACTGCCATGTAACAGAGGACATTACTCCCATTCAGAAGCAGGATATTGAGGAAAGGTTCTGGAACTTAAGCAACGGCGGCAAAATCCAGTACGTGAAATACCCCATTGATTACAATATTGAGGCAGTGAAGACCTTAATCAGAAGAGCCATGGACATGGGCTTCTACGAAGGTGTTAATCTTTCCCTTGCTTACTGCGATGACTGCGGTCATCAGGAACTCGAAATGGATGTATGTCCCAAGTGCGGAAGCAGAAACTTAACCAAGATTGACAGAATGAATGGTTACCTGTCTTATTCCAGAGTACACGGGGACACCCGCTTAAACGAGGCAAAAATGGCAGAAATCGCAGAAAGGAAGAGCATGTGACGGTCTTATGAGATATCATAATATTACCAAGGACGATATGTTAAATGGAGACGGTCTGCGCGTTGTCCTGTGGGTAGCAGGCTGCAGTCATTGCTGCGAACAGTGTCAGAATCCCATTACCTGGGACCCGAACGGGGGACTTTTGTTTGATGAGGAAGCCAAAAAGGAAATTTTTGACCAGTTGGACAAGCCCTATATTTCCGGCATCACCTTTTCCGGAGGGGACCCCTTACATCCGGCAAACCGGCTGGATGTGAGAAATTTCATGGCGGAAATCAAGGAGAAATATCCTGACAAGACAATTTGGCTGTATACGGGCGACTCCTGGGAAAATATTCTGTATTATCCCATGATGCAGTACGTGGACGTAGTAGTGGACGGCGAATTTCATATCGGAGAGCTGGATACCAAGCTTCTCTGGAAGGGCAGTAAAAACCAGAGAGTCATAGATGTCCAGAAAACCCTGCAGCAGCCGGACCCCTTACTTCCGGTTCTGCACTGCGGAGATTACGAATAGATGACAATTAAATTGTGACTGCACAGGGCGGAAAAATACCGGAAAGACTGCAGGACACTGAAAGGCATGGATAACAGAATGCAGAAAATTGCACAGTTTTTTAAGGTTTCCAAAGAAAATTATATACAGGCGATTAGGGGAGATTTTCCCGCATACGACGAAGCGGCAGCGGAAAAACTATATGAGGAGTTAAAGCTTCCCATGCGTGCAACCAGAGGAAGTGCGGGCTATGATTTCTATGCGCCGTTTTCTTTCACACTGGCTCCGGGGGAAACCATTAAAATTCCGACCGGCATCCGTGCAAAAATGGAAGAGGGCTGGGTACTTCAGCTTTTTCCCAGAAGCGGACTTGGATTTAAATTCCGTCTGCAGCTTAACAATACCGTAGGCATCATTGACAGCGATTATTTTGACTCTGACAACGAAGGTCACATATTCGCCAAGATTACCAATGACTCCAACGAAGGAAAGACCCTTCAGGTGGAAGCCGGAACCGGTTTCTTACAGGGAATTTTCTTACCCTTCGGCATTACGGTGGATGATGAAGCGGACGGCATCCGCAACGGCGGCTTCGGCAGCACCACAAAATAAAATCAAAAGTATAAATTTTCTCCTTTTCGGAACACTGATAGTGATTCGGGAAGGAGATTTTTTATGGAAAAAAAAGACGAAAAAATGACGGGTGCCTTACGGCAGGATATGAATTATCTGAACGACCGGCTCAAGGTGGACAAAAGCTTTGATTTGATTTACCGCACCATTGAGATTGGCGGCAGGGAAGCCTGCATGTATTTTATAGATGGATTCTGCAAGGATGAGCTGATGGAAAAAATCCTGCAGTATTTCCTCAGCATCAAGGCGGAAGCTATGCCCGAGGATGCCCATAAAATGTGTAAGCTCTGCATGCCCTATGTGGAGGTGGATTTAAGCGGAAAGTGGGACAACATCTTAAATAATCTGTTGTCCGGCGTGTTTGTGCTGCTGATTGACGGCTATGATAAGGCAATACTCATAGACAGCAGGGAATATCCCTCCCGGAATGTGGCGGAGCCGGATAAGGATAAGGTGCTTCGCGGCTCCAAGGATGGATTTGTGGAAACCATTGTGTTCAATACGGCTCTTTTAAGAAGAAGAATCCGCAGCACGGATCTGCGCGTGGAAATGTATGCTGCGGGAAAGAGCTCCCATACGGACATTGCGGTCTGCTATATGGAGAGCCGGGTGGATAAAAAGCTGCTAAACAAAATTGTGACGAGAATACAGAACATCAGGGTGGATGCCCTGACCATGAACCAGGAGAGCCTGGCAGAGTGCCTGTATGAAAAGAAGTGGTACAATCCGTTCCCAAAATTCAAATATACGGAACGCCCCGACACGGCAGCGGCGCAGGTGCTCGAAGGAAACATCATTATCCTTGTGGACAATTCCCCTTCGGCAATGATTCTGCCCACCTCCATTTTTGATGTGGTGGAGGAAGCGGACGATTATTATTTCCCGCCCATTACGGGCACGTATCTGCGGCTGACGAGATTTCTTATTTTTATTCTGACGTATATCATGACACCGACATTTCTGCTTCTCATGAACCACACGGAATGGATACCGGAAAAATTTGCGTTCATCACGCTGAAGGACACGGAGAACATTCCGCTTATCTGGCAGTTCCTTATTTTAGAGCTTGCCATTGACGGTTTAAGGCTTGCAGCAGTCAATACGCCCAGCATGCTAAGCACTCCGCTTTCCGTTATGGCGGCGCTGGTGCTGGGGGAATTTTCCGTCAACAGCGGCTGGTTCAATTCCGAGGTGATGCTGTATATGGCATTTGTTGCCATTGCCAACTATACGCAGGCAAATTACGAATTGGGATATGCACTGAAATTTATGAGAATACTGACACTGATTTTAACTGCATGGCTGGATGCGTGGGGATATGCGGCAGGTATTACGATAACCTGTCTGGCAGTAGCCTTAAACAAAACGGTATCCGGGCAGAGTTATCTGTATCCGTTTTTACCGTTCCGGTTTAAGCTGCTTGCCAGAAGACTGTTCAGGTTGCGGCTACCGGATGCAAGAAAGTAATTTGAACTGTAGAAAGGAAAAGGGCGTGTGGATTTCCACACGCCTTCTTGTTTACCAGCTCCGTACGAATTTGTTGATGTAATTGTCCAGACATTCTTCAATGACCCGGATGGCTTCTTCGCGGTTGCCCTTCTCGTTTACATCGGTGGTTTTATTTTCCAATGCCTTATAAACGGTGAAGAAATGCTCCATTTCTTCAATCACATGGGAGGGCAGCTCGGAGATGTCGTGGTAGCAGTTGTAATTGGGGTCATTGAAAGGAACGGCAATAATCTTTTCATCCTTTTTGCCGCCGTCCAACATGGAGATGACGCCGATGGGATACGCGCGTACCAGGGTAAGGGGGACCACCGGCTCCGAGCAGAGCAACA
>ERZ860076.136-NODE-136-length-52898-cov-8.748387_pt1 | contig 52898 bp, 42 predicted proteins | sample MGYA00509982_ERZ860076 | MGnify/ENA primary metagenome ERZ860076 (study PRJEB30046, sample SAMN00715193) | human gut metagenome | study: EMG produced TPA metagenomics assembly of the A metagenome-wide association study of gut microbiota in type 2... | reverse complement strand
AAAGCCGCCGCAAAAGGCACCAAAAAGACCACCAAAAAAACCACAACCACTCAGCCTCAGACCGCTCCTCAGCCCTCAGGCGACGAAAGCGCGGCGGCGGCACGGGCGGGCAAGTCTAATATCGTCAACGGCGGATACGCGGTGTCTGACGGCGAATACATTTACAGCTCGTGCGGCACGCTTACCCGCAGGCGCGCTGACGGCGGGGGCGAAGAAAAGCTGCTCGATACGCAGGTGTACTACCTAAACGTCAGCGGCGGCTGGCTGTATTTCACATCGGTGGACGAAAACAACGCCGTTTGCCGTATGCGCACCGATGGCAGCGGGTACGAGGTGCTTTGCTCAAAGTACAGCTACGAACTTACCCTCTACGGCGGCAGACTGTATTTCTCAGCCGATATGGGCGGCGCGGGGTACGAGATATGCCGTATGGATACCGACGGCGGGGACTTCACCGTGCTGGCGGCGAACCGCGCTTGGTATATGAACATCTGCGATGACCTGATATTCTTCTGCGATTACAACGGCGATAAGTACAGCCTAAAGTCAATGACGCTGGACGGCAGCGGTATGCAGACGCTTTACGCTTCGCCCTGCTCCGACATATGCGCGGCGAACGGCAGGGTGTACTTCTCCGCCGACCGCGATAAACGCTCGCTTTACAGCATGGCTTACGATGGCTCAGACCTCAAAAAGCTGCGCTCGGGCTACACTAAGCACACCAACTATACAGAGGGCAGGCTGTATTTCACCGATAAGAACGGCAATATATGCAGCATGAACGCCGACGGCGGCGGTGAGGAAACGCTGAAAAGCCCCTCGGGCGGCGCGGCGTACTTAGTATTTATCCTGCCCGACAATTATTTCTATATGGACAACAGCGGCGATATGCACAACGTGCAGTAGCAGAAAAGCTCCCCCGAAATGAAAACTCGAGGGAGCTTTATTATGTTTGTTCACCCGCTCAAAACACCAACCGCGCAAACTCTCCCCCTAGCACAATATTCTTATTTGTCAAACTTGAAAGCGCCTTTCTCCATCATTGACAGCTTTTACGCCTGTCAAGATTGAAAACACATAGCATTTGCAGGGGTTTGCGCCATCTTTGACAAATAACTTTATTGACTGTGCCCCGTGACAATCGCCGTCAAACCGTCAAACCGTCAAACAAAAACGCCGACCGTTTATCAGCGCGGACAAACTCGGTCGGCAAATTTTCTGCATAAATGAAAAACCGCCTAACGAATAAGCGGTCTCTCAAAAAGGAAAGTATGAAAAAGAAAAAATTTCGGGAATGCGAAAATTATTCAGCTTCGGGCTCGCTCTCAGCGCTCTCCTCAGCCTTTTCTTCCTCGGCGGTGTCAGCCGCGTCTGCCTCTTCGGCAGTATCTGCTTCGTCAGCAACGTCTGCCGCAGTTTCCTCAGCAGCTTCGTCAGCTTCCTGCTCTTCGCCGCAGTCGCAGCAATCATCGCAGCAGCAGTCGTCAAAATCGTCGTCTAACTCTTCGTAATCGTAATCTTCAAGCTCTTTATGCTTCTTATATGCTATCGCAGCGGCAACGCCGAGAGCGGCAACGCCAACTGCCGCAGCAGCCTTTAATGCTTTTCCCATATTAAACAACTCCTTGTCTGATTTTTACACAATTGATACGGAAGCCTCGCCTGCGGCTCTCAGCGGCTCGTGAAAAGCCTGCCGCGTTCTAAACATCGGCTTCGTTTCATTGGTCTTATTATACCACGTTTTGCGCTGTAAATCAAGTATTTTTCAAAAAAATAAATTCTTTAAACCTTTTTTTGTGAAACTTGCACAATTGCACTCAAAGATAAACAGCAATTTAGCCGATACAAATTCCAATTTGCGGCAATTTCAAATTTGTTACATACTTACAAATCTGCAAATCACATATTGCCCGTGAGGTTCATGATTATCGCCGCCGCCGCCAGCGGAGCAGTTTCGCAGCGCAGTATACGCCTGCCCAGCCCCACGGGCTGCACGCCCGCCGCCGATATTCGCGCGGCTTCTTCTTCGGAAAAACCGCCCTCGCTGCCTATCAGCAGACCTATCTCGCTGCCGCTTTTCAGCCCCAGCTTCGCCATCGGCACGCCGCCCTTTTCGTAGCACCATACCGCGCTGTCGCACTCGCTAAGCTTCTGCACCGCCTGCGATAGGGTGATAAGCCCGTACACCTGCGGCACTATCCCCCGCCCCGACTGCTTTGCCGCTTCCAGCGAGATCTTGGCGTAGCGTTTCAGCTTTTTGGCGAAGCTTTTTTCGTCCGGCCGCGATATGCAGCGCGAGGTCAGCACGAACGTAATGTCGTAAACGCCCAGCTCTACCGCTTTCTGCACTATTATCTCCGCCTTCTCGCCTTTCGGCATGGCTTGAAATAGGTGCAGGTGCACGTCTGCTTCGGCTTGGCATGGCTCTGTACGCAGCACTCGGCAGGTCACGTTTTCGGGCGTTATCTCCTCCAAAACGCATTGGTAGTCTACACCGTTATTGCATAGTGTGACCTCTTCGCCCGTTTTCATACGCAGGCTGAGGGCTATATGGCGCGCGTCCTCGCCGGTAACAAGACCGTGAGAACCATCTATACGGGAGGTGAAAAATCTAGGCATACAAATATTTCCTTTCGTGGCGCGCTGTGTGAACGCAGCTTAATATAATTAACTCAATTTTAATTTCCACAAACAGTATATCATATTTTCAAAAAAACTTCAATAATTTTCATAATAAAAACGATAAGTTTTCACACGCATATCACAATGGTAGGGTATCATATAATTGTCGAAAGGGACAAGGGGCGTAAGCCCCCTGAGGATAACTTTTCGGCGCAGCATTTCATTTATGGTATGTAGGCTTTTACCCCAAGCCTTCATATATACAGCACGGCAGAGCAATCTGTCGGCTTCTCCCCTATAATTTTTTATTTTTTGGCCCCCGTCCTTACCCGACGGGGGTTTTTTTGCCCAAAAATACTGACAAAATGCGCCCGCTTACCCCTTTACAAATCCCGCGGGATATGTTATAATATATGTGTATGCACGCGCAGGTTATGCGCCTAATTTAGATAATAATTTTTCAGAGGAGAGTATTCATATGGCAAATACAGTATCAAAAGCAGGTAAGAAAAAACTGGAAGCTGACCTTGATTATCTCATTACCGTCCGCAGAGGCGAAGTAGCGCAGAAACTTAAAGAGGCGCGCTCGTTCGGCGACCTTTCCGAAAACGCTGAGTACGACGAAGCCAAAAACGAGCAGGCTATTCTCGAAGCCCGCATAAACGAGCTGCAGAATATCATCGAAAACTCGGTAGTAGTTGACGACGACGATATTTCCGTAGACGAGATCTCGGTAGGCTCTATAATGAAAATACGCGATCTGGAATTTGACGAGGTGGAAACTCTTCAGATAGTAGGCTCTACCGAATCTGACCCCGATAACGGCAAGATCTCTGACGACTCGCCCATAGGCAAGGCGGCGCTGAAAAAGAAAGTAGGCGAAGTATTTGAGGTAGAAGCCCCCGCAGGACTTCTGAAGTTTGAGGTACTCGAGATCTCGAAGTAAATATTTGAAAGGACGTTTTACATCTATGAGCGAAGTAAATACCAAGCCCGCCGCTGAGAATGCAGAGGGCGAGGCTGCTGAGCAGACCGAGCAGGATATAAATATATTAAAGAAGATAAGAATGGATAAGCTCGAGGAAATGAAGGCCGAGGGCAGAGATCCTTTCCAAATAACCAAGTTTGACGTTACCGCGCACGCGGCTGAAGCTAAAGAGCAGTACGAAGCGCTGGAGCAGAAGCTTACCGAGCAGGCGGGCGGCGACGAAGAGAAGCTGAAAGAGCTGCTCGAGGAAAACAGGATGACCGTAAGCGTGGCGGGCAGAGTAATGTCACGCAGACTTATGGGCAAGGCGAGCTTTTTCGATCTGCGCGACAGATCTGACAAGGTGCAGGTATATCTGCGCATGAACGAGGTAGGCAAGGAAGCTTACGACCAGTACAAGAAGGGCGATATAGGCGACATCGTGGGCATAACGGGCTTTGTTTTCAGAACGAAGATGGGCGAGATCTCTATACACGCTAAGAGCATAACACTGCTTTCAAAGAGCCTGCTGCCGCTGCCCGAAAAGTGGCACGGACTGAAAGACCAGGACACAAGATACCGCCAGAGATACACCGACCTAATCTGCAATCCCGAGGTAAAGGATACATTCATCAAGCGTTCGCAGATAATATCTTCTATAAGAAGGTATCTTGACGGACAGGGTTTTATGGAAGTAGAAACGCCCATGCTGGTATCCAACGCAGGCGGTGCGGCGGCGCGCCCGTTTGAAACGCACTACAACGCGCTGAACGAGGACGTAAAGCTGAGAATATCGCTGGAGCTGTATCTGAAGCGCCTTATCGTAGGCGGACTAGAGAGAGTTTACGAGATAGGCAGAGTATTCAGAAATGAGGGCGTAGACGCGCGCCACAATCCCGAGTTCACGCTGATGGAGCTGTATCAGGCGTACACTGACTATTACGGCATGATGGATCTGACGGAGAATATGTTCCGCCATGTAGCGCAGGAGGTATGCGGCACTACCTGCGTACCCTACGGCGACGTTATGATAGACCTCGGCAAGCCATTTGAGCGCATGACGATGATCGACGCGGTAAAGAAGTATTCGGGCGTAGATTTCGCGCAGGTAAAGGACACTGAGGAAGCGAAAGCGCTGGCCAAGGAGCACCACATAGAGTATGAAGAGCGCCACAAGCGCGGCGACATACTGAACCTGTTTTTTGAGGAGTATGTAGAGGAGCACCTTGTACAGCCGACGTTCATCATGGATCACCCGATAGAGATCTCGCCGCTGACGAAGAAGAAGCCGGAGAATCCGGACTATGTAGAGCGTTTCGAGCTTTTCATCACGGGCAGAGAGATGTGCAACGCGTATTCTGAGCTTAACGACCCGATAGACCAGCGCGAGAGATTTGCGGCGCAGGAGGAAGCGTTAAAGCAGGGCGACGAGGAAGCGAACCACACGGACGAAGATTTCCTGAGAGCGCTGGAGATAGGAATGCCCCCGACAGGCGGCATAGGCTACGGCATAGACAGACTAGTAATGCTGCTGACCAATTCGCCGGCTATCAGGGACGTACTGTTGTTCCCTACAATGAAGACGTTGGAGTAAGAAAGTGTCGTAATTACGGGCTTTTCGGTGCATTTAGGTCACATTATTTTGCACCAATGCACCAAAGCTGCACCATTTTCATGAGGTGCAGCGTAAAGATATGATAAGTTATCACCGATATGGCTTTGTGGCTGTGTCGGTGATTTATTTATGTAAATATGGTCGAACTATTGATTTATTTGTAAAAAAATGATATAATTGTTCTGAGGTAACCCGTCTGTAATAAAAATGTTGTTATTTTGATTTGATAAGGAGGAAAAATAATGTATGCAGTAAATACATATGAGCAGATCGAACGTCAGGAAAGAGAATTGAATGAGAATCATATTATTATTTTACTTTTTGTTAGACCAACTTCAGTAGGTGCCCAAGAGATCATAAACGAATTCTCATATCTTCATCATGATTCAAGGGAATACTGCTCAATTTATGCGGTTGGATATACAGATGATCCAAATGAGTTTGGATATTCTCGTAAAGTTGAGGGAGTAGATGGTGTAGCATGGTACTATAGCGATAAGGAATTTATTGACTTCAAAGAAAAACTTGGGAAACGAATAAAATGGAGATATAGTGGTGAAAATGAACTAATAGTTTTACAAAGTAATATAGATGGGAAAAATATATTAAACTTTCAAAATTATGTAGCTATTAATATAAGCGAAGGTTTAAGACAGGAATATATCTGTTCTTATCAGAATTTTATGGAAAGTCTTATCGAAAGTTCAAAATCAGAAGTAGAGGCTTCAAATGCAATCAACAGGACAACAAGACTAAATATAAGAAATATAACCATTGAATCTTTAAAGAGTATAAAGAAAATTCCTGCACCAATAAAAAAGATAATAGGGAATAAGATTTTCTATAAATCAGCACGCAACCATTTATAAAACATTGTTTTTGACACACAAAAATTTCAGAAAAAAATACCGATACGAATCAAAAATAGATCGTATCGGCATTTTTTATCACTCATCAAACTTTTCAGAACTGCCACCATTAGATATAAGCCTATCAAGCTCTCTAAATTCCTGCTGTTTGAAATCCTTTGTAGCGTCGGTGTAGACGTTCATCGTCGTATCAAAATCTGCGTGACCTAAAACATCTTGTATGACCTTGATGTTTACGCCCGACTCACAAAGACGTGTTGCGAAGGTGTGGCGTAAAATGTGACAGCTGAAATTTGGCAGGAGCGTGACATCGGCGTTCTTTGGATTATTCGCAAGCTGCTCACGATTGCAGTCGGCTATCATTCTTTTCAATGCACGATTCAGAGTGCTTTGATTATGCACGTTCCCATAGCGATTTGTGAAAATAAAGTCGCTGTACCCATCGATGACAACATCGCATTTTATCCCTGCTTCCTGCTGGAACTTTCGCTCTTGCTCAAAAGCCGCCTTTACTCCTGAAAGCATAGGTATAGTTCTTTCACCTGAACGAGTTTTCGGCGTATGGATATTGTAATGACAGCCGTTCTCACTATGGTTGAAGTAGACTAAGGTATGGTCAACAGTTATCAAATCATTCTCAAGATTAACGTCCTGCCAGCGCAATCCTGTTATCTCACCAACTCGCATTCCTGTGTTCAACATTATGTAGAAAATAGGATACCAATGATTACACTGAGGGTACTTCAGCATATAGTCGATGAATAACTGTTGTTCTGCAAGAGTTAGCGAGATACGTTTCTCAGTATGTTGTTTGCTCTCAAGTTTCAAATGCCTGAGTGCGTTATCAGAAGGGTTGTTCATCAGAAAATTATTTTGCACGGCAAAGTCAAGCACCTGATGAACTACGGTATGGATATTATCTACAGTGTTAGGTTTTAGCCCTTTTACCTCGACAAGCTCGTTGTAGAAACCGAGTATATCCGCATAGCGTATGCTCATTATCTTGTATCCGCCCAGCTCGTCACGGACAAAAGTATTGTACATATAAAGATAATTCTGATATGTATTTTCTTTAAGACCCTTTTTAAGCGAAAACCACGAGCCTGCCAGTTGGTCGAGAGTCGTATTCATAGAGTCCACTCGGATACCATAAGCTTTGTTAGTTTCAACCGTCTCCTCTTTTTGGCGAAGCTCGTCCAACGTTTTCGCATAAATATAAACTCGTTTTCCGCTGCGTGACTGATAACGGTATCTGTAAGTGCCGTTTGCTAGCTCAGATTCGCCTTTTTTAAGTCTTTTTCCTTTTGAATATCTGACCTTATTCTGCATTGCTATTTCCTCCTTATAAAAACGAATATCTAAATTCTGCTGAAATTTAGCTTTGGTTATATGATTCAGATAGAATAAGCTCTCGCCATATACTCGTCAAATTGCCTGCGCTTGATAAGCCTTTTATTTCCCACCCACAAAACGAACGGACAGCGTTCGTCCGCCGTGAGTTCTCTCAGCTTGTGCTGACCGATGTTTGAATAAACGGCGGCTTCCTCGATAGTGAGGTTTTGCTTTTGAAATATAGGGACGTTGAGTTCCCTTTCTCTGACCATATCCATAATCGTTTACCTCCTTGGTATCTTGAAAATAATGTATTAGTGTAAAATAGGACTTTGCTCCTTTTTATGGGCGTTGTTCGACTTTCTTTCTATTCTTTAGAAAACTGCAGTTAGTATGGAGTTAATAAGGCTCTTGGTCATCTATGTTTTCAAAACAGTCGTCCGAGTTATCTCCCCAACTGCCATAATCAGAAGATCTTGAAGTATCGTCCCAGCCATAATGCACTTCGTCTGCCGATATATTGGCGATCTCAGCCTGACATTCTTTCAATCTCTGCAAGTATAGCTGATAATATTTTCTGCTCTTGTCCTCTGAAATAGTAGATGTGTACTCGCCGCCGATAACTTTGAGCAGGCCATAATATCTTAACTGCGCCGATACTTTTTGTTTACTGGGTACTACCTCAAGCTCTAATCTGGTTTTCAGCCAATTTGTCAAAACGTCAGCCTCAACGCAAAGGTAAGAGCCGTCAAAATAAAAGACGTATCGTTGCAGATATTTGTTTTTTCTTGCTTTTTTCGCTTCTTTGGAATATTCAGCAAAATCGGCGGACACAATGTCCTCTTGGAATATGCCGAGAAGTATCTCGTCGATAAATTCTCTGCCTATCTTATTATCATCTGTCAAACAATGGTCTATCGTGTCGTTGATACAGTTTTCTATCGAGGTCTTGCATATGTTAGATAAGTCTTTGATATGCTCGTCCGTAAGATCGTGCTGTTCTTTAAGATAGCGTTTAAAAATATCCAGCGTGATACAAAGTATCTGATAGGTACGCATTATCCGCTTTAGCTTGCCGCTATTTTCATTGCCGATATTGCTATTATCGTTCTTGCTTTTGTAATACGCTGATTCATCGGATATTTTTTCATAATTCCAGCACAGCCACAAGATGAAGTCTTTTAGAAACGCAATGTACTTTCCGTGCTCTTTTTTCAACAGAGTAAGTTCATCGCTGTCAAAGGCGTTTTCAAGCTGGACTAGCAGACACCTGTTTATGGTGCTGTTGTTTTTGATGACATATTCTGCTGTGACGATAGCTATGTTGTCGAGTTTCACCTCGATGTCTTTGTAGTGGCAGTTGCCGCTGCTTTGATTCATTTGTATAAAGTCGCAGAGCTTTGCTTCGTTGGAATTTCTTATCCTCGATGATACCGTGCGATTCAGGTCGTCGATAACTATCAATGAATCTTTCAGCTTTGCGGCTTTCTTGATTGCATATTTATCGCTGGACAATGAAACGATGTTGTCGTGATCTTCAAAAATATCACTGAGCAGCTTTGAAAATTCCGTTTTGCCAAGCCCTGAATCGGCGTAAATGAATATGGTAAAACCATATTCGTCTAGCTCGTTCTCAAACATCGGCTTGACATAAGCAACTAAGGACGCTATGAATGCCGCCGGCGGGAATGATGATGAATTTATAAGCTTGTCAAGATATGAAGTAAAGTCGCCGCTGTTATCGCTTTTCTTTAGCTTTATAGTGCTTTCAGAGATAACAGGGTTTTCGTCGGAAGCATTGACAACTTCGTTGCCTAAGCCGAAAACGATTTTTCCGTTTGGCAGTTTCAGATAGCCTTGATCTATGGCGTAGTTATCCTCAGGAGTTTGACCGAATACGCTCAGTTTCACTACCGACGATATGAATTTTGAAAACAGGTTGTCGCTGCAAAGTGAATATATTTGATAGTCGAAAAAGATGTCTAAAGCCTTTCCCTCTATCGCAAGTGCTAGCGGACAATCGAAACTATACGTCTTATCCTGCTCAGCTAGCTTGATGTGAAATCTGACGTACTTAGTACAATTGTGCTGGGTATTGATAGTGGAATAAAACTCTAATTGCGTTATCGACCATTCCGTTATCTTGCCTTTTGAGTTGTAATAACAGCCGTCTTTCAGTATATACTCCTGCGGCAATTTTGGAGTTAATAATAAAGTTTTCATAAGAAGCTCTCCTTTTAAGCAAATAGTAGTTGAAATATCTGTAAATAAGTGATATAATAGAAGCACTACAAAGCTGCTGACACATAGTATTTTTGTTGTACTTTATCTCTATCAGATCATCTGTCTGTTTAGAGTTTATCACACCAAGAACCGTTAACGCAAAGATGTTAACGGGTTAACGGCAAGTGAATACTCACAAAGTTTCAGAGCGATTTTTATGCTACTTGTACATATGCGCTGATTTATGTTGAAAAGGAGGAAACATTCAAATGGAAGAAACTCAGAAAAGTTCGTATCTTTCTCTAGGTATCTTTTTGAAACTCTTGTCAAGGTATACCAGAAAAGATAAAGCTATAGCAGAAAAAAGATTTTTGGGAGCAAATAATACTGTAATTTCGACAACTATCTTCAAGTATTTTATCTCTGCGCTTACTTTGAATTGGTATGCTGATGATAATGAACGAGCGGATACATTGAAGAGCCTGAACAGCAATCTGATAAATTGCAAAAAAGAACTCTTCAATTTTAAATTTCTTATGCCGGAAAAAGATGAGATAAAAGCGGTATTTATAAAAGATGTACAGTCCGATAAGCCGTCAGCGCTTGCGTTTATGACTGAATTTGTTCTATATTGCATTGATGAAAATAAGTGCAGGCAAATGGTAGACGAACTGCTCAGAGCGATAAGAGATGATAAGGACATCGCCGACGATACAACGTTTTACATTTTCGGGAACGGCAAAAGCACGACCAAAAGAGAAATGGTAGATAAACAGTTTAACTTTACCGCCGACTGTTTCCTATTGGGAGTATGGCATTTTCTTATCAGTGAGCGTTCGGACAGTAACTGCATTGGCCGTGACACACTTGTTGATTGGTACGGCACTTCAACTGAAACATACGGAAAAAGCCAAATAGGTACTGAATTAAGACGCAACGTATGGGAACCGCTAGGACGTGAAATAAGGGCCATTCCGTCTGAACGCACGATAGTTAAAGAAGAAAAAGCAGTTTTGCAGGATAATGCGGAGCAAGAGCATAAGCTGTTCGTTTATGATATGGACAGTCTTTCGGAAGAGGAACAAGAGAGTTTGGAGCGTTTGAAGAAGAGCCGCATACTTCGTGATCTTTTGAGAGCGTGTCATATCGGTACTTGCGACGCTAGAAGTAAAAACCACTATGCAAAAAATCATCGGCTTTTTGTTATGGCGTTAAAAAGATGCGATCAGTTTGTTTTCAATAATATTGCTAAACGTATCAACGATGACATTATCACTCTTAAAGATTGGCTTGAAGCGTTTATAGAATTGATCAAGCAAAACGATAAACCATATTCTACATATGATGATCGTGTGGAAGCAAGTATACTTGAACAGCGAAAAGATCTTGATGAAGTTTACACTACATTATATGGACCCTGTCCCTCGCTAAGTGGCGAACGGATAAGTTTGCTTTTATCCGTGGTTAAAATATAAACCTCGTTCATACTATACAGCTGAGATGAGCCGAGTGCTAAATCAAGCACACTCTTTTCCTTATAATTACATTGAATTTTATTTCTAAACAAAAAAACCGCAAGTTTTACGCTGTTGATTCAAAAAACGGCTTGTACTTGCGGTTTTATTCTTTTTATAATATGTGCGCTCTAATAATTTCCATTTAGAAGCATCTTTATTGCTTTACGACTGGCAAAGTGAAACGCAAATATATTCGCATTGATAGTTGTGCGTAACTTAGCGATATATATATAAGGATAAGTATTCTTGAAAAAAATGAACAGCTTAAAGCTGTAGGTATTCCCCTATACCCCTAATATTCTTAATATCTATTTTTACTCTTATATATCAGTAATAAAAGTATGATATTATATCAAGCTAAACGGGTCTATAATAAATTGTTTATATTATAAATAATTTTTTTATCTTTATGTTGTATTCACAAGCATTATTTTAAATTATTTTTTATTTTGATATAACATTCCTATAAAATAAAATTTTTTGCCGAAAAACAAGGAGTTGGATCAAATGAAAAACAATTATTTTATTGATACTATCGAATTGACTTATCACACTACATTTGAATATATTACAGAAAAGCTAGGCACAGTTCCAAAGAAGTGCGTAAAGAAAGGTGAATTTTATTATCCGACTTCACTTGAAGCTAATAGGTCGGGTATAGATATGAGAACGAGAAAATGTTCTAAAGGAGAACGTCATAAGAAAGGCGAGAACTACAAGATAGTTTTAAGGATAGCTACCGGAAAGATACCATATTTCAAAGACGAGGTAAAGCACGTTGAAACAAGGGACGATCTTGATAAAATGATATACTACGTCAATGAATTTATCAAGTTCAGAATGCCTGACCTCGATATAAATGATTTTGAACTGACTAGGATAGATTTAACTAAAGACATACACAAAGTACCTGAGACAGTCATCAAGGAATACATAATGCTTATGAGGAGAATGTTCGTGCCTGACAAATTTGAACTCAACGAACAACTTGAAAAGAATACAAAGGATTTTCGCAGAGAAGATTCCTTCAATGCTCTGATGAAAAAGGGCAACACAAGTATAGCAGAATTTGTTGTATACAATAAAGCCCGTGCGGCAATAGATCAAGACCTTACCGGCACGGAGCTTGAATACTATAAAAATACTATGAGACTAGAGTTAAGATGTTACAAAAGTTACATAAGAAAAATGGCGGACGAAACAACTACAATCGAGATATTGCGCCATATGTTTGAGCGGAGAAGCTATTTTATCGAAAGAGAATTTTATAGGATATTTGACGTTGAGGAAAGAACGCAGTCGTTTTTGAATATCTACTGGCTGAAAAAGTACATAAAAAGAAGCATTGACGGCAAGCCTAAGCACAAAAAGTATATGATAGATCTATCGACGATACTTGACAGAGATAGTTTGCCAAATATTACGGACGCACGATTGATATACTGCGATAGTCATAGTTCGTCGTTAGGCGTGATGAACTGGTTCGACGATATACACATATCGCCTGTCACTATCAAAAATAAGGATTATCCGTTTTTGCAGTCATTGAGCAGTGCACTTGGCTTTAACGACCCAACGCCGACCGATACTAGGCTGTATGAGTATCTGCTTAAAAAGACAAGAAACAGAAAATTTTATCTTAATGCATCAGATAATTATTACGAATTCAAGGGGGTGCCTAGATGTGAGCAAGAAGAATGTTGAAACAGAGAAATTATTCCTTACTCTTAATGAAGCCTGCAAAATGCTGCGGCTCAGCCGACCAACTTTGGTTAAGCTTATCAAGCAGGGAAAGATAAAAGCTTTCAAGCCGAGTATCCGTGTTTGGAGGATACCTGCGGAGGAGATTTTTAAGTTTGAGAAAAATAAGATAGGGTAACATAAGAGCAGGCTGTTGCGTACACCACAACAGCCTGCTCTTTTTACCTCTTCCTCAAAAACTCAATAACACTAAACTTGTATATCCTCCACCTGCTGCCTATCTTGAAACCCTCTATCTCCCTTGTTTTAAGATAACGGAGCATAGAGTTTTTGCCTATCTTTAAAAGCTGCTGACATTCTTTAGCGGTAAGGATGTCGGGAATATCGTCAAACATAATTTATCATTCCTTTCAAAAAATATCGGTTTATCTTAATGTTCTGCGGTTTAGTACAGCACTTTACGGAAACTTGATCTTTACAAATATACATCATCTTTATGAAGTAACGCAAATGCGGAAAGGAGGGCGTTACGATGAACAAAGCTAAAGTCATACTCGTGCTTGTGGGCAGCGTGCTGGTGGAGATAGCACAGGAGATCATCACCTACATAGCAGATAAGGACGAGTGAACACCATAGGCAGGCTTTCGGGTCTGCCTTTAATTTTTGTAAAGGAGTTTTAAAATGAGCGAACTTACCCATTGCAGCATTTGCGGCTGCGCTTTAGAGGACGAGGCGGAATGCTATGAAGTCGAAAACGAGATACTTTGCCAGGAGTGCTACGATAACGAAACTGTGGTATGCGACCATTGCGGCGAACGCTGTATCGAACGAAATACCGTGAGCGATGAGAATACTATCCTCTGTACAGATTGCTACGATAATCATTACTACCGCTGTTCAAACTGCGAAACTATCGTGCATTCGGACGATACCTACTGGCGCGGCGATAACGCCTATTGCCGTGAATGTTATGACGATTGCTGTGATAACGGCGACTACATCAACGATTATTACTACAAGCCTAAGCCCGTGTTCTACAAACTGCCGAAAGAAGACAACGTGCGTTTTTACGGTGTTGAACTGGAGATAGACGGTGCAGGAAGATATGATGATAATGCGGAGAAGATATATGATACAGCTAATAGTCAGAATGAAGTGCTTTACATAAAGTCTGACGGCTCGCTGGATGAGGGAATGGAACTTGTCAGCCACCCTTGCTCAATAGATTTTCATCGAAAGAAATTCCCGTGGGAGGATATTGTGAGAAAAGCGCTTTCCCTTGGCTACCGTTCGCATAATACGTCTACCTGCGGACTTCACGTCCATATTGGCCGAAAACAGCTTGGATATTCCTACGAGGAACAGGAAGAAGTCATAAGCCGAATAATGTTCTTTTTCGAGAGCCATTGGAACGAGCTTTTCAAATTTTCTCGCCGTACTGCATACAGCGTTGACCGCTGGGCGGCAAGACACGGCTACAATGACAAGCCGAAAGAGATACTTGAAAAGGCAAAGAAAAGCACTAAGGGCAGATATGCCTGTGTGAACATAACAAATGCTGATACTGTGGAGATAAGGCTGTTCAGGGGCACTCTAAAATTCAACAGCTTTATGGCGACGCTTGAACTTGTAGACAGCATATGCCAAAACGCAGTATGCCTTAATGATGATGATATGAACAAGCAATCCTGGGCGGATTTTGTGCTGGGCATAAAGCCTGAATATACAGAGCTTATCAGGTATCTGAAAGAGAAAAGGCTCTATGTTAACGAGCCTGTCAGCGAGGAGGATTAACTATGTGTGCGATATTTGGATTTGTAAATTACAGACGTTCGCTCAGCAGGAGCGAGATGAAAGAACTTATCAACAGGTTATCCGTAGAGTCTGAGGTAAGGGGCAAGGACGCAACGGGCATAGCGTATGTGAAACACGGCGAACTTAAAGTTTTCAAGAGAGCAAAGCCTGCTCACAAGGTAAGGCTTTATGTGCCTGAGGACACAGTTATCCTCACAGGTCACACGAGAATGACTACTCAAGGCGACGCCAGATACATTTACAATAACCACCCGTTCACAGGCAAAACTGCGGACGGGTCTTTTGCTTTATGTCACAACGGCGTGCTTTACAACGACAGTCAGCTTGCAAAATCTGAACGTTTGCCGAAAAGCAAGATAGAAACTGACAGCTACGTTGCCGCACAGCTTATTGAGAAATACGGCAAACTTGACTTCAAGACCATAGCAAAGATGTCAGAGGCGGTAGAAGGCTCTTTCGTATTCACGATACTTAGCGACAAGAACAAGCTTTTCATTGCAAAGGGCGACAATCCGCTATGCCTTATCCATTACAAGCAGTTGGGGTTGTATGTGTACACGTCCACCGAGGATATTATGAAAAATGTGCTGAAAGGCAGTTTCCTTGAAAAGCTGCCTTTTGAAGTGATAAAGGTCACAGAGGGAGAGATCATAAGCATTGACAAGCGTGGGCGTTTTGAGAAAAGCAGTTTTATTCCAAACGAGTTCTGCTATGGCTGGAACTATTATGGATACAGAAAGCTCGCTTATGATGATGACGAACTTTTCGATATATGTGGTATGTTCGGGGTATCGCAGGAGGATCTTATGCTGCTTTACGATATGGGTTACACGGACGAAGAGATAGAGGGTATGCTTTGCGACAGGAGTATGATCAGGGAGTGTATCGAGGAGGCTAGGGTGCTGGTGGGGGAATATTATTAGGAGGTATTTTATGGCATACACATTCAGCGGAAGCAAATACATCACAAGCGGCGTGGCAGAAAACTTCCCTATTGAATTGCAAGTGGCGTTATTTTCAGCCGTAGAGCAAATGCGAGAAAAGGTCAGCGGACAGCTTGATTATCTGCAAGTTTTCGAGATAGTGACAAGGGTCAAAGGGCAGAAAAAATTCCTGCACATTTATCATATGCAGGAATGCCCTGAGGCTAAGCTTGAATATTTCATACCGACCGACGTGGAGGTAAACGACAAGGCGTATATGATCGACGATGTGGATCATATTACGCTGCTGTTGGCGGAGGAGTATTGAGTTGAAAAGGAATCACAGCTTTCGAGGGGGCTGTGATTTTTTTGCGAGATCCATCGAATTTGCTAGAATTTACATCAAAACGATTGCTTTTTTGTCAATTATATGTTACAATATCATATAGGTCGTCGATCCGATATTCATCGGTGTTAATAATTTTTGACCTAATTACAAATTACAAGCGAGCTGACCTTTATTGGTCATAGGAGGGCTTAAAAATGGATAAAACGATATGTGAATTATTTGCCGGAGTCGGTGGCTTTCGACTCGGGTTTGATCGGCTTGCGTCCGGCTGGACGACAAATTGGTTCTCACAATGGGAACCGGGAAAAAGAGTGCAATGGGCACACGATTGCTATGTTGATCATTATGGTGATCTTCCTGACATTAATGGCGAGTATCACACAGGCGATGATATCAGCATAGTCGATAAATCATCGATACCAGACCATTCTCTGTTAGTAGGCGGTTTTCCGTGCCAAGATTATAGTGTAGCACACACTTTGGCTTCTTCAAAAGGTATCGAAGGAAAAAAAGGCGTGCTTTGGTGGCAGATACGTGACATACTAGAAGTGAAACGTCCGCCATTCTGTCTGCTTGAGAATGTTGATAGACTATTGAAATCACCAGCCAGTCAGCGTGGACGAGATTTTGGTGTTATATTAGCGTGTTTTTCAAATCTAGGTTATAGTGTTGAATGGCGTGTGGTAAATGCAGCTCAGTATGGTGCTGCACAGAGAAGAAGGCGTACGTTCATCTTTGCTTATCACAAAGATACAGTATATGGCAACAAGATGTCAAAGCTGTCAGCAGAGGACATCATAAAAGACAAAGGCTTTATGGTAAGTGCATTCCCTATCAGTGACACAGAAAATATGCATAGTACTGAGATCAGTACAGACCTCGTTAAGGTGAGCGACAAATTTGCGTTTTCATTCGAGAATGCGGGCTATATGACAAATGGAAAGATAACTACTGCGAAAATAAAAGAGCGTGAAGAAGAGTCTATAAAGCTAGGTCAGATACTAGAGAGAGGTCAAGTTGCAGAAAAGTACTTTATAACTAGCGATAAGATGGAAAAATGGTCATATCTCAAGGGTGCAAAGAAAATAGATAGAACGTCTGCTAATGGTCATAAGTATGTTTTTTCTGAGGGACCAGTAGCATTCCCTGATCCGTGGGACAGACCAGGACGCACTATGTTGACCAGTGAATCGACGCTCAATCGTTCAACACACGTTGTTGCGGATCGAGAAGCTGGAAGATTGCGTTTACTGACACCCGTTGAAGCTGAACGTTTACAAGGATTCGATGATGATTGGACAAATACAGGTATGCCAGAAAGAATGAGGTATTTCTGTATGGGAAATGCTCTGGTCGTTCCTATGATAACTAGAATGGGCAGAGTACTCGATGAGATCACCTCATCAGAAAAATAAGCGGTCGCTTTTTAAAGGTAGGTCTTATACCAAAAGTGTGATACCTATCTTTTTTTACAAAAGGAGGGGTAATTTATGCAGGGTACAGAATATAAAACTAAAGAGCAAATACTCAAAAGAGCTAACGAAGCCATAGGTATACCACTAAAAGATATAGATAAAACAGGTAGGCTAAAAAAAGGAAAAGGTGCCATCGGTACAGTAATAGAGGAAAGTTGGTTTGGTTATTCTCCTAATTCAGAAGCTGAACCAGATTTCCCTGAAGCAAAGGTCGAACTAAAGGTGACACCATATACCAGAGACCGTGATGGTAAGATCAGAGCAAAAGAACGTCTTGTATGTAACATAATAAATTATATGGAAGAGTATGATAAGACGTTTGAAACAAGCTCATTTTGGCACAAATGCGAAACGATGCTGCTGATGTCATATGAACATATAAAAGATGTATCTAAAGGTGAGTTTAAAATAGATAAAGCTGTGCTTTTTAGCTTTCCAGAAAAGGATCTTGTAATCATAGAAAACGACTGGAAAACCATAATGGATAAAGTTCGCAAGGGAGAAGCACATCTTATTTCAGAGGGAGATACGATGTACTTAGCCGCTTGCACTAAAGGTGCGAATGCTTCAAGCGTACGACCACAGCCTTGTTCAGATATTCCGGCAAAACAGAGAGCATATTCCCTGAAATCGTCATACATGACGCAGATACTGAACCAGTATATTTTCGGAACAGCTACTAACGAGCGTATCATCACCGATTGGAAACAGCTACAAAAGCAGTCCTTTGAGGATATCATCGTTGAGAAGCTGCGTCCATACTTTGGTAATACACAAGAGCAACTCAAAAAAATGTTTGATCTTGAGAAGTGCAACGCTAAGAACATCAACGAAATCCTGCTCGCCAAGATGCTGGGCATAAAGGGTAAAATAGCATACACAGATGAATTTCAGAAAGCCTGTATCGTACCAAAGACGATAAGGGTGCAGCATAATGGCAAGATAAAGGAAAGTATGTCATTCCCGACCTTTGATTTCATCAAGCTGAGCAAAGAAGCAGAGTGGGAAGAGTCCGAACTTTACAACTACATCGCTCCGACAAAGTTCCTGTTCGTTATCTTTCAAGAGAATGATGACGGTGAATATGTGTTTGAGCGTGTGAAGTTCTGGAACATACCAAATGATGATCTGGACGAAGTTCAGCGTGTATGGGAACGGACAGTAAATACTATCCGTAATGGAGTGAAGTTTGAAGTTACACCTAATGGTGTAAAAAACGATCTGCCAAAACAAACAGATAGCCCTGTTGCTCATGTGCGTCCACATTCAAGATTATCTGCTTACAAATTCTCAGATGGTACGATCATAGGTGATATTGATAAGTCTGCATTGCCTCTACCAGATGGACAATGGATGACAAAGCAGTGTTTCTGGTTGAATAATACGTATATTGAGGAACAGATAAAGGAGTAATTATGAGAATAGAGACTTTTTCATATAGATTTGCAGATGATATACTGTTGTCCCCTAGATTTACAGGCGTTAAAGATGAATTGTTAAGTGTATGCAATAATTGTCCTATACCTGTTTATAGCGGTAAATCTCAAAAACAACCTAGTAAAGATGTTGTTCAGCAGATAATGAATACTTATTTCAAATTACAATTCACAAGACTCGGATGGACTGCGGAACCGCTTGTTACGCCCACAAATAACCAAGATGAACTACGGGCAGATTTTAGAAAAACTTTTGGGAAAAGAGATGATAAGATCACACTTCAAACAGAGGTCGAATTTGGCAATATGGCAAGCTCTTATAGAAACTATTTTAAATTTCAACTGTCTTTTTCATATGACCTTACTGATATATGTGTGTTGATAGTCCCTTCTTCTAAACTTGCGAACAGAATAGACAGTGGTGTGGCAAATTATCAAAAGACAATAAGAGAAATACCCCAAGCGAAGTTGTCCGTTACCGTTCCTACGCTAGTTATAGGGTTATTTGATAAAGATACAAATGGCAATGATCTTCCCATATGGGATCTTCGCCAAGCAGGAATATCGCTTGATGTTGCACAAAATAAAAATGATAAGTTTCCGATGAAACATAACGAATTGGTACAGCTATATATAGATGGGCTAGTATGATCGATTATTATTGACGTTATATCTTGATTTTATAGTTAAAAAGTGTATTGGTTTTTTGGGGAGACAGATTTTTTTACTTATTGATTCACCATTACAAGTTTTATATTATTAGAAATCAAAAAACAAAAATGAGGTCATCAAAATGGAGCAAGTAAAAATCAAGGAACAAAATAAAAAAAGAATAGTTCTACATGAAAATAAGATCTATCTTAATAAACTTAATCACCCAGCTTGTGTATCTGCATTCATAAAGCGCATAAAAAAATGCATAGAAAATAAGGTAACTGACATAGTAATAGTCATAAGACGTAATTCGGCGTTTCCAAATGCTTGCTTGCCGATTGCTGGATTGATCCAATATTATAAGGCTCAATATGGAATCAATTTTATATTTGACATTCCGCCTGGACATTTTTTAGCTTCTTGTGGATTTGAATCACCGTATATGCTAACTGGGGACGAAATCATCAAGGAAAAACATCCTTTTAATAAAATAATATGCTATAGTGAGCCTTCTCAAGTAGCAGCGTTAACACAATCGTATATTAATGCCATAAGCCGTTCGTCTGAATGTGCTCCTGGGGTAATAGATAGTTTAACTTGGTGTTTAAATGAGGTTATGGACAATGTTTTGGTTCATAGCAAATGTGAGCAAGGGTATATACTTGCTCAATATCATCCACGTGAAAAACATATAGCTATTTGTATATTTGATTATGGAGTTGGAATATATAATACTCTAAAAGATTCTCCTCATTCTCCCAAAAACGCATTAGACGCTATTTCTTTGTCGATTCAGGAAGGGGTTGGTGATGGACAAGGTCAAGGAAATGGTTTATATGGGCTATATGGTATTATAGAAAATAATAATGGTCGTTTGACAATTACGTCAGGAAATGCATCTATTTTTTTTAAGTCTAAAGAAGAATTAAAAAAATTTAACACACTTCCCATAATAGATAATAATAACTATGGTACGATTGTTGATTTTCAAATGGACCTAAGTAATGATGTTGATATAACGAAGATATTTAAGAGTATTGGTGGTTATGATGGTTTTGATATACGACTTGATGATATGCTGACAGATAATGATTTTTATCGATATGATGTTTACGAAAATTGTAGTGGAACAGCAACTAGAGAAGCTGGAAAAGCTTCATTTAATGATGTTTTAAATATAATGATACGTCGTAATAACCCAATGATCCTTGATTTTTCAAACGTACATAATGTTAGCTCATCATATATTGATGAATTTATATCGAAGTTAGTTTCAAAGGTCGGTTTTTACAAATTCAATCAGATGTTTAGGCTATTTGGCATGAATCAAACGATTGAACATCTTTGTAATAGGGCTGTAACTATGAGAATGTACGATGAATGGGCTAACAAAGATACAGAAAGAATGAATGATGAAACACCCTAAAAGTTACGACACAACTCCCGAGATAAGAAAACGTATGAGCAAGGTGCGTCTTAAAAATGGTAAAGCTGAAACTATACTTGCAAAACGTTTATGGCATGAAGGATACCGATACAGACGAAATTATAAAAAATTGCCTGGTTCTCCCGACATCGCATTAACGAAATATCGTGTAGCAGTCTTTGTTGACGGCGAATTTTGGCACGGCGAAAATTGGGAAGAACGCAAGACCAAACTCAAACATAATCGTGAGTATTGGATAGAAAAGATAGAAGAAAACATAGCACGGGACAGACGAGTGGATCTTCAATTAAAAGATATGGGCTGGATGCCTATACACTTTTGGGAGAAACAGGTCTTAAAACATACTGACGACTGTGTTGTTACTATTTTGAATATTTTAACTTGAAATGATAATTAAAGGAGATAAGATTATGGAATTTTTAAACATTAATAAAGTATTTGCAAACACATATTATGCTGTTCCTGATTATCAAAGAGATTATGAATGGACAAATGCTCAGAACTCCACGCTATTGGATGACATATTCAATATTATGTTTAATGATAATGTCACTAATCATTTCTTTGGGGCAATCGTTACCATACCTTTTGATAAAGACAACGCAACAAATATTTCCATAGACTATAATGAGTTCGGTATTGATCAAAAATCTGTCAAGCACATTGTTGATGGTCAACAACGATTAACATCATTTTCTATCCTTTTAAAATCCATTCTTGATTTAATAGAAAATGATAGTGATATTAATGAGGATCATAAATCACGAATGACGGATGCAATCAAGCGAATGATATTTGGTACGGCTTATAATTATAAATTTAATCCTGCACCTATGTTGGCTCTAAACGGAAATACAGGTCGTTTTTACAATAGTGAAATCCTTAAAGTAAGTGACAATAGCAATGATACACGTTTAAAAGGTGCAAGAAGAATCAACTCTGCATACAAAATGTTTAAAGCGGAAATTCCAAAACAATATGAAGAATATAAAACAAAATTCAGTGGTAAACAAGAATACTATGCTAAACTGATTAATGTAATCACTCAAAAAATAGATTTTGTTGAAATTGCTTGCGATGAATCTTCTGATGCCTTCCAAGTGTTTGATTCACTTAATGGAAAAGGATTAGATTTAACAGCAGCAGATCGAATAAAAAATATATTTATTAGTTGGAGTAAAAATGGAAGTGGGGTTCAAAAATGGGATGCGCTTGTAGCTGAAGTTGAAAAAGATACTGGCAAAGAGTTAATGACCAGCTTCTTTACGAGTTTATTCTTTTATAATAAGAAAAAAAGAATATCAAAAAACAAGCTTCCTGACGAATTTAAAAAAGCATATAAAGAAGCTGCTTGTAGTGATTTTGATTATTTCTATAAAGATCTTGAAAAGTCAGGAAAGTTGTATGGAATAATACGTAATGCTAAAACTGCTGATGACTCACTCAATAATATCATACTTGATTACCAAGCTTTAGGAATTGATCAGGTTTATGTATTACTATTTGCTGTTGCAAAGCATTATGAAATAAAATTAGAAGATAAAGAAAGTGACAAGAAGGACTATACCTCTTTAGCGATGACGTTACAAAAATTAATAGTAAGAATGCAAGTCTGCGACAAGAATTATAATAGATTAGATGCTATTTTTTCAGAATACATAGAGTTGATGAAAAATTCTTCTTCAATAGCTGGAATAATCAGCAAAATAGAAACAGAAATTAGCATGCTAACACCGGATGACATGTTTAAAGAAAGCTTTGAACAATTCTGTCCTAATGAAAATCGAGTTTCAGAGTTTTATTGTCGATATATAGAAAATGAAATGCGAAGAGAAGCTGGAAATCGAAACAAAGTTGACCGAGGACTTACAGTTGAACATATCATTCCTCAGACGTTAGGGAATCTTAAAGATTGGTATGAAAGTTTTGACATACCGGATGAAATTAAAGAAGATTTTAATTCTGCTATAGTTCAAAATATAGGTAATAAAGCTTTACTTTTTGGTGATGACAACTCATCAGCTAATAATAACAATTATAAATATAAGCTTAACGTATATGAAAATGGTAAACGCGGACAAAATGAAGGCACACCGATAAGTACGTTTAAAATGGTAGAAGACGTAGTTAAAAATTATCCAACACAGTTTTTACATACAGAAGTGCAAAAAAGAGCGAAACGTTTAGCTGAATATGCAGTAAAGATTTGGTGATTTTTTGTAGGTGATGTTATGGCAGACATCAAGGTGGTCGAACTGTTTGCAGGCGTAGGCGGATTTCGGCTAGGTCTTGAAGCAGCTTCAGATAGATATAAAGTCATATGGGCGAACCAATGGGAACCTTACAAAACTGACCAATGGGCATTCGATTGCTATGTTTCCCATTTTGGAAAAAGCCCTGACCACGTTTGTCAGGATATAGCGATAGCAAAGGCTCGTGTGCCAGACCACGACCTGCTCGTTGGCGGATTCCCCTGCCAAGATTATTCGATAATGAAGAAAAACTCTTTAGGCATCGAAGGCAAAAAGGGCGTTCTGTGGTGGCAGATATATGATATTTTAAAAGATAAACGACCAAGTTATGTCATACTAGAAAACGTTGATAGGCTGATACGTTCACCAGCTAAACAATGCGGACGAGATCTTTCGATAATACTTAGATGTTTCTACCAACTTGGCTATTGTGTTGAATGGCGAGTCATAAATGCCGCTGATTATGGACAAGCGCAGCGTAGACGACGTACATTCCTTGTTGCATATCACAACCGCACAGATAGATCAAGGAACTTTGCAGAACGAGTGTGCAAACAAGGACTAAAGGCACTACATAAGCAAGTTGTTGAGAATGGTATACTTGCAAAAGCATTTCCGATAGCTACACATAGGCAACAGTTCGTTGATCAATGGATAGATGAGATGCGCTTTGAGAGCGTAGATGATATAATGCAAAAACAAAAGGTGTATTTGCATAACGCTGGTGTGATGATAAACGGCAGGATATACTCTGTTGAAGTCATACCTAAGTATGAAGCGTTTATCCCTTTAAGAAACATACTCGAACGAGGTCCTATCTATGAACATTTTTTTCTTAATGAAAAAGATTTGCCGAGGTGGATATACACCAAAGGTGCAAAACACGAGCAACGCAGAAGAAAAGACGGCAGCGTGTATTGGTTCAATGAGGGAGCCGTCGGCTTTCCTGACTCATTAGAAAAGCCCTCAAGGACTATGTTGACATCTGAAGCACAAGTCGGCAGGACTTCTCACGTTGTTACTGACTTACAAACAGAAAGACTAAGAGTACTGACACCGATAGAGTGTGAAAGGCTAAATGGTTTCCCTGATAACTGGACAGATACAGGTATGCCAGAGAAGATGAGATATTTTTGTATGGGAAATGCGTTGGTGGTCAGTATGGTCACTAGGATTTGTAATAATCTATTATAGATATGGAGATATTAATATGAGTGAATTAAGTATTACTGTATGTAGTTTTTATATTACTAAAAGGAATGCAAAAAAGAATAAACATATATATTACTTAAACGATAGCATGAAATATACTATCGATGATTCAGTGTATGAAACAAATATTCAAGAAATATTACAGGTATTCTCCCATAGATTTGATTCTCCTGTCAGAGATGAGAATAAAAAGAAAACTTTTTGTTGCAAATACATAGACAAAAGTGATTTTGAAAAATACATATCATATGTTTTTCAAGTCAATTCTGGCTATTATGGTAGTTCTTCTACTATTGTAAATTCAGAAACAAGAGAATTAAGACTTAACATGTTACCCGATGATGTTGCTGAAAAGAAATACTATGTATATGTGATCATACCAAAAGACAATAAAAAAGTTACAGTAAATAAAGGCATGATGATATTTCAGAATATAGGAATTTTCGGCATAAAAACCATTACGTGTGATTACTTTCGAAAGTTCTTGGCAGATGAATATGGAATGACCTTAAAATGTGCCACAGTATCTCCTGCATTGTTTGTGAAAAAAATACTTCATAGAGAAAATCTTAAAAAAATGATTTTAGTCAAAAACTATAAATCTATGGACCCAACTGATTCATATTATACTGGTTACGGAAGTGAGTGCAGAACATTATCCAAGTTGTGTTTCGATGACAAAAAATGGGACAAAATGTTGGCGAGCATCAACAAATTGCTATATGGTGAAGTCACAATGTTCGAGTTTGATGGTCAATTGTATGATGTGCTAAAATTAGAGGTGCTTATTGGAGAACGAAAAAGAACCATAAGCGTGCAAAATATAGAAAATCTTAGTATTATCGAACCTCTTCCTAATGGAATCAAGGATAATGATGGATATGCTAATTTAAAGAAACTAACAGATTACTGTGCTGACGTCACTAATGATTATTTGCAGGAAATGGTTCTACAAATAGAATGAGAAGGATGAACGTTATGTCATTTTTTGCTATTATATTATTTAGTTTATCTGCATTGATCTTAATAATATATTTGTGTAGAAAAAACAACAATATACTTAATGTGCGGGAAATCGTATCGCAGCACTTTAAAATTATTAATATAGACAAATTTACAAGTGTTGTTTTTATTGGGTTGCCAATAATTATTTCAGCAGGATGTGTATGTATAAGAACTTTGAACGAGAAGATACTTGATTCAATAAATATTGCACTACCTATTTATATCGGACTTCAATTTTCAGTAGTCGGGGTATTATGTAGTTTAAATAAGGGAAATGATAAATATGAAGAAATAAAAGAAGAAACATTTAATGAGATTTTATTTGAAAGTATCATATCAATTATTACTTTGATTATTTCAATTATATTGACCTGCATTGGAATATCAAGCTTGTCTCAAGTTGCACAATATTTTATCAGTATAATTGTATATTTATTCCTATTTAATGTATTTCTAAATACTTTTATTGTATTTAAACGATTAAAGTTTTTGTTTAACGAAAGAGAGTAACTAAAAAGTGCATTATTAAATATAGACACATAATTGAATCACCACTACTACATAAAAGCGATAGCAACTGATTGTAATGGGAAAATATTACTGATTGCTTTTTGTTTCAAAAGAAAATTACTAACTGATTTATTCACTAAAAAATAGATTATCGTTTTTTAGCACCAAACACGCACCAACTATCCCTATAAGGTGACGGCTTATGATAACATATGCCGCCTTAACTATCTGCCAAAACAGCAATATATCAGCATTTGCAAAGATTTGAAGGGACATGGAAGCCCAGTCGAAGAATTCCCTACGATGAAGACGTTGGAGTGAATATAATAATTTGCGAAAAAAATGGGCAATTCTTTATGGGGGTTGCCCATTTTTTGAATTGACGGAAATACAAATTAGAATTTGAGGAGATGTGTTTATGAATGGAGTCATTTTATATCAATCAAAATATGGTGCTACAAAAAGATACGCTGACTGGCTCTCAGAAGAGACCGGGTTTCAGTGTATAGAAACAAGAAAAGCTGATATCAACGAAATTGTTACATATGACACTATTATTTTAGGTGGAGGATTATATGCTTCCGGTATCGCCGGATTATCGTTTCTAAAAAAGAATATAAGTAAATTAACGGGCAAGAAGATCATAGTGTTTTGCTGTGGAGCATCTCCGTATGAAGAAAATGCGTTTCAGCAAATCAAGGAGCATAATTTGAAGGATAACCTGGCTGACATTTCTCTCTTTTATTGCCGTGGTGCGTGGGATATGGACGCAATGTCTTTTAAGGATAGAACATTATGCAGTTTACTTAGAAAGTCGGTTGCAAAGAAAAATCCAGCTGATTACGAAATATGGGAAAAAGCACTGATGGCAGCTGGGGATCATAAATGCGACTGGACAGATAAAAAATGCATTGAGCCAATCATCGAATGTATAAATCAATGACCCCCCGAAAAAAAGTCTGTAAAAACTCAGCCAACTGCGATATAATAGAAGTAACACAGGAGGCTGATTTTTATGGCAAGAAGAAAAAGAGAACCGATGAGCGAGGGTAAAAAGAATATCATCGCTGAACTGATCGAGATGTATGATATCAAGACAGCAAAGGATATCGAGGACGCTCTCAAGGATCTGATGGGAGGCACTGCTTGAGGCTGAACTGGACGAGCATCTGGGATACCAGGAATACGAACGCTCGGACAGCTCCAATTATCGCAATGGTAAGAAAACAAAGAAAATACGTGGAACTTTGGGCAAAACCGAGATCGAAGTGCCGTAGGATTGTGACGGGACATTTGAGCCAAAGTTCGTAAAAAAACGTCAGAAAGACATCTCGGGCATTGAGCAGAAGATAATATCACTGTATGCTAAAGGCATGACCACACGCCAGATAAGCGAAACTATCGAGGATATCTACGGCTTTGAGGTCAGCGACGGTATGGTATCTGACATCACAGACAGGCTCCTTCCGCAGATAGAGGAGTGGCAAAAACGTCCTCTTGATGAGGTTTATCCGATAGTTTTTATCGACGCAGTTCACTTTTCTGTGCGTGACAACGGGCAAATAAGGAAGCTCGCAGCGTATGTGATCCTTGCAGTAAGTTTAACAGGCCACAAGGAAGTTTTGCCCATACATATCGGCGAAAACGAGAGCGCCAAGTATTGGCTTGGAGTGCTGAATGAGCTGAAAAACAGGGGTGTAAAGGATATACTTGTGATATGTGCCGATGGTCTTTCGGGTATAAAAGAAGCCGTAAATGCGGCGTTTCCGCAGACAGAGCTTCAACGCTGCATAGTTCATCAGGTGAGAAACACGTTGAAATATGTGAGCGATAAGAACAAGAAAGAGTTTGCAAATGACCTGAAAACCATTTTATCACGCTCCGTCGGAGGACGCCGCTCTTGAACAGCTTGAACGTGTAACGGAAAAGTGGGAGAGAGATTATCCAAACGCCATGAAAAGCTGGTACAAAAAGTGGTATTTTTATTATATCACAGTTGGCTGAGTTTTTACAGACTTTTTTTCGGAGGGTCCTGTAAAGTCGAATACTGCGCCATGCCCCCGCAACGCCTATTAGCACATAAAACAGAAACTTATTAGAACATAAAACCCACCGATACATTTTTTGCGTTATATCGGTGGGTTTTGAATATACTTACTTGATAAAATTTCTGATCTCTTTGCTTATCGCTTCGTACTCATAGTCGTGAATATAATGCGGACAGTCTAACTCAATACAGCTTGCACTGTCATGATCTGAGATATATTTTTCGGGGATACTTCTCCACTTTTCTTTTGTAAAACCAGTGCCGCCCGAGCCGTCGGAAATAAACAATAACATCGGCACTTGCGGGATACCGTTTTCTTTTACAATCTTCGCATTATCTTTTACGACTTTGGCTTCATCTATCATGGTTTTAGTAGCTGTTTTTTGATAAAATACTGCTCGGTAAATGTCTTTTTCCTTTTCGGAAAGCGTTCCGTATTTGATAGCGTCGCTTTCTGCAAGGCTGGGTATCCACCTTGTGATACCCAAAACAGCGGCATAATGCCCTAACTCCATCGTAGGGATACTTATGTTCATTTCGTCGTAATAGTCAGGTACTGCCATATCTAAGCCGACGATCGCTTCGACCTCGTCGGGATATTTCTGCGCCCAGTATAAAGCTTCAAGTCCGGATAATGAATGCGGACAGAGCACATACGGCCCATGTATCCCAGCTTTATCGAGTGCCATTCTCGTTTCGCTCAACATAGTATCTATATCTCTTTTTTCATCTACAATATCGCTAAAACCGTAGCCGAATTTTTCTACCACTGCGATCTTATATTCGCTGCTTAAAAGTGAATAAAGCGATTTGAAGTCCAATATTGGTGAGCAAGTTCCGCCGCCTGACATAAATACAAGCGTTTTATCGCCCTCGCCCTCTGTGTATATGCTCATATTGTGGCCGTTCACTTCTACAAGTTCGCCAAGAGGAGCAATCAGGTCTTTTTCTTTTGAACTGCATATTTTATGCCGAACAAAAGATATTATTATAAATATTATAATGATACCAAAGATCAAAAATAGAATTTTCAATGATCTGCCCAATACTTTTTTCACTTTATCCTCCACATGATCAAAATTTTGCTGATCTATATTCAATATTCATTATACCATATAATAAACATAAAGTCAAACTTTTCGGCTTATAGTTTCAGCCTATTCTAAACGCACCGAAAAAGTTTCTTGCTGTTGCCGGCGGCGGCAGATGATTATCGCGGCCAAACATTTTTTGATAAAATTTCTTTTTTATTTGTCATATTAACATCTTAGTGCTTGATTTTTTTTCTACTTTATTTTATAATACATAATGTATAAGTGTATGCATTCGGCGGGGTGGAAATTATTGTGAAAATTAGAAATGCAGAGGGGCATATCTCAAATATTGACGCTAATAAAAACAAACGCAGAACTGCTTTTATAAAATTTGCATCTTCTGCCGTGCTGCTGTGCTTGATTATTTTTGTCTATACATTTGCATGGTTCACTATGAATAAGAACGCTGACGTTGCGGGCGGCAATATGAAGTCGGCATCACTGCCTTTTGAACTAAAAACTGAGGGCACGGAGGGCTTTTTAGACAGCTGCCTCGACTCATCATATAAAAGGCTTGATTCTGACAGCGGCGTGCTTACTACTGCCGATGGGCAGAGCATACAGTGGCTGGTGACTAAGGACAATAATGCGAATAACTATAAAGACAGCGATACTAATGAAGATGATACAGGTATCCACCCGGGAAGCCATGGCGTTCTCCGCTTTTGGATAGTCCCGAAAGAACAGCAGACTATAAAAGTCAACTATAATTTGAAGATCACACCATATAAAAAACAGTACCCTACTACTACAGACGGAAAAACTGATTATGACGCAAAGCCGTCGCCGGTCGCACTTGGCGAGAGCGATAAAACGCTGGCGGCCTACGTTGACAGCCACATACTTTTTTTCAGGCATCATGACGGTAAATATTATTCCGATATGATAGATGATGATTTTGAAGAAGAGATAAAATTCGCCGAAAATAGCGACGGCGAGCTTCAGCCTTGCGAAGTGACCGTTTACTGGGTGTGGCCCGAAACGCTTGGAGAGGCGGTCTTGGAAAATTCCAGCAAGGGTGTAATATGCCAAACGATAAACGGCACAAACGAGGTGCTTAAAAAGCTCAATAAAGACCCCGGCGGCTTTTTAAAAGGCTATTATGGCGAAAGCAAACTTACTCAAGATGATATAACAAAGAATTATTCAAGACTTAGTATTCAGTACAATAATGCTGACGAGGACATCGGCGACTATATAATGTTTCTCATGGCAGAAATGACAGTCAGCCCGGTAAATTCAGTAAACTGATTCGCATTGGAGGTGCGGCAGCCGAGTGGTAAAATTCAAAGAACTAATGAAAAAGATACAGCTGAAATGGAATGGACTTTCACGCTCAAAGAAGATACAGGCTTCCGCAGCAGCCGTTGTAACACTGGTGCTGGTGATAGGTCTGCCGGTATTTGCATGGTTCACGAGCGAGCGCAAAACAGCGACGGTAATAAAGATAAACGCCCCGACTACTATCAAGATAGGCGCGGGCAACGAAGAGCCTGTTGAGATGATAGACCTCTCAAATATAAACGTTGAGGAGCGTCTTGATGACGAAAACAAAACGCGCATAACAGAGGGCACATATGTGTTTTGCGTTACAGGTAAATATCTTTCAAAATATGATCTTCAAATAGCACGAACGACTAATATAGATTTTGATTACGAGCTGTACCGTGTAGACAGCAAAACATATGAAGACGTTATTTCAAAGGGCATAACCGAAAAGCCGACAGTAGGAAGCGGCTATGAGATAGCAGAATATAAGTCTGGGCTTGACGGAAATACTTATTACTACCCGTATCAGACATCTAATTCAACTGACAAGACGCAGGGAAATATCACTAATAACGGTGCTTTTTTGAACTTCAAAAGCAATGGGAGTCACACCATTGGAAACGGCGAAGAAAATATCGGCGGCGGAACAACGTTTCATACGCATAATTATAGCAGATATGATAAAGTCAACGAATATGCCGAGCCGCTATACTGGCAGGCAACAGGACTGCCTGTAACGGGAAAAGTTGGCGACGTAGGCTTTGTAGATTACTATGTGCTCAAAATAAAATGGGAAAACAAAAACCTTACTAATAATAAAGAGACCGATATGCTTTATATCACCGCAAGAAAGAGCGTAGATTAAAACGGCACTGCAATATTTTTAGGAAAGGGGGCGGCTGTTATTTTGAATAACGAAATTATCGACAGAATAAAAAAGAAACTCAAAATACTGAGAAATTCGTGGATAACCGTATGGCTGATAATAGTCGCCGTACTTTTAAGCGGGGCGGCTACATATGCGGCGTATATGGGTACTACACATTCTAAAAGAGTTATCTCTCTTTCCGAAAGCGACGAGATGCTTTTTTCGTCACGATATTTGTATGTGAGCGGCTCAGAAGTGCAGCGTATAGGCTTTGCGGAAAACTCCACAGATCCTGCTGTGACGATTGACGTATGCAATTATGATAAAAAGGGCATGAGCGTATACGGCTCAGATATTTATTTCCGCATAACGGCAAAACTTGTGAATTACGATGGTACAGACATTACCTCTGATACAAAAAGCGATAAGTATAAGCTTGCTTATCTTGACGGAGATACTGAAAGTACGCAGTATACACTTAGCCCTATCACAAATACTGAAACTGCTATAAACGGGCCGGAGTCGAATGGCGAGTATAGCGGCTTGTTTAAGCTGCCTGCCAATACAAAGACTAAGATGAAATTTATTTTGCACTGCGACCCCGATACATTGTCAACGCCGAAGTATGCGGTAGAAATAACTGCTGCGCCTGTCGGAAAATACGAGGATATAAAGGCGATAAGCGGTAAACTCAGAGCCGTTTCACGAAGCAGCCAAAGCCTTGAATGGAGCGGAGAATTTACCGACAAGCTTATTACTGGTACAAAGCCGACAGATTTCGACGCCTACAATTACGTTATCAGCGGAGCGGGAAAAGGTACTATTACGCTGACGTATGATAATGCTAAACTTGAATTGGATAAAAATGATCTTGAAATATTCAGAAATTTGCAGGGATATAATATCACTGAAAACGGCAGCAAAACGATAATTACATTTCCGGTAGATACGACCGTTGAAAATGCTGTCAGCCGTTACGCTGTGCATTTCTATCAAAAAAACGGCAAAGCCCTTGACGAATTCAGCGAGAAATATGTTAAAACAGAATTTACGCCTTCATAAGGAGAAAAACAGATGGAGCATAAAATACTTAAAAGGAAAGGAAAAAATACTCAGCCTGAAAGCAGTTTCAGAAGAGAACATAAAGGCTTGCTGCGCCGTATTTTTGCTTTTGTGATAGCGGCGGCGGTCATGACTACCGGTATGCCGATGCAGCAGATAGCGGATAATATGCCCGATCTTGACATTATAAGCAAGATAAGCGGTCTTATCCCGGACGCAGCTATGAAAGCGGCAGCGGCAGAGCCTCAATACAGAGGGTACGCAAAAGAAGTAAGTATAGCTAGCGGTCAAGATCTGGAAGCTTATGTAAACGGAACATTAAAATTAAAGGACAGCGGCGAGCTTGTCGGCTATAATGAAAAGGATACGCTCACCATAACATTAAACGATAGCGCTTATATTTTAAAAAATTTTGTCGGCATAGGTACGGCTGACCACCCCTTTGCGGGCAAGGTCACCATCGTTTTGGCGACTGAAAGTAACCCTTATGGCGTTTTTACCGGATTGACGTGGGAAAACTCTTCACTTTTCAACTATGTCACAACTGACGCTGTTGTAACAAACCAAAATAGTAGTGATAAAGATAAACCTGTTTACTTAAAAGCCGGCGGAACAGGCACTGAGCCGCTTTTTGCAAAGCACGTTGTAAAAGGCGAGAATGATACTCCGCAGACTTGGAATATCGTCGTAGACGCGTCCGCCCGATACGGCGGCGTTATCGGCGATCTTGGCAAGGATGCTAAAGCTGATATTCATGTGGGATACCTTAATAATGCAGACGTTGTCGGCGGAGATACCGCAGGCGGCATGTGCGGCACTATGGGTGAAAAATCGGAGTTAAATCTTTGGCTTGATGAAAATATCAAAGACACAAGTGGAAAAGACACAACAAGCAAGTCTTTAGGCAGTGTTACGGCAAATAAATTTGCGGGCGGCGTTATCGGGCAGATGAACACAGGGGCTGTTCTGACGATAAATGAAATGCCTGAAATAACCGATGACCGGACGATAACGGCAACGGAAAAGGCAACGGCAACGGACCTGAACAAAAACAAGGGAAACGCCGCAGGAGGTCTGGTCGGCAAGGCGAACGGTGCAAAGATCGCGTTTGCTGAGGGCGTATCATATACTAACAGCGGAACGCTTAAAGTCACGGTTACGGAGGCACCGTCGGAGAGCGGTGCGGGCGGAGTTTTCGGTGTTTACTCTGCCGCCGAGGGCGCTGAATTCGACATTGATCTGAGCGATTATAATCTTACTGGGGCGATAAACGTATCCGCAAATGCAGGCGGCGGATTTGCAGGAAGATTTGAATTAAAAGGTCTTGATGAAAATAATAAAGCCGCAAATATTACAATAGGAAAGAAAAATGCAGATAAAAACAGCTTTTTTCATGTAACTGCTAAGGTTGGTACTGTCGGAGGGATTTTTGGAAAACTTCTGACTAACGAAAACTGTCTGGAGAATACCGTCATTATCAAAAACGTCAATACAAATCTAACTATTACTGATAGTAAAGTTAATGGCGGCGGAATTGTCGGCGACTTAGGCTGGTATAAAGAAAGCAAAGGCAGAACCTATCTTAAAATCGACGGAACTAACAAAATTATTGTAAACGAAACTGAAGCAAAAGGCAACTCCGGCGGTATCGCTTATTCTGTTTATTCTAGCTTTCTGGATATTTGCGGTGAAAACACCATTTCCGGAAATGTAGAATCTGGCGTTGTGGATAAAGTAGCCGATTACGGCAACTACGGCAGCGTTGTTCGCTTTTCGGGCAAAACGGATTTAAGCAAATTAAAAGGCGTAACAAATGCCCTTCTTGTAAACTTGCAGACCGACGGCGGCAAAGACGATGGTCTGATATATGCTTTGGGAAGCGGCTCAAACTATGACTCTGCTACAAAAAAAGGCTGGACTTATATAAGACCTAAGGAAGAAACCAAAAAAGTAGAAGATGTTTCTCCGTGGGGACAGGTCATAAGGCTTATAGGCGACAAAACGATTGAAGAAGCAGGCGTTGTAAAGTATGACGAAAATGCACATACAGTTACGCTGAAAGGTCTTACTGCCGAAAATAACGAATATAAAATTGCAAATACTGTTGATTTTATGAAGCTTGCGCTTTGTATACAGCATAATACTACAACAAAGTCGGGTGCATTTACTACTAGCGGCTGTGAAACTTCAGCAAGTATCTTGAAAAAGAATATCACGCTTACGGGCGATGTTGATCTGAGAGGTACAGGTCTGCGCGGTCTTACCCGTGATGACGGTGATGACGGCGGAAACACTGATTTTACCCGTACTCTTGACGGCGGAAACCATAAGATAACTTTGGCGATAGGCGAGGCTTACGGATACAGGGGTGCCGATGAAGCCAAAAATGAAGCAGGAAAAGACAACGGCAACACCGGCGCAGTATACGACCACAAATATCAGGGGCTTTTTGCCGAAATTTCCAAAGCGACTATTAAAGATCTAACTCTTGATGGCAGTATCTGTATCGACGCAAACGCTGACGATATTTACTGCGGCGCGGCTGCTGCGCAGTTTAGCGGAAATACAACAGCGGAAAATGTGAAGTCAAATGTCAATATAATAATGAGAAAAGATGCGCACAGAATAGACGTAGGTACAATTTTCGGAGTGGACAGTGATACTGCGAATGTTACCTTAAAAGACTGCACGTCTAACTTTGACATGACGCTTGCTGGCAATGCAAACAGTTCATATAATGGCGTTTCGGCAGGCACTATCGGTCATGTGAAAAATCTTGGCTCAAATGTTACAGTAAACGGCATTACCGTAAGCGGAGAGATGAAAAACTCGATAAACTTAAAAAAAGACGGCAAAAAAGTATACCATTTCTACGGCTAAGGCGGGCTTATCGGCGTTGTTGAACATCAAAGTACTAAACACGAGATCAAATTGAGTAATGTCAAGGTCAGCAATTTTAACATTACAGATAGCTCAGACAACAACGGCACAGGCGGTCTGCTTGGCGGTTCTTGGAACAACGTGAACGTTACTATCGGCGACAATTCTACTCACGATAAGGGCGTTACGGTTGACGGCTCTAAGATCACTGTCGAAAATTCGGCTTCAAAAACAATAGGCGGACTTGTTACAAGCTCCTATGGCTACTGGCAGGTAAATTCTTTAAAATATACCAGTTCAAGCATTACAGACTCGAGCAGTTCAGTTGTCGGTCTTATAGTTGGCAAGGGCTATGAAGACAGAACGTTGCCAAATACTACAGAAACAAATAATACACCAATAAACAACGCAGTTGAGCCCAAGCGCCTTTATCTTGAGATAACTGACCCCAGCGCTTATGACTGCGCGGGCATGACCTATAAAGGCTCTGCCAACACTTATGATGAGATAGTCGGCAGAACTATGAAGGGCGACGACATAGGCGCTTCCGGCGAGGGCTTTGTTTCTATCCGTACAAGCGGCAATAAACTTAATATGGATAGCAGCAATTCCAACGAGTATAAGCCGAAAACTGATTTCGGAAAGACACAGCCGAACCAGTACACACGCTACTATTATGATCTTGACTACCTGCGTGCAAAGGCTTCACAGACGGGCGGAGAAAAGGCAACTCTTTGGAGCGCTTATACCTATGCGGCAAAGAATATCCGCGATGATTATTTCAGCAAGTATAGCACATTTCCTACGGATACAGATATAGATCTTACAGGGCTTTCCTATTACCCCGTTGATGCTTCTAATACCATAGCGCGCAACAGAGTCACCTTCAAATTATACAATAAGGAAATACAGAATGCGCACGGAACGAAATATTCTACATGGGCTTACAGCCAGCACTATCTTATGCAGTGTGGTCTGTTTAGAAATGTCACAAAAAATATAACTCTTACAAACTGCACTATCTCCGGAACGGCGGCGGCATACCGCAACAGCCTTGCTTCGGCGGCGGAAAAACTCAACGTGCAGGGTTCGGGCGCATTGATCTGCGGCAATTTGGAAGGTTCTTCAACTCAAAAGGCGAGCCTTACAATATCCGGACTTGTCCTTGATGGTCTTACTATCAATAACCTCAATGAAGCTGGCTACAATACTGCAAATATGGCGCTCCTTGTACGCAATATCGGCAGCTATACTGAAACAAAGATCAGCGGAGTTTCAACAAGAGGCTATGCTGATAACGAAAAAGCAGCAAGTGCGCTGATAGGCACGGCAGGCAGCGACAAAGTATTGCAGATGACTATACAGTTCAGCGATATGCGTCTTGACGGCAGAAAAACGACTAGTGATGTCAAAACGGCTGCACAGACCGCTTTTGAAAAAAGTTATAAAACCAAAAGCTCTATATTCACTAAGGCTACGCTGATACATACATTGCAGTACACTTCTGAGGGCGGTTCTTCTGCGATATACAACTATAACTATGATGAAGACTGGGCTGCTGACGGCAGCGCAAAGCATAACGTTACCTACGGCAGAGAGATCTCTCACTCAGCGGAGTTTGCTCCCGACGCAGGGGATAACGACCAAAGACGTTATTTGGATAAGCACGCCGCTGATGATACGAACCACTTTACTTCGCCGGAAGATCCAAAAGCAACGGCAACTGCGGCTACTTCTTCAACTTCCGGTGTTAAGGGCGGTTTTGATTTCTCAAGCTTCTTGCCTTATGTGGCAACAGCATATGATCCAGCAACGAATAACCACGAAATAGCAGTAAACCACGTCAGCAAGAAAATGGGTGATGGCTGCGGTACATACAACGACCCGTTTATCATAGACGACGGCGCAACGCTTTCGATGGTCGCAGAAATTCTCAGCAGCGGCAACGTCAGCAAAGGCTTTTCGATGTATATAGATAACGATTATCTTAATGCTGCAACTAAAGACAAAAACTTTGAAAAATGGGATTCCGACAAAGCCGGCGGCAAAGGTCATACACGAATCGAATATAATGGCTCAGAATTCGTTGCTGTGAAAAAATCAGGCGATGAATGGGTAGAGGATACCGGCAAAAGCATAAGCATAACAAAAGCAGATGTTTGTTCATACCTTGCGGGGGCGTATTACCTTGTTGAGGGCAATGCTGAGAATGGTGGTACTATAACCCTGTCTGAAAAATTTGCAGGACTTGGACAAGCAGGCTCAGATTACGCATTCAGAGGAGTTGTTGTGGGAAAAGATTATAATGGCAATAAAATGGTCATTGAAAACCCCTCTGATAAGCCTTTTGTATCTGTTTCAAACGGCTGTGTTGTGAAAAATCTGGATATCAGGGTAACGGCAAACACTATTACTTTAACAAACGAACTGAATGGTTCAAAGGGTCAGTTGACTTACGATAACGGTACGCCGGTATACGGCGCAGTAATTGGAAGAATACTGGGCGGCGACAATATTATTGACGGTGTTTCCGTTGCGTTTTCCAATACAAAAATACAGCTGAAAACTTCTAAGAACAACAACGACTATTATAAGTACACCACAGTTATACCCGTAGGCGGATATGTCGGTGCAGTCGTAAACGGCGGACTTGTGTTCAGAAATATGGGCAGTGAGAAGATCTCGCCGTTCGGCAAAGATAATTTTGAGGTTTACAAGAATACAAGCAAACAAAATGTTGATGTACTGAATAACTATCTCTATGTAAATCAGATAGTCGGCAGAGTTGTAAACGCCTACTGCTTTAATGAATCTGGCAGTTACAGTAAAGAGAGCACGATTCTTACCAACAGCGATAAGAATTATCCTATTCCCGATCTGAACCCTGATTCTGACAGCAAGATAAGCTTCAAGCAGGAAAATGGCAAAGATGTCAAAACAATGGTCGTTCCCGACTCTCAGTCGCTTTTCGTTCTTTCTGAGATAACGCAGTCGATGTGCGGCAACGCTGGAACTGACGGCAGCTATACTGTGAAAAAGTCATACGGCGGTGAGAATAAGACCACGCACCTTGCAAAATATTCGGCGGTGGGTACAGATGATACAACACAGCCTAGTGATTTTACGCTTGCGAAAGAGGACAGCGCGGGCAAGGCTGACGCTGTTCCGTACATCATAAGGCAGTATACTAAGGCTGACACAGACGGCAGCTACCCTGCAAGGGCGATAACCGGCAGCGGCAATTATCACTATATGGAGCTTGCTGAAAATGCAAAATACGACCTGCCGAACTGTTTCAGAGGTGTAGGTCAGCTTTATCCGCAGGAAATGGAGGATAATGACATCTGCAATAATATCTTTGCGCTTTACGGCCTTGACGGAAAGGGCAGTACGATAAAGCTAAGTACTAGCCTTAAAAACCACAGCAGTGAGTGGGATTGCTATTACAGAAATACAGATACCCCCGACAATAACGCAGACATAATAGGTCTTGGTCTTTTTAATGACCTGTATTTTGATGTGAAAGCTAAAACTGATGATGATCGCAAAGAAAAATCAAATTCCATTCATGACCTTACTTTGTCGGGAACTTTAACGCAAGAGCAATGGGGTGATAATAAAAAGATCAAAATGACGTCTGACACAAACAAGGCGGCGAATACAGGCGGCATTATCGGTTCGCTAAGATACACAGCGTCTGACAATGATTCACGCGAATACAATTTCTGGAATGTATCGCTTGATGGTTTGACTATTAGCGGCGAAAGGGTGACCGGCGGCTTTATCGGCTATGTGCCCGACAAATCGCTGTCTATTTACATCAATGAATGTTCAGCCAATGATCTTTCCGTAAAAGGAACGCTGGCAGCGGCAGGCGGAGTTATAGGCTATATTCAGGGAAAGGCAAATCTGTATGTAAATACCCTTACTGAGAAAACAAGCGAATTTAACGAATCTGTTACGTCTGACACTACCAAAGTAAATACCAACTGCGGCGGCATTATCGGTCAGCTGTGTGAAGGTACTAGTACTTTCAGTAAAGTAATAATAAGAAATGTTACTGTTACAGCGCCCGAAAATAAACATATGGGAAATAACACGGAAACTACCAATCCTGCGCTCAACGGAGTTGGCGGCGCGATAGGATTAGCATATAAAAGCAACGTTCTGCTTATAAATTTTAATCTGAAGAATGTTGATATGTATGGTAAAAATGTCGCCGGTCTGATAGGAAATGCAAATACCGGATTGAACGTAAAAGCCTATAACTGTAATGTTGAGGGAAATGGCAATAGTAAACTTAGCGGTATTGAACATGTAGGCGGTCTGTTTGGATATTTCCCTGCCACTGGAACAGGAACTATTGAAGGCTATTCTAATCATATTGACGGCTGCAGCGTTTCGGGATATACGATCAGTCAAACTAATGCTTCTAATGGAACAGGTGGTCTGATAGGAACGAATAATGCTGAGAGAAAGATCTGCAACAGTAAAGTTGAAAACTGTACCATAAAAGGAGAAAACAGATTATCAAGAATCGGAGGTATCATTGGCAATAATACCAACGGTAACATATCTGCATATAACATTGTAGTAAATAACGTAAACCTTGAAACTACTTCTTCATACTATGGTCTGTTCAGCGGATTCAGCAGCAGTAAAACATTCAAGATCGTTGGCTGGAGCGTTCAGGGAACGAATAAGGTTTCGGACAAAACTATTGATAAAAATTTCGGTGGTACAGGCAATAACGCTACCGTTATCCCCGCCGACTACAACGGCGCGTGCCTTGACGAAAGCACAAGGGGAGAGAATTTGTCGGACATTACAGAGGCGGATAACATCAGCCGCGTCGATACAAGCGACGACAATTTCCCATATGCGACCAGCAGCCCTGCCAAGAATGTCGGCACAGGCGCAAAATTCCTCACAGGCGACGGAACGAGCGCAGAGGCGGTGGAAAGCATAATTGCAGAGTACAATGACACCAAGTATGGTGCAAAACGTTATAACAAGATTGGAAATGATATAGCAAATTATAAAAATCTGACTTTCAGCACAGAGCAGGATATTTTAAAGGATATTCCCGTGATCTTGATCGATAACACAGAAAATATAAAAGAACAAATAAATTCGTATCTGAGTATTCTTACGAATGGTCAGGTGTCAAAAGCAAGTGCTGTTAAAGTCTATAAGGCAAATATCAACGGTGATAATGTTACGCTGTCAGAATCAATCAACGAGTTGACAGTAGAATATGGACTTGATGATAAGAAGCAATTCTTCAATAAATTCAAAGCCAAGCCGGATAAATTCGATAGCGATACAAGAGGACAGTTTACCCTTATCGACGTGCAGTATACCGACCCTACGGTCAGCAAATCCCCTACTGTGGTCTACCACGTCTATGTGCCGGTGATGACGCGAAAGATATATCAGTATGATTTCTACACTACGGCATTCAGCGGCACGCAGTATTACCCGAGCAAATATACAGATGAAAAGGGCGATAACGGCTTTAACGGCAGCAATCCTAAGGTACTTGTCGAAAACTACGATACCCCTGTTACCGCTTATCTGCGCTGGGCTTACCCTGCTGATACTTTCATAAAAGACATAATGGGCGGCTCTTCGGGACTTGACTGGAACTATAATAAGGTACTGAACCTGAATGTCAACTTCGGCGGAACTGAGAAAACTATACCTAAAGGAACGCAGTTTGTGCTTATAGATAAAAACAATAAGAACAAAGAGTATTATTATACGGTGACGGGCAACGAAAAGTACAATGGTGAAATACTTCAGCTTCCGTTTTCTGATTTTACAGACAGCAGCGGCAAAGCCTTTAGCGAAGCAGATTTTTCAGATATGGTAAGCAGTCAGCTGGAATTTACTAAGACAACTAAAGCTGACGGGTCTTTCGTTGAGGACGAAAAAGGAAATATGACGGTAATGATAGGCGGAAAGAAAACCACTATCCGCACTGCTAATGATGGCGACACAGACCGCTTTGACCTCTCGACCTATACAGAAAATCTGACAGAGGACTACTATCTTACAATGACTACGGCTAAAGCGGAAAAAGTCCTGTTTCATCAATTTCAGCTAACTACGCCTTCAAGTCTTTATCCGAATGTAAGCGGCAAGATAAATGGTGCAGTGCAAAATAAACACTCAGTACAGCTAAATTTTGCCGACCTTTTCAGCAATACTATAGAGGTCGAAACGCTTGAGGACAATACAAACGTTGTAATGGATGACGTGAAAAATGATGTAAATATCACAACTGTTTCAACTATAAAGTTCAATACAACTGACAAAGGTCTTATAAGTGATCTGAAAGCACTCTTAAAAAACAATAATATTTCCATTTACCACAGCAGCCATATATTTATGAACAAAAAAAACACTAATGGCGGAGTGGCGGAAAAGATGATCGGCGATATTGACGGTATAGAGATGATAAAAGGTGCGGATACGATAGCTGCGTATGATAGTACAGGTGTGGAACTCACAGACCCTCCAAAGCTTGAATACGATACGGTCTGCGGAAAAGCGTCAGCGAACTTTTTTGAAATATCTGAGCAAAATAACGAAAAAGCGATCGACCTAAGACCATGGCTGACGGCAGGAGAAACGGGAGTTGCTCCGGAAGTTAAGATCAAAACATCTTTCAAGATAATTTATACTCACAGCGGTATAGTCACACAGTTCCCCGAGCGGCAGAATTCGGCTGAGAATACTGATGTTGGAACATATGTCAGCGCCAGATCAAGTCTTGCATATGATGCTGCCGATACTACATACAGCAGCAGCGTATCTGGCACCGTGAAGGACTCCAAAAACTGCTTGTACTACCGCAACGCGATGACTGACGCAAGTCTGAAATTCAACGCTTACCACCCTATATCTTCGGGCACTCCCGATGAGGACAGAGGCGATGGACAGACAAAAGCGAACGACCAGCTGGGCATCAATACATTTGATGAAGAAACAGAAACGAATTCGCTGATCCATACAAACGGCATCTACGATGCCTCGCAGCTTTCTGCTTTAGATAAAAAGAATCTTAATATACGCTGGACGATCGAACTGCAATGCAAGCAGAACGGCTATACTGACGATCTGAAGCTTTCAGATTATCTGAACAGCGTTACTATCAAAGGTGTAGACGAGCAGACACTTGAAACTTTTAATAGCGGTGAACTAGGCAAAACAAAGCTGGAATATTCAGCTGCGAGAGATAATTTTGAAGAACTCGACAATGCAGGGCTGTTCGATGTATATATCGACTTTGATGTAAAGACGGGTGCGGATCTTGAAGCGGTTGAAAATGCATTCTATTCTAATTATAAGATAGTGCTTACTGCTTCGCTTTATGAGGGTTCGGCAATGATCGACGGCTCAGCAGCTGATGATTACATCATTTACACCAACGCCCATATCGACCCGAAATTTATCGACAAGGCTTTGTAAAGCTCTTTTTGCGAACAATACATTTGAATAAGAACAAAATACCACCGATACGGCTTTGCGACTGTATCGGTGGTATTTTATTTGTGACTTGCATATTAGCAGCCGCGTTATTCAAAAGCTATCTTTCTGTATGAGTCGATAGCCCCTTCGTGCTGTACGCTCTCGCCGCAGAATTTGTTTGAGAAAGCTATGCAGCGCTCCAGCTGTTCACCGCTGATGTCTGAAATGCTATCCGCCGTGACGCCGAGCGTTTTCAGCGCGTAGAGGAACGAGCCTATGAAGCCGTCGCCCGCGCCCGTTGTGTCGATGGCTTTTACACGCTCGCTCGCGGCGTGCGCCTGCGCGTTTTTGGTGAAAGCATACGCGCCCTCCGCGCCGCAGGTGTATATGACAAGCTTTACGTTGCCCGCGAAAAGCTTCGGCAGGGCGGCGCTTATCTCGCTCTCGCCCGTGATAAATTCAAGCTCTTCGTCCGAAATTTTCACGATGTCCGCCATCGGTATAAATTCATTCACCGTGCTGTGCAGAGCCTGCTTGTCTTTCCAAAGCGGGAAACGCAGATTTGGGTCGAAGCTTATCATAGCGCCGCTTTCACGCGCGCAGGCTATCGCTTTTCTGTGCGCTTCTTTCATCGGGAAATCGCCCAGCGAAACGCTGCAAAAGTGCAGCGCATATGCGTCGGCGAACCACTCCGCTTTCACCTGCTCGGCTGAAAAAAGCATATCCGCCGAGGGGTTTCTGTAAAACGAGAACGTGCGGTTTCCATCAGTTTCAAGGCTTACAAAAGCCAGCGCGGTGTTCGCCTTGTCGGTAAAGCCGATAAGCGAGGTGTCTATCCCCGCGCGCTCGAGGTCGCCGGCTATCTTTTTGCCGAATGGGTCGTCGCCGAGCTGGGTGATGAATTTCGCGCGGCCGCCCAGCACTGTAAAAGCTCCGCACACGTTTGCCGGCGCTCCGCCGCTTTTCGGGCTGAAAGCCGTCACGTCCTCAAATGCGCAGCCTGCCTGCGCGGGGATAAAGTCTATCAAAGCTTCGCCTATGGCAAAAAGTGTGTTTCCCATTGCAATTCTCCTCTCAGATAGTTCAGATATTTCAGATTTAGAAGTCCCAGACCTGCGCTTCAAAGCCCTTTATTTCAAGCTCGGCGCAGTCGCCATCAGGATAAAATCTTGTTGACATTACCGTTTCGCCGCCGTTCAAATACACCTCTATGCTTGACATATCCGCGATAAGGCGTATGCTGCTCACGTTTGCGACAACGGCGTTTCTCGTGCCTCTGCCGCAGCCGTACTTTTCGTCACTGAATTCCATGGTGAAAAGCTGCTTCGCCTTGTCGAAGCGCAGCTCCAGCTTGCCGTCAAGCGTTATGGTGAAGTCCGCGGTCGGTTCGCCGCATATCTCCAGCGGCAGAGCGTATTTCGCAGTACAGTTGTCGGCGTGGCGGCGCTCGCCCTTTCTCAGTGCGTCAAATTCGGCAATGGGGTACTGCCGCAGTCTGCCGTTTTCGCCGAGAGTGACCTCGCGCGGTATGGTAAGGCAGTGCTGCCAGCCAAGTTCGGTAGTGGCGTTGCCGTAAACGCGGTTGTCCATGCCCAGCCAGCCTATCAGTATGCGCCTGCCCTGCGGGTCGAGAAAAGTCTGCGGCGCGTAGAAGTCGAAGCCCATGTCCCACTCGGCAAATTCGCCCAAGCGGCTGTCTTCCAACCTGCCATCTGCGGGGAAATAGCCCGACTCATTGAGGTTCTGCCACTTAGTTTCGTAGTGCGGCAGACCCTGCGGGCAGGTGCTGAGGAAGCCTTTGCCGTCCAGCTCGAAATAATCGGGGCACTCCCACATATAGCCATAGCCTTCTTTGTATACTTTGCCCGCATATTTCCAGTTTATGAGGTCGGCGGACTCGTACACCAGCACGCAGCCCTTGTCGTCGAGAGTTCTCGCGCCCAGCACCATCTTCCAGACCTCGCCCTCTTTCCATACCTTAGGATCTCTGACATGGCAGGAGCAGAAGTCGGGGTAATCGCTGTTTCGCAAGAGCACCTGCTTTTCGCTGACCTCGCTGCCGTCGGCGGTGGTGACGTGTATCACGTTCGCGCCCCTGCCCGCCGTAACGTAGTCGTAGTCGCCCTCCATCTTCACATTTCCGGTGTAGAATATGTGCAGAACGCCGTCATTTTCAATGGCGCTTCCTGAGTAAACGCCGTGGCTGTCCTCGGGAATATCGGGCATCATTACCGCTTTGTCGTAGGCCATGTGCATGAGGTCTGCGCCGTGGTAATGTCCCCAGCCGCGGGGCGTGTGGCCGTCGGCGGCTATGGGGCTGTACTGAAAATAAACGTGGTATTCGCCTTTGTAAAAGCTAAGGCCGTTCGGGTCGTTTAGCCAGCCGTCGGGCGGCTCGATATGAAATCTCTGACGCCATTTCGCGTTTTTGATCCGCTCTCTGTTTTCCATTATCTCTTTATTATCCATACTTTACCTCTCTAAGTTTCAGTCCGTAACTTTTATAAGCTCGTCGCCTATGGATACCTGCGCGCCCTCGGCTGCAAGCTGTTCCACGGCGGAAAAATCGTCTGAATTGCCCACCAGCACGGGAGTAACGGTCTGGTATCCCTTGCTTTTTATAAAGTCGATGTCGAAAGTTATCAGCGTTTGGCCCTTTGTAACTCTGTCGCCCTCTGAAACGTGGGGCACGAAGCCTTCGCCGTTCAGCGCCACGGTGTTTATGCCGATGTGTATCAGCAGTTCTTTGCCGTTATCCAGCGTAAGGCCTACGGCGTGGAGGGTGTCGAAAAGCGTTTCAACTTTCCCGTCAGCGGGGGCTACTACCTTGCCCTCGGTCGGCTCGATAGCTGCGCCAAGACCAAGTATGCCCTGCGCGAATGTCGGGTCGGGAACGTTCTCAAGCTTTACAGCCTTGCCGCTGAGCGGAGAGGTGATAACGCCGTTGTCCGAAGTATCGGCAGTGTTTGCAGTGTCGGTGATCTCAGCAATCTTTTCGGTCTGCTCGGTCTGCTCGGTCTGCTCGGTCTTTTCAGACTTCTCAGCAGGCTTGCTCTCGTTTTTTATCTGCTCATTGTTGGTGCCGAAGAACCATGTCAGCGTGAAAGCTACGCCCATCGCGATGAGCATAGAGATGATATACTTTACGGGGTGGTTGAGTGTGAGGAGTATCGCAAATATGCCGGTAACGCCCGTAGCAGTAGCGCCGAGGTGGAGTATTGAAGCCGCCATTGCGCCGCAAGCTCCGCCGATAGAGCCGAAGATGAAAGGCTTTACAAATCTGAGGTTCACGCCGAAGATAGCAGGCTCAGTAATTCCGAGCATACATGAAAGTGCAGAGGGGTAAGCCATAGAGCGTATCTTATTGTTCTTGCTTCTTACCGCAACTGCAAGGCAGGCAGCACCCTGAGCCATGTTCGCGGCAGAGGCGAGCGGCAGCCAGTAGGTAGCGCCGTATTTTGCGAGCTGACCGATGTCGATAACTGTGTACATATGGTGTATGCCGCCCACTACTGTGGTGGAGTAGAAGCCGCCCATTATGAAAGAGCCGACGCCGAAGGGGAGAAGTATCAGCTTCTGAACGCCTGTGATGATGCCGTTTTCAAGCGCTACGAATACGGGGCCTATGAAGGTGTAAACAAGGAACGCCGTTACCGTAAGGCTGACGAGGGGCGTTACGAAAAGGTCGATTATATCGGGCACTACCTTGTGCAGTTTCTTTTCTATCTTAGCAAGAATGAACGAAGCTATGATTATCGGGATAACGTGACCCTGATAGCCCACCATGTGCACGTTGAAAAGACCGAATATCGAGAAGGTCTGTTCGTAGCCGTTGGCGGAAACTGTCCATGCGTTTTGCAGGTCGGGGTGTATGAGGAACATTCCGATGACTGCGCCAAGGTAGGGGTTGCCGCCGAAGACCTTAGTAGCCGAGTAGCCTATAAGTATCGGCAGGAATGTGAACGCCGCGTTTGAGAGCAGCTTGAATATCGTGAAAACGTAGCCGTTAGTATCCAGCGAGATAAAGCCGTTCGCCGCCATGAAGTTCAGCGCTTCCATTATGCCCATTATAAGGCCGCCTGCAACTATCGCGGGGATTATGGGTACGAAAACGTCGCCGAGGGTCTTTATCAGCCTTTTGAACCAGTTCTGCTTCTGAGCCGCCTGCGTTTTCAGCTCGTCTTTTGAAGCCGCCTCAATGCCCGACTCTGCGATAAATTCATCGTATACCTTATTGACTGTACCGGTGCCGATGATTATCTGCAGCTGTCCCGCTGCCTCGAAAACGCCCTTTACCACGTCGATGTTTTCGAGCGTTTCTTTCTGTACTTTTGAATTGTCTGCGATTATCAGGCGCAGTCTTGTAGAGCAGTGCGCCGCGCTTATTAGGTTGTCTTTGCCGCCGATAGCGGAAAGTATCTCACGAGCTGAGCTTCTGTGATCCATAAAACGTACCGTCCTTTGCATAAATTTTTATTTTTTGTCCGGACTATTCATTTTCGGTTTCACTCTTATGTGTGATACCGATTTCATTAACTATATTATAGCTCATGCTGCGCGTTTTGTCTATTGACAAATACTATAAACTTATGTTGGGGATTTACAAGGTTTCATACAGTTTCATGATCCTTATCCGTAGAGCCGCGCTCTATCAGCTCAAAATCAAGCGTTAGAGTGCGGGGGATAGGGCTTTCGCGCTTCAGCGAGTTTAGCAGCATCTGCGCCGCTTCAATGCCCGCGGTGCGGTAGTGTAAGTGCACGGAGGTCAGCGTGGTGGAGGTCACCTTGCAAAGCTGCGAATCGCCGATGCCTGCGAGCATTACGTCCTCGGGCACTCTCAGCCCCAGTTCGCGGCAGGCAAGCAGCGCGCCTGCCGCTATGCTGTCGGTCGCGCAGAATATGTGGTCGTACTTTTTGCCGCTTTTCAGCAGCGCCAGCGCCTTTTCGCAGCCCGAATCCATTTTGAATTTAGCCGTGAGCATATCGCCGCGGCTGATCGAGATACCGCTGTCGGCGAGTGCGTGGAGAAAGCCCTCTTTTCGAGCCAGCCCCGCCGCCTTGTCGCTTTCGGTAACGCCTATGAAAGCAGGCTTTTTGCCGCCTTTTTCGAGCATCAGCATCTCGGCGGAATAGGCGGCTTTGCAGTCGTCGTGGCAAACGCAGTTTGCGCCTTTGTATTCCTGCCCCATGATGACGACGGGCACGCGCATTTTTTTCAGCACGGCGTCGTGCAGCGGCGTGAATATCGAAGCGAGGAAGATAACGCCGTCAACGCGGTTGCTGCGGAAAAGCTCCAGGTACTCCACCTCTTTTTTGGGGTCGTTGGCGGAGTTGACGAGCAAAAGCTGGTAGCCCTGCTCGCTCAGCACCTGGCTTATCCCCTCGACCTCGCGCGCGCAGCTCTCGCTGGAAAGTTTAGGTATTATCACGCCGACGAGCTTTGTCACTTTCGTGCGCACGTTCTGCGCCTGAACGCTGGGCGCGTAGCCCGTAGCCTCTATTGCGGCCTCGATGAGCCTGCGTTTTTCCTCGCTCACATAGCCGTCGTTAAAATATCTGCTTACGGCGGATTTTGACACCCCCGCCACCTTTGCAAATTCGGTAATATTCATCAGTTATCGCTCCTTTATATATAGTATATCACCATCGGTGTGAAATTTCAATACGGTTTCATATGAATATTTCATATACAGTGCGGGGTAAGTTGCATATAGGGCATGAAAAACTGCCGTATCGGCAGAGATACGGCAGTCGGAATAGACTTTTCAGTTAAACTATGCTATAATTGAAAAAATTGATATTCGAGGTGTAAAACATGACATACATTCAGCATTACGATTCGCCGCTGGGCGATATTTTGCTCGCGGCGGACGGGCAGGGGCTTACGGGGGTGTGGTTCGACGGCGAAAAATACTTTGCCGATAACCTGCCCGTCGAACATACCGAGCGGGAAACGCACACGCTCTCGCAGGCAAAAAGCTGGCTGGATATTTATTTCGCGGGAGCTGAGCCGAATTTCACGCCGCCGCTGCACCCCGTTGGCACTGATTTTCGCATGGCGGTGTGGGAGCTGCTTTTGCAGATACCATACGGGCAGACCGTTACCTACGGCGACCTTGCGCGGCGGCTTGCCGAAAAGCGCGGGCTGGCGAAAATGTCGGCGCAGGCGGTCGGCGGGGCGGTGGGCCACAACGAGATCTCGATAATAATCCCCTGCCACCGCGTAGTCGGCGCGGGCGGGAATTTGACAGGCTACGCGGGCGGCATCGACAAAAAGATCAAGCTGCTGGAGCTTGAGCACATCGACATGAGCGGATTTTTCATGCCGAAGAAAGGGACGGCGGTGTGAAGCGGTCACCTGCCCGCGACCTTGTTTATCACCCAAGCTCACTTCTCTTCACTGCTCCTTATCCTGCTGTATCTGAAATCGCAGTACGGCGCGCCCTCGGCGATAGTTCCCGTCCTCACAAGCTTCATGTTCATGATGTCCGCCAGCACGAAATCCATGCGGCAGATGTACGCCGCCAGCTCGGGACAGCCCTCGTCATTGCAAAGCTTGTACGCCCCGCATTCGTGATAATCGTAACCCAGATCGTATTCGCCGTTGCCGGGGAGAATGTCTACCACCCAGTCGTTTTCATACTCGCGCTTGTGGCTTTCGGCCGACCATTGCAGTCTGCCTTCCATCTTTTTGGGGGCGAGGTAGCTTTCGGCGTCGCCCAGCACCTTGTGAAAAAGTTTCGAGGCGCACAGTCCGTCGCGGTATATCTCGTAATTCTCCTCCGCCGAAAGCCCCGTGCCGCGGTTCATCGCGATGAAGTAGCTCGCCATGATGTACGAGCTGAGAAGCCGCGATCTTCCGATGTCTTTCGCCCGCGCGAGTATCTTTTTGTGCTCGCTGTCGATCTTCTCGGCGAGCTCTTTCGGCAAGCCCCGCCTTTTCAATTCCGCTTTTACAGCGCTATGGTAAAAATTATAAACCATCTTTACGCCAAACGTGTTTTTCATACCTGTACCTCCATGATATTTCCCGCAAAGCGCTCGCTTTTGCTAGTTTAATTATACCACACATGCATGGCAGTGTCCGTCCTTGTAAAAACAAGCGACCCTCACCCCGAACACCCGCTTGACTTTCACTATGTACCCTGCTCCTGCCGAGTCGGTGAAAAACGCGGCGCTCGAGCCGTCGGCGAAGTTCTGCCGCGAGAGGTGTTCAAGTATTTTTTTCTTGTCGCTGTTTTTCATAAGCCTGTCGCCTTTCGATGATAGTATGATAGTATGATCCTTCGCTTATATGATAACACGCCGCGCCGCAGATGTCAATAGCGTTTGACACTTAGCCGCCGTTTGTGTTATAATTATACGGAGGTGACCTGACAATGACCGAATTGACCGAATTGACCGAATTTTTCGCCAATGCCGAACTCCCGCGCCGCGCTGTTTACCACCTGCCGGGGCTGTTCGAGTTTTACGAGCTGTACGCCGCTTTTCTGCCGCTGTACCGCGAACACCGCGAGTATTTTTACGACTGGTGCGAGATAGGCTCGGTGTATGGCGCGCCCGCGGACTGCGTATGGAGCGGCGGCAGAGCGGGCTTCGGCGACCACGACCCGCGCGAGGTGCTCATGCTTATGCGCGGGTACGGCATATCCGCGCGGCTGACTTTCAGCAATTCGCTGCTCGGCGCAGAGCATCTCTCGGACAAAAAGTGCAGCGCCCTCTGCAAACTTTTCGCGCAGGGTGATAAAAACTGCCCGCAAAACGGAGTTATCGTCGCTTCCGACCTGCTGCTCGACTATCTGAAAACGCGCTTTCCGCAGCTTTATTTCGTGTCGTCCACTACTAAGGTACTGACCGACTTTGAGCGTTTTCGCCGCGAGCTGGAGCGGGAGGACTTTTGCTATGCCGTGCCCGATTTTCGGCTGAACAAGGCTTTCGATAAGCTCGGCAAGCTGCCGCAGGCGCTGAAAGACAAGGTGGAGTTTCTCTGCAACGAATGCTGCTGGGTTGGCTGTACCGAGCGCAAAGCCTGCTACGAAAACGTCAGCCGCAAAAATTTGGGCGAGCCGTGCGCCGACCATATCTGCAAAGCGCCGCACGCCGCCGAGGGCTACCGATTTTCCCGCGCGATGGAAAGTCCCGCGTTCATCGGCATTGACGATATTCGCGGTGTTTACCTGCCGATGGGTTTCACGAATTTCAAGATAGAGGGCAGGGGCTTGGGCAGCGCGATGGTGCTGGAATTTCTGCTGTATTACATGACAAAGCCCGAGTATCAGCTAAAAGTGCGCGAAGAGATATACCTTGACGGTATGCTTGATCTTTTCTGAATTTGACGATTTGACAAGGAGAATGCAGGATGGCTTTTGATTTTAAAAAGGAATACAAGGAGTTTTATATGCCGAAAAAACAGCCCGAGATAGTGGAAGTCCCAAAGGCGAACTACATCGCCGTGAGGGGTACGGGCGACCCTAACGAAGAGGGCGGCGCTTACAAGCAGGCGATAGGCTTGCTGTATGCCGTGGCGTACACGCTGAAAATGAGCTATAAGACCGACCATAAGATAGCGGGCTTTTTTGAATATGTAGTGCCGCCGCTCGAGGGCTTTTGGTGGCAGGAGGGCGTTGATGGTATAAATTACGCCGACAAAGCCGCTTTTAAATGGATCTCAGTTATCCGCCTGCCCGATTTCATCACGCGTGAGGACTTTGACTGGGCGGTGGAAACGGCTTCAAAAAAGAAAAAGCTCGACTGCTCATCGGCGGAGTTTTTCACGATAGAAGAGGGGCTTTGCGTGCAGATAATGCACATCGGCAGTTTCGACAGCGAGCCTGAAAGCGTAGCGCTGATGGATAAATATTTGGCGGAAAACGGCTGCGAGAACGACCTTAGCGAAAGCCGCCTGCACCACGAGATATATCTTTCAGACGTGAGAAAGTCTGCGCCCGAAAAGTGGAAGACCGTCATAAGACACCCGATAAAAAAGATACGCTGACCTAGGTAGGAGAAAGCATTATGGACAAAAAAGAAATGACGAGAACAAGCAAATTTATCAGTCTGATACTGCGCCACAAGCCCGGCGCGATAAAGCTAGACCCGCACGGCACGGCAGGCCTTTTGTTTATAAGGTGCACACGGGCGATATGTATAAAGACGGATATGTTTTTTACCTTTCGGAAAACGGCGTTTGGCTTACCAAAAGCGTGCCCGCAAAATATCTGGAGGGCATAACTGATAAATCATAACTGACACAAAGAAATGAGGCGAATGAGCATGGTTATGAATATGGATTTTGACGAGATACTTTCCGCCGCGGAGTATGCTTTTCTGCGCGATGATGAAAGGCTGGGGGATAATGTGATACTCCTCGGGCTGGGCGGTTCGCTCGCTTACGGCACTAATAATGAAAATTCCGACATAGATATACGCGGCTGCGCGGTAAACAGCAGGCGCGAGATACTGCTGGGCAGAGATTTCGAGCAGGTCAGCGAAACGGCTACCGATACCGTGGTCTACTCATTCAAAAAGCTGGTGCAGCTTCTCGCGAACTGTAATCCGAACACGATAGAGCTGCTGGGGCTGAACCCCGACCAGTATATAAAGGTAACGAGCATCGGCAGAGAGCTGCTCAATAACACTGGGCTTTTCCTCTCTCAGCGGGCGGCAAAAAGTTTCGGCGGGTATGCCGACCGGCAGCTGCATATGCTTCTGAACGGTTCGGACAGCAGCATGGGCATCAGAAACCGCAGGGCGATACAGCACAACAAGCTCGGCAAGCACTCGATGCACCTCGTTCGGCTGATGTATATGTGCTTCGACATTCTGGAAAAAGGCGTTGTAAAGACCTGCCGCGAAGCCGATCACGGCCTGCTTATGGACATTCGCAGCGGCAAATACCTCGCCGACGGCGACAAGCCCACTCCCGAATTTTTCGAGCTGGTGGAGGGTCTGCGCAAAAGGCTTGAGTACGCCGCCGCAAACACCTCGCTGCCGCCCGAGCCGGATATGAAAAAGATAGAGGATTTCGTTATCTCGGTAAACGCGCGCGTGGTCTGCGGGGAGGTCGCGCTGTGAGCGATGTGAAAGCGCCCGCTAAAGGGCTTTACCTGCGCGCCTCGCTGATAATTGCCGCGCTCACGCTAGTCGGCTTTCTCATCGCGATGGTAAACGAGGACGTTTCGATGCGGATAGCGGCGGCAACGGTGTTCCCCGCGGGTGTGCTGATATTCAGCTATCCCGCATCGCTAATAAGCCGCCGTATGCTCGCCCGAAGCGAC